>Ga0160429_1001857_pt1 | contig 11369 bp, 13 predicted proteins | sample SolpanmetagenomR_FD_108199 | JGI IMG/M metagenome (GOLD analysis project Ga0160429, IMG submission 108199) | Solar panel surface microbial communities from Lawrence Berkeley National Laboratory, California, USA - R | ecosystem: Engineered > Built environment > Solar panel > Unclassified ... | reverse complement strand
CCACTGATGTTTCTCGGTTCCTCCTAAACGTTGTCCATCCGACTTTTTGTGCTTGACCACAGCAACAGCATTACTTCTGGGATTTTGTGGTTGAAGAAAATCGAGTGTTGATTTAGGCGCGTCCTTGATTTTTTCAATCACACTTTTGCGCTTCTTATCGCTGCCATTGACTTGAGGTGTGGATATGCCATTTGTAAACCCTCCATTGCTGGGATGGCTCTGAGTTCCTGCCGCTATAGGTTGTAATGGTAATGTGAGGTCAGGAACGCTCCGGTTAATCTTCTGGCGTCTCTTCTTTTTGGCGAATTCGTTTGAGTTTTGAGGAGTGGTCGTATCTTCACTGTTCGTCTCTGCCTTTTTATCTCCATCTAAACCATTCTCCCTCTGCAGAACCGTCTTAGTATCAATGGAGGATTCGCCCTTGTTCTCCAACACATCCTTCTCTTGAACTTTTACCTTCTTCCTTCGGGATCGTCCGGATTTTGCGGGTGTCAATTCAGACTGTTGCTCTTCCACCCACTTTCGTTTCTTCGCAAGGTCTTCCTGTCCCGTCGACATCTCTGCGTTATTGCACTCTGGCGCTGTTCCATCGGCGTTAGAAAAAAAACTTGGGGAGGGGAATAGGAAGCAGGGTCCAGGGCGGACCCTTTTCCGTGGCGTCAAAGAAAGAAACGGCTGCGCGCATCTTTCCTGTCTCGAACAAAGTATCAAGTGGTTATCGACATCATGATCATTCCGATCCGGTGCTTCTCATGCGGTAAGGTAGATACTCCATTCTCCCCGGCACCCACATGGAAACTGATATGGGTCATAGGTCGTTGCGGATCTTTGGGAGCAGTATTTGCAACTCATCGACAATGAGAATCCGGAGAAGATGAGTGACGGGTTAGTCGCCGTTTGCGCAATCCTTGTAGCCTGATGAGTGGCGAGGAAAAGCTTGGACTGATTGTGGGCATATACTATAGAGACGCCATGGATGCAATTGGTTGTAAGAGATACTGTTGTCGACGCATGATTATGACCCATGTGGACTTGATTGAGAAGCTGCTACGGTATGTTACTCATACAAAGATATATGACAAAATTTAAGAGGACAATAGATACAACCCGACAGAAAGGGATCGCCATCGTCACGATTGAAGAGTTCGCGGTTACAACCTTTTGTAACACGAAATGGATTAACCATACGGGCCATGGTTACGGCGTTCGGGGTCTCGCGGGATAATCGGCTGGATGGATCGCAGGATTGGCGTTTCATTGAAGGCAGACTAAAAAGTGTTTTGTCAAGGAATGGAAAAAAAGTCTCCTGCAGTTGACCTTGCGGACTTTCGAATTAGCGGACTCCGGGGCAGTCGACAACACCAGATACTAGGTGGGTGTCGAGAATTTTGGAAGACAGTACGGCACTAGTGCCAGTTGCTCAACACAAATAATTTCAGGCCACTTCCTTAATCTGGAACGCCTCCAACCTGAGAAGTCGAAGGATCTTGGACCCAGATCTGCCAAGAAGTCAACAAAGGGTTGCTTAAACGCAAAAGGCAGTATTAGAAAATAGACTTACTTCAAGCTTTCCCAACTCACGCCCTTCTTTGAAAGCCGACTCTCTGCAAGTCGATATGGCGACTTCCAAATCCTCCTGGTCTGCAACAGTGATCATATCACCCTCTTCATCACGCGTTTTGAATCTCAACGTCTCCTTCGTTCCTAGTTTCCGTGCTATTCCCTCTGCGAACTCTATAAATGCTTGTTTGACAGGCACCATAAGGAATCTCGTGTCGTTTCCGAAGTGTATTTTCAGCCGGACACTCTTCATGCTCACAGGTGGTTTCGAGACTTTTTGTTTGAAAGGTAGCCAGCTTACGTTCTGATCTTGACCCTTGATTACGCTATCTATGGGCGACATCGTGTAAATCGTCTCCTCCTGCTCTCCTGTCTCCCTTTCTTCTTCTTCAACCGAAAGAGGACGTCCTTGCGACACGTGTGTGCCAACTGATAATGGATCCTGCGTAGAGGACGCTCTGCGTTGCCTATTACTCGATTGAACATGCCTAACCGAAATACTTGATTCGGCCTTGCTGTTGCGGGGATTAGAAGAGTCAGACGCAATACTTTCTCGAAGAACTCGTCGTGCAGCGGGACGCTCCGACTCCGACCTCGCAGCGCCTACTCTCGACTCTGAACGCGCATTGTTCCTGTCGAAGGCTGCTGCGCCTAGATTAAGATTGCTGGGTCTCCTGCCTACGGATTCTGATCGTTTGGATATGTTTGTAGTTTCGGTCGTCGAACGGACCAAGGGTCTTTTGAAACTTGGTGCGTAATATTCCAGCGAGGCTGACGATAATTCTCTCCGATTCAAAGGTGGCTCCGAGTGCTGGCGTGTACGGAATCCAGATTTAGCGTGAGGGTAGCTTCTCATGGTCGGGATGTCGGGTAGAGGACGAGCGTCGAATAAGATGCCGGGAGACTTGTGGAGTGAATTGGCTCTACTCGGTGTCCTACTTGGTGCTGCGCTTGGTGTTGCAGAGCTGGCAACAAGTCGGGCTTTGCCAAGATAGTCGCGGGTCATGATATTTCTTGTCTTGGCTTCGCTTGGACGAAAGACACATCCAGGAGGAATAGAGAAGACTAGGTAACCCTGAGATGGTATTAAGCACGAGCGTCAACAACAGTTGGCTTACCTTACCTCGGCTTTGTCACGGATTGCCTCGTCAATCACATCATGCCTAGGATCCCCCTTCTCTTGATGAGCCGTAATCAGATCGTGCAACCCAACACTTATGTCTCGCATGTATGTAGAGCACAGACCACGATTGAAGCGAGCTTCACATGACCAAAGCTTGTATTTCAACCCCAGCTGCTCGTAGTCGATCCATCTGTTCCCGCGCATAAACGTTAGGGAGTCGTTGAAGTTGACCAAGGCCTCCTCGAACTTCTCAAGGAGGAAATTGGAAACCCCTTTTTGAAAGTATGCGATAGCTAGGTATTTGTCGAGTCTCACTGCAGCCTCGTAGTATTCAATCTATGTCATTCTTAGCCTAGTGCCTTGTGAGAGGATTTTCAGGGCATACAGCAGTTCTATGTACACCAAGAGTGGCGCATATGATGCCACAATTGAACAATATCTTGGCCGTATCTGCAATGGGTTGGAAGGCGACGATTGAGGCCTCAAGATCGTTCTTATCATACAGAGCAAGAGCGGCTACCCATGTTTCGATTTCCTGATGTGCGTAATTAGTGGCAGATGTTGTGAGAATTCGAAGAAAGTACATACTTGTTTGGTGGACATGGTTCGCCCGGAGTGTGGTTGACCGCACTATACAGTTGATATAGGATAGCAGCAATATTCCTCCGCAGTTTTTATAGCGAAATACATGTGAATCACCGTTACTGCGTCACGTCCTCCTGGTTTTCTGCTACGGCGTGTATCACCAACAAGACAACCCGGCCTTCGAATTGTGCAGACGCGGCTGTAGATACTCGTAATATTGCAAGCAAAGGGTACGTACTGTGTGTGCATAGCAAGCGAGGGCTTTGACACGAAATATACTGAGTCGGCGGTGCTTCTTGGTCGTCTTCCATGTGTCACCGCACGGTCATGGAACGATGGTGAAGGCTGTGCGAGATCATTGGCCAGTTCACTCACACTTGATGCAGTTTGGCGGCGGCTACAGCCTAGCATGACACTCATCACGTGATAAACGCTCGTTTCGTATACAATCATGCGTGTCTACAGGAACTCATGCATGTACGAGGTGAAGATTAGCACGACAGGTTAGAGCCTGGTTCGTAGTCTAACCAGCCAGTGTGAATGATGATTGTTGAGAATCGCATACATCTCGTAACTTACCGTACTTACTGTACTTCGGAGTAGCGTAGCCGAGCCGGCCATTGGGTTGGAATGGACCCTGAGCCCCTATTACCCCACCAAGATTCCAACCTGTGTTGTCGCTTTTGATAAATATCTTTCATACTCATTCTTCAGAGGTCTCTACACTATTTCTTTCTGTCACCCAACATCATACTAGTTTCCAGCCAAACTCTTTCACTGGTTTATTCTTCTTCTACTCTTTCTCCGTATCTCCGCCATAATGAGCTCTTACGCTTTCAGAAATAGTCCTATCGGCACACCCCGCAGAGGATCACTCGACCCTCGCAATGAGCTTCACATTCAGCAGGACCACTACATTGGCGTCGATGTCGGCACCGGTAGTGCTCGTGCGTGTATCATGAATGCACAGGGAGATATTGTCGGATTAGCAGCGAACAACATTGGTTTATGGCAACCTCAAACAGGATACTACGTGGGCTAGGTTGATATTACGTCCACAACTTATAGCTGACCATAGCACAGGAACAATCAACAACAGATATATGGAACATGGTTTGTCTGTCAATCCGGACGGCTTTGAGCCAGCACAATGTCGACCCTGAAAGTGTCAAGGGCATCGGTTTCGATGCGACCTGCTCACTTGCAGTCTTCTCGAATGACACCAACGAACCCATCGCCGTCACTGGTCCCAATTTTGACAACAAGGATGGCAATGATCGTAACGTAATCTTGTGGCTGGACCACAGACCGGAGGAGGAGACCAAGAAGATCAACGACACAAAGCAGAATCTGCTTCGTTATGTTGGAGGCATCATGTCCATTGAGATGGAGATCCCAAAGGTGCTGTGGTTGAAGAACAACATGCCCAAGGAGGTCTTCGATCGTTGCAAGTTCTTCGATCTTCCTGATGCGCTCACGAATATGGCCACTGGCAATGAGAACAGAAGCTTCTGCAGTGTCGTGTGCAAACAAGGATATGTTCCTGTCGGCGTCGATGGCAGTGTGAAGGGTTGGCAAGAGGATTTCCTCACTGAGATCGGCCTGGAGGACCTCTGCAAGGACGACTTCAAGCGTCTAGGAGGTGTTGATAAAGTGGTGAGCCTAGAGGCGGAAATAGCACACCCGATCGGCAACTAACGAGCTCCAGAACGGAAACTATCTCGCCGCCGGAGAGTTGGTCGGTAGACTGAGTCAAAAGGCCGCCGCAGAAATGGGTCTTCCCGCAGGAATCGCCGTTGGTAGCGGTGTGATTGACGCCTACGCCGGCTGGATCGGAACCGTGGGCGCCAAGGTCAACCTCAAAGAAGACTACATCGACAGCGACGCGCCCAAGAACGACGTACACCAAGCCTTTCACCGTCTCGCCGCCGTCGCCGGAACATCAACCTGCCACCTCGCCATGTCGGACAAACCCGTGTTCGTAAACGGCGTCTGGGGCCCGTACCGTGACGTCCTGATCCCGGACTACTGGATGGCTGAAGGCGGGCAATCTGCCACGGGAGAACTCCTAAAACACGTGTTGGAAACCCACCCGGCGCACCAAGAAGCCCTCTCCATGGCGGAAACCTACAACATGAACATCTACGACTTCCTCAACGAGCGCCTGCGCGAGACGTGCGAGGAAACCCACGCGCCCAGCATCTCCTACCTCGGCCGCCACTTCTTCTTCTACGGCGACCTCTTCGGTAACCGCTCGCCCGTCGCGGACCCGGCGATGCGCGGCGCCGTCATCGGGCTCAGCAGCGACCGCAGCGTGGCCAGCCTGGCGCTCCACTACTACGGCGCCATGGAGTTCATCGCGCTGCAGACGCGCCAGATCATCGAGGCCATGAACTCCGCAGGCCACGACATCACCAGCATCTTCATGTCCGGGAGCCAGTGCCAGAACGACGTGCTCATGAAGCTGCTCGCGCGCGTCTGCGGCGTGCCCGTCGTTATCCCGCGCTACGTGCATGCCGCTGTGGTCCACGGCGCTGCTATGCTCGGTGTCAAAGCCGCTAGCACCGACGCGGCCGGCGTGTCGGAGCCGCTGTGGGACATCATGGACCGTATGAGTAAGCCTGGGAAGATTGTGTATCCGAGTAAGATCGAGGGCGAGAAGGCGCTGCTGGACGCAAAGTATAAGATCTTCCTGGTGCAGTGTGAGAGTCAAAGGCAGTATCGGAAGGATATCGATGCGGCTATCAAGGGCTGGGGCACTGCTTAAGATGTGTTGGATGGTGGTTGGTCTTGCGGAGCTATACAGGCTGTGCGATTTAACCATGTTAATGAGCAAAAGTAGTAATTGAGCCAACCATTTCGATGATCAATTTCCTGACTAGTAATAGGTCTTGGACGTGAGATAAGAGGGCTATGTTTCTCACATTCACCTTTTTTATATGCTTGTGAGGACCGGATCACGACTGCTGAGGCTAAGACGAAGCTCGCAACAGAGATCATCTGCCTGTCCATGTTATATTTCCAGGCCCATACGAACACATCAGTGAACACCATTCGTCTCCCTCTTCGACCTCCTCACCCTCACACTCTCCGCAAGATCCTCCAAAACATCCACCGTAGTCTCCCAATCAATGCAAGCATCCGTAATACTAACACCCTTCTTCAACCCACTCGGGCCCTCAGGAGGCACCTTCTGCGCTCCCTCATTAATGTTCGACTCAATCATGACCCCGATAACACTATCGTCCCCACTCCTCAACTGCTCCGAAACCGCCCTGGCGACCTTGGGCTGATTACGGTGATCTTTGAGCGAATTGCCGTGCGAGCAGTCGATCATCATGATCTCGGCCTGCTTCTTCTTGCCCAGCGCCGCGCGTGTCTTGGCCACGCTCGCAGCGTCGTAATTGGTGCCCGAGGTCCCGCCACGGAGGATGACGAAGCAGTGCTCGTTGCCGCTCGTCCGCGTGATGGAGGCGAGACCCTGCTTCGTGACGCCCATGAAGTGGTGCTTGGCGGCCGCGGCGCCGATGGCGTCGACGGCGACGGTGAGGCTGCCGTCCGTGCCGTTCTTGAAGCCTATCGGGAAGGAGAGGCCGGATGCTAGTTCTCTGTGCAGTTGGGACTCGGTGGTACGCGCGCCGATGGCGCCGAGGGAGATGAGGTCCGCGAGGAACTGTGGGGAGATGGTGTCAAGCATCTCGCTGGCGATGGGCATGCCTTGAGAGGTCAGGTCGGTGAAGAGTTTGCGGCTGACTCGGAGGCCTTTGTTGATTTGGTAGCTCTCGTCGATGTCGGGGTCGTTGATCAAGCCTTTCCATCCGACTGTCGTCCGCGGCTTTTCGAGGTAGGCGCGCATAATGATGCAGAGATCCGAGCTTAGTTTGTCGGCGAGTTGCTTCAACCTTCCACAGTATTCAACCGCGCTGGCAGGGTCGTGGATCGAGCACGGTCCGCATATTACGAGAAGTCGGTCGTCCTTTTGTGTGATGATGTTGATTGACTCTTTGCGTCCCTTGAGTACTGTGTGTGTTGCGATCTCAGGTGTAGGGACCTCGGCTTGGAGCAGTGCTGGAGGAATGAGAGGGTCGTAACCGAGCACTCTTGTGCGTCAGAGTGTATCTTTGGTGGTGACAAAGTATGCTCATACCTCGAACATCGTCGCTGACCTCTGCCCTCAGCGAGGCAATGCTTGACGCCATGCTTTCTTGGTCCATTGGGTGTATTGGGAAAAGTGTATGGTTGTGTATGGTTTTCAGAGCTTGCAGGGTCGCAAATAAAAAGCCTTAGAGTTTGGTGTGGATGAGTCAGTCAAGGGTCACTCCGTTAGTTTCGCTCCTTGTTCGTGTGGCCGCGCGAGCCTTGAAAGGCTACCAGTCGAACATCGTTTTCGAGGTCTGACTTTATCTACAAAACAACCCTGAGTCTAGGGATTGCTCAATTTCACACTATGACCATTGTAAAATCTACGGTCGCCTACGTAAACGAGTACATGTCAAAATACGATGCGTCGCATGACTTCAGCCACGTACTACGCGTACTTGATCTCGCAAAAACAATCGAACGCAGTGAAAGGCAATTGAGACCTCATGTTAGCTTTGACAGCGAAGTCATTACTCTGGCCAGTCTTCTCCATGATGTCGGTGACAAGAAATACTTGAACCCGGGCGAGACGGGCGATGCGGTGGTGCACAAATTTCTGCTACAAGCAGGAGCAAGCGACGAGCTTGCCAGTAAGGTGCAGAAGGTAGTGACGAACGTTTCCTACTCTTCCGAGATCAAGAACCCTGCAGCCGTGAAGCTGCTCGTTGATGAAATACCTGAACTGGGTGTCGTGCAGGATGCTGATCGACTTGATGCTTTGGGAGCGGTGGGTATTGGCCGCTGTTTCACATTTGGCGCGGCGAAAGGTGGAGACCGTGGAATGGAGGATAGCATTATTCACTTCGAGGAGAAGCTTGAAAAGTTGGCTGCTATGATGAAGACGGTCACTGGTGCCAAGCTAGCGGAGCGAAAGACGCAAAGGATACGGCTGTTCAAGGCTTGGTGGCGTGAGGAAGCCGCGACCGACAACATCATGGATCTGATATTGCGACACCACGAGGCATATCAGAGCTCAAGTCTGAATCCAAGCTGAAGGGGTCACGAAGATAGCTGGCAAGCACGTTCTGCGAATGAGAAGCGGTACAGCAGCTTTGAATAATTCTCGATTCCAGTCCATGGTCCTTATAATGTTAGATCAGGAAAGCGTGCGGGAACTGTGATCCACCAACCGGCCTTCTTAAAAGCTATGCTGCAAACTTCGACTACAGAACTAGAATAGTAGGATGTTTACTCACGATCATCACAACCCCGCTTCTTCAAAGCAGCATCACGCCCGGCAGGCTCGGTGAGCTCGGAGGACCGGGTGTATCCGATTGGACGATACAAAATCCGTAGAGGGATATCATCCGCCAAGTGCGGGGTACTGCAAGGTTATCTTAAAGCCAAGAGTTCTTCTCAAAGTTCTCACTCCTAACTACTGTAATCATCTCGAAATGGCTGAAGCCGCAGATTCCCTCCGCACCGGACAGCCGACTAAGGGAACACCAAAGGAAAGCGACAACGCAAAACTGCTCCCGAGCACGAAAGATCTCACAATCGAGAACATCACCGAGAATGTCATTGCTGTCAACTCGCAGTGCCAAGATCCTCGTACACGCTATGTGTTGGAACGTCTGGTGTCACATCTGCACGACTTTGCGCGGGAGACACGATTAAGTACGGATGAGTGGATGGCGGGCATACAGTTCCTGACCAAGACCGGTCAGATTTGCACGAATGTGCGGCAGGTGAGTGCTTCATATACACTCTAAACATAAAACTGCTCTAAGCAACATCTAGGAATTCATCCTACTCTCGGATATCTTCGGCCTGTCCTTACTAGGTAACACTTCCCCACACACGTATAACAAGAAAAACCCTCTAACCCGCCTCCTCCCAGTGGACTCATTATCTCACCCCAAACCGACAAACTCAACAGAAGGCACAGTCCTCGGCCCCTTCCACACCGGCGATGCCGCACACATCGGATCAGGCGGAGAGCTCTCACACGACGAAGACGGCGAACCACTGCTGTGTATCTGCACCGTCAAAGACGTCGACGGCCAGCCGATACCAGACGCGAAGATCGACATCTGGGAGACGGACAGTCACGGGTTCTACGACGTGCAGAGACCGAACAGGGTTGAGCCCGACGGACGTGCTGTGCTCAAGAGTGATGCCGAGGGAAATTTCTGGTATAAAGCGATCGTTCCTGTGGAGTATCCCATTCCGCATGATGGGCCGGTTGGGAAGTTGTTGAAGACACTTGGGAGACATCCGTACCGTTAGTGTCCTCCTCACGAACTTATGGCCGGTGGGGGGTCTCTGACGAGTGTCACTGAACAGGTCCTGCACATATGCATTACATGTTTGAAAAGGCAGGCTTCGACAATTTGATCACGTGAGTTGCAGGAACCATACAACAACAGTACGGGCAACCTAACATCAAACTAACCAATAGTGCTCTCTACGTCCGCGGCGACCGCTACGAAAACAGCGATGCCGTATTCGGCGTTAAGGACTCCCTGGTGGTCGACATCGAAACCGCGTCTGACGAAATTGCAGCGAAATACAAGGTCGGCAAGGGCTGCAAGATGCTAACATGGAATTTTGTCCTCGTCACGGACGAAGTCACGAAGAAGCTGAGGGAGGAGGAGGCTCGGAAGGCGATGAAGAAATTGGGTCTTGAACATATGACGATAGTTAATGGGTTGCCTGTTCCGGAGGTAGACTAGATGTCGTGTCCGTAACAGAATGGAAGTAATAAAAGCCCTATGTTAATTGAATTGTGTTCGTGACTTAACCATTGTGGACTGGTGCTGGTCTTACGTCAGGATTGCGAGGACATTTGAAGTATGCATGACTACCAACAAAAGCGGAAGATAAATGGATAAAATTACATTAGTACTATTTACTTGAGCTTCGATTATACAGAATTCCCACTGAGATTCGAGTGGCTAGCAATAATTTACTGCTCGATCAATATTTATCGAATTTTATCTTATGATACAGTCTTGGGATAGTAGTACTAACCTTTCGGAGTGCAAATTACGCCTGGCCATAGAAGTGATAGGAAAAAAGAATTATTATTATTATTACAACTATATTAATATAATTACACTGAGATGATGAAATAATTACCCCTTTGGGCATCAGTCGTTCACAAAACTCCAACACCATTACCTCTAAAGACCACTTCAAGATTCAACCACAGGTTGGACAAAAAAATTCCACCTGTAAGAGCATGTTGACACTATCCAGATACGTACCAAATAGTTGCAGCAAGGGGGTGACTTGTTAGTCGACAGGCAAATGCCTTCACTCCTTCTGGCAGATTTGATACCTCTTATCTGGATCCTGCTCATCGCAACCGGGGCAGCCCTTTCCCACGCCATCGACACCGATGCAGATGGGGCCCAGATACATCGCTTCTATGGGATCCGGCTGGGCGAGGACGATACTGCGATCCGTAGTCCATTCAAACTAAACCAGAGTTAGGTATGCAATGTCGCATTTAGCCTAGCATTTTTGTAGGCGAAAACTAACCTGATAAACCCATTTGAAAGGCTTTGGAAACCTACGAGCCAACCAGGGGGTGTCATTATCGTCTTCCCAAAACGAGCCAACCTTCATTTTCTCCCTTTTGCATTGGATTGCGGGACCGCCGCCTAGAGCAAGTCAGAATGTGGCAATCTTCAAGAGGGAACTGCCTCTAAGAAAACCTTACCATCGAGAATTGCCTGTTCCATGGTGTTGGCCTGGGGGCGTCCTGTGATGTCCTCGCCCCATTTGGGCATGTCATGGACATGGATCATTGCAAAGTAAGTATTGCTCATGGTGTCGATCGACCACGAGAAGGACAACAGCTTGTCGCCCAAGCGGTCCGCCAGGCTTTTGTGGAATGCGCCCATGGCGGTTTTAGCATCGTTTTCCGCATTCCAATGCGAGGCGCCCCAAACTTGAAACCAATTGAGTTTGCGGTGACTGGAGTGGTGGACCCAGTTGTGGCACTTAGCCGTGG
>Ga0160429_1001856_pt1 | contig 11370 bp, 12 predicted proteins | sample SolpanmetagenomR_FD_108199 | JGI IMG/M metagenome (GOLD analysis project Ga0160429, IMG submission 108199) | Solar panel surface microbial communities from Lawrence Berkeley National Laboratory, California, USA - R | ecosystem: Engineered > Built environment > Solar panel > Unclassified ... | reverse complement strand
GCCGCGGGTCCGCGCCCGGCATCGGCTCGTGCATATCATGCCGGGGGGGATGCAGGGCAAACGCCGTTAAGTGTTCGTTAACAGACCTTTTAAACCCGCGCCATCAAGACAATAGGATGGGAAAAAGGGTTCCCGGCGATCCGGATAGGACATCCGGCGAGCTCGGCGCGTTGCGCGATGCCGGGAGGAGGATCCGGTCAGCACCCTCGGGGACGCCGGCCTCTGGGATACCTGGATCGCGGGTACGGCGTCCCGGCGACGTCGGGCGAGCCAGGGCCCCGGCGCTCCGCCGATGGCGGACCCCCGATCGTCGGCGTCGGGTACTTCGCGGGCACCGCCGGCATCCCGAAGCTCTGGTTCGCCCGGGCTGTCCCGCTCGCAACACGGCCCCGGACCGGCTTCGGCCCCGCGCGAACGGCCGGGGCTTAACGCGCCGTTAACCATGCGCACGGCAGATTTTGCCCAGCCCGCTCGTTCCGGCGCGGCGACGCCAGACCGGAGGCGACCGTGGCCCTCACCGACCTGCCCGTGATCGGGATGCTCCGCACACGGATGCAATGGGCGCAGGCACGCCAGGGCTTGATCGCCGAGAACGTGGCCAATGCCGACATGCCGGGTTTCAAGCCCCGCGACCTCGTGGAGCCGCGCCTCGACCGGTCGACCGGCGCGGCGGTCAATGCTTCCACGACCCTGGCGCTGACGAGCCCCGCTCACATCGCGCCGGCCGGGCAGGGGACCGGGACCGACTCGAAGCGCGCCAAGGGGTTCGAGATCCGCCCCAGCGGCAACGGCGTCAATCTCGAGGACGAGATGATGAAGGCCGGTGAGAACCAGTCCGACTACCAGCTCGCCGCCTCGCTCTACCAGCACAGCCTGACAACCCTGAAGATCGCCGTCGGCAAGAGCTGACGGTCGCCGGAGCTGATGGCGGCCAGCGCTGAGCGCGCGGGGCGCGGGTCATTCGTCACGGCAGGAAGGCCTTGAGCCATGGAATTCAGCAAGTCGCTTGCGGTGGCGGCCGCCGGCCTCAAGGCCCAGTCGGGCCGGATGCGGATCATCGCCGAGAACATCGCCAACGCCGATTCCGCGCCGGCCTCGGCGGGGGCGCAGCCCTACCGGCGCAAGATCCCGACATTCACCAGCCACCTCGACGACGAGACCGGCGCCCGGCTCGTGGAGGCGGGGCGCGTCCGCCGCGACCCGTCGGCCTTCCGGACGAAGATCGAGCCCGGCAACCCGGCGGCCAATGCCCGGGGCGAGGTGCAGATGCCCAACGTCAACGCGCTGATCGAGAACATGGATCTGCGCGAGGCCCAGCGCTCCTACGAGGCGAACCTCAACATGGTCACCGCCACGCGCAAGATGCTCGCCCAGACGCTGGCGATCCTGAAGTGACCGCGGGGAACGGCTAGCCATGGCTTCCAGCAACTTCGCGGCGGGCGCCTACGCCGCCGTCCAGGGTCTCGCCTCCGGCCGGCCCACGCCCCGGGTGCAGCCGGCCTCGGAAGCGGGCGGCGACTTCAAGCAGTTCCTCGGCCAGACGCTGGACAGCGTCGGCGATGCCGGGCGCAGGGCCGACGCGCAGGCCGTCTCTGCCGCCTCCGGAAAGGCCAACGTGGTCGACGTGGTCACCGCGGTGGCCGAGAGCGAGACCGCCCTCCAGACCATGGTCGCCGTGCGCGACCGCATGATCTCCGCCTATGAGGAGATCATGCGCATGCAGATCTGACGATGGGCGGCGTTCCGACCGAGAAGTCGGATCATCCGGTCCGCTCCCTCATCCTGACGGACCGGAGCGCGGCGCCGGCCTCGCGATGCGGGGCGACTCGAACAAACATCTCGGCCGGCGAGGATCCGCCGCGCCCCGCGTGGGAACCCCTCCGGCCCTCCCGCTCCATGATCCCGGCACAGAACGGCACCCCATGACTGGCCTCGCCATCCTCGACGTCGCCCGCGACGGCATCTTCGTCTTCCTGAAGATCGCCGGGCCGCTGATGCTCGTCTCCCTGGCGGTGGGGCTCGCGGTCTCGCTGGTCCAGGCCCTGACCCAGATCCAGGAGCAGACCCTGATCTACGTGCCCAAGATCGTGGCCGTGTTCGCCGCGCTCCTGCTGATGCTGCCCTTCATCGGCGACGCCATGGCCGGGTACATGACGCGCATCGCCGCGCGCATTGCGACCGGCGGATGACGCACGCTCCGGCCACGACAGGGGCTAGATCCGCGTGTCATAGGGGCGGCGATGAACCTGCTCCTGCCCGGGATCGCGTCGGCCTACCTGATCGCCTTCGCGCGCATCGGCACCCTGATCATGCTGATGCCGGGGGTCGGCGAGCAGACGGTGCCGCCGCGCCTGCGCCTCGCCTTCGCGCTGCTGACGACCCTCGTGCTGTTTCCCAGCGTGCGCCCGCTGCTCGGCGGCACGGAGGGCCTGGCCAGCCCGCGGCTGATCGGGCTCCTGTTCGGGGAGACGATCATCGGGCTGGTGCTCGGCCTCACGGTGCGGATGGTGCTGGCGGCCCTGCAGACCGCCGGGGTGATCGTCGCGGCGCAGCTCGGCCTGTCCTACGCCATGACGGTGGATCCGGCGCAGGGCGGCCAGCAGGTGGCGATCGGCAACTTCCTGTCGCTCCTGGGGATCACGCTGATCTTCGCCACCGACCTGCACCACCTCGCCATCCAGGGCTTGGCCCGCAGCTACGAGGTGCTGCCGCCCGACGGCGTCCCGGCCTTCTCGGACGCCCTGATGCTGGCGACCCGGGCCCTGGCCCGCGGCTTCACGCTGGCCGTGCAGATCTCCGGACCGTTCATCGCCTTCGGGATCCTGTTCAATCTCGGTCTCGGCGTCCTGTCGCGGCTGATGCCGCAGCTCCAGGTGTTCTTCCTGGCGGTCCCGGCCTCGGTGATGATCGGCATGCTGATCCTGATCGGCTGCCTCGGCGTCATGATGGGCGTCTTCCTGGACGATATCGGACGGTATCTCGCCGAGTCGGTGGGGCGCTGAGCGACCCGTCCGTCCCGCGTGCAGGCTGAGGTCGGGCAGCGATGGCCGGGGACACCGACGACGAGGACAAGACCGAGGAGCCGTCCCAACGGCGGCTCGATCAGGCCATCGAGCGCGGCGACGTCGCGAACAGCACGGAGGTCAACACCTTCGCGATCCTGGCGGCCTTCACGCTCGCGCTGCTGATGGCGGCCCCCAACATCGCGCAGAACCTGATGTACGGGCTCAAGGCGTATCTCGCGAACGCCCACACCCTTCCGGACGACGCCACCGCCATGCGGCAGGCCATGACCCACGGCCTCTGGCTGTGGGTGCAGGCGGTGGCCGTGCCGGTGGGTCTCGCGGCGGCCGCCGGCCTGGCCGCAGGGCTCCTGCAGCACCCGCTGGTGTTCAGCCCCGAGGCGCTGATGCCGAAATTCGAGCGCCTCTCGCCGATGGCGGGCGTGAAGCGGATCATCGGCATCGAGGCCTGGGTCCAGTTCGGCAAGGGGCTGGCCAAGATCACCACCGTGGGCGTGGTCGGCGGCGTGCTCCTGTGGAACGACCGAGACCGGCTGCAGGTGTTCGCCCAACTCGACCCGGTCGCATCCCTGCCGGCGATCCTGTCCCTCTGCCTGCGGCTGCTGGCCGGCATGCTGTGCATGCACCTCGCGATCACGCTGGGCGACGCGCTCTACGCGCGGTTCCGCTGGCGCAAGCGCCACCGCATGTCGAAGGAGGAGATGAAGCAGGAGATGAAGGAGTCGGACGGCAATCCGGAGGTCAAGGGCCGGCTCCGGCAGCTGCGCATGGCGCGGGTGAAGAAGCGCATGATGGCCGCCGTGCCCACCGCCACCGTCGTTGTGACCAACCCGACCCACTACGCGGTGGCGCTCCGCTACGAGGCCGGCATGGCCGCGCCGGTCTGCGTCGCCAAGGGCGTCGATGCCCTGGCCCTCCGCATCCGCACGGTGGCGGCCGAGCACGGCGTCGCCGTGATCGAGAATCCGCCGCTCGCCCGGGCGCTCCACGCCACCGTGGAGATCGACCGCGAGATTCCCGCCGAGCATTACCGCGCGGTGGCGGAAGTCATCGGGTTCGTGATGCGCCTGCGCCGGAGGGCCGCGTAGGCCCCGGTGCGCCGCGGCACTGTCACGGACGAGGACGACGCGCGGAAGCCACGCTTCGTCCACCTTTTTTCGCGAGGCTGTGTCGAGGCTTGGCGCGACGCGCGTAGTGCCGGCCTGCCCGTGGCCTGATATGGCCGATGGGCCCAACCGGGTGACTGTTCTGGAAATGAAGCCGATGGCTGACGTCACTGGACCTTCGGCGCCCGCCGCAGGCCCGCAGAATTCGGGGCTGCCGGTCCCCGCCGCGCAGGCCGCCGTGCAGGTGCCGGTCGCTCAGGCGACGGGGCCGCAGGGGGCAGGCTCGCAGGGGACGAGCTCGCAGGGGACGGGCTCGATCGACCGCTCGGAGCAGCCGGGCCGGGTCGGGCTCCTGCTCGTGCTCGCCGGGCTGCTGGTCGGCGCCGCGATCGGCCTGTCCTTCGTGGCCAACGAGCAGGCCCAGTCGCTCATCGTCTGGCTGCTCGCCCTGCTGGCCATGGCGGGCGTCTTCTTCCTGTTCGCGCTGGCCATCGGGGCGCTCCAGCTCAGCGGCAGCGCCGCCCGGGACGACATCACCAAGGGCATCGTCGATGCGTCGCCGGACGGCAAGCTGGTCGTCGAGGACGGCGGCCGTCTGATCTACGCCAACGAGGCCTATCTGCGAATCGCCAGCGGCGACACCTTCTCCAACCTCGTGCCGGTGGAGCGCATCCTCGTCGGGTCTCCGGAGGTCTCCGAGGCGGTCTACCGCCTGTCGCAGGCCTCGCGCGATGCCAGGGCCCATACCGAGGAAGTCCGCATGTCGCCGCCGCTGGGTCCCACGGCCGGCGAGCGCGGCTTCGGATGGTACCGGGTCTCGGTCCGCCCCCTCGCGCGACCGCGCCGGGCGGCCTCGCTCTGGACGGTGGCCGACATCACCGCCGAGCGGGAGCGTCAGGAGAATGTCTTCCAGGAACTCCAGCACGCCATCGACTACCTCGACCACGCGCCCGCGGGCTTCCTGTCGATCGATCCGGCCGGCGCCATCGTGTACATGAACGCGACCTTGGCGGCCTGGCTCGGCTACGACCTCGCCAGCGTCGGCCCGGGCGGCCCGCACCTCACCGAGATCGCCCCGGAGGCGGATGTCCTCGTGCGCACCGCCGGCCTGCCGGGCGAGGTGCGTACCGACCGCTTCGACCTCGACCTGCGGCGGCGCAACGGCCACACCCTGCCGGTGCGGCTCTACCACCGGGTCGCCTTCGGCAAGGACGGCAAGCCGGGCTCGTCGCGGACCTTCGTGATCAACCGCTCCGCCGGGGCCGAGGCCGACGAGCCGCAGCGCGCCGCCGAGGTGCGCCTCGCCCGCTTCCTCAACAACTCGCCCATCGCCATCGCGACGCTGGACCGGACCGGGCGGATCGCCCGCGCCAACGCCTCGTTCACGCGGCTGTTCGGCACGGTGCCGCGCCAAGCGGATGACGGGGCGATCGACGGCGAGGCCGCGTCCCGGGTCGAGCCCAACGTCGCCGACTCGGTGACCGACCGGACCGCCCTGGAGGCCGGGCTCGCCCGTGCGACGAGCGGGCTGACGGATCCCGAGCCCATCGAAGTCCAGCTGAACGGGCCGGGCGGGCGATCCGCGCGGGTCTGGCTCAGCCCGGCCGACGGCGGCGACCCGGGACAGCAGACCGACGAGAGCGAGCGGGTGATCCTGTACGCCCTCGACACGACGGCTCAGCGCCAGCTGGAGCAGCAGGTCGCCCAAGCCCAGAAGATGAACGCGGTCGGCCAGCTTGCGGGCGGCATCGCGCACGACTTCAACAACGTGCTGCAGGCGATCATCGGCTACTCGGACCTGCTGCTCGCCAGCCACCGGCCGACCGATCCGGCCTTCCAGGACATCATGCAGATCAAGCAGAACGCCAACCGGGCGGCCGGCCTCGTCCGCCAGCTCCTGGCGTTCTCCCGTCGGCAGACGCTTCGCCCGGAGGTGATGAACGTCGGCGAGGCGCTCTCCGAACTCACGCTCCTGCTGAAGCGGCTGCTCGGCGAACGGGTCGCCCTGGAGTTGAAGCACGGCCGCGACGTCTGGCCCGTGAAGGCCGACGTCAACCAGTTCGAGCAGGTGATCGTGAACCTCGCGGTCAACGCCCGCGACGCCATGCCGGACGGCGGCAAGCTGATGATCCGCACCGAGAACGTCACCGATCCGGGGACGGCCACGAGCGCCGAGGGACGCGGCGGGGCGCCGGCGGGCGACCACGTGCTGATCGAGGTGCGCGATACCGGCCAGGGCATCCCGCCCGAGCTGATGGAGAAAATCTTCGAACCGTTCTTCACCACCAAGGAGATCGGCAAGGGCACGGGACTGGGGCTCTCGACGGTGTTCGGCATCGTCAAGCAGTCCGGCGGCACCATCGACGTGCAATCGGCCATGGGGGAGGGCACCGCCTTCCGCATCTACCTGCCGCGCCACGTGCCGGTGGCCGAGCCCGAGGAGGCGCCGCTCCTGGCTTCGGAGCCCAGCCTGCCGCGCACCGAGGCGGTCCTCACGAAGGCGGACGGCAAGCCGCGCGAGACGGCCGCTGCCGCCCGGTCCGGCGACGCGGCGCAGGGGAAGCCCGACAAGCCGGTGCCGCGCAAGCCCGCCGCCGACCATACGGGGCAGGGGACCATCCTGCTCGTGGAGGACGAGGATCCCGTCCGGGCGGTCAACAGCCGGGCCCTCTCGGCGCGCGGCTACACGGTTCTGGAAGCGGCCTCGGGCCTCGAAGCGTTGGCGATCGTCCGCGACGGCAGCCAGCCCATCGACCTCGTCGTCTCCGACGTGGTCATGCCCGAGATGGACGGGCCGACCCTGTTGCGCGAGGTGCGCAAGCACCAGCCCGACCTGAAGGTGATCTTCGTCTCCGGCTACGCCGAGGACGCGTTCCGCAAGAACCTGCCCGAGGGCGAAACCTTCAACTTCCTGCCCAAGCCCTTCAGCCTCAAGCAGCTCGTCGAGACCGTGAAGAAGACGATGGCGGATTGAGGAACGGCGGCGGCCTGGTATCCGCGCGGGCGAACCATCGCCCGCGCGGTTGTCGCTCCGTACTGACGGACGATCATCCGGCGGGACGAGCGTCGGCACCATCGTTGCGCGGCGCCGCCGGCGAGCCCGAGATCAAGCCCCAACGCTTAAGCAGGACACAGGAACGTCGGCGCACACGGATTCAGGACCTTGCTGAGGGGACCTGGAATGGAGCCGCTGCGGTGGATCGGAACCCCGTCGACCGGGGCCGGACCCGATCCGTCCGCTCACGACGCCGGACCGGTCATGCCCTCGACAAGCCCGGTCGGATCCCCGCCTCACCTGGGCCGACTGCCCTTGCCGGATTAGAACAAAACGAGTACATAACATCGGTGTTGAGGCGCGTTGTGAACTGCGCTCAACCCCTTCATAAGGAGCCCGCCAGATGGCCCAGCCCGCATTGAAAGTGGTCGACATGCCCCCGGTGGACAAGGACAAGTCCAAGGCGATCGACGCCGCCCTGTCTCAGATCGAGCGCGCCTTCGGCAAGGGCTCGATCATGCGGCTCGGCAAGAACGACAAGGTGCAGGAGGTCGAGACCGTCTCGACCGGCTCGCTCGGGCTCGACATCGCGCTGGGTGTCGGCGGCCTGCCGCGCGGCCGCGTGGTCGAGATCTACGGCCCCGAATCGTCCGGCAAGACCACGCTGGCCCTTCACACCATCGCCGAGGCCCAGAAGAAGGGCGGTGTCTGCGCCTTCGTGGACGCCGAGCACGCCCTGGACCCGGTCTATGCCCGCAAGCTGGGGGTGAACCTCGACGATCTGCTGATCTCGCAGCCCGACACCGGCGAGCAGGCCCTCGAGATCACCGACACGCTGGTACGCTCCGGCGCCATCGACGTTCTGGTGGTCGACTCGGTGGCCGCGCTGACCCCGCGGGCCGAGATCGAAGGTGAGATGGGCGAGAGCCAGCCCGGCCTTCAGGCGCGCCTGATGAGCCAAGCCCTGCGCAAGCTCACCGGTTCGATCTCGCGCTCGAACTGCATGGTCATCTTCATCAACCAGATCCGGATGAAGATCGGCGTCATGTACGGCAGCCCGGAGACGACGACGGGCGGCAACGCCCTGAAGTTCTACGCCTCGGTGCGCCTCGACATCCGCCGCATCTCGACCCTGAAGGATCGCGACGAGGCGATCGGCAATCAGGTCCGCGTCAAGGTCGTGAAGAACAAGGTCGCGCCGCCGTTCAAGCAGGTCGAGTTCGACATCATGTTCGGCGAAGGCGTGTCGAAGGTCGGCGAGCTCATCGATCTCGGCGTGAAGGCCGGCATCGTCGAGAAGTCCGGGGCTTGGTTCTCGTACAACAGCCAGCGCCTCGGCCAGGGTCGCGAGAACTCGAAGGGCTTCCTGCGCGACAACCCCGAGATCGCCTCCAAGATCGAAGCCTCGATCCGCCAGAATTCCGGCCTCGTGGCGGAGAAGATCCTGGAGAACGCCGCGCCGACGGCCGACGAGCTCGACGAGGGCGAAGCCTGATCGCCGCCGCAACCCGGGACCGGTTGCGGCGCGTTCCTCGACACCAGACATTGGGCAGCCTCGGAGCATCTCCGGGGCTGCTGTCCGTTCAGGCCCTGCCAAGGGGCCGTTGCGGGCTCGGCAAGCGCCTGCCGTCCGTCGACGTGGCTATCGTGGTGACAGCGATCGGTCCCCAGGACGGGACTTCCGGGATGGGTCGACCATCCGAGGGAGAATCACTTCAAGCGAACCGACCTTGCCGCCGCTGCGGCCAGCAGCCTCCTCAGCCCGTGCGCGTCCTCGTCCGACGGCGGCGATCTCCGTCTCGCCGATCCAAGACAGACTCGCCGATCTAGGACAGCCTCACCTCCAACCACATCAGCGAAGAAGCCGCCCGCGTCGTCACCCGTGCGCAGCGCGCCTCCAGGGTTCAGGACGATCAGCCCAACACCGACCCGGTTGTCACCGTAGTCGGAGCCGTTGCGTTCTGGCCGTCCCAGTTCGTCCTCCAGGGCGACAATCAGAAGACGGCCGAACCGGCGCGGCTCCAGGATGCGACGGAGCCCCTCGAACAGGCGTCGGCTCCGAGAGACTGCAGGATCGAACGCCGGCGCCAGCCGACCTCATGATCCTAGCACGGGGCCACCGGGCGCGGCGCGGCGAAGGGATCACACAACGCCTACAGGCGCAGAACGAAGAAACCCGGCGCGAACCCGACCATGGTGGTCGACCTTCGCCCGGGTGCCCGTCGTTGATAGATGCAGTCCGCCAAGCGAGGCGTCCAGCGCCGTGAAGCGTCGCGGCTACGAAGGCCGCGGACAATCGGGCAGATGCGGTCGCCCGCAGCCGCCAAACCGTCGGTATCAGGCGGCTTCGCCAGCTTCGGCCACCGGGGCGGCCTCGCCCTCGACGAGCTTCCACGTCTTCGTCTTGGAGAAGGGGCGGCACTCCTCAATGAAAACCGTCTGCCCGACCTTGGCGACATTCGCCTCGTCGTGCGCGTGGTAATTCTTCGAGCGACGCACCGTCTTCTTCATCACCGGGTGCGTGAAGCGGCGCTCCACCTTCACCACGATGGTCTTCTCACCCTTGTCGCTGACGACGGTGCCCTGCAGGATGCGCTTCGGCATGGTTGTCTCCTAAAACCCGCCTCAGCCCTTGGCCTGCTGCAGCGTCTTGGCGCGCTGCAGAGTCCGGACACGGGCGATGTCGCGGCGGACCTCACGGACGCGGGCGACGTTCTCGAGCTGGCCGGTGGCCCCCTGAAAGCGCAGGTTGAACTGCTCCTTCTTGAGGTTGATCAACTCGTCATTCAGCTGATCCGGCGACAACGCCTTGAGATCAGACACTCTCTGGGTCGACTTCACGATATCCTCCGTTCAGTCGGCGATGCGCTGGACGACCCGCGTACGGATCGGAAGCTTCGCGGCGCCGAGGCGGAGCGCCTCCTTGGCGATGTTCTCGGCAACGCCGTCGACCTCGAACATGATCCGGCCGGGATGCACCCGGGCGGCCCAGTAATCCGGGGCACCCTTACCGGAGCCCATGCGGACTTCGGTCGGCTTTGACGAGACCGGCACATCCGGAAACACCCGGATCCAGACGCGGCCCTGGCGCTTCATCTCGCGGGTGATCGCGCGGCGGGCCGCCTCGATCTGGCGGGCGGTGACGCGCTCGGGCTCCACAGCCTTCAGGCCGAACTGGCCGAAGTTCAGCTCGAAGCCGCCCTTGGCCGCACCGTGGATGCGGCCCTTGAACTGCTTGCGGAAGCGGGTCTTTTTCGGTTGCAGCATGGCTTCCTACCTTACGCGTGCTCGCGCTCGCGGCGTCCGCGCTCGCGGCCGCCCTCGCCATCGCGCTCACGGCGTCCGCCGGAGCGGCCGCCCTCTTCCTGGGCCTTCTTGTCCTGGGCCATCGGGTCGTGTTCGAGGATCTCGCCCTTGAACACCCACACCTTGATACCGCAGGTGCCGTAAGTCGTGAACGCCGTGGCGGTGCCGTAATCGACGTCCGCACGCAGCGTGTGCAGCGGGACGCGGCCCTCGCGGTACCATTCCTGACGGGCGATCTCGGCGCCGCCGAGACGACCGGAGCAGTTGATCCGGATGCCCTCGGCGCCCAGACGCATCGCCGACTGCACGGCGCGCTTCATGGCCCGCCGGAAGGCGACGCGACGCTCAAGCTGCTGAGCGATCGAGTCGGCCACCAGGGTGGCGTCGATCTCGGGCTTGCGCACCTCGACGATGTTGATGGTCACGTCGGCCTTGGTCATCGTGCCGACGAGCTTGCGCAGCTTCTCGATGTCGGCGCCCTTCTTGCCGATCACCACGCCCGGACGGCCCGAGTGGATGGTGACGCGGCATTTCCGGTGCGGACGCTCGATGACGATCTTGGAGACCGCCGCCTGCTTGAGCTGCTTCATGAGGGCGGCGCGGATCGCGACGTCCTCGTGCATGAGCTTCGCGTAGTCGCCCTTGTTGGCGAACCAGCGGGAGTCCCAGGTCCGGTTGATGCCGAGCCGGAGACCGATCGGATTGACTTTCTGGCCCATCAGATCCTCCTCAGGCCGCTTCGGCCTGGCGGACTTCGCGAACCACGATGGTGAGGTTCGAGAAGGGCTTCAGGATACGCGCGCCGCGGCCGCGGGCACGGGCGTGGAAGCGCTTGAGAACCAGCGCCTTGCCCACGAAGGCCTGGGAGACGACGAGATCGTCGTCATCCAGATCGTGGTTGTTCTCGGCGTTGGCAATGGCGCTCTCGAGGCACTTCTTG
>Ga0160429_1001854_pt1 | contig 11378 bp, 12 predicted proteins | sample SolpanmetagenomR_FD_108199 | JGI IMG/M metagenome (GOLD analysis project Ga0160429, IMG submission 108199) | Solar panel surface microbial communities from Lawrence Berkeley National Laboratory, California, USA - R | ecosystem: Engineered > Built environment > Solar panel > Unclassified ... | reverse complement strand
GTCTCGGCAGCCGGCCTCTATCTATCCGTCGAGTGATCAGAGCTTGATGTACCCACACGTTACGATTCAAATGCTGCTAGAGGTTGAGGTTCTATGGTCTAACTATCCGTTCGAGACCAGCTACAATCTATAGAATACATAAACAGCACCTCGGGCTGTCACAAATTGATGTCCACATGCTCAGTACTGAGACGGCATGTCGCTTACCTGCTTGTTAGATGTTGGCCGCTGCCATTAACGGACATGAGCAACGTCTAGGGTTGCCACAGAAGACTATCTCTCGGCTTGCATACGTCGGAGACCTCCACCTATGCCTGTGTGTCGACCCTACCATTGCAACCAAGGATCGCAGGAAACAGCTCGAATTGCAAGGATACTGATGTTCGAAGGTACAGTATGTACTCTCGGATGACGCGGAGATCGCCTGCAGGCTCGCGCCGACGGTCAGAAGATGATGAATCTGCGTCTGAGGCTGCCACAAATCATCATCTAGTGTCGTGGAAACATCGACGAAATGCTATCCGATCTCCTCGACTGGATGACTTCGCGTCTTATCACAAGATGACGACCGCGAGCTTCGATTGATAGCGAGGAGCTTGAGTGTTGCAGTCGTGCCGAGCCAGTGAATGCATTTGCAGAAGTGTCAAGTGCGACAAGTGTTAAGTGCGACAGAGGGTGTGGCCAGTTGCGCCAATCCGGGAGAGGCTGTCAGCGGCGACAGTGGCAAGAAGGCCATTCGTTGTTGAAGCGGTATCATTGATGCTGTTCCAAACGCCATATAAATTCATGAGACTCGTCCGCGTGAAGAACCTGCTTGGCGTATTATCTGGTTATAGGGATGTTGGGCGACAGAACTTAATGCCAGTCAAGGCCAAGATTGATTGTGCGACAACTGCCGTCGTCAAGAGGTCGAAGGCCAAAGTCGGTTTGGTTGGAGCTGTTCTTTTGAACGTATTTGAGACGTTCGAATGGTGCGTGTTCTTGGTCGGACAGGATTTTTGGAGGGAAAATAGTCGTCTCCTGTGAGAGCGGCGACAGCGAGGGTGTATCCGGGACCCTAACGTGCATCAATTGAGCAAGATGGAGTGGTCTGCTGTGCACCATCGGCAATTTACAGTGGAACGCGCGCGGCAAGCAAAGCAGTGGGGGTTATGGTCATAGTGGTGCCATCGCTGGCTGTTGAGCCTGTAGGAGGTATAGGAACCCATTGGGCATTTATGCCGATGGAGTAGCGGTTGACATTGGATGTTGCGACCACAACAATGGTCAATGTTGGTATGATGTGAGCTCAGCACTGAAGCACCGCCCTTCGGACACTGCATGGTATGGTGACTTTCGGTTACTTTGGCGTGGCACGGATACGGTTCCCCTAATATCTACTTCTGACAACAGAGCTGACATGTCCTGGCATTGCTTGGACGCTACGCAATCTAGGGTGTTGCATCATAGCTGCTAATTTTGAGAATATGGTATGGAAGTAGAGAACATCGCGTGGAAAGGAAACATAGCACTTGACGGCTCAAAGTGATACGTGTGTGTGAAAAGGGAGGAGTGGAACTGGGAGGTATTCATGTAGGCTGAAGCTGAAAACAACATAGGAGAATTGCGCTTGCCTCTGTGACCCTCTATCATCACGCACCGTCGGCCCGGAAGACAAGCTGTAACACAATGCATGGACTCTAGCTCCACCCAGAGAAGGCGTGCCCATGTCACAATACTAGCGACAGCGGACCATCCCATGGCGGAGGCTTTGAGGCGATGCTATGGGCATCTGCTACTCCGCTGACAAATGACACATGAAGAGGACGATCTGGTCCGGCTGTGAAGACATGGATGGGGACCAAACAGGATGTCTATGGTTAGTGCTCACGTGAGATGGTGCAACGCATTTCGTGGGATCATCGACAAATTACGCGCTGCGGCACGAGCATACGCAGTCTCGATAAGCGTTGGTCAACTGCAAGTGTCAATGGAATAGAAGGGATGGTATGGATGCAAGAAGTAGACGACTCAAGAATGTTGTTGAGGGAAGCGAGTAAGATCCTGAGTGACTAAGCATCGGTCCATAGCTTTTCCGAAGGCTAGAACGTGACCATCGGCTCTCATCCAGCCATTTCCTAGAATCGTCGAATCACGCAACATGCCCGGGTCTGAATATGCGACGGCTGGCGGTGGCGCGTTGAAACTGAAAGGCAGCGGCGGTGTCGATAAGAAGAAGAAAAAGAAGAAACCCAAGCCGCTAGGAACCGAGGAGAAGAAAGACAGTGCCACAGAAACGTCGAGGAGTACAAGCTTGCAAGATGCACTAGCGGCAGAAGATGATATGGAGGACGTTGGCGGCAAGGACTCTGCTAATGTCCCAGTTTTGAGCGAGGATCTGAAGAAAGATTTGGTTCAGATGAGGGGCAAGACTGAAACGGAGCGGCGGCATGAAGAGAGAAGGCGGAAGAGGGTATGTCTCCAGCGATTACAATGTCACTACCTGCTTTGCATTACGTAGGGCCGAGTGCTCTTTAGGCGATCCGTATTGACATGTCTACAGTTGGACGAACGGCTCAAACGTGAAGGGATCAAAACACACAAAGAGCGTGTGGAAGAACTGAACCGATACCTATCGACGCTGAGTGAACACCACGATATGTACGTTCAACCACAATCGTGGGCGGTCGTTGCCTATATGCTAATAATTTCTAGGCCTAGAATCGGACCAGGCTAATGTGCGACGACTTGCCGCAATAGCAACGCTTCTGTATACCTGGCCTTGGTCCAGTGAGAAAATCTACAGTGTTTCAGGCCATACACGTACTACTATTCCGACCTCAATGCCTCGTTTGCATATGCACAGCCAACGTGTCGCTGTGGTGACAGGTTACGAAGGATGTACACCAGACGATTTATGGCACTCGCCCGGCCGCTCATCAAGGCTAAAATTATCCAACAGTCTCAGTCTCTCATCCAAATTTCAAAAGGCGTGATGGTAGTAGCGTTTGAAACCCAAGCGACCGAGAACTCAGAGGAGACGGATGGTCTAGATTATTGAAGCCAGGGTCAGGCGTTATAGACCTGGATAGGAACAACGTAGACGCTCTGTAATGGGCAGTCTCATCGTCAGTGCTAAGCTATACCTCGTACACATTTACCCGACGCTCACGTCCACTTTTCCTTGCCTTTTATCAAGCTGAGACCTCGTCAGACGTTTGCCGGGAACAGGTACAGATCGTACCGCAGCGGATATGATTCCACACGATGGAAGGAAATCGCTACATTTCGCAAGCCTACAATGATCCCAGCATGTTTAAGACTTCAATGAGTTCTCGTGCTGTGTAGAGACCGTTGTGCCTTCAGGAACGGCAACAGAATTAACCGTGAACCATCCCACGTGACCTTCGGAGACGGATGCGGATCCGGCCGAGCACAAGCACATGCGAGCCAACCTTGGGCTTGCGGCATCGCGTGGCTTTGCGCCAGATTGTGCGTCATAAGCCGATCCTTTGTAACCGGGTCAGTCTCGAATGGCTTTGCGTGGAATGGCATGGTAGCGGCAGTCTTACGATCCCCATGCTATCACAAACCTGTAGGCACTCGACGACGTGGAAGATTTCAAGACCACTTCTTGCTCTCACAACAAATCCTCGTATCACCGCCACTTCACCCTTTCGGAGCACGCAACAGGCCGGACAACAAACACCGATAAGGGCATTCGCCATGGCTTCCGCATCCACTTTCTACGACTTTAAACCGAACGACAGTATGTCTACTCAGTACTTTACGCAGTGTATGAGGCTTACTGACCGTTCGCAGAGAAAGGAAAGCCGGTCCCTCTCGGCAACTACAAATGCAAGGTTGTACTTGTCGTCAATACCGCTTCAAAGTGTGGCTTCACGCCACAGTTTGAAGGCCTCGAAAAGCTTTACAAAGACCTCAAAGCTGCACACCCCAACGACTTTACCATCATCGGCTTTCCCTGCAACCAGTTCGGCAATCAAGACCCAGGAAGCGACGATGAGATTCAGAGCTTCTGCCAAGTCAACTATGGCGTGAGTTTTCCGATCATGGGCAAAACGGATGTGAATGGCGACAAGGCGGAGCCGGTTTTTGAGTGGATGAAGGCTGAGAAGCCGGGCATTATGGGTCTGAAGAGGATAAAGTGGAACTTCGAGAAGTTTATTATTGGTAGGAACGGCAAGGTTGTGGGAAGGTACGCGAGTACTACGAAGCCTGAGAGCTTAAGGGGTGTTATCGAGCAGGAGTTGAAGAAGCCAAAGGCAGAGTAGTGTGTGCGCGTAGGAGGCTATTGATATGTGGCGGATACCCTTGGACGTGTTTTGGGAGTTAGCGGTAGTGCATCCGGCTTGCTTTATGGTCGAACACAGACACTAGAATAAACATCCACAATGTGAAGACATCGAGTGTCTTCATATCTGAGTACAGTTTTTGACGTATTTGAGTATTTCGCGAAGTGGCGACAGGGTCCGTCAAGAAGGTAGCGGTGCTCGAGATACATCAAACTTGAAGAAGCTTTCTCGACCTCACATTCCACTCTGCGACTTTTCCACGATGCCGACAGCTACCTCACCACCGCGTACGAACGTTCCTGATCTCTCGCACAAATTGCCTACACTTGTACCTCGCCGAGGATCAGCTCAACCACAGCCTACAACTGAACCGCCGCCAGAAACACCTACCCTCCCTTCACCATCCGCTAATTCCGTCGGCCATTTCCAGCACCCTACACGACGGATACTGTCGCCCAAAGATCATGAGGTCTTCCAGTCTTCGCCAACGTTCACTCTCCTTACCTCCTTCGTCTTCACGCTATCAGACTGCGTACAAGACACACCCATATCCGCCGTCAACCTACACGAACTCCACCCCACGGTCACCGTAATACTGCAGATACTAGACGACATACAAGACACACTCCAAGCATGCCCAGCAGAGGACACAGGCTCCCGCTTCGGCAACCCCATCTTCCGGACCTTCCTCGACAGGGTGGAAGAACAACAAGAGGCATGGCACAAGAAGCTCAACATCGCGGACGCAGCAGCCCATGAGGAAGTCTCGACATACCTCCAGCACAGCCTCGGAAACAAGTCACGCATCGACTACGGCTCCGGCCACGAGCTCAACTTCCTCCTCTGGCTGCTCTGCCTCTTCCAGCTTTCCCTCCTCCCACCCTCGACCTTCCAGTCGCTGGTGCTCGTAGTGTTTCCGAAGTACCTTCGATTGATGAGGGGCATACAGATGACATATTATCTTGAGCCCGCAGGCTCCCATGGCGTCTGGGGGTTGGACGATTACCAGTTTCTGCCATTCCTGTTCGGGGCAAGCCAGCTTGCGCATCACAAGTTTATTAGGCCAAAGAGTATACATCAAGAGCTGGTGCTGGAGGAGTATAGCAAAGAGTACTTGTACCTCGATCAAGTGGTGTTTGTGAACAGTGTGAAGAACGTGGAGGGGCTGAGGTGGCACTCGCCGATGCTGGATGACATTTCGGCGAGCAAGAATTGGGTCAAGGTGGAGGGTGGGATGCGGAAAATGTTTGTGAAGGAGGTGTTGGGGAAGCTGCCGGTTATGCAGCACTTTCTGTTCGGGAGCCTGATACCCGCGGAAGAAGACATGAGTCGGGAAGAGGATGTAGGAGTGGACAGCGAAGACGAAGTCCCTGGCGAGGGCGAAGAAGTCGTCATGCAGGACGGGATGAAGCATGTGCATACGGCGAACAGCTGGGGAGATTGCTGTGGTATCAAAGTCCCAGCGGCGGTAGGAGCATCGCAGGAAATGAAGAAGCGTATGGGCGGCGAAGGACTGAGAAGGGTGCCTTTCGACTGAGCTCTTTAGACACGACAACCTGCGGCAGCCCTCACCCAGATCCGATTTTGCTAGAGTCGCTTCACATTCATCCGTAGTCCCGTTTCGGGGACACGGCAAACCCTCATGGCGTGCTCTCGCGTTCCTGCATGTGCGCGTCGCGGGGTAGGCCAAACCCCACCATTCGACCTTTGCTTTGAATTGGAGAGTAAATACCCACACGGAGCGTGTGCCCTAGTAATACCTCTTTGACCTCCTCTTTGCATCTCTCCATCCTACTTTCTCTTTCTTCACTACAGTCAAACTCGGCGTGGACCATCTGCTCCTCTCCAACCTCAATCCGTCCGACTACACCACCACCATCACCACCACCATCACCACCAGTAGCACGACAATGGACTCGGCAACCCTAAAACAAACCCAAGCCCCGATCAAGCAAAAATACAAAGACGACCCCTCCTCCGCCCTCGTCACCCTCTCCTCCACCGGCCAACTCTCCTCCACCTCCGTAGCCTGCAAGCTCTCCAACTCCAAAGCCATCAAAGATGCCCACGACAAGGTAACACCCGCACACCTCAACCCCAATGATCCCAGACCTCGACCACCCGCCCCGCGCTAACCACATCCAAAACCCCCACAGGTAGCAGGCCTCCACCCCATGGCCGGCGGCCCGGACGCCAACATCTCCGGCGAACTCTGCTCAGGCGACATGCTTCTCGACGCACTGGTAGCGTGCGCGGGCGTGACGCTCAAGGCCGTGGCGACGGCGCTCGAGATCGATGTCCAGGATGGTAAGATCACGGCGGAGGGGGATCTGGATTTCCGCGGTACGTTTTTCTCTTTTCTTACTTACGTGTTTTGTTGCTCGCTCGCTCGCTCGACACAACAATGGCTTCATTCCTTTTTGGTGTGCTTTTTGTAATCTTCATTTGCCCTTTTTTAGCTGGGTCCTCCGAAAAAGGACTTGGATCGCAAGATATCTGCATTCTCCCCCTTTGGCAGGGCAAAAAGGATTGAATAACGGGAAGATCGAGAAAGAAGTGAATCAGATAGATTAGGCTAACACAAAGATCCCCTCAACACAGGCACGCTAGGAGTATCCCGCGACGCACCTGTAGGTTTCAAAGCCATACGCCTCGCCATCGAGCTCGACTTTGGCCACGAGGAGGTCGACGACGCGAAGTTGGAAAGTTTGGGCAAGCTGACGGAACGGTACTGCGTGGTGCTGCAGACCATTGCCAAGAAGCCCGAGCTCAGCGTGACGGCTTTGGGGAGATCGCATAGCGATGATGGGATCGAGAGGAGTGCCATGTGGGGAAAGAGGGGCTGAACGCACGTAGCATATAAATCAGCATCACAAGGACAAAGGCAGTGTGGAAGAGTCAAGGGTCGTAGAATCTTGAGATTTCTGCCAATGTTGTAGAGCTGCAGCAAGGGTCTGTAATTTCATGCAACTTCAACTGAAGAAATTCCATGCAGCACCGATCGCCATTGCCAGGCCATTCCGTAACACAATCCGGCACTCAGTCTCTATGACTGCAGTGCCTTGATCTTCTCCTGCACGCGTTGTACCTTCTCGTCCTTGGATAGCTTTTGCTTCCTGTACTTCTTGCTCTCGGCCTTCCAGTACTCCTTGTCCTTCTTCTCGCCCTCAGCCTCCTCATCCTTCTTCCATGGGTCCTCACGAATCTGCTTGTGGGCATCGCCGTAGAGCTCTTCCAGACCGTCTGCCTCAATATCGTCATCGATGTAGCCCTGGAACTGGTTCTTGTAGCGCTCCTCGTCGTCATCGGCGAGGGTCTCCATGTACTCGGCTACGTGACCACCGAAGATGTACTTGCGGAGTGTCTCTGCGTCGAGCTCCTTGGTCTCCATGTCGTAACCAGGGAAGCGGTTCTCGGAGTGAGGGATGAAGATGCCGCCATCGGAGGCACCCTTCATAGCGCCGAAGACACGAGCACCGGTGGAAGTACGTGCAAGACCAACGTCGAGGAAGCACTTGAAGGGGCGGCGCTCCTCGCCGTCAACCTCGGCGGACTCGGTGAGGGTGTACTCGCCATCAGCCTCCTCTACGCCGGTGAAGGCCTCGTCGAGCTCGAGCTTCTTGAGGGCGCGGCGGGCGATAAGAAGACCCGTGGCGTAGGCGGCGGCCCAATTGGTGAGCCCATGGGTGATACCGTAGGCCTTGAGCTCGTGTGCGTAGGCGGCCATGAAGATCTTGTCGCCAGTGATCTCGGAGGTCACGATCTGCATGATGATGTCGCGGTTCGTGAAGCGCACGACGAGGCGGTACTTGGGCGCATTGTATTTGTTCTTGGCCTGGGTGATGAGGCGCTTGCGGGCGTAGTAGTCGGTCTTACCCGCACGACGGCGCTTGTACTTGACTTGGTAGCGACTGTGGAATGTCAGCGAATGTCAATGGTTACGTGGGAGTGTGGACAAACGAGTAGTAGGCGCTGTTCTTAACCAGCTTGGTCTGTAGAGAAATTCCCAGTCAGCACTTGACGCTACAGCATAACCGTAGCAATGTGCGTCGACTTTGCTTCACCCTCCCCTTGCAAAGGAGCAGGCTACTATGCAAGCCAATGCCATATGCAGAGCATGGCGACTTACGAAAGGCATCTTGACGGTGCTCACGCTGGTGTCGGAGTTGGATGTGCGAGGTTGCAATTGAAGCGAAGCGAAGAATCGGCTTGTGCGATTTCGTTTGGGTGTGCGCGAAGCGCCTTCTCTTGGCAGCTTTTCAAAAGTTGGGGACCTAGGCACGTGCGCTGAGTGCAGTTCACTTTACCCAGTACCTCGATATGATCCAAACTCTATCGCGGCATCTCTCTAACTTTGGATGTTCTTCTGCAACGGCAGAAACCATGTCAGCAGTCTCGATAGAGCAATGCCTGACCATTATCTCTGGACGAAATGGTCCGTCGAAAGTAGAGGATTAGCACGTGATGTTGGACGTATGGATTGTATGAGGCCGCCAGGGAGGGGAGTCATTGAGTCTCACCCTCGCAAGAAAGCAGGCTTCACTACAAGGCATACACGAGAGTTGGATGTTGATGATTTCCATTGAGTCTACTACTACATTCATAAGCAAAGCGGTCCATCCTGGCTAATAAGTATGCCTCCGCGGAAAACAGGAAAGTAAAGCTCGCTAAAGTTATGCTCATGAAGAAGTGGGCAGGGATTATCCACCCATAGTCGGTCCGTGCAATTGCCGGCCTGAAGACATGCTCGTGAAAGAAGATGAAGCGGACCGTGTCCGCCAAAAGCCTGTCGTGCATCTGCCGGCCTCGAGATAGCCAAGAATCCAGCCATGTCCATGCAAAAAGAGATCATCAAAAACTCCTTTGCAAATACAAGTCTTCGGAATCGCATTAGAAAAGCGTCATCCAACAATTTCAACTATCGTTTCCTACTTCTTCCAGAACTTCAATTTTCGTGCCCAACCGCCCTTCTTCTCGCGCTCTTGGGTGGCGATCGCACTTGATTGGGGCTCAACGAAGCTCAGCTTGCTTTTATTGAGGCTCATGCTCAGGCGACCGAGGCCGTTGGTGGTGCTGCGATGGCTGGCGATGGGAGGTCGCGCAATAGGAATAGCAGACGCCTCTCTTGGAGGTGTCGTAATGCTATCAGAGAAGGTGCCAGTGGAGTGTCGAGGTGTGTCAGCGAGTGATGGAGTGTCCTTGAGCGATGGTGGGGTGCTGAAGGAGTTGTCATTGTGATTGTAGAGGGAAGAGTGCTCGCTAGCAAGGGTATCAGGCGTCATGGGAGGTTCCACGACTGCCAACGATGGGACGGCGGTAACGATATGAGCAGGTCCTTTGCCAGTATGACAGATGAGTGGGACGGTGACAATGGAGTCTGAATGTTGGCCAAGCGAGGATTGAACCCGAGGTTCTTCATGATGCTCAACGATCTCCACCGGGCTTGATTTGCCATTAGCCGGCGACAAGCTCCTTTCGGCGCGAGGCGTAGCCTCGGAGCTGCCGTACGAGATCTGAGAAAGCGGGCGGGCCTTCTTCTCTGGTGTGTCCTTGGTGGCGTCAGCACCCTCTGCAAGAGCAGATGTGTGATTAGCGGAGCGGACAGGCAGGCTTGCGTTTGCGGCTTGCTTGCCACTAGTCGTTGACACTGTCTCTTGCGACCTGCTCTTCACCATCTCTTTCACACGTACAGGCGCATCCTCTTCTTCAGCCTCTTCCTCAAATACTTCCATGTGCTCGACCATTCCTGGCGCCCTGTGAAAGTGTGGAAGGTTCGGTGCACTGACCGATCTGCCGTGCGGGCGTTGAGAGCTGCTAGAGAAAAGAGTACCACTCGCCATGACCCTCCGCGCGTTCGCCTTTGTTTTGTCGTCGTTAGCAAGGACGTATGCTGAGTCAAGGTCGATCTCTGGTTCATCTTCTTCGTCGTTGTCATAGCGTCTGCGATGCATGGCAGGTTGAGAGACAGGTCGAGGACCAGCACATCGGTATGAGCGAGCGGGGGGCTGGTCGGAGGTGATGATCTCGCCCTCCTCGCCCTGGTCCAGACTCTCTAGGATCTTCGCATCGTCAAATGTGAAAGGGTCGTCCAACGCCGGAGTGAGCTTTGCCTCGGGCAGAGAGCCCCGTGGAGCAGATGAAAGGAGGGCTTCTTGCCCCGACAACAGAGCCGTAAGACTGTCTTGGAGGTTGCACTTCCTGCTGGTGCCTTCATAACGAGAGTAAGCAAGATTGCCCATAGCGATGGCGCTGAGATTGGATCCTTCAGTGTCTGATATGGCTGAGCGAGGAGACTCTGGTGGACTACGATCGTCGCCACTGATCTTCTTAGCGGAGCTTCCAATGCGCGATGATCCGAGCTGCAGCCATGAAACCCGCCTCTGAGGACCTCTGTTCTTGAGCGGACTTCCAGCGGAAAAGGCTGAGGGCGAGACGGAATCGTTGCCCACTGATCGGGGTCGTTCTGGGATCACAGCACCTTCGGAAACAGATTCGATGGGGCTCTTAGCATCCAGAATGCTTCCGGCAGTGCTTGGCCTTGGCTTCTCAGCTACGGGCTGTGAGCCAATGGGCAGAGGGTGTGCGTCTCTCGTACCGACGGCGCCAGAAGCATCGGGGCTTGTGAAAGACGACGTACTACCGGTAGTAGCATGACCCTTGATCGTGGACATGGAGCTAGAAGTTTCGGAGGAAATTGTCGAGAAGCGCTTGTTTTCATGGACCTCGACCTGCTCGTTGAAAGTCACACGAGAGGCTCGACGAGGAGATGGCTCTGGACTTCCTTTCAGGATATCGGCGTTTCCCATGGACTTTGCGCGAAGAGCGGAGTGCGACATTGCTCGTCGACTTTCTTTAGCAGGTGACGGGAAGTGGCTACGCTCGTCGGAAGGCGTGACAGGGGCGCTTTCGATAGAGAGGTCAGTACCAGAGGGAAGAGCTGCTGTAGAATTCGTTAAGGACACGCTTTGCTGCGATATCGCTCTCGACCTCCTGTGGCCGTGACGGCGTCCGCCAGAAGGTACGTTCAAATTTGCGCTTGCAGGTTCGGGCAATTTGAAAGGCTGAGCAAATGGGTCTGGGGCG
>Ga0160429_1001853_pt1 | contig 11381 bp, 6 predicted proteins | sample SolpanmetagenomR_FD_108199 | JGI IMG/M metagenome (GOLD analysis project Ga0160429, IMG submission 108199) | Solar panel surface microbial communities from Lawrence Berkeley National Laboratory, California, USA - R | ecosystem: Engineered > Built environment > Solar panel > Unclassified ... | reverse complement strand
AGAACAAGGCCAAAAAAAAAAAGAAAGAGAAGCCTGTAGAGGGGAAAAAAAAGTTACTGAAAATCAAACTCCGGCCAAGGCACCACCATCCCGCCACCGAAATTCCCATGAAGTCCGAAAATGATATCATTGAAAGTGCTCAGATCGCCGTCGGCGAAGTTTTCGCCGACGCTCATGTCTAGCATTGCGATACTCTGCTGATGTTGTTGTTGTTGGTGCTGTTGTTGTTGTTGTTGTTGGTGGTGGTGGTGAGAAGAGAGATGGGCGCTGGGAGGTAGGGTGTCGGGGGTGGGTATTAGGGTGTTGGGTGTTGGGGAGGTGTAGGTGGTAGTGGTGGTGGCGGAGGCTGTCTTGGAGTCGGAATCTTGGCCTGTGGTGGTGGTGGTGGTGGTGTGGGCGGTGCCGGTGGGGGGGATGTGCAGCATGGAGCGTGGGAGGCGGGAGGAAGGGTGGGTGCCGATGTTGGTGTTGCCGCCGCCACCACTGCCACCGCCGGTGTTGGGCGCAGGGTGGGACATGCTGAAGGATTCGATGATGGGGTCGATGTTTGCGGGTTCGATTTCGAAGGAGTCGTCCATGGTGGGCACCCAGGTGTGGATGTCGCGCTCGCTGTCTGGGGAGACGCGGAGGTGTTCTTGGCCCGTGGCGCGGAGGAGCTGGGAGAGGACGAAGTTGGCTCTGTGGACGCCTGAGTTGGTCTTTTCGTTGTCTTGGAGGATGTTCAGGCAGGCGCGGAGTGCGGTCATGACATTTGCTGATTGCTGGTGGGCTGCGACGCGGACGAGGATGGTGGCGGCGACGTAGGCAGAATAGGCGATGAAGTAGGGAGACCGGCGGATGGTGAAGGTACAGCAGTAGCTGCGTAGGATGAATGCGAGGCGGATGGCGGTCTGTGTGCAGGCGAAGAGGCAATCGTAGCTAGCGGTGGGGGAGTAGAGGTGTCCCTTTGTCATGAAAGGGCGGTGGAGGAGAATCACTAGGATATGGTACATTGATCTGGACTTAGTTAGCCACTGTTACTCGCGATTAGAAGTTGGGCATCTCACTGTAGACTGAGAATGGTCGGGCATGGAGTCTGCTCTAGCAGCAGCGGTGCTGGCAGTGACCAAGGTTGGTACTTTACCGGACGCTCCAGCGACGAGTACCAGTTACTCAGGTCGCCGCTGAGGTTTACAAGCAGGTCCATACTCCTGCTTGCTTCGCTTTCGCCATTGTCGTCGTGCTTTTGGAAGGCAGTCTCGGCGTACACCGTGTTGAAGATTCGATTCATGATGACAGAGAGCCGACAAAAAGCGGAGAAGGTAGTCACGCTGTAAGCGACTGCGCCGGGATGCTGTGGTGCCGGATACTCTGGAGTGGTGTAATTTAATGGTTCGATCGGAACCCACTGTTCCAGCTCTTCATAGTCATCCATGAACTCGATCGGAACCTGCATATCTCGCTCTTGGGGACTGACTGGCCGTCCCAAGTACATGGAATGGATTTTATCGTAGATGTAGGCCCCCCAAAAGACTCGTCGACGACACTCGAGATCCTGCACGGATAGTTTGCCTCTCCTGACAAGTTCTGCGCTGTCGATGTGCAGGCCGAGGTCGATGATCATGCGGAAGGCGATACCAGAGTACAGCCAGGGTGTAGACTTTGACTCGCCAACCGCAAACAGACTGCTTGCGATAGTCACAAGAGCTTGTATAGTAGGAATAGAGCTCTCATCCATAGCTTCACCGAGCAGTTCTCGGAAGCGCTTGCGGAATTGCCACCCAGCTGTACTTGGCTGCTCTACCACTCGGCGAATATCTGCCCTTGGCGAGAACTTTGACGCTGCAAAGAGTATTGCATTCAGGAGTAGCCGCGAGTAGTAGGGACCGCCACATGACATATCTCTCATGAAGAGTGGTCGGTATATCAGAAGCAAATTGTGATGCTGGCGATTCCAATGGATGTTGAGCAGATGCAGCACCAGATCTGGATCCCATCCATCAAAGTCACATGTGTGTCTGACAGTACTCAGAGTCTCTCTTTGACCTGTACACTGTGTTAGTATTTGGTAGAGGTCGAAGCATTGCAAGCTTACGCTCTCGAGCGGCAGCAGCGACAAGGCTACTCCGATGATGGTCCGACAGAGAGCCATTTTGACCGCTAGTTGCCCCGTTGACTGCTGATTCCGAGTCGAAGTGGGTGCTCGTAGGTCCATGATAGGTAGATTGTGTTGTCAAGGGAGCCGGTGCAGGTAATTCCATGCGGCTGTCAGAGGGGCTTGTCACGCTGGCAGAATAACCATGACTGTCAGGTCGCCGGTCTGTGATGCCTTCTTTGACCGGTGGTGATATCTCATCCGGACTTGTTGAGCTCAGACGCCGTTGCCCGGAGTTCTGTAGTTGCTGGGTAGGAGAGGTAGTCAAGCCGCCATCGAGTGCGTCTCGAAGCCTCCGGTTTTCAGCCTCTAGGGCGCGAATGGCCGCATTGGACGGTCTAGTCAAACGTCAATTAGGGATGTGTTCGAGCAAGACGACTACTCGGCGTGCTCTGCGATGAGGGTTCTCGCATATAGGGATCAGTCACTACCTTGGCTTTTGTGGCCGAACGACGTATTCGCAATTGATGCCTCTCGACACGCACGCGGAACATGCTGGCTCATTATTGTCGCACTTGAGCTAGAGGCATCGTAAGCATATGATAATCAAGGCATGAGCATATCAGTCTCTTTGCTTTTCGTGACCATGCGCTGCGACGACATATAGGGACAGGCACAGCAGGAACTCAACCCGTGCGCGAATGCTTTGCAAGTACAGACTGTGCAAAGCATGCTCTTCATGCCCCAAGCTCTTCCTTTGGATCGCACGTATAAGATATGCATAGCAATTCCTATCTTTCCAGAAGCGATCTAATAGCAAACTCTCTCACGCGTCTACAGAACTATGTCCGCCCACTTCCCCGCATCAAACACTGGGAGCTACTGAAGACAGCGCGAAATGACGACGTGGATCAACGAAAGCATGAAGTCCTAAGAGATGTATGAATAAAAAGGGTGCTTACTTTACGCACACGACAGAATTGACAGGCTGTCGCAGCTCGTTTCTTTGTTGCCAAGGTGGCGGACATTGGATGTGTCGAGTACGGTGCTCTGGAGTTTGTAGGACGCGGAGAGTTGCCTGCCACGGTGGGAGATATTCCTGTTGCACATGCCTTCTCGCCGAGTCACAAAAGATGGCACTCCCGACATGCCAGCTCTAGGCCTCTGTTAGCGCTGATTATGCTTCGGCGAGCAGGGTGCCGAGGTAGGTGGGTGACAATTTTTGAAGCCGTAATCGCAGTCCCCGCGGATCGCCATACTCCGCACCCTTCAGGATGAGACGGAAGTGAGATATATGGCCTCACGTGGCCGGTATATCGAGGCTGCAGGGTGCGGATGAGAGAGAGATGTCAACATCATCACATAGAGCCGTCTTCATACCTCTATCTCCCTCGCTTTTCTCGTTTTTTGGTTTATTAGAACCCGATCCCCGCCATGCCTTCTCAAGTCTTTGATGTTATAGTCGTTGGAAGCGGTAGATATTCAGTTGCAACAAAAGTTGAATAACGAAGCTAAACTCCTGATAGGCAACGCTGGCTTTTCAGCTGCCGCTTCGGCGAAGGAAAATGGCGCGGTAAAGGTGCTGCTTCTCGAGAAATCTCCAAGGTCATGGGCAGGTGGCAACACGACATTCACTGCAGGCGCTTACAGGACGGTATTTCATGGGTACGAAGATGTCCGGACGTTCGTGCAGAACGTCACTCCAGAAGTCGCCGATAAGATCGATATGGATCCCTATCTGGAGAAGGACTTCATGAACGACATCAAGCGAGTGACCAATAATCGGACCGATCCGGAGCTTGCAGAGGTGTTGGTCAAAGAGAGCAATGCCACGACCAAATGGCTGGTCGAGAATGGCATCAAATTCAATCTGTCCTTCAATCGACAAGCGTACAAGATTGGAGACAGGTTCAAGTTTTGGGGCGGCATGGTGCTCGCCGTCGTAGATGGCGGAAAGGGGCTTACACAGCAACATCAAGCAAATGCCGCCCGGAAAGGCATTGATGTTCGATTTGATAGCCCCGTGGTCAAGCTATTAACCAACAGTGCAGGTGCTGTCACAGGCGTCACTGTACGGAGACACGATAACACAACTTATGACGTTCTCACGCAAGGGGGTGTCATACTTTGTGCTGGTGGCTTTGAAGCGAACCCCAGCATGCGCGCACAATACTTGGGGCCGAACTGGGATCTAGCATACGTCCGCGGTACTCCATACAACACTGGCGACTTACTCAAGGTGGCCATCTCTGACCTCGGAGCAAAGCCTGCAGGGAATTGGTCGGGTTGCCACTCCACCTGCTGGGACGCAAACGCACCAACAAACTCCGGAGACCTGAACCTGACGAATCAATTCACCAAGTCAGGATACCCTCTTGGCCTCATGTTCAATGCTGACGGGCAGCGGTTCGTGGACGAGGGCATGGACATGCGGAATTATACGTACGCCAAGTTTGGGCGAGCGATTTTACAGCAGCCCGACGGCGTCGCTTTCCAGGTCTGGGATGCCGATGGTGCCGAATGGCTCCGAATGGAGGAATATGCTGAGGATGTGGTGGAGCGAATAGAAGCGGACTCGATTGATGAGCTAGCCGGGAAGATGAGTTCGAGAGGCTTGCAGAAACCCGACAGCTTCGTTCTCTCATTGAAAGAGTACAATGCAGCGGTTGCGGCTCATCGAAAAGAGAACCCTAACACCCGGTTCGATCCGTCAAAGAAGGATGGTCTATCAACCCGCTCGAATGCAGGAGGGTTGAAACTGGACAAGACGAATTGGGCATTGCCAATTACCAAAAGTCCCTTCCTAGCGGTCAAAGTGACATGTGGTATCACATTCACTTTCGGTGGTTTGAAGACAGATCCCAAGACCGCTGCAGTGATAGCTGAGAACACTGGCAGAGCAATACCTGGACTCTACTGTGCTGGAGAGATGCTTGGGGGGCTATACTATGGCAACTATCCGGGAGGAAGCGGATTGACAGCAGGTGCGGTGTTCGGTCGAAAAGCTGGAAGAGCAGCGGCGGAGAGGGCATCATCTTCTCAGACACCTGCTTTACAGGCGAGCTTATAGCGCTGGACGTTTACAGAGGCAATATCGACGATTACGATTGAGCAGATTTAGCCTGTAGCAGCTTCCTCGTACGTTGTCTTTGCGGCTCGCGTGAGCGCCGATCGTGTGCTATGTGTTACTGGGATGCCTGTCGTTGAAATGGTTGACGAAGCTGGCACGTCGTACCTACGTAGGTAGTCAATCTAATTGTGGCAACGTGACAGCGCGTTGGTGCACGGACCAAGCCCGTCAACGATATTTCTGCAGTAAGACGAGATGGCTTGCTCGACACGGCTGTTAAGCCATGCAAAAAGCTTCGGTAGGCGAGTATCCCATTCTGGCACAGCATGTCTCGCTAATGATATATGTAGATAGTTTCAAGGAGGAGTAACTTGATACAAGTCCCTTGCCTCACTGCGTCGCGACAATCCTTAACTTTCATACGCCTCAAATCGTACATTGCGGCCGACGTTAAACACTCCAAGGCGCAATTCGGCCAGCCGCCGCTTACTGGGTGGCAAGACAATGCGCCAGCATCTCGCGATACCAACAGCCATGGAAGCGAACATGAGCAACGGCCGCAGGTTGACGATCATTCGAATCCTCGTCCCAAACGAGTGACACCTCGCAGATATGGCGTGCATCGACCATTGTTCATTGGTGTTGATTCTTTGCATGCACGAGCTCAAGATCAATATCACAACAAGAGTAAAGCCGAGGTCAATGTTGTTCGATCCGGCAAACTCGATGATGAGCCAAGAGAGGGCGTCAAGGGACAAGAGCAGAGGGAAGGTCTAACAGAAGACCAGATTCGCGCAAGGGGTCATGTCCCGACATTGAAAGACTATCCCAACACGCCAAGCAGCTTCGAGTCCTTCTTTGATCCCTTCCAGGTCTGGTATGTCTTAAAGCGTGAATTTGGCTACAGAAACACGAAAGTGGAAAGGGTTCTGCAGAAACCGCCAAACTCTCTGTTTGAGGTCGTTGTCCATCTACAACATGACTCAAGGAAGGGCGGTAGATTCACTGGAGCTGGCTCGTCAAACGTGAGTCTGAAGTCCACAGCACTGCTGGCATCATCTAATTATGTGTACAGTTATCCGCGAGGCGTGCCGTTGGAGTTCGATTGCTTGCCGAATGGCATGCCTCAGGCGCAATTCTTGATTTATTCAAGATGGACCCACAGGAAGCATTGGTGAAGAAGAGTCAAGCATTAGGGGCCAAGAGTAATATGCTGGGAGCTCAGATGGAGACAAATGAGGTCCCAGTCAAGACATTGACTGCGGTTGACGGGGCCATCGCCAGAGTGAAAGAAGAGAGAGATGAGGCGAAGAAGAGGGGATTACAAGCCGGACTCAAGCTGGACAAAATGGACTCGGAACGCATCTCGCAAGAAACAAATGCAAAGGTCGAAGTCTACAATTATGCGGCGCGATTTGGACTCATTCCTCAGTATGAGCTACAATGCATGGAAGAGAACGTTGCTGAAGGAACGCCCGCGTACTACGAGCACAAGATCGATGTACAAGAGCAGGGCATTCACGTCACTGGCCGGCACGAAGTCTTCAAGGGTGCTGAGGTTGCAGCTTGCCTCAAGTTCAAGCATGCGGCCGAAGAGTACCAGAGGAACCAAGGACCAGAGCACACGACTGCGGAGGGCACGAGAGTTCTGAGCACACACAATGTATCCGAGTTTTTCACCATGTACAGAAACATTCGTAGGAAGGCGTCGACAGAGCTCGACATGCACAAGATCTCGCTGGGTTCCCGAAAGGACCAGGCCTACAGAGTTCATGTAAACATCGATGGCAGGCCTGTTGCTGCACCGGTCGTCGATCTCAACGAAAAAAGAGCAGAAGTTCTCGCATACCTTGCAGCAGCTGTCGCTTTGAGCAAGATAAACCCCACGCTTCTTCCGGACTTCTTCAAGCAACTCCGAGCGGGCGCAGGGAAGATAGCGCGAGCGCTAGCCAAAGTCGAGATGTTGGTCAATGCCAAAGCTTACAAGAAGATACGGGACACTCTGAAAAAAGCAGAGAATTTGACCCGTTTCTCTACTCAACAATATCAATACGATCTAGACGAAGAAAACGCCCCGACCAATCCAAAGCGTTACCGTTTTATGCCCCTTGGGCCAGAGGCAGCGGCCACTCGCAGTACGATCCTTCAAGCGAGCCGCAAACGCTATCTTAATGACGAAGCCCTCGAAGAGAAGAGGACGATGAGAGATCAGCTACCCATGAACCGGTACAAATCCCAAGTTCTCGAGATGATCGACAAACATCAATACAGTATCATCGTTGGCGAAACTGGGAGCGGTAAAACCACCCAAGTCCCGCAGATCCTGCTAGACGAATTCATTGACCAAGGGAACGGTGCTGCATGTAACGTCGTTTGCACACAACCGCGAAGGATTGCGGCCAAGTCCGTCGCTATACGTGTTGCCAACGAAAGAAACGAGCGTCTGCGGGAAAATGTAGGGTACCAAGTGCGGTTTGATGCGCAGACACCACATCTTCCCGGAAGTATCACTTACTGCACCACTGGTACCCTACTAAAGCAGCTCCAAATGTCTCCAGATGAAGTGCTTGACGGTGTCTCTCATCTAATCCTCGACGAAGTTCACGAGCGTGATACAACCATCGGCTTTCTCCTCGTTGTTCTTAAAAAGGCTATTGCTGCGAGACTGGAAGCAGGCAAGACTGCGCCCAAAGTTGTCATCATGAGCGCAACGATTGAGCCGTCGCTGTTCAGGGAATACTGTAAATATATTGATGAGAAAGGCAGCATCCAGGAATGTCCGTCTCTCTTTGTGCCTGGACGGGCGTTCCCCGTCGCTGAAAAGCATCTAGACGAAATTGTCCAAAACCTGCACTCCGCGTATCCCGAGGAGGAACTGCGACCATACTTAAAGTCCAGAGATACGCTCAAGTATCTGGCAGCAGAAGAAGACTTCCGGAGGGACACATCCTCTCAATCCAGGATCAACCAAGTAGAGACCCGGATTCAGTGGGGAGCTACGTCCAGCCCCGGCCTCGATTTTGGGGTTACCGACGCCGCGAACGACGCCCTGGTACCCGCAGAACTGGTTGCGGCGACAATTGCGCACATATGTCGAGCTGGCGAAGAAGGCGCCATTCTTGCGTTCCTGCCAGGGCTCGAGGAACTGACGAAGGTCAGCAATCTGCTAATGAGTATGCCGCTTAAGGTGGAGTTTTCGAACCCTGCCAGGTTTAAGATCATAATGCTACATTCCAGCATGAAAGAGGAACAGGACAAGCTCTTCGATACATTGCCTGAGAACTGCAGGAAGATCATTCTATCCACCAACATCGCTGAAACCTCGATCACGATCCCGGAAGTGCGGCACGTGGTTGACTCAGGAAAAGTTGCTGAGCAGCGCTATGATGCTACGCGACGTATTACCAAACTTCAGCGGACCTGGGTCAGTAGATCGAGCTCAAAGCAACGTGCTGGGCGTGCTGGCCGAGTCGAACATGGCAATTACTGGGCGCTGTTCTCCAAAGCCAGATTTGACAGCCTTAGGCAATTTGTGTTGCCAGAGATGCATCGAACAGATCTCCAAGGACTTGTACTTGACATCCATGGACATTCGTTCAATACGCCGACCCGAGATTTCCTCGCCGCTTCCATTGAGCCGCCTACCGCCGCGGCAGTCGAGACTGCCATCGAGCAGCTGAAGGATACAGAGGCGCTGACGGATGACGAAGAGCTGACCCCGTTGGGCCGTGTCCTGGCTTCCCTTCCCGTCCAACCGTCTCTCGGCAAGATGATCATCTTGGGCATCATCTTTCGCTGTCTAGACCCAATGCTGATCCTAGGCGCGGCAGCGAACGAGCGGAGCTTCTTTGTGTCACCACTGGAAAAGAGGCAGGAAAACAAGGTCGTGCGAGAGTTTTGCAGTGCCGGCACAAACAGTGATCATATTGCACTCATCAACGCCTTCAGCGAGGCCCGCCGTATTAAGGAGCAAGAAGGCGAGTCTGCATTTGGCGATTTCTGCAGCAGATACTTCATACACCATGGTGCCTTTACGGCCATTGACTCTGCATCGAGGCAGATTGAAAGTCTACTCGCTGACTCAGGCCTGATCCCGTACTGTCCGCCGCAAGACCGCTATCGGTGCAAGGTCGGCCATCCCTTGCTCAATACGTTCTCTACAAGCCCTGCTCTCATCAGCGGATTGATCACGGCAGGTCTGCACCCGAACGTTGCAGTGTCCACCAGTACATCATGGATGCGGACAGCAACCCAAGCTCAAGTCGTCCCGTCAAACTCTTCCATCACTGCAACGTACAAGGACGACCGAAATGCTGCCAAGGACAGCGAGGACGGCAAGGCCGGTAGGTACCGCAAATACGGCTCTGTATATACGTACAGCAAAATGACCGTCGCGCAAGTTGGCCGCTTGTGCTTACTACACAATGTTACTCCCAGCTCGCAACTCTGTGCCATACTGTTCGGAAAGACCGTAGAATGCAACGGCTATCATCTTGATGTAGACGGTTGGATCCCACTCATCCCTAAGATTGAGCCCTCTACTATCGAGGAAGAGATACCAGTCCCACTCACGCCGCATTTGACGCACGAGCAGAGGCAGCTCATACTGAGCGATCAGCGCCGTCCTCAGCCCGTGCAGAGTCGGCTCGCGTGGATGATTTACACCTATCGAAATGCGCTCAACAAGGTGCTAGCTGGAGCGTTCGGGGCGTTGGCTAATGCCAGGGCAGTAAGCAGGCCAAGCTCGCGCTTTGGCGAGAGGGAGGAGGAGGACGAGGAGATGCAGGGCATGGCGAAGGAGGGAAAGTATCTGCACGAAGATCCCGTCCGGGAGCTCTTCGCGAGGAGCGTGAAGGAACTGCTGGAAGATGAGATGACGATGCATGCGAATTTGAAGAAAATGCCACGGGCGGCGGCGTCGTCGTAAGGACTGCAGGGCTCTCTCTGAACCGCCTCACAGAATAGGTAGATGATCGCGAGCACTCGGGCTAGAGGGACATCGTTCCGTCATCCATGGCCTGGGCGTCACGGGACGCAAAAACTCTCGCCATAGGACGCAGCATCCACTCTCCGCCATCTCCTCGTGGGCCTCATCGAGCTAGACGAAATTGTACCACGATATCGCAGTACAGGTGCCTGCGGAGGCTCGTACGCTCCAGCACCCTGTCCGAAGCATCACCACAGCCTCGAAACCTCTCTAAGGGTCGTGAGGTAAAAGCGAGCTACCAATCAACTTTTCTGTCCTGATGGAAACGCCAGGTTGTGTTGGTGCGCCTACGAAACGCTGCCTCCTCGGACGCTTCTGTACAAGTCAATGTAGGAAATCTTTGTATAGCATATATCACCACTCAGATTTACGTCGGCTTTAGGCCCTTTCCTTTCGTTACTTGTGTTAATTATGTGACTGACACTTTATTCTCGGGTTTCTTGGAGTGATGCGCGTCGATGTTAGGTCGAATATCCATGTCCTCGTCTCGATGGCCGCTGAAGGCACTCACTATTGCGGACGTTCAATCTACGCCGAGCAGATAGTCGCACAGCTGTTTGCAGTCTTCTCGAGCACCAAACCTCTGTTGTAGGGGGTAGTCCCATGAGCGTGTTGCGAAGTGGCAGTATTCGTCTACGGCTCATCCGGTTGCGATGTTTCTCAGGGCAAGACAAATAGACGGTCTGTTGAAGCTCTATATTGCCACTCGCTACACGCCGTCATGCTTGACTTCTCGTGTCCGAACGCGTTGTTCTAGTTGATGGATTGCGGAGAACTGGGCAGACGGAAGCCAGAGAAAGAGAAAAACATGCTTTTCGGGTTTGTATTGCGGCGGAGGCGATGGCGATGGGCACTGATCTCAGAGCCACAATGTGCACATGTGCGAGGAACGATGCATGGGGACAATATCAAAAAGAATAAAACCACATCATTGCAATCACACCTAAGCAGAGCAACGGAAAAACGGCCCCAGCAAGCTCATCCATCCACCCCTCTCTTCCCCTACCCCCCACCCCCAGCCCCAACCCGACCATCCTACCCCCCACGAAACCACCTCCCCACCACCCAAACCGGCCACAACGCCGTCCTAGCCCCCTCCCTGATCGCGTCCAGCAGCACCCACGCCACAGCGGCGGCGTACACGAGCGCGCCTGCTTTGACGGCAAAGACGCACCATTCGCGGCGCGCGGAGAGGAATTCGACTAAGATGTTTAGGAGGGTGAAGAGTGCGTTGAGGAGGTGGAGGGGGT
>Ga0160429_1001852_pt1 | contig 11383 bp, 12 predicted proteins | sample SolpanmetagenomR_FD_108199 | JGI IMG/M metagenome (GOLD analysis project Ga0160429, IMG submission 108199) | Solar panel surface microbial communities from Lawrence Berkeley National Laboratory, California, USA - R | ecosystem: Engineered > Built environment > Solar panel > Unclassified ... | reverse complement strand
GAGGGACTACCTGAGCTTGTAAGAGCCATTCAAAGACCGTACCACAAACAGGGTCCGGGAATCGAATATGGCCATAGCGAACGTGAAACGAGCAGCCTTTACCGCGATCTGAATTTTGAACAGACAAGGAAGGAGTGAGTGTGGAACAAAAATAGAACAGTCTACCTGCTAATGCCCGCTGTCAGGTCAACTCTCTCGCCCGCATCTTATACTTGCAGAGTGCTGTTCCGTGGAGGATACTTGGAAGGCTTGCTCCCTCGGGGGAAAATACGAGAAGCTCCGGAGATCGAATATCAAGAATACGTCGTCGGGCTTGTCTTTGAACACGGTATGACCCATGGCGCCCAACACAATACCAGCGCTGTATTACGATACTGAAAGTCACCGAACAGTCTTCTCCGGAGCGGATAGAAGACGTCCTTGGTGACCTGTGCAACAGCTCAGGGTCCTCCGGACTTGAAGCTATGTGCGGGCATACCAGTACCACCATAGAGACTGCAGTGGAAATATTTCACGTGGCAAGCGATGTGCCTCCTTAGAACCTCATGGCTGCGTTCACTCGCGGCAAAGATGGAGAGGCCAACCACCCAAGGCAGCTCGCGCAGCGCATAAGCCTACAAGTCAGCGCAACAGGCCAACGTCACGCGCAGGAGTAGAGTTTGATCGCACGTCGAGTCGAATCACAAGACTCCCAGTGAATGCCTACAACCTGAATGACCTTGGTGGAGCATGCCTGAAGATGGCCGTATCTGGAAGGGGTAAAGGCTTCCAATGTTGGCTGTCCGGGTGTAGAGACTGTATTGCTGAGCTCTGCTTGTGCCGTGAGAATCAATCCTCACGTGAAAGTGTAGTATGACCCTCATAGAAGTCTTTGTCGCTTGCTTTCAGTCTTGCTGAAAGGTACTAAGGCAGCAAGCTACTGAGCTACGAGGTGAAAAAGCCCTCACTCCCCGGTTGCACAAGTCGATGCATGTCGATATTCTTCTCACTTGTACCCTCAATACCACTGAGGTCGCACAGACGTCACTAGCGCGCAATATCTGCCTTCCTGCAGTGGATATATAAACCGCCTTCCTCATCCGTGTCCTTCTCCACTCTACAACACACTCCGACCGCACAGATTCGAAAGAAATCTTCAAATTCCCACAAACCCTCTCGTTACAGCAGTTCAAGTAATTCCTCTATAACAAGTATGTATATCTGAACAATTGACCGGAATATTGTTCGCTGACACGCCCAGCTCTTCATACATTCAAGGTCAACGGAATGCGTCTCAACGTCGCCTCTGTCGCCATAAGGGCGCTCGCTGGCCTCCTTGCACTCTCCTCCCCTGCTTTTGCGGGTGGGCCTGAAGTGCACGACATCTCCTTCAGCAACGATCTCGGCACCGTGCAATACAACAAGAACGGCGAGAACGTGACCTACAAGGTCGTTCCAGTGACCTGGGTTGGCGACATCGGCAACGGACGTGTTGTAAACATCACTGCCAATTCTGCCGAATCTCTTTTCAAGTATGTCATGAAGCTCAACCCCGATTACCTCTTCGCAAATGGCCAGAAGAGCAACGTCTGGAATCACACCCACTCCGGCTCCCAAAATAAGTCCTCCTCCGTGCACGCCGCTGCTGCAGCCGCCGAACCTCCAGTAAGTGTTTTGCAGAACAAGCTCGCAGGCAGTGAAAGTAAGATGGCTAATCGACCCTCTAAGTTCAATTACGACCTCGTCTGTTGGGAGTTCGGCAAGGCTGAGACCATCTATTACAAGGGCTGCGACCCAGACGTCATCTGGGAAGGCTACCAGTACCTTCGTGGGCTCGCAGGCAACGCGCAGCTGAGCGCGGGCTCTACTGGCACCTGCGGCCGCGTCTCCTGCTCGTGGGACGACGGCATCTGGTTCTGCCAGGACGTGAGTTCCCTCCTCTTTCTCCCTACGACGAAAACGTTGGGATAGCGCTAATACTGCGATCTTCACAGGGCCACAAGGATATCTCCGTATCTTGGCTAGACCTGTCTCTCTATGCTGAGATCATCTGGCGCGACTGCCAACTCTGGGAATGGTCCGATTACTACGAGGACCTCTATGGCGGAGTCGAAGGACACTTCTGGAACACAGACGATCAGTGGAGCTTGATGGTCGCTACTACTTGGCCTGACAACCCGCACTGCTAAGCGCAACACATCATGAGGATAGAATGGGACTACGAAAGATGGGCCGGCAAGGAATTTGCTCTTTTTAGATTCTGCTTCTGGGCTGATCTTGCCCCATTTGGGCAGAAATGTCGATTTGGCACATGGGATCTTGCTTTCACCGATTCATCTGTTTTGACATTCACCAGCATCGAAGGTCTGCGACTAACCTCGTAGTTGAGCTCTGCTTGGTAGCTTCAGCGAGCAAATCTTGCCAATTATCAAACATCCCTTTAATGGTCTTGCCGTGTCCAGTGACTGCTCTATCAGTATCACAGCATACTTGCTTCATTCGAATCACATTTTCCTCTGACGACGGCGCCTGACACCCAGCGGCAGAAGGGAGTCTTAATCTATCGGTGTCCCCAACCTCACTGTGGCTGAGTTGCTCCAACTTACGCTTCGGGATTTCAAACCCGGCCAGACAACCTGAGTCTTGCTGAGCGCGGCCTTTGCTGCCTCCTCGAAATTCACACGTACGTAGACTCGTTATCTCGGAGTAGAAGTTGCTGATGAATTGCAGATTCGCTGAAGCGCGAGGAGAAAGCGACGAGAGATTCACGAACAGCAAAGGTATAGATTCTCGAACTGAAGCTGGACCTAGCTGGCTCTGCGTCTTTGCGGAGTACGACGACCAGAAGAGTCATTCCCTTAAGCGGTTCGGAAAGTGTCGTTCACATAAAATGCGCCACCGGTTTTGGGAGAATGGCCGGTTGTTACTTGTAGAGCATCAAAATGTTACCCTTCTCTCCAGCGTATCCCCCAATCCCCCTTGGCAAAACTCGACTCCACAACCTGCCCACTCATAACAGCCTCGCACTTCCTCCTCCGCTGCTTCCCTTCCAGCCTTTCCTCCGCAACCTCATCCACCCCCTGCTTCTTCCCCTTGCCCTTCCTCTTCCCACTCTTACTCTCCTCAGGCCCTCCTCCTCCAGCCTCTCCTCCTCCATTTTCGACCACAAACCCAAAAGCACACCCTCTCCTCGCCGCCTTCCTAACCATCTCCCTCTCCTCCGCCTTCCTCTGCCCCTCCCTCCTCTTCACCAACATCTCAGGCGTCTCATCAACCTTCTCCGCCCACCCTTTCTCCCCACCCACACTACCATTAACCTCCGACTCGCTCTGCCTCGGCCGAACCTTCCCCGCCAGACCCGTATACACAAAGTCCGGATGCTCGCCGTCGCCAACCTTCACCCCACCGGCACCCTCACCACCGTCAGACTCGGGCGCACTGTCCAGGCTTTCAACCGCTGTGTCAGTGTCATTAGCCGTGTCGGGTCCAGGGGTCGGGTCCATCATATCCACAGTCTTCCACTCATCGCCATCCTTAACGCCGCGAAAAGCGCGATTCTTCCGACGCCCGTACGTCTTGTCCGGATCATGTCTTGAGCCGAAGACAACCTCTTCGACAACGGTGCAGTCGACGATGAGACGGGGGTCGCCTTTGACGGTCTTCTTGGCCGGCTTGGATGGCTTGGATGTGGGTGGTGGGTCTGTTGAGGCGGGGTCGTTGGAGATGGTGGTTGGGTCTTCTCCGTTGAGGAGCTGGACGAAGGCGTCTTCGATGCGGCGGTCTACGCGGTTCGGTTTTTGGGTTCGGCATCTGGAAGAGCAGTATTTGACGGGGGTGTTTGGTGGCGCTGATGCATGGGACTTTCTGGGTGCTGGAAACGGCTCTGTTGTTAGTCATACAAGATATACAGCAAGGAAGTTGCAACGTTCCCCGCGCGAGAAAGTGCGTTCTTGTAGTGAGGGATATCGCAGAGAGACAGCACGTGACCAGACTTGACTTGAGAACGCATGAGACGGAAATGGATCGCCTACTTATCACACGGCCACAGCTGTGACAATACAACACAGTGTCTTCGCCAGCAGTAAGATACAAAGGCGGCGGCGTTGCAGCATGCTTTTTTGGCCGAGACCAAGAGTCCATCCAACTCATCGTGCTGAATCTGAATGCTGTACTTGGCTTTGATATTGGAAGAAGCCGGAGGTAGTAACTGCAAAGATTGAACAGGGGGAAGTGTGGACGAATTGGCATTAATGGTTGGCTGACTGGTTCTACGATGCGTTCGAGATGGGCGAGAGACATCTTACGTCATCAGTCGACTATCGCACGTGACTCGATTGAGATTCGTGCTCGCTCTTCATCAAGCCTGACTATTATCGGGTGCTAGGTCTCTTTCTCCGCTTGAGTAATAGACCATATGAAACAGGGTGTCTTGTGTGCTTCATCGTAGCCACGGGAGCGATAGACCTTTTATAGTCGTGCAATTTACACTTCTGTGATATCGTCTGGACACTTCGTTGCCTACTCCCAGACCTGCCGCCCTCTCGGCGAGTCCATGGCGACATAGACAAGCTCATAAATCGAGGACAGGCGATCGTTCACGTCTTCGCCTTAGCCTTCTTCCTCTTCGGCCTCGCCTTCTCCGCAGCCTCACACAGCTTCCTTCTGGGCAATTTCTCAAGCCAGCCTTCCTCCCTCTTCACCTCCCCAACCTTAAAGTACGGCTTCGCCTTATCCCCTCTGAACAACTTGGCCCACCCGTCAATGGCCTCGGCCACTTCCTTCCTCGCCCGCCTCCTCTCCTGCGCCCTCCTATTCTTCACCTCACTCTTCGTCATCCCAACCTCCTCCTCCAGATCCTCAACCGGCACAAACATATCCTCCACGCCCCTCAGATCAGCCGTCAAATCCTCCTCAAAACACCCCGTCACAAACGCCCTCGCCGCATCCCTGCCAGCAAAAAAGTGATAACTCCCTCCAGGACCATACGTACCCCTATTAGCACTAACATCATACACACTCCCATTCAGCGCCAAATAAACCGGCCTCGTGACATCCGTCCCATCATACCCCCTGAGCTCCTCATCAGTAAGCAAGACAGGCCCACGCCACCACGCAGCCAGAGTCGCACCGCGCGTGAACCAGGGCCTATATCCCCACGCCACGGAATCCCCGCTGGTGACGAAGAAAGACAGCGCGGAGTTGAGCAGCAGGATACCGCCCAGCACCCTCAGCACATCTACCACACCAAGTCCCCCCACAGCGGACGTGGCACTTCTTACTCCCTCGCTCTTCCGCGTTGCTTGCTCCGCGTCTGTCCCGTCATCTGATTCTGATCCCTCATCCTCTACGCCCTGGCCCTCAGACTCTCCTCCTGTTCGGCAAGGGGACGAGGATACAGTTCCCCAAACTCCCCTTCCCTTTCCCTTTCCCTTTCCCTCCCCTCCCCTACCTCCAGCATACCCGCTCGCCACCACTCTATACCTCCCCCTCGCGCCTCCATCTCCACCTCCTCTGCCCCTGAAACGTCCACCCTCCGTCTCCACCATATCCCAACCACGTACGCCCTTCCAACCAGCTGACCCGACTTCCCCTGCCCCGGTAGCTAGGCTCTCAAAGAACAATCGCCACAATTGCCCGCGGGTGCAGATCTCCCTCTCTCTCTCCGTGTCCGTGTATATATATCGCTTATCGTAGGGGTCGCAGTATCCCCCCTCGCCCTTATCCCCTCCGTATGCTTTCGACCCCCGCCGAGTGGTAAGTGGGGGAGGTGGAATCCCGTATACACCTTTTCCTCCTTCTATCGCAGCCGATATCTCCAAAGTCAACAGGTTTTTCTTTTCGCGGGGCTTCGAGGGAGGGTAAAGAGGGGCTGGGTATTGGTCCCGTATTGACGAGAAGCCCGGGTTCGGGACGGGTTTCGGAACAACTTTGGCGTCGTTTGCCAGATTAGAAACGTGCGTTTTTGGGGGGATGTTCCGCGGGGGGGTGGGGGGGTACATCCCTGTTCCCGCCCGCGTGGCTTTGACTTTGGGCTAGGTAAGGTTGGCTTTTTGTCGATCCCTTTGCGCTTAGCGGGAGACGACACGTTTAGCCGGGTAGTTGACACGTCTGTTCTGAAGAACATGGATATAATTAAAGTCACACGTCAAGGTCTGGGAACGCAGGCTAGTCTGTGAAGTCTCTATATGGACTGACAACAGTCCGAGACGAACAGCATATCTACATTTTCACAAAGTCTATGCTATGTATGCTTCCGAATTTCGCTGGCATTGGTACAACGCCTGTATCCTTCCGTTGTTGTTGTCTAGATGCAGGCGACTTGTTGGATCGCAAACGCGGCCCGTTACCCAGCTGCTGGCGAGACGAGGTCGCTATGACTTTAAGTGACTGTCCTGCCCGTCTGAGAAACCCATTTCTTCTCAGACCGTCCGCTGGTCTCATCGCTGGAAGACCTGGTTGAGCGCTTCCTGAAACACGCCGACATTGTAATCAATAACGGCCTTCTTGTCCGCCGGGCTGTCCTCGCCCATGAGGCAAATGAGCGCGAGATATCTAAAAAGCGTCAGCGGGATTATAGTCATGGCATAGGCAAAATAGTGGCGACACACTTGTTAATCTCCCGTAAGTAGAGGTAATTGTTGCCCTTCCGCTCCGTCGTGATCAGACTCTCCGCGTCTTGATTGCCAGTCTCCTCCAAGTCTTCCTTGTCAGCTTCTGTGATGGGGCGCTCCCAGCCGTAGATCTCGCTGATGTCTACAATGACGTCTATATAGTCCGAGCAGATCTCGTAGCTGCCAATATCGGTCGGACTCGTGTCGGTCGCGATGTATATCTTGCTGAGTACGTCGAAAAGGTACGCCTTCTCAATCTTGCAGTTCCGGCACAGACTGTTGAGAAGGCTTTCAAGGGTAGGAAGCTGCGGTATCAGCTCCTGTATGACTTTGCTAAAGGCTTCGAAGATGGAGTGGTCGTAGATGCTAGTCTGGTAGAAACGGACCGGCGCATTCTCATAGCCTGCGTCGCTGAGCTCATCTTGCACACGCTGGATAATGTCTCGAAAGGTGTCCATGCGGTAGTCATCGCTGAGACCGTCGACTTTGTGAACGAATACTTCGACGTTGATGTTGGGGTAGTTCCCTCGTAGGTTCATGATAGTCCTGTGGAGGCGCAAAATCGCATCGAGATAGTCGTCTTGTGCATCGATGACCCAGATCAGCGCACCGATCTCATCGAAGATACCTTCGGTGTCGAAAGAGGAATCGAAGTAATCGATGTGGCCTGGAAAGTCCCAAACTTGAAAGTCCATGAAGGAGCTGACGATGGTCAGCAGTGGACACTCGTCAAATTGGATGGGGGAGATACTGCATGGATTCCTTCTTGATACGCGTCGTAGTCTCGATGTACAAGGTCTCGCTAGGAGGCAGTTTGTGGAAGACGACACTTGATATCGACGACTTGCCACTCCTGCGGAAAGTTTAGTAATGCTTGAAGATACAAAATGGCGCTGTTCGTTTTGACTTACCTGCGCTGGCCCATGAGTAACAATCGTGGTTTGCCATCGCCGGCCTTGCTGTTCGGTATTCGTCCAGTATGGTACTGGTTCTGTATCGGGTCGGGCGGTGTATCAGCATGTTGGAGATCCTGGAGATATCGCTCCATTGTTAACTTTGAAGCTGATTTGAAGCGCCAAGGCACTCCATCGCGCCTCTGCATGGCCTCGTCGTCGCGAGGTTGCGCTGGATGCGTCAGGTAAGAAGCAATCATGATGGAGATGAGGTGGAGGTGCAGAGTGCAGAGTGCAGAGTGCGAGTACGAAGAAAAGGCAGGAGCGACTGGGTGAAGTGAGGTGAAAACAAAGTGAGGGTGCGTGTGCTCCACGAGGCGTGTCGAGTCAACGGCTGAGGTCCAGTCCTTGTGTTCCCGTTCGGTCTGGTGGGTGGTAGTTTTTCCGGTTCTTGCTGATGTTGTCGGTTTGTTCAATATCCATGTCGACCGTAGAGAGGAGGCTTGCAGGTAAGTTGCACTCAGACACCTGCGACCGACGGGTACATGAATGTGAGGACGAAGGTAAGAACAAAGTTACTCGTCGCAAAGTGAGGGCGATTGGAGCGAGATATGGACGTCGTGTCGGTGAGGTTATACAGGAATCGTGGGATCTGATACGTCCATACCGGTAGTGCAAAGAGTCCGCAAAGAATTGATTGGACGAAGCCCCCTGTGCGACCGCTCCGTGAGGCGAGATAGTCTTGCGAGTGAGGATGGTCGTTGAACAGAGATGTGCACAGGCCTTGCTCCCAGAACAAGCTTGAGGAGGTAAGGTAGGGTTGGAAGGATAAGGTAAGGTATCCAGGAACGGGCAGTGACTTCGTTCAGGGCAGACGAGACGGCCACGCACACTCCCTACCCTTTGTATAAGGTACTAGGAGCAGGTCTTCGAGTAGATACCTAGGTACATGCCCATCTGCATCCTCCTAGATGCGTAAGGTAGACAGTCTTTATGATTTCCAGAGTCCAAGAATGCAAGCGCTATAGGTAGCCAATCTCTGCGCACTGCACGTGTAGGGCTGACATTGGACGCAGGTGGAGGTACAGCATCATCGTGGTTGGAGGCCATCAAAAAAGGGGAAGAAAAGCAGGCAAGAAAAACAGAAACTTCTGCTCACCATTTTGTATTAATTCGCTCGTCCTCCTTCCCTTCCCCCTTTGCTAACAACAAATGGGAAGTGCCCGGGGCGTATGGCAGCCCAAAGGAAGTAAAAGATGAGCTAGCACCTCATCAAGGCCCGGTCCTGGCGCTCACTCCCGCCGTCCCCGTCGTCTTCTGTCTCAATTGCTCGAACACCGTTGTCAAAGCTCGTCAGGGCCACACAACAACAATCTCTCCTACGGGCTGGGCTTTGTCTGCCTCGCGAGCCTCTCAAAGCTGGGCGGGACCTGTCGAGGAACGGGATGGCAAAACGGTGAAAGATGGGCCAGCTTGGCGTTTGACACTGGCAGATTGTTTCGTGCCAGCTACGACGCCCGAGGTGTTGAGCGCTGCCACTCGCCGCGGCCTCCGGGGTGGTGCAATGGTGCAATGGTGCAGTGGTGCAATGGACCGGGAATTGCGGGAAAGATGCCTTATCGGGTCGACAATTGGACGTGCAAAGAGAGGCAGAATGTACTGTACTGTAGTGTACTGTACTGTACGTGATGAGGACAGGAGTCACAGTGTCCGGAGCAGGGTTCGAGGATTTCGCGCTTGACCTGCTTTGCCTGGTCGCGAAACGCTTAAGTACTGTGCATTGCCGATAGCCGCCGTGGTATCTTCAGAGTTACTATAGTACCTGATACCTCGTACCTGTACTCCCGTCTCAATTCGTGGACAATACCTCATTCTCCAGGGCACATCCTCCTGATGAATTCTGGAATACACCACGACATCCTACACCTACCTCAACTTTCACGATTAGGTTCAGCCGCTTATCCCTGACACCAGCAGCACCAGCAGCAGCACAGGCTCGCTTGAGTCGTCCCAGTCGCTGGCTTCCAATAGGTACCTAGGTACGCACGGTAAGGTACCTACATACAGTACAGCAGCCTCAACATCAATCACCCTTCCTCTCTCCCCCCCATCCCCCCAAATTGCACATGACACATCTCAAGAGGAACCATCTGCACTCTCACCATCCAACCTAGCATAACAGCCATCGTCTCCTATGGCACGCACGCCCTGCAGCGTCAACGCCGGTACCTACATACCTTACACACCTACATTACCTGCCTAATACAGTACACGGTAAGATATTGCCGTCAGCCTAGCGGTGAGCCCAAAAAAGAAGCCGCGTGCGCCGGGTGTGACCCGCCAGCCTTCCGAAAAGAGATAAGACCCAAGCCTGGCATTCCATTACCATGGAAGCTTGAACGACGCCCTCCATCTGGTAGAAACCTAATCTTTGACACACTGTAAGATAACCGAGCGTATTTCTCGCATTGGTAATGGAAGGTAGGTAGTACTGTACCTATCTCAAGTCTCGACCTGTATTTGAAGGCACAATGTCACATACACATCACACCGTTGACGCTGAAAACGCTAGGGTTATGTCCATCAGTAAGGTATGTAAATTCGTGCAATCGTGGATTTCCACGCTACATCTCAAAACAAAAAAATACTCTTCTTCCAGAAACCTCATGAACCCAATAGAATTTTAGATAAAGCGTGACTATGTGATGATGATTGGTGGTGGGTGGGGGGGGGTATAACTTCCAACAAAGCGAAGTAAAAAAGACATGGAAACCACAGACGTCGCGCTAGCACATCATCCCCCTTCAACTCTGACCGATCCCATCATTAAGGTAGACCTTAACCCCCTAACTGCTCCCGTTACTTCCTTGTACCGTTGTAGCTACTTGAATCCGCCTTCTACATCCTCATACCCTCGTCTTTTTCTCCCCCTCCTTCTCCTTCTGCTTTTCTGCCCGACCGGCCCATACAGAGCCTCGCTTCCCATCCCTCTAAGCCCTCCAACCCACACACCACGCTGACAAACTACCTAAACCTCGCAGTACATCTTCCCATGACCTCGCCCTGACACACCAACTCGGCATTAAACTCGCTCCCGTCAAGGGTGAGATAGATGTCAAAGTAGACGCGATAAAACGTGCCCTGCGGCGTGTCCATGCGCTCAAAGTCCTTTTCGAGGTTCTTGCGCGAGAGGTCGGAGGTCAGGGTGACGACTTCTTTGATACCTAAAATATCGGCATCGTCAGCATCGGCAACAGCATCATCAACCAACATGAACTCATCCCCCGGAGCTCTAGCACCATACAACTATTTCTAATGATGGTGTGGAAAAGAGAAGATGCCGACTTACGTGGATCCTTAGTATACTCTGGACAAACATCATCATCGCAAGCATAAAGAATATCCTCATACATCAACGTCGCTCCCGGCGCCACCTGCCTGAAAAAGCTAACCTTGACCGGCTCCCCAATCTTCACCTTCTGGCCCTTCTGCACGAATATCTGCCGCGTATACTTGCACCGGTCCTTGCCATCCAGGGACGGCACCCTGTACTGCTCCGGGTGGTGGCCCTCTTTGAACGGCTGGAGCGTGGCCATGAGGTAGTGCCGGCGCGCGACGCGGTGGGTGACGATGCGCTCGGTGATGCCGGCCGTCACGGCGCCCTTGACGATGGCGGCGACCGAGTCCATGGGGCGGACGACTTTGGCTTGGAATTGTGGGGGAACGTGGAGTTTGATTTGCTGGAAGAGGTATTCGGAGGCGCCGAAGCCGCCAACGACAAGGACGTTCTGTGTGGATTCGTGTTAGCTGGTATTGTTGGTAGTAGGATGTACTGGGTTCCTCATACCTGGAGTGCTCGGTTCTGCGCTTGGATGGCAATAATCTGATTCCGGACGAGCT
>Ga0160429_1001851_pt1 | contig 11384 bp, 7 predicted proteins | sample SolpanmetagenomR_FD_108199 | JGI IMG/M metagenome (GOLD analysis project Ga0160429, IMG submission 108199) | Solar panel surface microbial communities from Lawrence Berkeley National Laboratory, California, USA - R | ecosystem: Engineered > Built environment > Solar panel > Unclassified ... | reverse complement strand
TGTCCACCTTGGGCATGAGCATGCCGACAGCTATCGATGGACTATAGCTGGAGTCTTCCTCGAGTGGATGCGCACCGTCGTACTCCGAAGTTGGAATGGGAAGACTGAGGTCAACCGATGCGATGCTGTTGGCGCCGCTTTCGAAATCACATTGTCTATGACCCAGCTCAGCTTCCCAGCGGAGCGATTTCGCATGAATTTCATTGAGGAGCGTCTCGATGACCATAACAAGCTGATCAATGATTGGCGATCTCGCAAACCGAATGTCAACACGCGACACATCCTTTCGTATCGATTCATCTTCAAATCTGAATTCATTGCGACGCTCTTCAGGAAAGTTAATTTCGACTCAATGATCAATGCATACAGTCAAGCTCAAGTCAACCATAAGCTCAAGAGAGAATCATCAAACCTATACCGTCTGCAGAAACACGTCCAAGATTATCTCGAAAGTACGTCGAACCCTGACTCGAACGCGTTTCGGAAATATCTATCTCTCAGCGTTGGCCGAAACTCGATGCTCCACGATGCCTTCAACCAATTGTATGGTCGGGAGAAGCGGGAGTTGATGCTGCCCTTGAAGGTGAAGATCGGCTCCGGTGAAGGCGAAGAAGGACAAGACCAGGGCGGCATCACGCATGAGTTCTTCCAACTCGTGCTCGCAGAAGCTTTTGAGCCTGACCGAGGCATCTTCATCCAGAACGAGGAGAGTAAGATGTACTACATCCGGCCTAACATAGTCCAGCCTAGATGGAACATGGAGATGCTGGGCTTGCTAATGGGTCTCGCTGTCTACAACGGTGTCACACTACCCGTCAACTTCCCTTTGATCATGTACAAGCACTTCCTCGACGGCGCTGCACCCGTTGAGACAACGCACAACACTGAATCTGCCTTGAAATGGATTGAGGACGGTTGGCCGGACCTCCACCGCAGCTTCCAAGAGCTTCTTGCCTGGGAAAACGGCGACGTAGCAGATGTAATGGTTCGCCAGTACGCTTTCGTCTGCGACCGGCTGGGCAAACCAGAAGGGTTCGATATGCAGCGGATAGCGGACATCAAGTACGTCCACTCCACTTGGCGCCAAAAGCAGCTTCGACAGCTCGACGGCATATGGACCACACAAGACGAAGTTGGCCTGGTGACGAACGCGAATCGGGAGGAATTCGTGAAAGACTATGTGAGCTGGCTTGTCGACCATTCAATCGGAGGGGAATTGCCGTCCTTTATACGAGGCTTCCGCACGTGTTTGGCTCAACGGACGATGGATCTGCTTGATCCGGCCATGCTCAAAGCTATCGTCGAAGGCGATAGCAAGATCGACACTCGGCAACTCCAGACTCACACCCAGTATGGTAGCGAGTACGCGGCTGATACTCCCATCATACAATGGTTCTGGGGACTGGTCCACGACTATCCGGAAGAAAAGAAACGCCAACTTCTTGAGTTCGTTACGGCCAGTGATCGAGTCCCAGTCCGAGGTTACGCGAGCATGGAGTTCTGGATCGAGAAGAGGGGGCCCGATAGCGAGTTGTTGCCAATTAGCAGTACTTGTTTTGGACGGTTGCTGTTGCCGGAATATGAAGGCAAGGAGAAACTGGCTGGGAAACTTGGTGTTGCGCTTGAGCATTCGAGAGGGTTTGGGAGCGTTTGAGCTGATGTTCATGTGTTGGTTCACTGGTAGGCTGACGGGCGTTTGCGGGTATGGGACGGCGTCTTTGTGGAGCATAGCGAGAAGCGGTGATTCCGGGTATTCGTAAATTTCCTGACGGGACTTTGGCGGTACGACTGTAATCTTCACCATTCCCAGGGACGCTTCCGATCCATCGACCTGCTAGATGCATTCGTGTGACGTGCTATGATTTATCAGGATGTCTGGTTGCGTTGGAACGCCGAATCACCTGTGTACAGTACAGTACCCATCAATCCCCTTCAGCGAGCACGCTATTTAGGAATTGTAAGTAGTACCGTGAACATGCCCCAAAATACAATCTCATCGCCGATTCCACTACCACTAGTGTGCAAGGTTATTGTACGCTCAATAATGGAGCACAAAGCCCATTAAATTCAACACTATCTTCCACCCACAAACTCATTGGACGTGCAAGAAGCCATTCTACGTCGTACAATGAGCCCTGATACCATGCATCATCTAATGCGCTGCAGCCAACAGCAAAGCAAACTAGCCCCTGGAAGCTGCTGTGTAAGCGCTAAGACCGTGGAGAAGCCAGAGGGGGAGTCCTTGGCTAATCTCGGCATGGAAAAGGACAATGTGGAAGTCAGACCAAGGGAAAGGGCCGCGGCGGTACTGAAAGAGTGCTTTGGCAGCGGCTGGACGACTCTTAAAATTAGTGTGATGCAGGACGTGGAGAGCTTCACGAAGAGGAGCGTTGGAGGTAATGCTGAATGGATCGGAAGATAGGTGGAATTTTACATTATTTGAAAGTATACCCAGAATGCGACGTTGTACCTTTTAGCTCTCGAGACAGGAGTAACGTATAAGAACATCTTACGAGGCGGTTCAGGCGCTGGTTTGACGTCTCCCGGCTGGCATCTGACATCTGATTATATGAGACCCCTCGTCCAGGATGGCAATATCGACCATACAGCATTGGAAAACCACTTCGCCGGAGTCTGTGTATGATTCATGTAAAGACGGAAAGTGAGCGACAATGTCAGATATAGGGCATCAGCACCCATGCAACAGCCATCATGCATATCTTACAAAGTATACCTAAAATGCGGATTCTTGTCCCCCAAATCCTTACACTCTGCATCCAGATCCCTACCCTCCTCCTCCGCCGACCTAACTTGCTTCTCCTTGCCCGCGTTCTTCACCTTCAAGCTCACAGCTTGCACAATCGCAACCACGATACCCAGTCCGACGAACGCGGCCTCGCAATTATACGCAGTCGAGTAATTCGGCTTCTCAGTAGCGAGATAGATGTTGCTGCCGATGACGCCGCCCATCATATTACCTGCTTCAAAGTTAGCAAACAATGTACGGAAGGAGTCGTATATGAGGGTGTGACGAACCGATAGTGAATTCCAACGCCATTCCCGTAGCCCTCTTCCATTGCCCCGCCAGATTGTTAGACAGCCAAGCGACGATAGCCGGCGTGCATGGAAACGTGCCTCCCGCGACGAAGAACATGGCGAGATAGATGACTCCCGGTTTGGCCTCTGGCGAGACTGTCCGAGCGATGATGATGCCGATGAGACTGAAGGACAACGGGAAGACGATGAAAGGCCAGCGGAGAAGGAAACGGTCGGCTAAGATGCCGTTCACCAATACGCAGATGCAGGCGAATGTGTAGACGGGGATGGTGAGGAGTTGAGCGTTGGCCTCGGTGTAGCCGAGAATGTTAATTGTTGTCGGGAGGGAAAAGGAGAGCGCGTAGGTCCCGGTGGCGACGACGAAAAACATAGCCTAAGCCCTGTCAGTTGTGCACATTGTCAACATCACGCATTGAGTTGGACATACGGATCCCAGGTAAACCTTTGAGTCTGTGAATGCTTGCAAAGCGTACTTCCACTTGAACTGCCCCTCGGTATATCCAGTCGTATGCCCGTCGAATTGCATTCGAAGCCTGATATACCGCTTCTCCTCCGGACTAAGCCACTTTGCCGTCTCTGGCGAGTCCGTCCATAGCAGGCATGGATACGCTGCGAACGCAACAACTATGGTCAAGAGTCCCTCCAGGATGAAGATCCACCTCCATCCACGATATCCAGCTATCCCGGACATTTTCCCAATGGCGAATGCTAACAGGCCGGAGAACGCGCCGGCGAACGTAGCAGCACAGTAGAAGATACCGACGCGGAACTGCAGCTCGTTGCGGCGGTACCATGTGGTACAGATGTATGTAGCACCCGGGAAGAGCCCAGCTTCGGTGATCCCCAGCATGAAACGCGTGGTGAGAAGGCCTTCATAATTCCGCGTGAACCCCTGGCACATCATCACCAGACCCCAGCAGAACATGATCAATGGAAGCCAAACGGACGGCTTCAAGAACTTCAGAGCCAGGTTACTGGGCACTTCGAAGGCCGCGTACGGGAAGAAAAAGATGGTCAGAGCCCAATTGTACTGCGCTGGGGAGAGTCCAAGATCCGTCTCTAGGCCTTGTAGTCTTGCATTGCCCATGTTCGTCCTGTCCATGAAGCTCACCAGGTACAGCACCGATAGCACGGGGAGTAAACGCCAGTCGATCTTATTTAGCAGCTTCCGGCGAGCCTTGCCTTCGTACTTGGCGTCCAGCGCGAGGAACTCTTGATATTCGTCGACGTGCTCGCCGTCACGGCTGGGGGATGAAAGATCTTCATCATAGAGAGGCTTTTCAGGCACCGACCTCTCTTTGTCACGGCCAGTAGAGTGTGGGTTGGAAACCATCTCGGCTCTAAAAGCTGTGAATAGCGGCAGACACTTACTTTTGAACCTGATCCAGAGTGCCGTCCAAGGAGTCTCAGGTTCGGTCAGTGGTAAGGGAGTCAATGAACGGTCAATGGAAGATGCAGAACCGGTCGTCTCTTTAGTGAGGAAGACGGAATGTATAAGGCTGGGAAGGAGTCAACTTAGGCTCCTCCCGAAGCCATGGCAGCGTCAGGGTTGCATAAAGCGATGATCTGCCAGCTTGTGCCAGCGATGGACGCCTGCAAGCACGCGGCGGCAGCCCTCTGACTCTTACGTCTGGCGAGAAGAACTTTGATATTTTCTGTCCAGGCGTGCAGTGATCTCTCCATGCTAGGAACGCCATGACATGAGTCCCTCATCGAGCATCTAAACCGTATTCTGCAGTCGAGTGAGGCTATTGTATCCTTCCGCAAACCTTACAATGGATCTGAAAATACGAAAGCCACTGAGTCCCAGCTCTTCCTGGCGGACTTTATCCGGCCTAATTCTGAGCAACAAGCACCGGTGGTACAGTAGTGGCACAGAATGCCAATTCCCACATCATGCCCAGCAGACTCCCCCCCAGAACGTCTCCACAGTCTCACCCTCTTCCCCGCAGTTGAGGCAACATTGGTACCTGCGGAGAGATTGCCGGCGGCCGGCAAAAGAGATGCTGATGCAAGTCACGGCCGCTTGGAGGCTGTTGCGGTTGGACGGGCGATGACGATCCATCAGGAGGATGCTTGCACGAGTGACGAAGCCAAGATTGCCGATGGTTGCCGATCTGATCATCACCGCACACTTTTCGAAGCATGTTGATAGACTCTCAATCGAGCCTGCAAAAGTCCTTTCTCAACAGACATTGTTGCTTCTGAGCGAGCGTCAAACAGCTTCAAGTTGTTATTTGAGCGATACCACGGAGTCTCATAATTAGAGTGCAGTCGCTGTAAACTGAATCATGGATTACAAAGTTTTTCATGTCCTCAATGCAAATTACAAGTCTGCCACGGAGCAATTCCCCAATCCACTGTGAACATGCTCCTTATCCCGCAATCGAGCGCTCCAATAGCATTCTGGCAACATGTGAAGCAGTCATCGTAGTTTCACAAGCCGATGCCTGTTCGCAGCCCCGTCACCTGACGGGTGGACAGATCTCTCCGAGCTCCCTTTCCACGACGACCTCCCTTACCGTCGTAGATACTCTCTGGCACCAAGTTCGTGCTCACCACTCATCCAGAGCTCAAGCATGCGTCTCCCCGGCCGTACGTATGCCCTCCCAACGTGCAGATACGACCCAGAGCGGATCACACACCGCAGCAAGGTGCGGACACACAGTGGCCATTATCACGAGCGCGCATACTGTCCCAGCAGCTCAAGCCATGAAAGACTCGCAGCCCAACCTCAGCCCATCAGTCCACTTTCGACCCCTTTCCCTTGAATTTAGCCATCAAAACCTGCAACCTCCCCCTGACCCTCTCCCTAACCTGCGCAGCGACAACCGCAAGCCTTCCCTCCTCCACCTCATCAGCAGCCACAAACCTCCTGACAAGAAGATTGAAGATACTTCCAAACCCTAGGGCCATGACGGTGCTGGTGAGTATGATGACGTTGTACGGCATGCTGAAGTCCGGTGTGGGCAGCGGAAGGAGCAAGCTCGTGGTGCGGAGATACGTGCCTTTCCTGCTGACTGCATGGGGCGACGGTTGGTTGAGGAGACGGATTACGGCCGGCGCGGCGTCAAAGCCACGATTAGCATCAGGAGGGTATTCGGTATAGCGTAGTATGGCTTTGTCAAAGTCGTAGGTTAAAGTCAGGGTAGAAGCTGGTGGAATGGTAAGGAGGAGTTCGAGATGAGAACCGCGGTGTCGGTCGACTGCAGGGCGGTAGTGTGTTTCAAGGATTGGCTTGCTTTCTTTGACCAATCTGCCGTTGGTGTGCACTGTGGCGCGGAGAGTGTGGAGGTAGGGTTTCATGAACCATGGCAGAGACTCGAGATAGACAAGCTTGACCGATTCGATGGTCGAAGGATTGACGAGTATAGACTGCGTACCGCCTCTTTCTTGGCCGTGGCCTACAATGGCTCGGGAGGCGTAGAGCGGAGGTTGCTTTAGCGGCGTCTTCACGCTAAGCTCCTGCTCTGGAAGGAGGAAATCAAAATCCTGTCCCTCCGATGGCTGGTAACATCGTAGAAGTTCATCGTCGTATGACTCTTCACTATATGTTCCATTCGTTTGCACATGCACCTCACGCTCTTTCGGAACATTGATGCAGACTGTTTCGGACCTTGGCTCTTCATGGTCGACGAGCGAGCACATACCCTTGATGGGACGGCCAAAGACCTCGCGCAAGCTCCAAGCAGGGTCCGCGACCTTGTCAAGCGGATAGCAAGAGTCACCAGCATTATAGTGCTTCGATGTGTCACACTGGATCTCCTCGACCGGTCTCGGACGCGGGATAGGGTTATCTGATGTCGCGTTAACGAAAAGCGCCCAATGAAGGATCACGAGGGAGATAAGAGGCCAGAGGCACTCACCTCGCGGCCGCTTCGACCGGTCAATGTCCAGAACCATGTCTACCGTTTGCTCGATCTCTAGATTGCACTCCGACCCATCAGTATTACATACTGGCTGTACATCAATAGCCATAGTCTGCCACGACGCATCAAACAACTTATGCCCATCCAACAAGCTCGATATCCCAGCCTTGCCCTTACAAGGCAACAACTTAAGAAACGGCGTCAAATTCTCCGTGCACACAACCTCATGCGGCAAAGTCCCATGCAGAAGGTGCAAATTCCGCATCGAAGCATTCGCGTGCTGGCCCTCTGGCTCAAACGCCATGACCGGCCTGATAGTCTTCGTAGAGTCGATGAAATTGAGCGAGGCGCAGAACAAGCCAGAGAGCGCATTCGTCAGCGTCAGCCATCGCGCATTGGCTTCTTCATCGGTCTGGGCGTCTACCCATGCCCACAGCTCCACGCCCGTCCCTCCTTCTCTAGCGCCATCCCATGGTCTCGCACCCCAGGTCTCCGCATCCCATCTGCCTAAGCTGAAGCGCAGATGAAGCTCTTTCGTATGCGCGTGTTGTAGGATCTGGCCCAGAGATCGTGGGAAAAATCGAAAGTTTTGTTGCTCGAATGAGGTTGCGGAGGCGTTGCTGCGGAAGTTGAAGGAAGCCAGGAGGGCGTTTTGAGGAAGCGGTCGAAGCAGGAGTCGTTCGCTGTAATCGGAAGCCGCAGCGACCACCGTCGACGTTATCCATAGGGTGAAGAACAGGAAGCCATAGTATTTGAGCATCGTAGCGGTCAAGCCATGTGTGTATATGTGGTGAGAGCTCAGGGTTTGTTAAATCGGCTCCTAGCCCAGGATGCGTATCCTCAATCAAGCAAGTACTCGATACCGCAATGCTGCTAGGCAAGTAAAGGAAGGCATGGAATTTCGGTGCGCTCTTGATGCGCATCGAATAGCTGGCGCGCGGGCTTGGAAAGTCGACGCGACTCATGCTTAGTCAGACACTCGCTCGCACGTGAACGTTCCAATCCACCATGATACGATGAGTCAAACCGAGCATGCGAACCGTAGCGCTAACCTGCCCCGAAAAGATGTCTGAGTGCTATGGCACAAAATTGGAGCGAGTTCATGGTTTCGATTCGCTAGATTAAGAAACACAAAGTCCCCCCTGTAGTGATAAGGAGTAAAGTAGCGACATGCATATTCACTATGTACAGAATGTACCTCAAGGCTCCAAGCGAATCAGCCTTCCTCTCCTCAAGTGATCGTAGCAAAGAACTTCACCCCCCTCCCTACCCTCTCATACACCGGGCTCGTCTTCCCATCCGCCCCTCTCCAACTATTCTGCCCCTGTCCCTGGGCCAACAACACCATCCCGCTCGCGCCAGAGTCCACATCATATTCCAAATGACAATACGGCGCAAAATCCGGCCCCGCAATCGAGAACCCCAGATGATCCCCCTGCGCCACCGCCGTACCCTTCAAATCTGTTACGGACGTCGTATTGAAGACGTAAGAAAGCTGGGAGGCGTTGAAGGAGCGGGAGCCGAGGAGCTCGTATTTGTAGTTTGGCTGCACGAGTGCGGAGAGCGAGGAGAAACGGAATACGTTCATTGTCAGCGGGACGAGCTGCTGAGCGGGGATCGCGGCGATGTTGACGGCTACTTCGGTTAGGGTGCCGGATTTGGACGCCGTCCAGGTTTGGTAGAGGGTGAAAAGGTCGGAGTCACAGACTGCGCTGTATACTGCGAGTGCTGGAGCTGCGTCGGTAGCCGATGTTGCTGCGCCGGCTTCGATTGTACCGTTGCCTTTCGGGACGTTGACGGTATATGATGCGTCTGCGGCGCAGTTCAGATCTTGCACGCTGCCATCGCCATTGAATTGGAGGGGTTGGAAGATGTGCCCTCCAAAGCCGACTCGTGGGCCTCCCGGTACGCTGGTGCTGTGCCATACGTATGTGGACTGCCTAGTCCTTGGATCCGTAAGTGTCAAGACACCTTCGACTTGGCCGTTGCAGGAATAGCCGGAGATGATCTGGCGTGTCCAGGGTCCTTGAACCGACTTTGAGCGGTAGATGAGACCGAGTGTGCCGTTGCAATACCCGCATGTGTTGGAGGCGGCAATATACCAATACCCGTTGCGATGGAAAAGATCGGGAGATTCGGGCTCCTCGTCAATCAGATCTAGAGGTGCCTCTCCTCCACTGACGGGGTAGCTGATCAGTGTCGTGTTGGTAAAATCGTTCGTCAGTGGAGCAATGTGCATGGTTTGGTTGATAGGCGGCCACAAGCTCCCAGCGTCCGCATAGCGGAAGTTCAGCGTCGAGAATACGAGGTAGCCTTTGTTGCCAAAGGTTTCGACCGTGAAGTCCGCGGGCTGGAGGGCAGCAAACTGAGGATCAATAGCGGCTTGATTGGGGAGGAAGGTAAAATTCGAAGATGGAGAGTCGGAGAGAGCGATTTGGTAGCCGACTGGGCCGGCGTTGGCCCAGAGAACATACTTGGACAACTTCGAACTGTAGACAATATGCGGTCTACCGCATCCTCCAGGGGCGTTGCAGGGGCTGTTAGGGCTGAATGGGTCAAACAAGAAGCCTTCGTAGTGCCATGTTATGAGATCATCAGAAGAATAAGACTTGATGCCAAAGGCCGCGCCGGTGATTGAAAAGCTATTGCCGTACAGGTAGTACGTGCCATTGAGGTTCTGGACTTTAGCTCCATAGGCGTCGATCTGGTTGCCATCGTTATCAAACAAGAAACGTCGCGTGTTTGTAAAAGCCGTCTGGGTCGATTGCCCAGTTAGACCTGACGGCCGTCCCCCGGCGTGACTGTTGACATCTGAGGGCCATTCTCCCTTTTGGCTACCGGGGTGTGACGGCCATGCCGCTGCTTGGGCGACTCCTAACAGCAAGGCGCTGGCGGCGAGCAAACGTTCTCCAAGCATAACTCTATCCCACAGTTTCAGTATGTCGAATTGTTAGACTGATAAGAATAATGCTGCCAAGTGATATGCTCAACACAACAGTATCACGTAGTACTCAGAATGAATTTGCGAGGACAGCGAGTGCTAGCAATATCGGATATGCCCCTGAGAGATATGAAACAATTATTTCGAAGATCAAGAGCGAGCCTTTATGGCCTGTGCTGGCGCAACGCGAGCATAGCGGGATATCCTGTCGTGAAGTCGAATCAAACGAAGATTTCAAGCCACCTACTCCATCGTTCCCCATGCTACCCCATACTACCCCGCAGTCGACCACACAATGGCGCATCGACTTCTGAGATCTAAGACTGGGTTGAAATTTCTTGTAGGAGGAAGAGGTCTAGAGTGTAGGGTGGATAGTCATCGGAATGGCCCGAAGGCGGGATGTTCCTCGGGTAATCCGATGTCTTTACAGCGGCAGGACCTCGCAGCATTGGAAACGATGATTTCGGGGAGATATCCGCCTGTTGACTTGTCATGTCGAGGCATGACACTGTCGAAGTCGTTTTCACAAGAGGCGCGATGTTCGAAAAGTGTTCTTACAGTCGAGGCCTAAAAGCACTGTGTAATCTCTAATTAAGCGACCACAAAAGCCGTTGCAAGATACCCAATCCAACAGCGTCGTACATAGCCACAAGACGGTAATCGAAGTGTGCGCAGTGCGCTCTCCCAGTAGCTGAAGTGTCCGCTCATTGAAGAGATACAAAATTCTCGAATGGATATTAGCCTGTTGGTTCAGTTGTGAGCATACACTGAAGAAGGGCGCTTCGGCTAGGCCATCTTGCCAAGGAATGGTCTGGGGGGCGGACATTTTACCTGTTACAATATCATTCTGCCTCACAGAGAACATCCACTATTCAATGCTTCCATGACCATTGCAGGTCAACAGCCAGCTGCGAAGGCACAAATGAGGTAATCGGACGGTCCCATTATCCTTCTCACGTGCCAAAGCTGGACCTCTTCCTAGTCTCTGTGGCACGACGCCATTATAAGCCTTTCAGTTCATAGTCTAGAATTCTAGTGAATCACTCTGCCAGCCCTCCTCGTTTTACTAGTGTGTGCAGTATTAGCGAAATAGTCCCGAACACGTATCCATGTCACGCGCTCCTGATATTTGTGACCAACCACTTCGATCATTCTGCCATTATTAGTTATTGTGCTTGAAATGTCGACAAGACCGGCTTGTGCCGTGGCAGCTGTACTGAAGGCGTGCACGAAGTAAATGGATGGGTGTGCGAAGTAGCTGTATCGTTCGTAGTGCGAGTGGATCAAAGGAAGCTTTGCTGGAGACAGACATGAAATTGTTCCGAGAAGTCGACACAGATCATACCTAGGGAAACGCGACTTGTTCAGCGGGAGCATGTCTTACCAGGGGAGGCGGAGAAGCGCAAGCACGCAGAGCCGTCCAGAGGTAAGGTATAGATACGGAGGCTGGTTCAGGACCCTGGAACGTTTTGGACGCCCAAGGAGAGCGTGGAGGTCAACAAAGTTCAAGGCTGGGT
>Ga0160429_1001850_pt1 | contig 11384 bp, 12 predicted proteins | sample SolpanmetagenomR_FD_108199 | JGI IMG/M metagenome (GOLD analysis project Ga0160429, IMG submission 108199) | Solar panel surface microbial communities from Lawrence Berkeley National Laboratory, California, USA - R | ecosystem: Engineered > Built environment > Solar panel > Unclassified ... | reverse complement strand
TTGCGGCCGTTAGCGGTTTCCATACGGTTGCGGAAACCGTGCTTGTTGCGGCGCTTGCGCTGCGAGGGTTGATAGGTACGTTTCATGTCCGGTCAAATTGCGAGTTGGGCCGGCAAAGGTACGAATTTCGATTTAGAATAGCAAGAGCTGCGCGACTAATGTAACCCAACCCCATACGTTGAGCTTTGCTGACCGTAAGCAAGGGGGTAGGCGCCACCGGAGTACGCGGCGACGCGGTGCTGCCCGAGACCCCGCCTGCTTCTGGTTACACTGGCTCCTGGTTACGTTTTACCTTGCCTGTCGCATTGCCCCTACCCCCATGACTTACTACCACGTTTCCTTCGAGAATCCGCTCACGTTTTACCTGCAAATTCAACTGATGGTGGAGGTGCCGGCCGACGCGGCCGAGCCGCTAGGCCTGCAGCTACCCGCGTGGCGGCCAGGCCGGTATGAGCTGCAGAACTTTGCCCAGAAGATTCAGCGCGTCGAGATTAGCGATGCCGAAACCGACGAGGCCCTACCCTACCGCAAAACCACCAAGGACCGCTGGGAGGTGGCCGGCGCGGCGGGTCGCAGCGTGCGCGTGCGCTACAACTTCTACGCTCACCAGATGGACGCCGGCGGCTTGTGGCTCGACGCTACGCAGCTGTATCTCAACCCCGTGCAGGCGCTCATGTTTGCCGAGGGCCAGCAGGACGCGCCGTGCCAGCTCACGCTGGATTTGCCGGCCGACTGGCGACTGGCCTGCGGCCTACCCCAGCTACTGCCCAACACGCTACAAGCCAGCAATTTTGACCAGCTGGCCGACGCGCCGCTTATTGCCAGCCCTAGCATCGAGCACCAGCAGTATGAGGCGGGCGGGCGGCCCTTCCACGTATGGGCGCAGGGCGAAGATGCCGTGCTCAACTGGCCCAAACTACTGGCCGATTTTAAGGCGTTTTCGGAGGAGCAAATTAACTTGTTTGGGGGCCTTCCGGTGGCTGATTATCATTTCCTTAACCAGTTTTTGCCCTATAAGCACTACCACGGCGTGGAGCACCACAACTCGACCGTAATCGTGCTAGGGCCAGCTGAGCTACTAATGCAGGAAGGGCTATATAAGGAGCTGCTGGGCGTAAGCTGCCACGAGCTGTTTCACACCTGGAACATCAAAGCCATCCGGCCCGCCGAGATGCAACCTTACAACTACGCCCGCGAGAATTATTTCCGCACCTGCTACATCGCCGAGGGCGTCACGACTTACTACGGCGAGTACCTGCTGGCCCGCAGCCACGTGCGCACGCCGGCCCAGTATTTTGAGGAGCTAAATAGCGTGCTGCGCAAGCACTACGACGATGCAGGTGGCCAAAACCTGAGCCTGGCCGATGCCAGCATGGACCTTTGGCTCGATGGCTACCGGCCCGGCGTGCCCGATCGCAAGGTGAGCGTGTATCATAAAGGCGCCCTAGCGGCGCTGCTGCTCGACCTCACGCTGCGGCAGCTGCACGGCCACACCCGCAGCCTCGACGACGTGATGCGCCGCCTCTACGAAGACTTCGTCAAAACCGGTATCGGCTATACCGATGAAGACTACGCCCGCATTGTGGGCGAGGTGGCCGGCCGCAAGATGAAGGTCTATTTTGATAAATTTATCAACGGTACCGCGCCTCTACAAGAGCCACTCGACAAGGCGCTACGCACGGTAGGCTGCCAACTCGTAGCCTACGAAAACGCCTCGGCTTCGGAAGGGCCGTTTGGTTTCCGCACGGTAGTGAAAAATGAGCGCACCGAGGTAACCTACATCTGGCCCGGCTCGCCGGCCGCTGCTGCACTCACGGTCGATGACGAGATTGTGGCCATCAATGGTCGCCGCGTTGATATGAATCTGCAGAGCTTGCTCAGTACCGAAGCACTGCATTATGAAGTGGCCGTGTTTCGCCAAAACCGGCTGCTAGTGGTAGACTTGGCCGCGCAGCCGGGGGTAGGGTTTGGCCCGCGCTACGTAGTAGAAAAGCTAACTGAGGCCGATGAGGCACAGCGGGCGGGTTTCCAGAAATGGCTGGGTTGGGAGTTTTAGCCCCCTATTACGTACTTGGCTCCTAGCAGCCAAGTGCTTTACTACACTGAAAAAGCCCCGTCGAGCAATTCGGCGGGGCTTTTTAATAGTTCGGGAAATCTAATCGGCGTGGCTACCAGGGCCTTTTTTGGGGCTGTTCGTATCCACCGACATCGGGCGGTTGCCCTGCGGGTTGCTGCGGGGTTTGTTAGCCTGCGTGTGGCGGGTTTCATTGAAGTTGCCACCGGGCGTGTTGCCGCGGGTCTGGTTGCCTTGCTGGGTCAGGTCGCTCTGGTTGAGGTTCTGATTGGTAGTGCTGTCTACATGTTCACCGGCGGCCAAATCGCCTTTGTGGTGGTGAGCATTCTCAAACGGATTTACCGAAGGCTTATCTTGGTCGAGGTCATCTTGCTTCTTTGACATGGCGAGGGTGGGCTTAAAGTGAGACTACATCTACTTGTACCCCTGTGCCTGTTCTAGGGTTGCCTTACCCAGCACACCACTTCTTTCTAAGCCCAGCCGTTGGCAGAAGCTAACTGCCAGCGCCCAGCTTTTCCAGTGCCGCCCGAAACTCAGGCGTGTCGTAGTCGGCCATGCCCTCGTGGCGGTCGGCTAGCTGGCCGGTGGGCGTTAGGATGATAGTGGAAGGAATCGAGGGCGAATTGAACGGCGCGGGCAGCGGCGCGGCCGGGAAAAACACCGGCAGCGTGTAGCCCCTGCGCTTTAGCAGGGCCCGTGCCTTGTTGGGGTTCTCATCAAGCGAGATGAGCACGAAGGCAACTTTGGCCGTATCTGTTTTTTGGTAAAGGGCTTGCAGGCCGGGCATTTCGGCCAGGCAAGGCGGGCACCAGCTGGCCCACAAATTCACAAGTACCGCTTTGCCCCGAAACTGACGCAGGTTGGCAGGGCGCCCATCGAGTGTATAGAGCGGCAGGGGGTAGGGATACTCGGCCGACACGCTGGCAAAACGCACGGGCAGCGCCTGAGCCCTACCCCCCGCCAGCGGTGCAGAAAGTGTAGCGCGCCAAAGCCCGGTTGCCAGCAGGCCGCGCTGCAAGGTGCTGAGCACGGGCAGGCGCAGGTCAGTCGTCATCACTAGCGCCAGAGCGGCGAGGAAAATACTGTCACCCAGATTTTTGCGCAGCCAGGCAAGCATTAGTGTGAGGCTATTAGCTGTTGATAAAGAGAAAGACCGTCATGCAGACCTAAGGGAAGCATCTCGCTTGCACCGTTGAGACTACTACCCCAACAGCGCGAGCGAGATGCTTCCCTTCGGTCTGCATGACGGTCAGCTAATTTTTTGAATTATGCCGTGACGCCCATCGGCTGCACGCGCACCAGTTCTTCAAACTGCGCTTCGCGGGCCTCTATTTCTTCTTGGGTGAGGTTGAGCAGACGCTCGGTGCCGAATTTCTCGACGCAAAACGAAGCCATAGCCGAGCCGTGGATAACGGCGCGCTTGAGGTTCTCAAACGAGCAGTCGTCGGTGGCCGCAATGTGGCCGATAAAGCCCCCTGCGAAGGTATCGCCGGCGCCGGTTGGGTCAAATACTTCTTCGAGGGGTAGCGCTGGGGCGAAGAATACTTTGTTCTTATGAAACAACAACGCACCGTGTTCGCCTTTCTTGATAATCAAGAATTTAGGCCCCAGCGCCAGAATTTTGCGGGCTGCTTTTACCAGCGAGTACTCGCCCGAAAGCTGGCGGGCTTCTTCGTCGTTGATGCTGAGCACGTCCACCATTTCGATGGTTGCGAGCAACTCATCGGGCGCCGAATCCATCCAAAAATTCATCGTGTCGAGCACGATGAGCTTGGGGCGGTTGACGAGGCGCTGCACCACTAGGCGCTGCACCTGCGGGGCCAGGTTGCCGAGCATCAGGTACTTGCAATCCTGGTAGGCGTCGGGGATAATAGGGTCAAACGAGCCGAGCACGTTGAGCTCAGTGGTAATGGTTTCGCGCGAGTTGAGGTCCTGGCTGTACTTACCTGACCAGAAAAACGACTTTTCGTCCGGCTTAATCTGCAAGCCTTCGGTGTTGACGCCGTGGGTTTCCAGAATCTGGATGTCGGACTGCGGAAAGTCGCCGCCCACCACGGCCACCAGGTTTACGGGCTTGGTCGAGTACGAAGCCGAGAGGCTGATGTAGGTAGCCGCGCCACCGATAATCTTATCGGTTTTGCCAAAGGGAGTTTCCAGGGCGTCGAAGGCCACGGAGCCGATAACGAGCAGACTCATTGCGGAAAATTAGAATGGGTAGAGAGTTGGGCGATGGGTACGCAACTATGCAAATAACAAAAAAAGTCCCCGGATTCGCATCCGGGGACTTTTGCGAGGGTAAATAATGGGGCTCGAACCCACGACCTTCGGAATCACAATCCGACGCTCTAACCAGCTGAGCTATATCTACCGTGTGGTGTTTTGTGGGTGCAAAGATACGGCAACAGGGAATTTCTACAAGGTTTTTTGTGAAAATTATGCTAGCCTATGCCTCCTAGGTGCTGGCTGTAGCAAGCGCTGCCCTACTTGCCGCGACGAACGTTTTGCGGTTCGGGCAGCAAAATAGCCCGACCTTTGCCTTATGGATACCTCCGCTGCGTTCACTGACTTCAAGCTTAACAAGCAATTACTCACTGCCATAGCCGAGGCTGGCTTTACGGAACCTACGCCGGTGCAGGTGCAAACCATCCCCCTGCTGCTGGCCGGGCACGACGTACTGGGTATTGCCCAAACCGGCACGGGCAAGACGGCCGCCTTTGGCCTACCCCTGCTCATGAAAGTGAAATATGCGCAGGGCGAACACCCGCGTGCGCTGGTGCTGGCCCCGACCCGCGAGCTAGCCATTCAGCTCGAAAAGCACCTGAAAGCGCTGGCTACCTACACGGATTTGCGCATCTACGCCATTTACGGCGGGCTGGGGCCGAAGACGCAGATTGAGACGATAAAGGCGGGACTAGACATCCTCATCGCTACTCCTGGCCGGCTGCTAGAAATTTATTTGAAGGGCGACCTGGTGCTAAAAAACCTGCAGACGCTGGTGCTTGACGAGGCCGACAAGATGATGGACATGGGCTTTATGCCCCAGATTCGGCGGGTGCTGGAAATCATTCCTCGGAAGCGCCAGAACGTGCTTTTCTCGGCTACGATGCCCGAGCGAGTAACGATTCTAAGCGAAGAATTCCTAGAATTTCCGGTTCGCGTGGAAGTGACGCCGCCCGCCCAGCCGGCCCAAACGGTGACGCAGAGCCTGTACGAAGTGCCCAACCTGGCTACCAAAATCAACCTACTGCACTACCTGCTGCACCGCGACGCCGAGGAGATGACGCGCGTGCTGCTCTTTGCCCGCACCAAGGAAAACGCCGATGAGGTGGCGCGCTTTCTGCAGCGCAAAGCGCCCGTGGGCGAAGTGCGCGTGATACACGGCAACAAGGGCCAAAATGCCCGCCTCAACAGCATGAATGCCTTTAAAGAAGGTAACGTGCGCTACCTGGTGGCTACCGATGTAGCGGCGCGCGGCATCGACGTGCCGCAGGTAAGCCACGTGGTGAACTTCGATGTGCCGCTGATATATGACGACTACGTGCACCGCATTGGGCGCACGGGCCGGGCGCGGCACACGGGCGCGGCCATCACGTTTGCCAACCCTGCCGAGCGCCAGCACATCGAGCGCATTCAGGACATGATTCGGCAGGAAATTCCGCTCCTACCCATCCGACGAGGTAGAAATCACCAATACTCCCTTTGTAGAAGGCCAGCAGCACGCCCGCGTGCTCGATGAGCAGCGCCGCCGCGAAGACCCAGATTTTCTGGGCTCTTTCCACGAAAAAAAGGAGTGGATAAAGCCCGGCGTGACCATCGACAAGCGCACCGGCAAGGCGTTTGAGGAAGGCAAGCACCACAAAAAGAGCCAGAAAGGCAATAAGAAAAACCCTGGCAAAAAAGGCGCCTCGGCTCCGGGTATGAAGGCCATCAACGCCCGCCCACGCCGGCGCAGCAGCTAGCGCTGGGCTAGCTTACTGCCGGACTAGTTTGGTCACGTTAAGGTGGTTGCCGCCGCATTTATCCGGTAGGCTTTCATAGTTGATTTTGACGTAGAGCGGGAAAATTTCGGTGCTGCTAAGGCCCAGGTCGGCAGTATTGTCTATCAGCTTAAAATCGCTGCCAAAAGGACGCGGGTCGGCGGTGAAAGTCACCATCAACCCGCCGCAGCAGCCACAATTACGAGGGTCGTAGCCCGTGATAATGGCGCTCGTGGTGGGCTCAACCGTCTTTTTGCAAGCTCCGACGAGCAAGCAAACGGCGGTCAGCAGGGGGTAAGCAAGTAGTTTCATAGCGCATTTTTAGTTATGACTCCCTGAAAGCCAGCAAGGTTGCACCAACAGCGCTGACAACTTCTACCAACAGAGAAGCGCTCGGGCTTTCGGCCCGAGCGCTTCTCTGTTGGTGGTCCCTACCCCCTTCTATATCCTTAACTACGCCAGACTTAGTGGTGTAGAAAGTGCCCGATTTGGGTGCTAGCCAACGTAAGAATGCCGCCCCACAGCAGGGCGCTCCACAGCATGTGTAGCATAATGCGCGGGCGCGGCACACCCAGCAGCGTGGCAATGACGGTGCCGCCAATGGGTGAGAGCAAAACGGGCGTCAGAAACGCGATGCCACCCATGCCAAACCGCTTGAACACCTTGATAATGTTGCGCGAGCGCTTAGAGAAAATAGGAACTCGGCGCAGGCGCCGCTGCTGCTGCTTGTGCCGCACCCACACCCTACCCACCCCCGAAATGATGAAAACGCTCGTCATCATGCCTGCCACTGTGAGGCCCAGCGTAGGCCAGAAACCCAAGCCCATTTTGCTGCCCGCCAGTGGCCCACCCAAAAACTTCACAGTGCTGAGCAGAAAGACAAGCGCTAACTTCATGACAAATTGTAACACTAATACAGGAATAATAACAAACTAGCATCCCAACCTAATTAAAGGGCTAGGTATGACAGCAAAAATAGACAATTTCCTGTATTGGTTTACGCACTAGGCCTCAAAATTTTTGGTACTGCTGGCTACTGCTGATTTCGTGCCGCGTTTTGAAGTGAACGCTCGGCATACTAACTCAGCAGCGCGCCGGCCCTAACGAACCGAGCACTGTATGAAGGTACAACTGTACGAGGCAATTAAGCCCCGGAAACAATCCTAAATTTTACTACCAAAAGCCAAATCGCCGGCATCGCCCAGGCCCGGAATGATATAGGCTTGCTCATTGAGCTTTTCATCGACGGCCGCTATCCAAAGTGAGGCTTCCGGAATTTCGCGCATCACGTAGGCTACCCCCTCGGGCGAGGCAATGACGGCCGCAATATGTACTTGGCGCGGCATGCCGAAGCGTAGCATAGCTCGGTAGGTTTGCACCAAGCTTTTGCCAGTGGCTAGCATGGGGTCGGCCAAGATGAGCACGCGCTCGTCGAGGCGCGGGGCGGTGAGGTAGTCGAGCTGCACCTGCACCTGGGCCGTACCCTCGACGCGGTAGGCGGCCGCAAAGGCGCTCGGGCTCTGGTCAAAATAGTTGAGGAAGCCTTGGTGAAATGGCAGGCCCGCCCGCAACACGGTGGCTAGCACCGGAAAATCGCGCAGCAACTGGCTGGCGGCCTCGCCCAAGGGCGTGCGCACAGCTTGGGGCGTGTAGCTGAGCTGCGCGCTGATGCGGGTAGCGATGATTTCGCCCAGTCGCTCGAGGTTACGCCGAAAGCGCAGGCTGTCCTTCTGCACGTCTACATCGCGCAGCTGCGCCAAAAAATGATTGGCAATACTCGGCTCGGCGCACACAACGTGCAGGCGCGTAGGCTCGGAGGCTGCGGCCGAAGCTGCTGGCTGCTCGGTAGGGTTCAAAAAGGCATCCATTGTAAAAACCAGGGTTGATGAGTGAAAGTCAGGGTGGGATAGGATACGGGCCTCGCCCCAAAATTGGCGAAGAAACGCCCGATGGCCGCCTGGCTGCCCCCCTCAAAATCGAGTACCTGACCCGGCTGACCAGCGTGCCGAGCTATGGCCTCGTCTAGCAGCAGCAGCGGCGCACCCGCTGCCTTACCCCCCTCCGAGGCCGCCGCAAAGAGATAAATAACTCCCCCCGCATGGCGAATGAACAGCGCCCCGGCTAGCAGCTCACTAGTAGCCGAGTGACGCACCTGGCGCAGCTCGGCCACGCCGCGTGCCTGCGCAGCGGCCCACAGGCGGCGCAGTGGCGTGTAGTGGCGCGGGTGCAGGCCCGTGTGCGCCGCGCCCCGGTAGCTGAGAAACAGCCGGATAAGCTCATCGAGGTCGTGGCTGGCGCTGACTTGCAGTGGCGCGGGTAGCTCGGCTTGGCGGCGTAGGCGACGGCGGTAGTCGGCGGCGTAGCCTTGGCGCAGGGTAGCGGCGGCAGGGCTTAAGTCGAGGTGGTGGGTGAGGCGCGAACTTACCTGGTAAGGGGGGGGTAGGGTGGGCAGCTCCGCCCCGGCGGGCAATTGCTGGTAGAAGCGGCGGCAGTATTGCTGCGCCAGCGCCAGATACTCGGGCAGCGCGCGGTGCTGGCTGGCGGGCGTCAGCACCAGGCCCAGCTGCTGGGTAAACGGCGGCTGATACCCTACCCTGCCGCCGGGGCGCCACTTGGTGGGCAGTGGCAGCAGCGAGCGGTACTCACCGGCCGGCCCCAGCTCGACCACGGCCGCCCAGCGCCCGGCCGTGGCGCGCAGCCACCAGGCCTGCACGTAGGGCAGGGCACCAGGGCTGGCGGCCACGCAGGCCTCCCAGCGGGCAAGGTTGAGGTCGGCAAAACGGAGGAGGCGCAGCACGGCGAGTAGCAGGGGGTAGGGCCAGGGTTGGCGCCCCAAAAGTCGGGCTAAAACCCAGGGCAGCGGCGGCCGACGTAAATTTGTGGGGCCTGCCTGCTTAGGGGTGGTTTTTTATTGATGAAATACTACTTGTCTTTTCTGTTGCTTGGCCTGGCCAGCTCGCTGGCGGCACAGACTACGCCACCCACTCCCGCGTCTAATTCGGCCAACTGGTACATTTTTGACAAGCCGCTGCCCGAGAATACCAAGGGCGAAAAGACCGTTAACAAGGAAAAGACGACTCCGGCTGAGCGCCCCGTTTTGGCTGAGCCGGTGCCGGCTACCCCGGCTCCCGCACCCCCGACCCCAACCGCGACCCTGGAACCGGCGCCTGTGGCCCACCCAGTGCCAGCCGCGCAGGCAGCTGCACCTCAGCAGCCCGTGCGCTCTCCCTACCAAGGTCCGCTGTATGTGCCGCTCGACCCCAATACGTACCGCCTTATCGACCGCTACGCTATCAAATACGGGCCCGACTCGCTGCACGACCCCCATACCAGCGTGCGGCCCTACACCCGCTCGGCGGCGGCCCACCTGGGCGAGCGCCTGCTGAATGGGGCCGACCTGTCGGCCGCCGACCGCTTTAACGCGCAGTATCTGGTGAAAGACAACTGGTTGTTTTCGACTACCGGCGACAGCCTCAACCAAAGCCAGCGGCCGTTTCTGACGTATTTCTACCGCAACCAGACGGACCTGTATAGCGTCCAGACCAAAGATTTTGCATTTCGTCTCAATCCCGTGCTGCTTTTGCAGGCTGGCAAGGATGGCGGCGACAATAGCCTCGACGGCCTGCGCTATGTGAACACGCGCGGCGTGGCGTTTGAGGGCCTCATTGACCAGCGCTTGGGCTTTTATGGCTTCCTGACCGACAACCAGGAAGCCGTGCCGGGCTGGGTGCAAAACCGCATTTTGCGCGATAGCAATCCAGGGGCACCCGTGGCTCCGCACGAAGCCTACACCAAGGACTTCAAAACCAGTGGCAGCGCTTACGACTTCTTTACGGCGCGCGGCGGCATCACCTACGCGGCTACCAAGCACATTAACGTGCAGTTTGCGCACGACCGCAACTTCATCGGTAATGGCTACCGTTCGTTGATTCTGAGCGATTATAGCGCCCCCTATTTCTTCCTGAAGCTGAATACTCGCGTCTGGAAATTCAACTACCAAAACATCTTCGCCGAGCTGACGGCTCGCCGCGGCATCGCCAATGCGGATACGCTCTACCCCAAAAAGTACCTGGCGCTGCACCACCTCAGCTTCGACGTGACCGACAATTTCAACATCGGCGTATTTGAGTCGGAGGTGTCGGGCGGGCCGGGGCGCGGGCTGGAGCTGCAGTACTTGAACCCGCTGATTTTCTACCGCGCCATCGAGCAGCAGGTAGGCTCGACGGATAATGCCCTGCTGGGCCTCGACTTTAAGTGGAACATCAAGCACCGCGCCCAGCTCTACGGCCAGCTGGTGCTCGATGAGTTTAAGCTGAGCGAAATCAGGGCTGGCAACGGCTGGTGGAGCAACAAGCAGGCTATCCAGCTGGGTGGCAAGCTGCTGGATGTGGCGGGCATCCGCAACCTCGATTTGCAAATCGAGTTCAACTACATCCGTCCTTACACCTACCAACACACCAACCTGTACACTGCCTATGAGCACTACCTGCAACCGCTGGCGCACCCGATGGGCGCCAACCTGGCGGAACTACTCGGCGTGCTCAGCTACCAGCCTCTACCCCGCCTGCACCTGGTAGCCAAGGCTTTCTACACCAAGCAGGGCCTGGACTATACCTACAGCCAGGTGAACCAGCCTACCCCTACTAGCAACTACGGTTCTAATCCGCTGCAGCCCTACAACAACCGTCCGCTGGACGCCAACGGCCGGCCCCGCGAATATGGCTACCAGGTGGGCGGTGGCAACACCAGCCATCTCTTCCACTTCGACTTCACGGCTACGTATCAGCCGCGCCTCAACCTGTTTGTGGATGCCACCCTCATTGCTCGGCGACAGTCGGTGAACCAGACGATTATTTATACTCCAACCGGGGGTAGGCTTATCGGCAACGGCACGGAGGTGTACCCGTCGGTGGCACTGCGCTGGAACATCGCCCAGCGCCTGCACGAATTTTAAGCCATAGTTAATGCTCGAAACCGTTTGCCATTGCGAGCGAAGCGCGGCAATGACAAACGGTTGGTTGCTAACTATTCGGTAAGTACAGAATTTCATGAAGACCTACCTCCGCCTGCTGAGCTTTTCGCGGCCCTACACCGATTTTGTGCCGCTGTATGCGCTGTACGCCACGCTGGGCATTTTTTTCGGCATTGCCAACTTTACGCTAGTTATTCCGCTGCTCAACGTGCTGTTTGGCACTACCGACGTGCACACAGCGGCGGCCCCAACTGCGCTGCCGCACTTTGCCTTCACGATTGACTATGTGAAGGAGCTGTTTAACTTTTACTTCAACCAGATGCTGGCCCGGCACGGCAAGCAGGGCACGCTGGCGTTTGTG
>Ga0160429_1001848_pt1 | contig 11387 bp, 8 predicted proteins | sample SolpanmetagenomR_FD_108199 | JGI IMG/M metagenome (GOLD analysis project Ga0160429, IMG submission 108199) | Solar panel surface microbial communities from Lawrence Berkeley National Laboratory, California, USA - R | ecosystem: Engineered > Built environment > Solar panel > Unclassified ... | reverse complement strand
GAAGGCGCCAGACGCGCACGCGGATATGGGACGCCATCGCTTTAGGTATGCCATTTTGCCGCACAAGGGCCAGGTTGGCGCGACGACCGTGAGGACAGCGCGGAACTTTAACAACCCGCTGAAGGTGCACTCGCATCCTAAGCCGAACGTGGTCAAGGATCTGATGTCCAGCTTCAGGGTTGTGGGTGATGAGGCGCTGATTTTGGATACGGTGAAGAGGGGTGAGGATGACGAGGATGTGTCGAGGGGTGCTCTGCCGAAGCGGAAGGGTAGGAGCGTTGTTGTGCGTGTGTATGACAGTCTTGGTGGTAGGGCGAGGGGAAAGCTGGAGTGGGGCGGTGTTCCTGTCAAGAAGGCTTGGAAGTGCAACATTTTGGAAGATGATGGCGAGGAGATGGAGCTTGGGAAGGGTGGCATGGAGGTTGACGTTCGGCCTTTCGAGGTCGCTACTTATAGGCTGCAGCTGTAGAAGACTGACGTACGGAAGGAGGAAGGGTACTGTATTCATGATGTTGTACATTTGGTGGCGTACACCTGGGTATAGTGGAGTCTATGTATCGTCTTAGGTAACAATTACATATACATGTGTATCGAGCTGTTGTTCTACAAAGTGTCGATACATTGATCAAGCCTGATGCGTGTTGTAAGGCTCACTCTTCTCAGTCGGGAGTGGAATATCCGTAGCTTTTTCTCCGTCAAGCGTTCTTGAAATACTGCGAAAAACAAGTGAAGCATCTCACGTGGCTTTATCACCGCCTGGTTTGCTTGAAATCCATGCGAACGGCGAGGAGGCCGATTGCGCAAGGGGGTTTGCTTGACTCCGAGCTGTCGGCGATTGCTGACCAGTCTCCGATGGCGAGTGCTGTGCAAAATTCTTCGCTTCCTTACTGTCTTCTCTTGATACGGCATTCGAGGAGGCAGACATGGGGGCCGTAAACTTGGCAGCGGTAGTGCCTGGTGGTGGAGACGGAGCAGCTAATGGTTCTTTTGTCTCTGGCCGTGATGCAGCAGCAGCAGTAGCAGCACTCACAGTACCCTCTCTTACAGAAGCTTTCTTCCTCTGCTCATCCTCAGGCGATGATATGGTCCCCTTGATACCAACCTGCTGCTCCAGCGTCGCATTCTTCGCAAGCAGCTCCTCGACCTGGCTCTGCAGCAGATCCAGCCTATCAGCCACATCCTCCCTCCGATTCGACTCCTTCCACCTCGACCTCAGCGACTCCGCCACAATGAGCCCTCCAGCAACCAAAAACAAGAAAGCCTCAGATATGAAGTTGGCGCCGGTATCAATCGCCTTGGCCTCGGAGAGCGGGCGTATGCGCGGCTTGGACGCCTGCTTGAGCTTGTCCGAAATCTTCTTCTTCTCCTCGGCGCTCAGCGCCTCGTCCGCTTTGGCCTCGGCCTCCGTCTTCACCGTCGGCGCTTCGTGCAGTCGCCGCCGGGCTTCCGCCTCTTTGGCCTCCCGCTGTATCTGGCGCTCGATGACGGCTTGGTCCTGGAGCAGGCCTAGCCGCAGGCGCATGTCGATGCGGTGCAGGCCCTGGGCGAAGCCGACGCAGTATCGCCGGAAGCCTTCGTGTTCGCGCGCATTTCGCTTGATGTAGTTCCCGATCGGCTTTGCGAGAGTGCGGATGACGAGGGAGCCGATTTTGAGGGTGAGGGACATGATTGCTTCGCGGGGAGCTCTCCTAAGCTGGGTGATGCAGACGGTCAGGTCATGGTATAGGGCGGATAGCTCGTGGCACTCGCTCAGCAATCGATGGCGTGTCGCAGAGCACCAATTGCCATCATGCACTGTGTTAATTAGTTCCCAACAGGCGAGCGTGCAATGTCCATGCTCAGTTAATGTGCGGTTGTGGAGCTGTTACGTCTGTCCGCGATGACTCGGCTTATCCCCGGCAAAGGCCGGTTGCTCATAGCGACGCTTTGTTGGACAACTCACGACCCTAGGTTCCGACCACGAACTTCGACAATTTGCGCCGAACCAGACTACAACATGTCTGTCCACGCCGACCCGCCGCCTGCCACGGTGAGCGAGCCCAACGGCTTCCACTATGCTACAGGGCCACAACTCGGAAAGGGCGGCTTTGCGATATGCCACCGCGCGGAGGTGCTGCAGGACAATATGCCGACGGGGAGGATTGTGGCACTCAAGATCGTCAAGTCGAAGATGGAGCCGGCTAAGCTGGCGCAAAAGGTATGCGAAGCACACAAGATGGCTGATGGACGTGCTGACGCTTCTCACAGTTTGTCACGGAACTCCAACTCCATTCGAAGCTACACCATCCAAACATCGTCGAATTCTACCGCGCGTTCTCCTTCGAGGCCAGCACATATGTCGTACTGGAAATATGTGACAACGGGTCGCTCGCAGACGCTTTGAAGAAGCGCAAATACTTTACCATGCCAGAGATTCGGCGATTCGTCATTCAGACCTGCGGTGCTGTCAAGTATCTACACACTCGAAACATTGTCCATCGAGATCTGAAGACTGGTAACCTGTTTCTGGACAAGCACATGAATGTCAAAGTGGGCGACTTCGGCCTGGCAGCGCTGCTGGTGACGGAGAACGACATGGGAAAGCGTCGAACAACAATGTGTGGAACACCGAACTATCTAGCGCCGGAAATCCTGGAAAAAGGAGGTAAAGGACACAATGAGAAAGTCGACTTGTGGGCTATTGGAATCATAGCGTAAGATCAGCCTCGTTGTATTGATGTGCTAAACGAATACTCATCGGCATTTAGCTACACGCTGGCCGTCGGCAAGGCTCCTTTCCACGCGCCGAAGCGGGAAGACATCTACAAGAAGCTTCAAAATCGGGACTACAAATGGCCAGATGTTAGCAAATGCCAGAATGACATATCTAAGGACTTGGAAGATCTCGTCGGATCACTGCTTGTACACGAAGATGACAGGCCCAGCCCGGACCAGATCGTAAGCCACGCCTTTTTCAAGACGGCCTTTGTCCCGGACCAGCTCGACAGCGCTACCACCCAGGAGGCTCCCAGATGGAGCAATGTCCGCCCACCGACTGCTGAAGTGCTCAGGCAAGGATTCTCAGATAGCTGGTTCAATCTATGCCGCGAATCTGGTGTCGGCGAGTACGCACCAGGGCGGATGTTCCAATTACCGGGAGGCAAGCGGATACGGTCGGTAGTAAGAGATTGCGAAAAAGAGCTGGCTGCAGGACGTCATCCCACGGTTCCCATTCCTCAAGATACAGTGTACCTTCCTTTTCCAGAACGAGCATCCTTCATGAGCTCCGGTCCAAGCACGATAGTTGAGATTAAAGAAGAGTCGGACACGTCCGGAGAAAGCAGATGCCTTAACGAGACGTCAGGTAACGGGAAGGCGCGAGCGCCTCCGAGACGTCTAGCAGACAAGGCTCGCACGACAAAGCGCTTGAAGGAGAACACGGAGCCGATTGAAGAGACTCAGGAGGAATCACCACGGAAAACCGAGGTGCGGAAGTTGAGTCGCAAAGCTTCACAGCAGGTCATTGGTGTCTCTGCGTCGGAGAGACCGAAAGGCAAACCGTTGCCGGAGACAAGGACAATGACCCGACCCATGAGCCGAACCACGAGCGACAGTACAACTGCAACAATGAAACGGAGCCGACAGGTTGCAGAGGATATTGAGATAGCGAGACCTAGCGAGTATGCCACAACGAGGGGAGCAGCTATCGTAGAAACCAGTCGACATATTCCGCAGGCTAAGGGGACGCCTATACCTATGACCGACCCAGCTACCGTCCTTGCCCGCGTATCCAGACTGCGCGACAATCTAGCGGAAGCACTTGCGAAGAAAGACAGGCCAGTATCAAGACGGACACCCCGCTCTCATCAGCTTCCCTTCGTTTCGAAATGGGTAGATTATTCGCGGAAACACGGACTCGGCTACGTGCTCAATGATGGTAGTATTGGGTGCCTGGTCAATGCTACTTCTCGTCACCCGGTGACGTTCCTCACTGTGCAAGACGGATACTATCACCTGCAGAATATCGGACAAGATCCGAAGTCAATCGCAGAGACGCCTATGAAGTATTACGCCGACTTCGGTCCCAGTGGCATCCGAAGTACAACAGTGGACAAAGAGCGGCGAAGGACGACCGGAGTACTATGGGCCAAATTTGGAAAGTACATGTGCCAGCAGCTAGGACAGGCAGAAGCTCGATTTTGTGCGGACAGCACAAGTGAAGCACCAAGCACTTTCGTTCGCTTCTATCAGCGGACTGGGTCAGTCGGCATCTGGGGGTTCTCGGATGGCTGTTTTCAGGTGAGCTGGATCTTCCGATTGTCGCGAAATTGATGGCTGACAAGCGCACTCTTAGTTCAACTTCCCTGACCACACTAAGCTGGTTCTCTCAAATGATGGCAAGTTTTGCAACTTCACCTGCCTCTCTATAGAGGCCGCTGCTCACCTACGGAAGTACGATGACCTGCCATTCAAGTATATCCGGCAACGTAACGTGGTCTCGTCATCAATCCAGGCTCTGCTAGCGGAGGCGTCAGAGGCGTCAGAGGCAGCGCTCGTAGCGAATGCGAATCTTATCCGAACCAAGCTGGCATTTGTGATATCCATCCTAACGGAATGGGAGATGTGCGGAGGACTTGGGTGTCTGCCGGCGGATGCAGAGCGACTTGAATGGCAAGGTCCACAGTTAGACGAGGGCAAGAAGCAAGAATGGGTGACTGTAGGACGGTTCGGTGGCGATTCTCCAAGGGAATAGCGCAGGTCTAGAAGTTGACAAGCGGAGCGGAAAAGCCGTCACTCAGTAACTTGGACAAGGGCCATGGTTGAATTACTGTATACCTTGATAGAGATGCTATGCAAGTCCGAGTGGCAACGAATGATAATTTTCATAATACGCGCATGGTGCTTTGCAATTGAAGTACCTTAGGTACCTAGGTAAGCTTGCGCGTAGCCACAAGGCTGTGTCGCTTCCTGTGCAGCCCAACTCTTGGCAAGCCTGACGTTGCGTCGCATATTACGCCTGCCTCTTCTACCTACGAACGAACACCCCCAAGACCTGCCTTCTCCCCTCCGCGAATCGCTGTAGTCCTCCTCCCTCTCACAATTTCTCTTCAATTGACTCTGTTCGATATTTGCTTAGTCATTTCCTCTCGTATCCTTTCCACCCCAACCCGGCCCCACCTCTAGTCAGCGAACAAACATATTCAGCGACGCCGCGGTGCAAATAACGTTGAGAGTCGACGATGGCGGTGACGAAAAGAGCCGGGCGCAAGAAGGATGCCAGCACCGCGAAGGGTGCGGGTGCTGGTGGTGGGAAAGGCCAGCCGAGAAAGGCAGTGTTCGAGTCTACGAAGAAGAAGGAAGTAGGAGTTTCGGATCTCACGCTCATCAGCAAGATTTCGAACGAGGCGATAAACGAGAACTTGAAGATGCGGTTCGAGAATGCCGAGATTTACACCTACATTGGCCATGTGCTTGTGTCTGTCAATCCATTTCGGGACCTAGGGATATACACAGACCAGGTGCTGGAGAGCTACAAAGGTAAAAACCGCCTCGAAATGCCCCCTCACGTCTTCGCGATCGCCGAGTCATCATATTATAACATGAAGGCATACACGGAAAACCAGTGCATCATCATCTCTGGCGAGTCGGGAGCTGGGAAGACGGAAGCCGCGAAGCGCATCATGCAATACATCGCCAACGTCTCTGGTGGCACGAACAGTTCCATTCAGGAAATTAAGGAGATGGTGTTGGCCACCAACCCACTGCTCGAATCTTTCGGTAACGCGAAGACATTAAGGAACAACAACTCATCGCGGTTCGGCAAGTACCTGGAAATTCAGTTCAACGCGCAAGGAGAACCAGTTGGCGCGAATATCAACAACTATCTGCTCGAAAAGTCTCGGGTCGTCGGACAGATTACGAACGAGCGCAACTTCCACATCTTTTACCAATTCACAAAAGCGGCATCGTCAACGTATCGAGAGACTTTCGGCGTGCAGCAGCCTCAATCGTATCTTTACACCAGCCGCTCAAAGTGCTTTGACGTTGACGGGATCAACGACACTGCTGAATTCAAGGAGACGCTGAACGCGATGAGGGTCATTGGTTTGTCGCAAGAGGAGCAAGACAACATCTTCAGGATGCTTTCAGCAATATTATGGCTGGGGAACGTCACCTTCGCCGAGAATGATGAAGGCAACGCAGCAATCACTGACCAGTCTGTGGTTGACTTTGTCGCCTACTTGCTCGAGGTTGATGCCGCTCACGTCAACAAAGCTCTTACGCTGAGAGTCGTAGAAACCAGCCGTGGGGGCAGGAGAGGCTCCGTATACAATGTTCCTCTTAATCCCGCACAAGCTATGGCTGTTCGTGACGCGCTTGCCAAAGCGATCTATACCAACATGTTCGATTGGATCGTGGAACGCGTGAATGCGTCATTGAAAGCACGCGGTGCGCTCGCACACTCTGTAGGTATCTTGGATATCTACGGGTTCGAGATTTTCGAGCGGAACAGCTTCGAACAACTTTGCATTAATTACGTCAACGAGAAGCTACAGCAAATTTTCATTCAGCTGACCTTGAAGACGGAGCAAGAGGAATACGAACGGGAACAGATCAAATGGACTCCTATCAAGTACTTCGATAACAAGGTTGTTTGCGAACTGATAGAGGAGAAACGACCTCCGGGAGTGTTCGCGGCACTGAACGACGCATGCGCAACCGCGCACGCAGATCCAGCAGCAGCGGACCAGACTTTCGTACAGCGCTTGAACGCATTGTCATCAAACCCAAATTTCCAACCACGCCAAGGTCAATTCATCGTTAAGCACTATGCTGGAGACGTGGCTTACGCAGTCGAGGGAATGACTGACAAGAACAAAGATCAGCTGCTCAAAGACTTGCTGGTACTTGTAGAACAGAGCACGAACCGATTCGTGCACACTCTTTTCCCAGCGCAAGTGGATACGGATAATAAGCGAAGGCCTCCTACAGCTGGCGACAAGATCAAGGCCTCCGCCAACGATCTTGTGTCAACACTCATGAAGGCCTCGCCCTCGTACATCCGGACCATCAAACCGAATGAGAACAAGTCGCCGACAGAGTATAACTCTCCAAACGTCTTGCACCAGATCAAGTACCTTGGTCTACAGGAGAACGTGAGGATTCGTCGAGCAGGTTTCGCATACCGACAAACTTTCGACAAGTTTGTTGAGAGATTCTTCCTCTTGTCACCCAAGACATCCTATGCCGGCGAATACACATGGACTGGTGATATCGTGTCCGGAGTGAAGCAGATTTTAAAAGACACAAGCTTGCCGCTCGAAGAATATCAATTGGGTGTGAGCAAAGTCTTCATCAAGACCCCAGAGTCTTTGTTCGCTCTAGAGACAATGCGCGACCGCTATTGGCACAACATGGCTATACGAATTCAGCGCGCTTGGCGAAACTACTTGCGATACCGTACAGAGTGCGCCATTCGCATTCAACGATTCTGGCGTCGCGTCAATGGCGGTTTGGAATTCATACAGTTCCGAGATTACGGGCACCAGGTCTTGGGGGGCAGGAAGCAGCGGCGAAGATTCAGTCTTCTCGGCTCCCGCCGGTTCATTGGAGACTATCTAGGTCTTGGAAGGCGTGGGGGGCCAGGAGAGATGATTCGAAGCTCCGCCAATATCAGCACAAGCGAGCAAGTCCTGTTCTCATGCAGGTGCGAGGTCCTTGTCTCCAAACTTGGACGCTCTAGCAAGCCCGAACCCCGCATACTCGTTCTTACTAACAAGAGCGTTTACATTGTCAAACAAGCTCTCGTCAACAAGCAATTGCAGATTGTAGCTGAGCGGACGATTCCGATCAGCTCAATCCGTTTCATCAGCGCTTCTGTTTACAAAGATGACTGGTTTTCGATTGGCGCAAGCTCTCCGCAAGAGGCTGACCCTCTGATCAACTGCATCTTCAAGACTGAGTTTTTCACACATCTGAAGAAAACCACTCGCGGCTCTGCGGATATTAAAATCGGCCAGACTATAGAATACAACAAAAAGCCAGGCAAGCCTTCGGCCGTGAAGTGTGTCCTGGACCCTCAAATTCCGAGAGACGACGTATACAAGAGTGGGACGATTCACACCGGCCCAGGCGAACCAGCAAACTCAGTCTCGAAGCCAACGCCAAGAGGAAAGCAGGTAGCCGGCAAGCCCATAACTAAAGGAAAGCTTTTGCGACCAGGGGGACCAGGTGGCGGCCCGTCCAAGCTCGCATCGCGCCCAGCTCAACCACGTCCTGTGCCGCAGGCCGTACCCCAACCCGCTGCCTCCCGTGTTGCTGTGCAACCCAAGCCCGCGCCACAACCGGTTGCTGCCATCAATGGTGTAGGACACGCACGAAATGCATCGGCTTCATCGACGACATCCACGAGAGCCCCGCCACCTCCTCCACCTGTCGCTCCAGCTCGTCCAAAGGAGCCAACTTATAGGGCCATGTACGACTTTCAAGGTCAGACTGGGGGAGAACTCAGTGTCGGGAAAGATGAGGTAGTGGTCGTTACTCAGAAGGAAGCCAACGGTATGTATCTTTTGGCGTGTGAGCTGTAGTAATATGCTGATCGTCCCCTAGGTTGGTGGCTAGCCCGCCGGCAAGACAGCTCGCAATCCGGGTGGGTACCTTCGGCATACATGGAAGAGCTCGTTCAACATGCACCTCCTCCTCCCCCTCCAGTTGCTCCCAGACCAACACCGGCTGCCCCTACGGCGGCCAACGGCGCGTTCAGCAACGGTGCTCTGAATGGTGGCGTACGTGGTAAGCCAACCCCACCAGCACCTCCAGCGAAACGCCCTGTCGGAAAGAAGCCAGCGCCTCCACCTGCTCCTCGAGATAGCGGATACTCAAATAACGGCGTGGGTGGGACGGACACACCGCGAGACAGTGGTGGCAGTTTAGCAGGCGGCTTAGCGGCCGCGCTAAAACAACGACAAGCGGCGATGCAACCCCGAAAGGACGCAGATGATGAGTGGTGATTCTTTGCGTGTCGGCATTATGTTCTGAATATTACACATACATTGGCTATGAGTGGGGAGGTGTAGTTTGTTTTTCCTCCGGTTTTCCGAGCTTGCATTCATGGACGGGAGACTGCTTTGCGGTCACGCGGTTACATCCGCTGCGCTGTGCCATATGAACATAGGCACGGCCTGTTGGGATAGGGATACCTACATGAAGGTGGAATATATCACCAAATCACTGGCAAGCACTACAGTCTGAACAGCGCAGAACACGTCGCGGCATGGCAGATTGGATGCTCTTGCACTCCAAGTAGTCGATCTTGCATCACTTACAGTTATGTCCGTGACTTTCCCGCATCAAGGTGCATCAGCTTCCTTGGTGCTTCAAGACTTACTTCTGAAATTGTTGCCTAACGCTCGGTCCAGCCGTTATGGCGGCCCTTTGTTTCCGCCCATCCGCGCCATAGCGAGATGAAGACATCACCACCAGAGCCACCTTCAAGTAATCGGTGCGGCAATTGATCTTGTGGGCTTGGCCCGATGAACTCTGCATCCTTTCAGGCAACTAGGCGGCTCGAGCTTACGAGGTTACTCTAATTACAATTGGATACCGTGCGATCTGCAAGACAACAAGTCTTACCTGGCCGTGGATCACATTCTCCCCTACGTTGACAATGATGAGAAAACCAACTAATGAGTCCACATCGGGCAGCATCCCGCGCACTGAGTATGTGAACTCTTTGATAGCAAACATGCATTATGTTTTTATGGCTTCGACGGGACGGTCCATGTTGTGTAACCCGAGCGGAAGCAAATGCCCGCTGCAGCTGGCCGTATCTCACTCAACCTGTGAGCAGTTTGCCGCAGGAAGCAGGTCGAACCGGACGCCACGACTCCGATCAGATCTGAATCGGCACGAGCTCGTGAAGGTCGACGGTCACGTCTCATAGGCCTCCGAGACACCCTCCTCGATGGCCATTGCCTGCCCTTGATAGCTTCGGACCGTTGCCTACTACGTGTGAGCCTCTCCACTCGTCCCTCCGTGATGGTCTCCGTGGACCTTGATACACTCATGTGCTTTCCCGTAGCGGAGCGAAGGGGTAGACTCGCACAGCGCAACGGTTACCTTCATCAACCTTTACAAGATCCGTGCTGGACTCGAGGCCACAAAGGAGGGAGGGCGTAGGCTTTCTGCGTACGCCACAAGACCATTGCCGTCTCGGCATTCTTCTTGCTAGGTCTCGCTGTCACCACTTTCATTTTCAAGGACTACTTCAAATGCGGCCTCTGGTCGCCGCTTCCTCTTTGTTGAGACCACGTTCTTTTCTTTTCTTACAAACAAGATCTGTCCATTCAGCGCAATGCTGCCACACCGTTGTCAACTCCCCCAATGATACCCAAACAAGATCCCACTCAACGGGTCACGTGCCGTGACAATGCTAGAAGCTTGGCTTCTCAGTTATCGGTAGAAGAGCAAGTACGTCAAGACTCTCGCCTTGTCTCTCTTCTTACTAGTCGGCCATCCTTCGACGGACCTGCGAGGTTCAAGAAGACCTCCTGCGATGCCAGGAGTCTAAATGTAACTCGTTGAGCCGTGTCCACTCATACTCTCGTTACTTGTTCGACCAAGCTCCGTTGTTGTGTTAGCCTCCTCGAGGCTGATCGACTGACGCAGCACTGTCTTGCCATGATATTACTGACTTGGACGACTAGATTACACTCACCTCTGGAGCAGATTCCTGGAGAACCGCAGCACTCTTCGAGAGAGGCATTCCCTCCCTCAAGACGACAGACGGCCCGAACGGTGCGAGAGGCCAATATTTCAAGAACGGCACCAAGGTATGCTACTCACGAAGTGGTTCCTACCTGGCTTTATCAGCGACTGACAGAGAGGAGGCCGCTTGTTTCCCTTGTTGCGCTTCCATCGCCGCATCTTTCAATACACAGCTTGCTCGAGACATCGGAAGGGCGTTGGGTAGGGAGACGAAAGCCAGAGGTGCCGACGTGCTGCTTGCCCCTACCGTCTGTATGCATCGTTGTCCTCTTGGCGGACGAAATTTCGAGTCGTTCTCGGAAGACCCGGTTCTGACCGGCAAGATGGCCGCTTCTTACATCAAGGGTGTGCAAAGCGAGAAGGCTGCTGCAACCATCAAGCACTTCGTGGGCAACGAGCAAGAGACGTGCCGGAACAGCGTTGACTCGATCATCGATGAGCGGACTCTCCGTGAGATGTACTTGAAGCCTTTTGAAATCACGATGCGCGACTGCCCGCCGTGGGCGCTCATGGCATCTTACAACCGCGTCAATGGTTTACACTCGGATATGAACGAATATCTGCTCCAGCACATTTTGCGCGGCGAATGGGGGTTCAACGGGTAAGATTTACGGTACGATTCTATCTCCTTCCGCTGACAG
>Ga0160429_1001847_pt1 | contig 11389 bp, 14 predicted proteins | sample SolpanmetagenomR_FD_108199 | JGI IMG/M metagenome (GOLD analysis project Ga0160429, IMG submission 108199) | Solar panel surface microbial communities from Lawrence Berkeley National Laboratory, California, USA - R | ecosystem: Engineered > Built environment > Solar panel > Unclassified ... | reverse complement strand
GGAAGTACGGCCTCTGGTCCCTCGGTCGAGCGGACGGCATTGCGCAACAACGCTCTGGCCCAAGGATGAAACCACATCTGCTTCCACATGTGTTCAATCTTGTGGCTTTTCTCGTCGCTCAACTGCAAGAGCGCTGGTAGAGAGGGTATGTCGTGATCTTCGGCAAGACTCAATTCGCGCCACGTGATGTTTTGGGGAAACGTATCAAGAGTGGCATTGAAGTGCAGTTGGCTGGATGGAATCGCTTGGTCCTGACTGACGGACAAAGCATAAAGAAGGGGAGAACTGCATGAACTCACGTCCGCAGGCAGTTTTTGCCCAGCTCGACCTCCCGGGAACATGTTGTTGTGGCGGTTAAAGTTGATCTTAGCCTTACTTCCTGTGGAAATGCGGAAAAGAGAGGACACGTAGTCGAGGCCTATACCAAACTCGTAGTTTCCTTCAGGCAGGGGAGTCTCGACTTGTGAGTTGTTTCCAGGCTTTGGTCGAGTGATGCCCACTTTTTCCTGAACCCAATCGACAACGCTCTTGTCGGATGTTTGGTGAGCTAGCAGTTTCATCTTGCGAGCATACTCCTGCTCGCCATGAAGTTCGGTCAACAGATTGCCTGACGTCGTAGCAGACCCATCTCCACGTTTCAGCCTTGAAGCAGCTCTTGCATACATGCTGCGTGTTTCACCAACGCTACCCATGACAGCGCTGGCACTGATGTAGCTCATCCTCGTCTCATGGATGTTCAAATCAAACGCAGCTTCGTAGACACTCGCAGGTGGAGGAGCTGGGGCGTACATGCAGCCTGTGTTGGACGCTCCGCGGTATTTCATCGATAGGCATGCGTCACTGGAGGCACCGACAATAGAGTGGCTGTAAATTGAGCCGTTCTTCGTAAAACCATAGTCGCGACTGTACCAGTAATCCAATGCTTCGCGAGTTCTCGTGTAACGACCAACCATAAGTTTTGGTGGAAGCTGGAACCAGGAGTCGAGCCCGTCAACGATCAAGACCAGGTCTTGATCACTCAAACGTTTGTTGTTCTGCAGATGCCGATGAATTGCGGCAATCTTCGCAGAATCCGGTGTGTTGGCAGTCAAGTCCCCTTCAGGATCAACGGTTACTACGACATCGAGGAGCACTGGCGGGGGATATCCGAGGATCGTCGATGAGAGAAGCGTACGACAAAGGCTCACACTGGGGTTTGAACCTATGACAAGAACGTGAAGATACGGAGTGTGTTGATTTCGTGCCCCAGCGGCTCCGCCATCAGCAGTAACACTGAGTAACGATGGACGATGAACCCACGAAGCTGGTTCGGCATCTGTGAGAGAACTTTGAGCCTTTTCGTATAAGTGATGAAGCTGTGCTGTCTACAACGTTGTAAGCGTTACTTCTTGCCTTTGTCACCACTCAGACGCTAGAAATACCAAGACAAAGATCAAGCATGGCACGAATATCAACAAGAGAAGGCGGCGCTGACGGTCCCCAGAGATTGGCATGTTTTCCTTGATGAAAATGTAACTTGAGAAATGTAAAGTCGAGATGTCGTCTGAACTGGGGAGCCTCAGAAGATGTGCAAGGCAGTGACTCCTAGTATCTCACGCGTGGAAGGCACCACTGATTGTCAGAACACAACGGGTGTCCTTATATTATTAACAGCAAGCTGCAAGCGCCCAGGGTTCTTTATCCAAGCGGTCTTGCACATACTTTCGCGAGAGTATCGCAAGGTCTTCCTCACAACGCCACGCCATTCCTTATTAGCCTTGCTCTTAACTTCTCATGCGAGTCCATGACTTCCATGTGCTTCTCCCAGGCAACCGTCCAATAGGTCCTGATCCGTTCGTCCTCTCTCATGTGAGAGCGATAAACCTCCCAGCCTCCTAGCAACTGTGTTTCACCTACCGCACCCAACCAGTCCGAGAGCATTCCGCCCTCAGGACCTTTGTCCATCTGCTCAAAACGTTCTGCACTTCCCTGAAGCTTCTTGATCATTTCCATGTTGAAAGTGTTCCAAGTGACATTGTAAACAGCCAGACGTGCTATATAAGCAGCCCATTGATCCTGACTTAAATTCTGGGGTTTAAAAGGCGCTTTGGGTGGTTTGGGTAACTCGACACGCGATGCAGCCGATGGACGTCTCATCGCAGTCGGTGGTGTTGTTGCCGCCTGCGAGGGAAACGGCAAGTTCGCCGATAGATCACCCATTGAGCCTATGCCACCAGACGTACCGCCCGAAAGTGGCGGAACATTACGAAGATCGTTCAAATCCATAGATGTAGATACACGACGGCCACCAGCTGGAGGAGGACCAGGAGGAGGACCTGGAATATTCGGGTACGAAGCGCGCCGCTCAACATCCTCGGACGCGCTCGGTCGTTGAGGTTGAACGAACGTCTGCCGCGGCGGCGCCTGTGCTGCGCTCTGCTGCTCCTGCGAGTAGCGATCTGCCGCCGACGGAGGCTCGGGGTCCAGATCCATGGCGTTACTGTCATGACTGACACGTCGCTGCGTGGGGAATGCTGTCGGGCCAAACGGCACCTCTTGGCGTTCACTCTGATCTGCATCAGTTCCCGAGTGACCGCGAGATCCACTACCGACAGGCGTTCGCGAGGAAGCTGGCCGCGTACGCTTCGGACTCGAATTGTTTCTGGATGATGAAACGCCCGATGTAGGGGGGAAAGCCCACTGCGAAGCCCAATTTTCGGCTTGCAGCTCACGCGTCCAACCATTGGGAGAGAATTTGCCCTGCCCTGAAGCTGAAGGGGGGTTCTCGGCTGGTTCCTGAGGATGGAGGTCGTTTGTTACAATACCAGGACCTCGATCACGGATAGGCAAGCTCTCTCCCGAAGAGGGCTTACTTGTGAAACCTGGTGCTGATGCCGTGACCGGACTTGAGAAAAAGTTAGGCGGTCCACCGGATGAAAATGTGGTATTGAGTACTGGGGCGCTCGGAAAGCGAGTTTGGTCTGATGTGCGGACAAAAGTCTCTTCGTTGACCGGGAAGGTGAATCTGTTAATCGAAGATTTAGTAAGTTTTTACAGTTAGCAATTTAGTGGTGTGACAACGTACATTGGAACGTCTTCATGCTTCTGCTCTGGAGTCTGAGATGGTCCATCGGGTTTGCCCTGCCCCCCACGGTTGGTCCAAGAACCTGACGGTCTTGCCATAGGCCTTGATGCCGAGGACTTATCTTGTGATCTTTCAGCGCGCCTAAAGCTACGGGTTGAAACATCGGTAGACGATTCGCTAGAGCTGGAGCTGTACATCGCAAACGGTTTGCTCTTACGTTGTCCTTCATTGGTATTCTGGTCTGGCAAATCTTCTCCAGCACCAGACGAGTCCTTATTGGTCTCACTACGCGGCTTCGTGGAGTCTTTCGTGCTCGCGGAGCGAGGCATTGCATCTGTTGAAAAATACGTTTTCTCTCCTACGTTCGATGCATAGGGAGTTCGCACACGCTCGCCTTCGGTAAAGGGTGCGTCTTCCCCAGATTGTCTCCTGAACGAACCAGGTGGATCTACCTTCTTGGCGGTCGGAGCTTGCGGTTGAAACGGGGGTTGTGGTCGTGGTGGTGGGGGCGGTGGCGGAGGCCGCGTATAGCCAGTTTGGGGTGAAGATTGAGGCTGCTTGTTCATCTCGTCCCAAGCAGATCTTTGAGCAGAGCTATTAGCTGACCTTGGCGTGTCCGGTGTGAAATGTCCGTCCGGTCTCCTGGTATCTGGCCCTGCGGGACCTCGTTGTGATTGCTGATTAAAGGTACTTTGCCAAGCATTGAATACATTCGCCCTCTCACGAGCGTCTTTCGACGTGTTCGGGTTATCGCGTGGTGGGGGCGGGGGACCTGGAAATTTTGTATATCTGTCCGCGCCACCCGCTTTAGTAGGACCAGAAGTCGCAGGTCGAGGCGGAGGCTGAGTACGCATTTTCGGCGGTGGAAAATCCGAACGTGCTTGATAAGGATTTCCTCGAGGTGCAGAGGCTCGCGCTGATGCTGCGCGCATTGGAGTCTGTCTGCGAGCTTGATCATATCGGCGTCTTTCGTCCGGGTCTCCAAGGACCTCGTGGGCTGCAGAGACGTCTTGAAAACGAGAATTCCATACTACCTCGTCTCCAGGATGACGATCAGGGTGACACTTGAGTGCTGTCAAGTATCAGCTTTTGGGTCCACCTGCAAGCGTCCAGTATGCTATACCCAATCGTCGAAACTGCTTCCTCACATCCTCGTTTGTACAACTTGCTGGTAGCTCCAGGTCGGCGTAGTAGTCGCGTTCAGCATCGAACTTCACCATGGTTGCCTTTGCCTAGTTGTTTTCCGCAAGGAACTCTCAAGAGACCATGTTCAAGATGGCAACGGTGGAGTCAGTGTAGCAGGTGTAGCTGTGAGATGCATATGGCGGGACGAGGTCTAGTGGCTCGAGATAAGGAGGTTGTACAGTGCTGCTGATGTCGGTGAAGTGAAGGTAGTTCGTGCTCCGCGAGACCTGAAGACGGATGACCACTTCTTTACTGTATTCTTCCAAGGACCGGCCAGTCTCTTTGCTGTAGTAGAAGCGCTATATCATGCAGCGACAACACGAGAGGCAACACACAGGCAAGCAGCGTCGTTGGAACTGGCAAGCGTGAAAGCGAGCAGACAAGCAGGCAGGTATAGGTGGTAGGCACAGTAAGCAAACAAACAGACCCATCCATGGAAACGGGTCGGCGTCACCGTCACAAGCTCCGACCACGAGCAGAGCATCAACCTTTGTATTGCTGTAGTATTTAGCTACTACACACCACACACATGTCTGTCACACATGATGAACCGGAACCTGATGGCTCCTCGAGCGACGAAGACGACGACAACGAGATGGACGACGCGCCTCCCGTGCAGAGTCTGGTGGAAGGGCGCCAGAAGCGTGCCACGGCCGGACAACGTATGAGTGCGCTCATCAACCAAGAAGTGGACGACGACTTAGAACTGCTCTTCGCCGAAGCCGAGGAGGAGGATACGAACTTTGATGCTCTCGCAGCCGAAGACGAAGAAGATGCTGACTCGTCCTCCAGCGACGAGAGCGAGCATGAGGGCGACGAACTTGCCGGAGAGCGCCAGCTGGACAAAGAAGAACGTGGTGCGAAGAGGGCGGGAAAACGCAAAGTCAACAAGGCTTTCTCCCGGCCAGCTGTTCCACGGCCTAAGAGGGTCAGAATCGCTGATGATACCACGAGCACAACCCCGACCACCATCACTCCCGCTTCCGCTCCCGGCATAGGGCCCCCTTCACAAGAACCAAATGCAAAGCGCTCAAAAAGAACGGACAAGCTATCGTGGATCCCAAATCCTGCAGATGCTCCAACGCGAACATCATCACGAACGCTGTCCGTACAGAGCAAGGAAAAGACGATGGCCAATTTGAAGGAAACGGAAGATCGTCGAATCAGACAGATCGCCGTCATGGAAGCCGCTCAGAAGCGAAGAGGTCACGAAGAGAAACGTCGAATGACGCAGGTCGAGCGATTAGCGGAAGCCGTAGAGACGGAGAGAGTTAACAGGAAGAGCTTGAGTAGATGGGAAATGCTGGAGACGGAAAGGCAGAACAAGGAGAAGGCTAAACAGCTGGCGTTGCAGAACCGTACTCTGGCCGGACCTGTGATTACGTGGTATAGCGGACCTGCAGAGTGGGTGGACGGCAAGCTCACACATGTTGGCAAGCACAAAAAGATCGAAGAAATTGTCGAGCAACCAAAGACGTCGGACGTAAAGGTTGCGAAGCAAGCGAATATACCTGGTGAACCGGACGTCCTAACCGAAGAGAGCCAGACTGGCGATGTCGGTGTACACACAGGCTCTGATGCTCCAACCAAGCCGCCTTCGGATCCTGATGTCCGACGCGTGCAGACTCAAGGTTCGAACGACCAGCAAGGCTCTAAATTGCTACCCATATTGCTGGAAGAGAACGAGAATCAAGTCAATGACGTTCCGGTGCCTGAACAGTCACCGCCCACACCAAATGACTTCCTCGCTGAAATGCGCTACTACGCTTCGCTACCGGAGACGACCAATGCAGAGTCCCCACAACCTTCCTCTCATTCCAACGGACCAGACCAGTCCTTGCCACAAAGCGCAGGCCCAGAGATGCCGATGCCACTCCTATTGGAAGAAGAGGTGCATTCTGCCATGGCAACCGTATCGCCAACAGTGCAACCCGACCCGCCGACCATTCCCGAAACTCTACAAGTTGGCGCTTCAAACCCCTCAAATGTCATCCCAACCCTTAACAATACCACCACGGCAGAGCCTCCGAAAACATCAGAATCCACTGCCCCAACGGTCACCCAAAACGTGCCCACCGCACCGGCCCCTCCTCCAGAATACTCAACACGCAACCTCCTTATCCTCAAGAACTACGACCCCACGGCTCTCAAGGACAAAGACATACAGCGCCGCATCGTCTTCAACACCCACGGCACCAAACCCGCCAAGCCCAGTCCGACTCTCTGCGCCGTGACGTCCGCGCCGGCTCGCTACCGCGATCCAACCACCGGCCTGCCCTACACGAATCTGGAGGCGTATCGGAGTATCCAGAAGCTTGTCAAGGGCGGCTGCACGTGGAGCAGCTTACTCGAGGCGTGGGTGGGAGTGCCGGATCGAGTAGGGTTGGGTGCGGAGGTTTGGCGAGCTCGAGAGGGAGGGGTCGAGGGAGGAGCGGGTGGGGTGACGGGAGTGAAGAAGGAAGGGGGATCGAGTGTTGCGGCGTGATGCGCGGGAACGCATTGGCTGCAGTGAGGATGGGTTTGGTGCAAGAAGGAGGGAGAGTTCCAGGTTTGGGCTATGAATTCACGGCTGTACGTTACATGAAGAAACACGGTCGATGGTTGATCGAATCAGAATCGCTGTGACTGGCAATGTCGATGGAATTGAGGGTGACTTAGCCTTGGGGTGTCAGTCCGAGTGTTGCAGATTTCGCCACGGCTCACTCCTACACGCCGACTCCGAAGCTCTACACGCATCACGTCTCATCATCATCATCATCATCCTCATCCTCATCCTCAATCACGTGTCGAGTTTGTCAAAGATCAAAACACCTCCAAGGACGGAAAGGGAAGGTGAAAGTCATGTCAAGTCGTCCGTGCAAACAAGGTCACGCGCGTTGGTCGGTTGGTGCGGCAGGAACGGATGCCCTTGACAAAACAACGAGAGTTGATACACCAGTCGTCAAACAGACACGTCCAAGGCAGAGCAGCTAGTTGACGCAAGCTTGTCAGAGCGTCGATATCACAAGCAAATCTGTTGTTTGTCTCTTATTGTCTCATTCTTTCTTCTCTTCAAACTCAGCGAAGTAACCTTTGAATTGTACGCAGTGCTGATGACTGGCAATCTGTCTTTTTTGGCTCGATACATTCGACCTCTCGGCGTATAGCCCGTGTGCTTGTGTTTAGCAGTCTTGAGCACGTATACTGTGCATAGCCGTCGTCGGTCTTAGCTGTACGATTGCTTGCAAGCTTGACTCTTGTAATCTTGACTTCAGAAGATCTTACTGCCCAAGCATATAATCAGTCTTCTTCTCGTGATGACTCTGTAATTTTCCAAGCAGACTTTTTGAGAGACAACGCCATGGAGGGGACCATGCAAAGGCTACGTCCCATCTTTCAGTACTGTTGATGACCTGTGCAGTTCCAGGATTGCTCTTGTAGGATCATTAGCAGTCGCTTGGGAGACCCCATGCATATGCTCGACCAAGCTCTTTCTTTCTACCAAACTCAAACACCTGCTGATCTGCTCACAGTGGTTCGTTGAGATGCCGTCGGTCAGTACAAGTAGAGCTTGTTGTATTTCGGCGGCGTGCCGACCTATCTACAGCCTGCCCCCTTCAGTCGCTTCTCTCCAGGTCCATGCTTCCAAGATCTCCTTCGGAACAGAATGAACTTCAAACTGATGTCACGTTTGTGACCAAGTGGCACCCCCTTCGATCCCAGACAGCAAGCTTCACTCTCCTATGAAGTCCAGGTTGATTGTCTCCAGAAGCTTGGCCCTTACAAGAGACGCAAGCCCGTGGATGTTCCACTTGATAGCGATGGCGAACAAGTGTTGGTGGAAGAGCAGAGCCTTATTGATGGGGAATCCGAAGGGTGCGAAGCTCCGATCATACGGACTCAGTTCCATGGTTGGGAGGTGATAGTCGCCCAGGTAAACATATTCCAGGATGGCGTTGATCATCGCCGGGTCTTCCGCAAGGTGCACTACCCCTGCACGTGCTTCCTGTGAAAGACTAGGTTAGAGACAAGAGATTTCGCCTGAGCAAAGTACCTACATGGATTTCGTGAGCTAGTCCGGAAGACGCATAGCGGATGACAGCACGGTGTGCTGGGCGGGCGACGGCATCGGGTCCAACAATCGTGACGTCGCAATGCTCCATGGTTTCCCAGAGACTATGGAACTTTAGTAAATCGCGGATACGTCAAGCAGAGGAGGGTGAGCTCACTAGTAGTTATGCTCACGAATGGTAACCGCAGCTCCGCGTAGACGTTGCGCCATTCTTGGAAAGTTGGTGGTAGATTGGATAGCTTGTAGTGGAGAAAAGGTGCTCGCAAAGAGATGTTTGTTGTAAGACGGAGCGATTGCGAGGGAAGAAACAGCCCTTTTATACGCGTTGCAGACGTGTTGACAAACATCTCGCAGTGTGGGCACTTTCACCATTGCCATCACGCATTTTTGACACCGTGTAAATTGCTAGAGACTAGTAAGGTTATCACACAGGAAGCGCAACGACCTGTCAATCTTATGCAGAGAGTTTGCTATCAGCATGGACCTGCCTCGATTCACATCGCCGCACGTTGGCAGTGCGCTCAGGGGAGGCGATGTGACTAAGACACACCCTTCGTCGGGTCCATCACCGAAGCTGTACAGCAGTGCCATTGCCGGGTATAGGCTTTACCCCTCAGGTTAGCAAGCGTGGACCATACCGAACCAAAGGACTGACTTACTATTTTGAATAGCACGAAAGGCTTGACCGTTCGATCACCGCCATCCGGATAGTAAGAGGGCGTCCTCCAAAGCTGGTTCTCTGTAAAGTACAAGAAGCCGTCCGATCCTGCAACGATTGCGTCTGTCCAGCCTATTCTTGGATCCCTTACAAGGGTGGAAACCGAGGCGTTGGCAGGGTTATAGACGTTGAGACCGTTTTGCTCAAAATTGCTGACGTAGACGAGGTTGTTGCTGTCCGATTCAATACCGTCGCTGACGCCTTTCTCACCAAGATCATGGACGGCCGATTGTGCAAGCACTTCGCTAGACGAGGAGCGGTCGAGAAGACGTGCTGTTGGAATGCTGAACAGGCGTCGACTCCCTGTCACCGACCAAAAAAGCGTGGAGCCATCGGCGGAGAGAGCGAGACCGTCTGCCCCGGTGCTATCACTAGTGAGCGAACGCTTTTCTGGGAAGGAAAATCACAACAAACCTGTCATACTGATATGGAAGACCAGGTCCAGTCAGGTAGTAGATTGGATCTCCCCACACGGAAAGAAAATGCTGCTGTGTCGGCTTTGTGCGTGCATCACCAGTGAGATGACGCCATGAATTGCCGGTGCCAATATCAACAACGATGATACCGGTTTGACCAGAAGAAGAAGAGCTGCGAGATTGGTCAAATTTGGGTAGCAGAGACTTCGTGATATCCTTACTCAGTGATGTAACATACACCACCGCCTGATGCCGTGATGTTAGCCCTGAAGTCGCATCGAAGATCATTTAAGTACTGTGTCATTTGTCAAAAAACATGATATCGTGTGTGCGTCCTCGACCAACTTACAGAGTCTCCATATGCAACGTTGGTAGGGAAAACAATGGTCTTAAATACTTCATTGGTTGTCAAGTTGACACCCACGAGCTTCGGACCACCATAGCTGGCAGAAAGCAACATGCCATCTGAAATGACGCGTCCGTTGTCCAAAAGCCAGAGCCTATCTTGCGCATCGATGATCTTTGTAGAATGAGCAAGACGTGTTCGAGACTCTTTCAGTGTTGAAGCATCTTACCAAGCCTTGTACGGATATCAAGTAGTCTCGGTAGTTGACAGTCTATTCATGAGTGAGCTGGTGTTGATCTTTTGGGGTGCTAAGTTAATAAAGCTTACACTTGGCGGAGTCGTGCTACTGTTCACTCGTCCGCTGGGAGGCGCGTTAATGGCCGCATTGGGATACGCGAACTCCTCCGTTGAAGAACACAACTCAGCCAGAGTGTAGTTGTATTGGTTCTTCTCGTACAGAGAGGCGGGGTACGTCGAAAACATGCGGCCGGTACTTGACATTGCAAAACCTTAGACGGATTGACATTAGCAGCCGGTAAGGTACGGCGGTTGTCAACTATTCCTACCGGTTGGAAACTGATCATAGTAAAGGTGTACAATCTGCAAGGCAGGCCCGTACACACCCGGGTCCGCTTGCAGGTGAACGCCTGGTATCTCAGTGGGATATGTTGATTGAGATGCTGCCACAGCCAAGCCAGTGGCGGCCAACACGACGGAGATACAGCGAAACATACTGTATCGTCGACTAAAGGGAAGAAGATGTCGAACTAGATCGAATCCAGCTCGGAGCTGAAGTTGAATGCCAAAGAACTCAGGGCAAGGTTCCATACCCGCATAACCGCACAGAGCTAGGTGACGTCTACATGTAGCGTCATGGGGCCCGGGAGACGCAAGCCGACATCGACTGCGATACTCTCGTGCAGAGCTGGAGTCTGTCTGATTCTATGGCTTGGGTTGAGTTGCATACCAGCTGTACAGCGACATTACTGCGCAGAGTGGCAGGCGAGCTTGTGTTGTTGCATACTGTAGTTACAACAGAGCAGAGGTCGCTGGAATTGCGGAGCGGACGGCGATTTGTCATGCAGCTTCTACCGCGGGCATAAATGTGTTATACACGGCGCAGTTGCTTAACTACCTCATAAACACCTACAATACAAAGGCTCACTGCTTCTAGGCACGGGATGCATCTCGAAATCCAGATCCTGACCCACAAACTCGCTATCATTGTAAGCTACTGTGGGTTCTAGGAGACATCACACACTGAGCACTGCGGACTCACTCGGGCGAGTGTTTAGGAGTAACAAGGGTATCATATTGAATAATTCATGTGTATAACACCAGCTATGTGTAATCATGCCTTTTGTGCCTTGCTTGCTGCTCTTATGCGCGCCGGCCCAAGCTCTCCTCGGATTTCGTCAAGCTGCTCCATGCCTGTCTTTGCGCCCATGCGCTTTGAACTACCCCCCTTGGATTTCTGCTTGTGACCACCTTTGACATTGGAACCTCCCAAGAATTCGTCCAAGACGCTTTCGAACTTCGAAGTCATGAGCTGTGGCGCTACTCCGGACGCTTGGCTCCCTCCCCACGCCGAGAAGCGACTTGCTGTTGT
>Ga0160429_1001846_pt1 | contig 11393 bp, 13 predicted proteins | sample SolpanmetagenomR_FD_108199 | JGI IMG/M metagenome (GOLD analysis project Ga0160429, IMG submission 108199) | Solar panel surface microbial communities from Lawrence Berkeley National Laboratory, California, USA - R | ecosystem: Engineered > Built environment > Solar panel > Unclassified ... | reverse complement strand
TCGCTAGGTCCGGTTACCGTTCAGCATTCGGGGTAATGGCAGGCATCTCTGAAGGCGTCATGCTGCTCATGATTCCATTTTACTTCTGGGGTAAGCGCATCAGGCGCGCGACTATGCAGTGGCGTGTCATGAAGCTTGTGCAGTGGGGCGCGGATCGAGAGGTCGGTGAGTAAGAGCCAGGGGTGGCCTGAGCGATCGTGTTGTATCTCTAGCATTGTCCTGGCGAAGCCTAGTTGGACTTCGGATGGGAGATGCTGGTGAGGCTTGGAAGGGAGGATGGATGTTGGAGTTCTCAGACACCTGGTACCAGCAGAGAGTGGCAGTTGGGCTTGGAATACCTTGCACGGTTTCGTAGATGGGGGAAGTTGAAAGCATCATTAACGGGGTATCAATCGTTTACCACCTCTGTCTGCTTGCTCTCGTCAAACATTCTGCATCGACTCGTCCGTCCGTATGCCTACCGTAGTGCGATGCGTTCGTTGTTGCATTGACGAGATAGTCTGCGGTTGGAAAAAAGCGCCATAAAAAGAGTATGAATTCCCCACTAGTGATGAGGCAACAGCCCAGTATGTATACTACCTCCAATGAGGCTGTTAAGGGCCGCAAGCCTAAGCTCGCGTGTACAATACCTTATGAGCGCCGTAAAGTCAAGAGGCCTGGAACAACATCGCGGTTATCCTGGATGTGTCCAACCACATACCATCAGCTACTTAGCCACGACATCATTTCCCATAAGAGAAGATCAGCATCTGGTCCATTGTAGTGCTGCACTGCGTTGTCATGTAAGCGAACCTAATCAAGGGCAAATCCGAACGAACATACAGTCACGACCAGTCGTCCCTACCATGCGGAATATCAGCAAAAGTTGCGCCTTCATTTGACTACAGGCTTATGCGCAAAAAGAGTTCGACCTAAAAGGATTCAGGAGATATTGTTACGTGTAACGCAACCAAAGACACATGGTATACCCTAAAGAGGAAGAAAAAGAAATGCATCCAACCACGTCCCCAATAGACGGCGTCGACCTGCGCAACAGTGGAACCATCAACCAAGTCTTTTACGACGAAAGCCTGTTTAGTACACCTTCTTTGCCGCGTGACGCCGTTCCTCCGTCTACACCCAGTGCCGCATCGCAACCAAGGCATCAGATCCATCCAGACCCCCACCAAACCGCAAGATTCTTCCATGCCTAGCCGGCACCAACCACACCATCCCCCTTAGTCCTCTCCGTCAAATGCATACTCAACCTCTGAATGTCCGTTCGACACTCGGGCACCTTCTCCAAGATATCCCTCAGATTCTCCAACTGCTGCTCGCTCATATCCGGCACCGCCGCAATCATCGTCTGCACCACGGGCGCATTGATAAAAGGCCCCAGGATACGTTGGGCATGTGGAGGCCCTCCTGTGGGCGTGCCGGTCTGCTGTGGCGGGTACGCTGACTGAGCTTGCGCCTGTGGAGCCTGAGGCTGCGTTGGGGGAGCGCTGTAGGGGTAGGGAGGGAAGCTGGAACCGTTGTTGTTGTTGTTATTGCCGCTGTTTACCACAGGGGAGAACTGCGGCTGGGGTTGCGCTGGCTGTGGCGTTTGCACGGCACCATTGGGTGCTTGATGTTGGACTGGCGTAGCGTCTGCACTTGGGGCGGGGGTCTTGGTTCGAGCGACGACGATGACGAGTAGAAGGTTCTCGGGGCGTGGAGTTTCTATTCTGACGTCGTCGAGTTGGTTGAGGAGGTCCGGGAGTGGAGCCATGCCCGCTTCAATGGGGATTATGTAAACGTCTTTGACGGACTCATGGTGTGGAGAGGGTCGTTGTGGCGGGCTGCCGACGTCTACGACACCCCACCGAGCTTTGGTGTTGAAATAGTTCCAGATGTTGTTGAATTGTTCTGTGTTGTGTTCGGAGTTCGCCGGCGTGGCAGAGAGTACGCAGACATCATTCGTCGAGCTGTAACGCATGCCGATCACGTAATCGCTTGCCGTTCGAATGGCGATTCGTCCAGTGATCTCGAGGGTCGGACTCAAGAGCTCTTTATAAGGGACCTTTATGCCAACTTCGCCACCAGCGATGTATTGCGCAATGCCTTTGAATTGTCCGAGACCGTTCATGTTGATGAGACCTTCCCAAGGGGTTGTAAATGCAGGGCCAGTGCTGCGTAGGTCGTCCATAACAACATCATTATCCTCATCTTTGAGTAAGCGATCAATGTCCGGATCGTCCTGAGCGCCTGTCGTCAACGCTTGATTAATGGCGGAGGATCGTCGGCGCGGAGGACGTTGCAACAAGCGCTGCTCTGTATTGTCTGGGGACTGCACACTTGACCAGACTTGCTTGATATCAAAGTTGGAAGAGGACTGACGCTCACGAAGTGGAGCAGGAGCACCAGTATCGACAGCAAGTGGTCGACGTGTGCCAACATTCTCGGGAAGCTCGACCATGTGTGGACTCCCTGGGGGGGGACTGCCAGCGCCTGTCCTGTTCTCACCATCTTCTTCGGGCGGCGGTCGATGGCGGACCGGTGCTACGAAGTCGTCTGATGGGCGCGTACTGTCATCCTCAACAATCTCATCTCCCTTGTGTGTCTTGCGTATGCGGGGACCAGGCCCGTCCTCACTAACCAAAACCGATTGCTTTTCCACCTCTTGCTTCATTGCAGCCATCCTCTTCTGCAACTCTTCGCTCGCCATGTCCGTGGACGACATGGTAGCAAGCTGTTCTGGCTTGAGTGCACCACTGAGTAGCCTGTCAATCAATGATGGATTCTTGCCAAGATTGAACCTCAAAGATCGGAACTGATCGCCGTAGTTCGAGGGTCCTCCATAGGCCGCAGTGAGTGCCTGCTCAAGCTGCAGAGCGAGCTGGGTACCCAAGGAGGTAGGTGTATGCTCGTCAGGCACTCTATAAGATCCAGCCTTAGCGACCTTCTGAATATGATCGGCAAAGTGTTTCAGTATCGCCTTGGCTATGCTCTGACGCTCTTTCGGAATGTCATCCATACTGAGCGTAGCTGCAGGCTCTTGAACTTCTGCATCTGCTTCCCGACGCTTGTTGGCACTGTGTGAAGACTTGCGCCGCTTCTCAGCAGGAGTTGCATCCTTACTGGCAGATTGGTTGAGCTGTACATATCGGTCAGTGGCGTAACCTAGAGCTGATAGACATGGACGTACCTCAGCATCCCCGTTCGTACCACCGACCGCGTCATGCTTCCTCTTGTTGCTGGTATCTCGTGCAGGCGTCTGCGACGCAGGCTTCGGGCTGCTGCTTGCTGGACCCTCTGTCCCTTCTGGTGCGATCTCGCCGACTCTTGACTGCCGGCCACCCTTGCTTTTCCGGGCCTTACCTTTCTTCTTCTTCTCCCATGGCTTCTCCCCACGCGCCATGGCGGCAAGCAATTCCGTATACTGCTCTGGCCTACATTGCTCACAGTAGAACTTTACGTTCTCGAGTTCTTGTTCATCCGTTGTGACTCCCATGCACTCGTTATGCTGCCATGCTTCGCAGGATTCGCAACAGATCATCATCCGGCCCCCATCGTCCTGTGTTGCGCCGCAGATGCATCTTACGACTGAGTCATCCTCGTCGTCTTCAGGCTCCGGATCGTTGGACGTGCCTTTGGCGTTCTTCTTCGATGACCCTTTCTTTGGAACGGCTTTTGCGGGTACGGGTGTGGATACTTCTTCTTCGTCATTCTTAGTGTGTTGGCCTTTCGTAGAACGCCCTGAGCGTCGAGGTTCGTCTGCGGAGATGTCCTGTCAGCTTTGTATTTCTCATACAGCGACGGGGGATTTGCAAGAGCTTTCGCAAACGTTCTGTCGATAGAGGGTCTCTGGATTGTAGACATGGAGACGGGTGATGGTACGCTTGCTTACCGGCCATTGCGTCGCAAAGCGTCAGACGTAATCACAGACTCCAGGTCTCTGGGTGGATGTGGGCTTCAGACAGAGATGTGTCGAATTCACGCGCGTAGCTACTGATAATGCACGCAATGCAGGATACGCCTGCCAGACTTAAAGAAACAGCAGTCTAAGACTCGAGATGCCACAGAAACTGCCTGATCCTCCAACCCGACTTTGCTTCGACCGAATGTTGCTGAGGATGGCTTCAACGAGTCCAATCCTCCAGGCAGCTTGCTCAGGACGGCGCGTCAAAATCTTCAAGCGCGTCGCAATAATCTCCTTAGAGATCACGATAGCTGACAAAGCGTGCTGTGAAGATTATCGCAGTAGTGTGTCGCAATCGCGCAATGTTGCAAGGAGGCAGAGTGTTGGTGGTGTCGATGAGTGGTAGATGAGGTCGAAAGGGTGCGGAGTGGAGAAATCGCGAGCTATGAGGATGCTGGTCACGGGAGCGCCTTACGTAATCCGTTGGACCGACCAATAGCCCGTCCAGCGACTTTGCAGGATGATTTGGGTCTCTAGCTCCAAGACATCAGTTGGGAGGAATCATTCCGCTCACTTCAGAGACTGAGATCGCGTGCGATTCATTGTCGCAACAATATACACGTTTTAACATCCTTGTGCTCGAAACCTGTTACTTCAAGTTAGATCATGGCCGACGTACGTTCCATGCTCCGCGCTGAACGTGCCGCTCGCGCTCCGCCAAAGTCACGGAAAGCAGCTCCATCGCAAACACAAGCTCGCCTGCCCGCTATCTCGAGAACGAAGAAGCGAAAGCTCGAAAGCGATGACAGTGATAGCCAAGACAGCAAGAAGAGCAAGGTGAGGTTCGCGGACGAGGTATCGTCCACGACCACTCCGCCACCAGAAGAAGACGGAGCGGCAGAGCTCCTGCCAGAGGCGATAGCAAAACCTGTGCTGGATCCCCATTCTGTTCAGCCAGCAACGACAGATACTGTGAACGAAGAGGAATGGGCAGCTTTTGAAAGAGAAATAGCTACACTCGAGCCAGCTCCCAGCGCACTCTCAGCTATCAGAGCCTCTGCGACAATCGAAGCCGCACCTCTGACCGCGGTGGAAATCGCTGCGCAGGCTCGGGAAGACCTAAGCACACAGCGAGGGCGAAAGGAAGCTGAATTGGAGGCCGAGAAAGAGGACGCTACACGACATCTTGAGGAAGAATTCGAGGAGATGGAGGAGCTGGAGGCTAGGGTGAAAAGGCTCAGGGAAAGAAGGGAGCAACTACGGCGCGGAAGTGCGACACATGATAATTCGCAGGCAGGGGAAACAAAGAGTTTACACGCTGGGAAAGCCGCGACTGGTGATACGGAGGCGACTGTACCGGAGCAATTCGATGTACAGAAAGACGAGGATGACGACGATGAAGATGAAGACGACTGGGATGATTGGAGTTTTAGAGCGTCGTGAAGATATGGATACTGAGGAACGAGCTCTCGCAGTGGAATTACACCTCATCGCATCTTGACACTCCGCGCTCGAGGACCGGCCGCCGTCTCCTCGTCGCAGACGGGCAAACCCGGCTTCTCGCAGCATGCATCAATATCAGTATCGCCCAGAGCTTGATGCGAGGAACTTTGTAGGTGGACTCGTGCGTCCGACGCCCACAAGCATCTCTCGGCATATCCTGTGCAATGATGCACAGATGTTGAACGACAATGCTGAAAGTGGCGTGCAGCTTAGACCACACTCCACACCAGCATGTCGAGGAAGCTTCCAGCTCTTACGACAGGGCTTGTGGCATCACCAGCTCCCTGCTGCATTACACATTGTTCGAGCAACCTGATTTTCCACGATATAGATGATATTTATGCCATTTGGTGCTGAGATCAGGAGATATCCCACAGTTCATCCTGCCGTTCTCTCATGTCTTCGTCTTCTCCAGATGGTACGAGCGGAGTTTTAGGTCAGTAAGCAGTCTTCTACGTAGACAGAGCTCACGGCATGGTGCGACTGCATCAGGACGCAGGTAAGGCAGTATTAGTGTTGGCCATGTTAGGGGCACAAATTCTTTTCGCAATCGGACACAAGTCTGCTCCACACTGTGACATGCAGCGTAGGTGGTACAGCAACTCTGATGATGGGAGTGACATCAAAGCACGGTTGCTGCGCGACAAGATCTGTAGAGGGACGAAAATAGTACATCGAATGTAGATGAAGAACGATGGGTTCTTCAGATACTCAGTGTCATTTTCCGCTGAGCAGCGATTTATCTGTGACTGGTCGGTTTCAGAACCAATGGCTTCGTTCTATCAGTACATCTTCCATAATAGTTAGTCAGGATCATGAGGCTACTCGGGTAACGCTCGGGATATTATTTTGGTTATACAAACACCGCCTCCGCCTTTGCCTCTGCCTCTGCCTCTGCCTCTGCAGCTGCAACAAGATGACCAAGATATACGATCGGAATGCCCAAAACCTATCTATGAACAGCTTTGTCGAAGCTGACACTCGTTGGAATTGCGTTCAGATACCTATAGGTAGCAAAGGATGCCATAATGTGCTTGTTCATGCGGCAGATGTGCGGAAGCTCTGCGGAAAAACGAGGCTAGACAGCCGCACGGCAGCCTCGCTCGCTGCTCTCGGGAGAATGACGGCATGTGTTTGTAACGACGACGTCGATTTGCATGACAAAGCATGAGAAGCTGCACGACCCATAAGCGCGAGCGTAAAGGCAAGTCGCATACGTAGGAACGAGGCCCGAAATTGCAGGCCTGATATAAGTAGATTGATCAATTCTTTTAGTCGCCTCTCATTCAGCCTCACTTCAATTACACACCTTTAGGCAAATTAACCAAATAACATATCGAGATGTCTTCTCATCACGCAGTCGAGGAAAAGATCCACGAGGAGAGCCACAATGTCAACAGGGCAGCTCCAGGAGTGAGCGAGCATTTCTATCAATATAGACAGCAGCCTCTTACAAAGTCCAGATCTCCTACTACACTCCTGCTCAGGAGCCTCCAGCAGGAACCGCTATCTCGTCCAACCCCCCAAAGGTCTTTCAGCCATTGAAGCTTCGCGGCCTCACCCTCCAGAATCGCATTATGCTCTCTCCGCTTTGCCAATATTCTGCTGAAGACGGCCACTACACGATGTGGCATAAGACACACATGGGAGGCATCATTCAGCGAGGCGCTGGTTTGACATGTGTGGAAGCTACCGCTGTCCAGCCGGAAGGTCGTATCACGCCGGAGGACATGGGATTGTGGAAGGACTCGCAGATCGCGGGGCTGAAAGAGGTCGTCGAATTTGCTCACAGCCAGGGACAGAAAATTATGATTCAGTTGGGGCATGCGGGTAGGAAGGCGAGCACGGTAGCACCATGGCTGTCTTCTGGAGATGTCGCTCCCAAAGAGGTGAGATTGATGATGGAGCATGGTTTCGAACGAGGTCTGACCAATGTTGCAGCTTAACGGTTGGCCAGATAATGTATACGCCCCTACTGCCGAAGCATACAACGAGAATCACGCTACGCCCAAGGCCATGACCAAGGAGGACATTCAGAACTTCAAGCAGGCTTACGTGGCCTCTGTCAAACGTGCGTTGACAGCTGGGTTCGACGCGATCGAGATCCACAATGCTCACGGTTACCTGCTACACGAATTCCTCTCACCAGCTGTCAACAAGCGCACAGACGAGTACGGCGGCTCCTTCGAGAACCGCACTCGCTTGACTCTCGAAGTCGTAGATCTTGTCAGGCAGACAATCCCTGACGACATGCCACTGTTCCTGCGCATTTCCGCTACCGACTGGCTGGAGGAGACGGAACTCAAGGACCAGAGTTGGACAGTCCCTCAGACTGTAGAGCTTGCCAAAATCCTTGCTGAGAAGGGTGTCGACCTGCTCGATGTCTCGTCAGGCGGTAACCACCCGTTGCAGCATATTCACGCTGGTCCAGGCTATCAGGCACCGTTTGCGAAGGAGGTCAAGAAGGCGGTTGGTGACAAGATGATGGTTGGTACGGTCGGCACCATCACGTCCGGGAAGCAAGCGAATCAGCTACTCGAGGAGGGCTTGGACCTGGCGATTGTGGGAAGGATGTTCCAAAAGAATCCTGGCTTGGTGTTTTACTGGGCCGATGAGTTGGAGACGGAAGTGCAGATGCCTAATCAGATTCGCTGGGGCTTTGGTGGACGTGGTAAGAAGCAGGCTCAGCAGAAGAAGTGAGGAAGGTAAACTGTGTACAGTGGGTTGCAACGCTGGCCTGAGAGCCTGACAGACGTTGACTGAGTGATGCAGGAAGCACACGAATCGTGATAGATTTATTAGACATAAAGCGAAGCCAGCATGTCACCTAACAAAAGGATGCTCCAGGCCACTCTCCAAGTGTCTCCCTTTGATCGTACAGAGCAGAGTCGCCCAGTAATCACGTGATCCATATGACAAAAGTATAGCCTTTGCCCGTAGGGCACTCAAGCACGATACGACCTCGGGAGCTCATGGAACATTTGTAAATGTGTCTCATCAATACATGACTCAACCCTGAGGCTGAGATTCGGTTACTCGTGGTACAGGTAAGTCGAATATAACCGCTTTGAGCCAGATGCCAGGTGTAAGCTTCGGGCGGTAAAACTTCGGGTCAGCGAAAACAGGGACGGCGATCATGGCGCTTGCGGCGAGAGGTTGCCAAGACGAAAGTTGTCCTCTCGAACACCAGGTGTCAACTCCTTCTTCCAATATAAGAGGAGCATTACCTGCCTTTTGCCTCGTCACCAACTCAATCTTCTCCTTCATTACCCTCTCATCTGTTTTAGATACCCCACTTCTAGCAATCACACCTCGATTGCAGAAGCTTCAGCGCTTGCTTTCCCTTGACAACACTTTTCTACCGAAGCTCACAAGAGCTCCCTGCCTCGATCGAAACTTTCCTACACATTGACGCCACACATTCACAATGGCGCAACGGTCGACGCACAGCGTCACGCGGCCAACATGGCTGACCGTGATGTATCTACTCCTTGTCCTTTGCGCACCAATGGTGCTACTGGCGACGGGCGCGAAGGCGCAAGAGCAGGAGCCCCAGCAAGACACTGGTGACAGGGACACTGGTATTTCTGGACCCGTCATCGGTATCGATCTGGGAACGACATACTCGTGTGTTGGTATTATGAAGGTACGACAGTGCTCTACGGAAGATCGCGAATACTTGACGCTAACATGGGCAACAGAACGGCAAAGTCGAGATCCTCGTCAACGACCAAGGTAACCGAATAACACCTTCATGGGTCGCATGGACGGATGAGGAGCGTCTGGTTGGTGACGCTGCAAAGGTAATGACATAGGCTATTCTGCAATGCGGATTTTGTGCTGACTTTGCGTTTTCCAGAATCAATATGCCTCTAACCCTCAACGGACCGTATTCGACATCAAGCGTTTGATCGGACGCAAGTTCGACGACAAGGATGTCCAAGCCGATATGAAGCACTTCCCATTCAAGGTCGTCAACAAGTCCGGATCTCCCCGTGTACAAGTAGACGTTAGCGGCGAGGCCAAGACGTTCACTCCTGAGGAGGTATGGCGGACTCGTGCAGACAAACAATGGATCGCAAGCTGATAACGAACAGGTCTCTGCCATGGTTCTCGGCAAGATGAAAGAAGTTGCGGAGTCTTACCTCGGCGAAAAGGTCACAAACGCCGTTGTCACGGTACCAGCCTACTTCACCGACTCCCAGCGTGCCGCGACCAAAGATGCCGGCACGATTGCTGGTCTCAACGTTCTCCGCGTCGTCAACGAACCCACGGCCGCGGCTCTCGCCTATGGTCTGGATAAGCAGAGTGAGGCTGAGCGCCAGATCATTGTCTACGATCTTGGTGGTGGTACCTTTGATGTGTCCATTCTCTCCGTCGACCAGGGCGTTTTCGAAGTATTGGCTACCGCAGGTGACACCCATTTGGGTGGTGAAGACTTTGATCAGCGCGTGATGAACTACTTTGTGAAGAAGTACAACAAGGAGCACGATACTAATATCGCTAAGGACCAGAAGACGGTAAGCTTTCGAAGCATGAAAAAAACTGTGAGCATACGCTAATGTGTGTTGTAGATGGGTAAACTGAAGCGCGAGGTTGAAAAGGCCAAGCGTACTCTCTCCTCCCAGATGTCGACCCGGATTGAAATCGAATCCTTCCACAAGGGCGAAGATTTCTCCGAAACATTGACTCGGGCCAAGTTTGAAGAGCTGAATGCCGATCTTTTCAAGAAGACACTCAAACCTGTCGAGCAGGTTCTCAAGGACGCAAAGCTCAAGAAGGTCGAGATTGACGACATTGTTCTTGTGGGGGGTTCCACTCGTATCCCCAAGGTCCAGAGCATGCTCGAGGAGTTCTTCGGGAAGAAGGCACGTAAGGAGGTCAACCCTGACGAGGCTGTCGCTTTCGGTGCTGCCGTTCAGGGTGGTATCCTCTCGAATCAGGACACCACTTCCGGTATCGTGCTCATGGACGTCAACCCGCTTACGCTCGGTATCGAGACGACTGGCGGGGTCATGACCTCTTTGATCAAGCGTGGCACGACCATCCCGACGCGCAAGAGCCAGATCTTCTCCACGGCCGCTGACAACCAGCCCGTGGTTCTGATTCAGGTGTACGAAGGAGAACGGTCGATGACAAAGGACAACAACCTTCTTGGAAAATTCGAACTCACCAACATTCCTCCTGCGCCTCGTGGTGTCCCTCAGATTGAAGTCTCGTTTGAGCTCGATGCCAACGGTATCCTCAAGGTCTCTGCCGCCGACAAGGGTACAGGCAAGTCGGAGTCGATCACGATCACGAACGACAAGGGCCGGTTGAGCACGGAAGAGATTGAGCGCATGGTTGCCGAAGCGGAAAAGTACGCCGAGGAAGATAAGGCGACTCGGGAGAAGATTGAAGCTCGCAATGGACTGGAAAACTATGCGTTCAGCCTGAAGAACCAGGTCAATGACGAAGAAGGCCTTGGCGGCAAGATTGAAGAAGAGGACAAGGAGTCGCTTCTCGAGGCCGTCAAGGAGGCTCAGGACTGGTTGGAGGAGAATGCGGCGACGGCGGAGAAGGAGGACTTTGACGAGCAGAAGGAGAAGCTTAGCAATGTGGCGTACCCGATTACGAGCAAGCTTTACGGCAGCGCGGGTGGGGCTGGAGGCATGCCTGACTATGATGACGAGCCTAGCTCTCACGACGAGTTGTAGAGATGGTGTGTGGAAGTAGCTCCCTAGCTAGCTGTTGTCTTTGATGTATAGGGGTCTTTCTTATGTCGGGATGAATGATTTCGAGAGAAGATGCTAGGGTGCATCATGGAGTCTTTCAAGGCAACTTCTTTTCTGCAGATTCAGGAAAAGCATGACCGGTTGGGGTGTGGAGAGAGAGAGAGAGAGAGAGAGAGACAAATGTACTGTAGCCGTTTGACCTAGGTACTCTGGTCTCTGGATCAGCTTCTTCCTCTGTAGTCGTTGCATGCTTGGCTGCAGGTCTGTTCGTGCCGTGTTTCACGGGGGCCCGTTCT
>Ga0160429_1001845_pt1 | contig 11395 bp, 11 predicted proteins | sample SolpanmetagenomR_FD_108199 | JGI IMG/M metagenome (GOLD analysis project Ga0160429, IMG submission 108199) | Solar panel surface microbial communities from Lawrence Berkeley National Laboratory, California, USA - R | ecosystem: Engineered > Built environment > Solar panel > Unclassified ... | reverse complement strand
TACCACCAATGTCCTCCCCTCAATTCCTCCTCACGCAACGTCCCAGCATCCCCTTCAACCCCTCCACTGGCTAGGCCGGAAGCATCATATCTCCTCCATCTGGAGAAATGTCGAGTGGATTGGGAAGAGAGGATGGTGGTCGGTGCAGGAAAGGTGCTGCTATCATGGTAGCCCCCTGGCTGGGTGGGATCCTCTACCGGATAGCTATGCAACTTCTCCTGCACCGCTTGCCGAACTGCGACCGGTCGATGCTCGTGATCTTGGAAGAAGTGGGGTGGGCGATAAGGCGGGTAAGCCGCTACGGCGACTTGCCCTTCCCCGAGAGAAGCGCCACTTCGCTGAATGCCGCTGATGGATTGCTGACGCACCGGTTGAACTGCTGGCGGAGCGGCTGGAGGAACCACTGGTGGCCCCGAGGAGCGGACAGAAGGCCTACTGAATTCAATAAGCATCGGCGTGAATATGACTTCTGGTAAAGGCTTTCCACTCGGCAAAGGTGGCTCTGGGAACATGGCCGATAGACTTGACTTCGAGCGGTACTCTCTGCTCATGGCTATATCGACTTCCGCAGCGTGGTTGACGCAGCACGGACCCTCGTTCCAGCAAGGACCGTCGTGGCAGAACCAGCCTCGAAGACAATAGCCGCATGGAATGTGAGGCGGGTCGGAGAACAGGATTTGGACTTTGTTGCAGGTGAAGCATGTTGATCCAAGGCCGCCTTGGATTGGTAGTTTTGGCTCTTGCACTTGAAGGATGATCACGTTGTCGTCTTTCGAGACTCGCCTTGATGTTGGTGAAGGATTGGTCATCGTGCTGATATGTGATGCGAGAGTTTGTGTTTGGCACTGTATTGTACCAAGAGGCAAGTTTGTTGTTGCTGACACTGCCTTCAATATTGACTTATGACGCGCTTTACTGCGTTCTGAAGTGACGCGTGCTGAAAAGAGCTTACGACGAAAAAGGTGTTCTACAAGAGTGATGTGAGCTAACGTCGATTAGCGATACGCAAAAAGAAGGCGGTCAAGAAGAAATTTTGCTAAATTAAGAGCTGAACAATGTGTTTGAAGCCACTCAGATGATTATGAGTTCAAAGCAAGATCTGACCTTGCATGTCTGATGTCGGAAGCACAATAGTGCCGCCTTCCGGGTTATTGATTGTAAAAGGTGGCAGTATCATGCACGATATCGTAGGTTATTCTGTTTGTTTGAGTTGGCTATGCAGAATTATGATAGTGTCTTCTTTCTTCACTCTCCTTTGCTAGATGTGGGAGCAACATCTCTGAGCCATTTACACTCTTCGATTGAAGCACCATGACAAAGCCAGGAAGCCTCAGAAGCGGCGATTGTGGCCCTGCTGTTCGTTGTTGTGCGCGGTCAAACTCTGATGAAACGGTGTAAGCGCCAACATCCAACTCTTTCAGGACTCCTTGTTCTTTGCTGAGTGAAAGACTATGACAGTTATAGTCGCCAACAACATTTCCGACACTGTGATCGCACTTCCACGCCCGTAAAGATAAAGACAGAAAACAGCACAGAGGACACCTTGAGTGCCTGCGTGTTGACACAAGGCATAAAGTTATGTTTCAGTATTCTAACCGCAATCTATTGACTAAGACCATGCAATCCGCATACCTTATTTGGTTCTGAAGAACACAGATCGACCAATGTTCTTTCCTCTAGCAACTATCTTCCGATTATACACCTCGATTCAATGGTTTCCATCTCCTCATCCCATGCACCAATCCTCTCATACCCACCACTTGGTTGAGACACAAACACGCTTTGCATTTCTCATAGAGGACCAGCCATGTTCAGCACTGCAAGTATTTTCTGTATCCGGGAATTGGAAGCGAGTCATTTGCCATAAGTTTACAGATCGCGACTATCCAGCTCAAGCCTATAATATCTACGACAACCAGAGGACAGTTACATAAAGAAGGTTTCCACAGGCCGATATTTAAATAGTAAAATTATCTAGATATTACTATAGAAAAGATTTATTACTAATGATTCTATAATTATACAGTAATAGTTTATAGAGCCCCATAAATTAGGGCTTAGTTTCTATAGATCTATTATTTAAATCTATTATTATATAAACCCCTGTCGTTCTAATTCTTCCTAAACTTCTATTTTAGTAAATTCTGATAAATTAAATATCCCCTTATTAAGCAATTAATTCTCACTCTACTTAGATCATGTCCGCTCCCGTAACAGCACCAGTTTACGTATGTTATACATCGTCACCACTCACAACTATCATCACTACCTTCCTTAACAACTCCTTACCTTATTTAATACTAACGTGGGAGCATAGCGTGGCCCTTACCCACATATTGTGCGACGGCTCGCTGCGCCCGCTCCGCCTCCTCGACACGACACCGAGTTACCTTTACACATATATACTTACGTTCCAAACCGTTTCCCTGTACCTAACATTGGCAATGCACCTTTGCAATCTGATCCAGCTTACGGAAAGAACAAGATTGAAAGGCAAGGCGTTGATGATACCCAGCGCATCTACTATGTAGTTACCAATTTGTACGATGGGGGACTAACTTCGAGACGTCGCGTGCCTGTTGAGGATATTCTCAAGCATGTCTCTCCAGCAGAACTCGAAGTCTTCGAGAGGAGGATGGATGAGTACGAGGCAAGGTTAGTGGCGCATGCTATCAGAGGCGGCAACATTTCAACATTCACGGCTTGGGACCCAATGGACTCTGTGAGAACAGAGAATCGTCCAGATGCTGCATTGAGCTCTTCGGCCTTAGCTGGAGCATCCCAGGGCAGGTCAGTGAGTCCGCCACCATCTGAGAAAGTCCGAGACAGCAAGACAGCTTCTGCAAGTGCACCTCTAATGTTTCGAAAGACTGAAGTTCTTCGCCAGCAACGCGAAGTAGCACCAACTCCTGCAGCAGCACTGACTCCTACATGTCGCCATATGGCACGCTCGAGGAAAGACCAGATCCTTGGAGCTTCATCCCTAATCAAGAACCCACCGAAGCAAAAGCATCGTGCAGAGTCAACTACATCAGAATCCTCTATCAAGTCTACTCAATGGAAGCGTAGTGCAGCATTTACCGATCACGAGGATTCAGTTGCGTCGTATACCACGGCATCTTCTTCAAAGAAGATCAAGCTCGTCGTGCCAGGGACTCAGTCCACCGCAGTCGACTCCCAGGACGATGCTCACATTACTGAAAATGACGCGTTTTTATCGAGGCCGGCAACATCGATTTCAAAACCAATGCCTAATTCAGTGAAAATACCCCGCGGACGACCTGCAAAGAAGTCCAAGAGTCCATCCACGACTCCCGTCGCTTCCAAAAATAATGGCAAAGCACGGGTGACAGTACCTAACGGTGTAGTACCTCATGCAATGCCTGTTGGAGCGGAGGAAGTCTACGAAGTAGAATCTGTCCTTAATGACAAGCTCTTGAACGATATCAGCTACTACGAGGTCAAATGGGTAGGCTACGATGAGACTACCTGGGAAGCCTTGGCAGACGCACCTGAGCTGGTTGGCGAGTATTGGAAGAAGAAAAACCAGGGCAACAAAAGAACGAATGAAGCAGTTCAGACACTTTTGGCTCTGGCTTCCTCCAGTGATGAGGAGTCTTGATTAGATTGTGAACATGCACAACAGGAAAGTGTAGTAAGAGGAACTGCGCAGCGAAGAACGTAATGATGGTTGTTCCGTGAGTATTCAATGAGGTTTTACGGAAGAGTACTTGCTTCTGCCATATTACATACGGTTTTTCACTGGGCCGATTTGGCATTCTTCCAGGAAAAAATACCTTGTTTATACTACTAAGTAAATAGTTCTGTAGTTCAATCACGGCATTTTGCTTTAACATCAAGCCATGATTATCTCGTGAGACTTGCTTGCTTCCCTCGCTCCTCATAGTGGGCCGTATGGTCTTTCTAAGCAAAATTAGAGGTTCCCATCGGAATTGACGTAGCACGATGTCACTCCTGTCATGACTTTGCGCAGACTTCCAGCATAGGTGCGGCATCATTGTGTCTCTGTTTACAAAGTCAACTCAGACCTGTCTGACTCACACGACAGCTGTGTGTAAATGGAGGGTGAGCATTCATTTACGCGCCGGCTAGTTTGTTTCGTGTTTTCATAGCATTTACTCGAACCCTCATCCAGCCATACTCTGCGCAATATGCTCTCTTATTGCAGCCCACTTGTCCGCAGAAGAGATAATCTGACTGCCTTCAGCCCCCTGTGCTGATCCTTCTTGCGTCTCTACCTGTGCGCCCCCTCCCACTGCCATGGCAGCCAAATTCTTGCCCATACGCTCCCTCTCCGCCTGTGCGATTTTCTCCTTTTTCTTTTGCGCTCCGGGTTTACTTGCTATCGTTATGTTCGATCCTATGACCGGTCCACCAACTTTACTACTAGCCGCAGTGCCTGTAGCGGCAGTATCTGGTAGAGTGTCTAGCAAGCTCAACAAGTCTGCATTTAGTTTGCCTTTTGTCGCAGGTTTTCGCCGTCGCTTTAAGGAACTTTTTCGGACGCCGGCGGAGTCGGCTTTGCTCGATTGTTCTGCGCGCGAAAGAAGAAGGGAATGTTTGACTTGTCGTTTGTCACGCTTTGAGTCACCAAGAGAGCTTTCTGACTTGCGAGACGGGAAGCTCGTGCGGATACCTGCGCGTGCAACAACTTTCTTCGGTCTTGTGTTGGTGGAAGACTTGGAAGAGGAGGATGATGGTCGGAGTGGTGCCTATGACTATAATGTAAGTATTTGCCGTCCGGCGGGATTTGAAATTACTGACCATGACTGCTAGATTTGAAGAAGATTTGTGGAACGAGAGAAATGATATCAACGAAGGAGAAAAGTGGTAAATCCGCGTAGAACGGATTTAATGGATTGCCAAGACTCATACAGTACGGGAGGTCCAAGTTGTACTATATCCATGACCTTGCTTGTGCACAGTAGAATATATAGAAGATGCTGGAGAATAGTTCCGAAAATGATGATCTCGTGCAGGAGGGATACTTGCGCGCGGAGGATCAACTTATGCAAAGAATTGATGAAAAGAAGGAAGAGCTACTCTCACTCATGACTTCCATGCAAAATACCATTAAAGAGTTGACTCAGCTGCGATTTCAAGTCTCCCATGATATACCTGTGGAGACAGCTGATGAACCACAAAAAGACCGAGCTGGTCATGATCTTCTACAAAGAAAAAGCCACGAAGCCAATGTCTTAAGCAGTGATGAACAATTCTTGAGAAAAGTCTATGCATTGAAAGCCCAGCTTGCGAGCATAGAGAAACCACAAATGGATATCAGGCATCGTGATATAATGTCCGAGAAGGAAGGGTCTATACTTGAAACAACTACTCTAACGAATGATTGGAAGTGGCCACTCTCATCAGACGACTATAAGCGGTATGGACGACAACTTATAATGCCTGAGATAGGTCTCAAAGGTACTTCGCCTTTACCATATGAAGGCTTCAGCTTGCTCACCAGAACCAGGCCAACTCCGTTTAAAAGCGTCATCAGTTCTAATTGTAGGTGTTGGCGGTCTCGGGTGTCCAGCAGCCGTCTATCTAGCAGGCGCAGGCATAGGCACCGTAGGACTCGTGGACGGCGACACCGTTGAAGCATCCAACCTACACCGTCAAATCCTCCACAACACCGCTCGTGTCGGGCACTTGAAAGTCGACAGTGCACTTGAGTACCTTCGCGCGTGAGTCCTTCCTTCGATTACTCACCATTATCTCACTTCCTAACAACAAACACCCACAGCCTAAATCCAACAATAACATACCACACACATCCATCCCACCTAACACCCACCACAGCCCTTTCCACAATTGCCTCTTATGACTTAGTCCTTGACTGCACAGACCACCCAACCTCACGCTACCTCATCTCCGACGCCTGCGTGCTCCTCGGCAAGCCACTAGTCTCCGCTTCTGCGCTCCGCACAGACGGTCAACTCATGGTGCTTAACCATCCCGCTCAACCCTTTGGCGACACAAGCGGCGGCCCATGCTACCGCTGCGTCTTCCCCAAACCACCACCCGCAGAAGCCGTCGTCAGCTGTGGAGACGGCGGCATATTGGGGCCCGTGGTAGGCGTAATGGGCGTATTGCAAGCGCTGCAGGCAATCGAGCTTCTGGCGTCCGGCAATATATGTATCGCCAACTCGCCGAGTCCTGTAAAAGGAGAAACACCAGCACCGCCCCGCCAAGCCACACTTCTGATATTTTCCGCTTTCGCCGCGCAGCCTTTTCGCAGCATTCGGCTGCGAAAGCGGCGCGAGAATTGTGCGTCGTGTTCTAAGGACGCGACAATCACGAGCGAGTCGCTAACGAGCGGGTCGTTAGATTATGTTGCGTTTTGTGGGGTTAGTAGACCCGTGCAGTTGTTGAGTCCGGAGGAGAGAATAGACGTAAGGAAGATACAGAGACTGCCCATTCCAGGAGGTGAGGGCTGTGGTAAACCATTGGGTGAAAGCACCAATGAAAGGCCATTGCTTGTGGACGTCCGTGAGAAGGTGCAGTTTGATTTGTGCAGTCTACCTGGCAGCATTAATGTACCATGGTCCGATATGGCAGAGTGGAAAACAAACGCAGACGCTGCAAAGCTGACGGGATCGACACAGCCTATTTACGTGGTGTGCCGACTGGGCAATGATTCTCAGCTCGCAGTGCGCAAGATGAAGACACTAAAGCTTGATGCAGACGGTGACCGATTCATCGCGGATGTCAAGGGCGGATTGAGAGCGTGGAAAGAAGAGGTAGATCCATCATGGCCTGATTTCTGAGAGTAGGTTAGAGTACTCGAGAAGCGGTGAAACAGAGGAGGTGAGGGGAGGAAAATAGATTTAATGTCCAATATAAAATAAAAAGAGACCTTTTCGCTGTGCCATTTTCTTCATAAATACTCCATCATCTGTACGCTCATGTCGACTTTCCATTCGAACTCGTAACTTTTCTTCTCTTTTGAACCGCTTGTGCCAGGTCTTCGAGCACCAACTCTGTGTCCTCCCATCCAATACACGCATCCGTGATCGATACACCGTACTTAAGCCCTGCAGGACCCTCCTTAGGAACCTTCTGCGCACCCTCATTGATGTTACTCTCAATCATGACTCCCGTAATGGCGGTCTCGCCTGCCGCTAACTGTTCCGCCAGTGTTTTGACAACTTTAGGTTGGTTCTTGTGGTTCTTCAAACTGTTTCCGTGACTGCAGTCTACCATCAAACTCGGCTTCAAGCCTGCTGCCACTAATTTCTCCTTTGCTTCACCAATGGACACAGCGTCGTAGTTGGTGCCCTTGGTTCCACCACGCAGGATAACGAAGCAGTCCTCGTTTCCCACCGTCCCAACAATAGCTACCACACCAGGTTTCGTCACGGAGAGGAAGTGGTGGGGATGGCGCACGGCACCAATAGCATCAATGGCGACACCGAGTGTTCCATCAGTCCCGTTCTTGAATCCAACTGGGAAGGATAATCCACTAGCAAGCTCACGGTGGAGTTGCGACTCCGTTGTGCGAGCGCCTACGGCACCAACAGATAAGAGATCTGCGAGGAACTGAGGGGAAATTGTGTCGAGCATTTCCGAGGCGATGGGCATGCCCTTTGAAGTAAGGTCAACGAAGAGCTGGCGTGAGATACGCAGACCCTTGTTAATCTTGAAGGTGTTGTCAATGTCTGGGTCATTGATTAGGCCTTTCCAGCCAATTGTTGTGCGGGGTTTCTCGAGGTAGGAACGCATGACGATTAGGAGGTCGTCGGAATACTTCTCCTTCAGTGTCATAAGTTTGTCGCAATACTCGAGAGCGGCCGGTGGGTCGTGTATGCTGCATGGACCGATTACGACGAGTAGACGCTGTTGGGGGTCTTGCTGGTGAATGATAGCGACCGACTCTTTGCGCCCCTTAATGACGGTGGTTTTGGAAGCGTCGGGTTGAGGAATCTCGTGTTGGAGCAAGTCTGGAGGTGTGAGAGGAGTGATGCCTTTGATTCGCCAGTCCTCGAGACTCTCTCGATTGCCCACGCTCTTGTTCTCATTGAAGAACTAAGGGGAGTTAGTGAGTACAGGCCCCTTGCATACGAAGACGCGCGACGTACAGCCATATTAGTGTTGCAGTGTCGGTGTCTTATATGCGCCAAATTGTCAGGAGGTATAAAAGAATATAGCACCAGGAAGATATATTATAAAGTATGAAGAAAAGTGCTAACCGATGAAAAACAACTGGCTTGATCAAAAAAATGCCACCGATATCGTCAGGGTCTTTGGAGAGCCGCGCCTTACAGCCCTACAGATGCCTTTTTCACACCTTGAGAAAGCCCTTTTATCATGTCCTTATGTAACTTATTAACGATGTCGTCGTCGTGATTCAGTCGTCTCAGCATCACTGTATACTACCTTCTTAGACTACAGCATCTTCCTGAGACTTGTCGAGCTCGACCCCAAATGCAAGCGGCACATGTTACCGATTGCGGGGTATCAGCCCTGATGCTTGGCATTGATGACGGTGTTTTCTAAAATGCATCGTTTATTCGTCCTCTTCGACACTTGCATCGGAAATGCATTGAGTCAATAAATCCACAGCAATGTCGCTAACAGCTTCCTCCCTTAAGGGAATCCCAATCTCATTTGCCTCCTGCTCAATCGGCTACAAAGATGAACACACCCTCCCAAAGAAGATTGCCGCCATTGCGAATGCGGGCTTTACCGGTATGGAACTTTCTTTCCCAGATATACAGGCATTTGCGAGCCTGCACTTGAAAGAAGAAGTTGGTGAATGGGACTTTGAGAAATTAGCTTCTGTCTGCAAAGTTATCAAGGCAATGACAGACGCGAAGAAGCTGGAAATCATGCTGTTGCAGCCGTTTGCCAATTTCGAGGGTTGGCCGAAGGGGTCTAAGGAGAGGGAAAATGCGTTCAAGGCTGCGAAAGGATGGATCAGCATGATGGATGCTTCGGGCTGCAACACACTACAGGTTAGTGCTATCGCAACCAACAAAGGCTGATCATACGCTAACATGGTACCCCACAGGTCGGATCAACCGACACTCCAAAGGAGAAGCTTGGCGACCTTGACCGTTCCAGATTTGTGGCCGATTTGCGTGAACTTGGTCAGATACTTGCTGAAAAAGGATACCGTATGGCTTATGAGAATTGGTGCTGGTCAACCCACGCCCCAGATTGGGCTGATGTGTGGGACATTGTGAGGCAGGTCGATTTACCGAACGTTGGTCTCTGCCTCGACACCTTCCAGACCGCCGGAGGAGAATGGGGCGACCCTACCACCGACTCAGGGTTGATCGAGGACGTAAGCGAAGACGAGTTGAAGAAGAAATTCGCCGCAAGCATGAAGAAGCTCAGCGAGACGGTACCGGCGGATAAGATATTTTTGCTCCAGATTTCCGATGCGTACAAGCCAACAAAGCCTATCCAGAAAACACCAGATGAGAGTGGGCTTAGACCAAGGGGTCAATGGAGTCACGACTACAGACCGATTCCGTTTAGTGGAGGGTATCTCCCTGTTGTCGATGTGGCCAAGGCAGTACTGAAGACAGGATTCAGAGGTTGGTTTTCATATGAAGTGTTTGATGGTGGCAAGGACGGTCAGGGTCTTGAGTACGAACTAGATGACTATGCGGCCAAGGCAGAGGCCAGCTTTCACGAGCTTATCGAGGCATGCCAGGAGTCTTAGTGTATTATAGTAATGAATGAGGTGTTCGATTGAATTGACATTATCTTGGTTGCTTTGGGGACATCGGTCGAAGCAGTGATCTCATCGCATTGGTTTTCATCTTTCATCGCCTCCATTACCGAGTTTCATTCGGAGTACATGTGCGATACAAACAATGGCGCCCAACTACAATACGAACGAATTGCACGAAACACTATCAATGCAAAAACATTTTAACAAGTCTCTAGACAAAGACAAGTTTTACGTACTCCACGTTCGAATCACAAACCACAATACGAAGCGCATCACCAACGTTCATTATGCACATCAAGTCGCAAGACAATGCATTATCGATAATCTCTTTCTTTCCACCCTCTTAAAATAGGATTAGGAGTTGAAAAATATAAATGCCTCACATAAGCACTTTTCTTTTTCGAGTCACCACTATTCTATAACAGTTGCAGGCAACACAAAGCATTCAAAAACGTACTTCCTCTCGATACAATTCAAACCCAAAAACTCGAAGAATGCACTTCGCAACCAGCCTCATCGGCCTCATAGCCCTCACCGCCACCGCCACCGCCGCTGTCATTGGAGAACCCGCCCACAATCACTTCTTCCACAAGCCCACCAAGACCATCGAGATGGCTAACGGATTCTTCAAAACCGCCAACCGAGGTCCCCCAGGTTACAAGCCAACCAACTTCCACGCCCGCGATGAAGTCGCTGCCGAACCCACCTTCCTCTACGCCCGCGAAGCAGATGCCGAGGCAGACCCCTTGAATGCTTGGGACGTTCTCAATGCTGCGATTTCGTCGAAAACACCTTTGGACGCCAATAGGCCGTTCCATCGTTATGGAGCTCCCGTTTTGACAGGTCATGTACTGCCAGTTGCGCCTCAGGGTACAGCTGTACCATGCAAGAAGATTGGCATGGATCCGTTCAACAAGGGCACGACTTGTACTATATATTAGAAACGGAGTGACGATGGTATTTCTTGGCTTTTTGACGTTTGCTATCTCAAGGGCGCTGTTTTGATTTTCATGAGCATGACTTAGCTTACAGGCTACGTTGTAGGCTAGTCCTTAAATGATTTTTGATAAATAGAGACGAATATAAGGACATGATCACGCCTATTTCACTCGCGCTAGTGATCATAATTTGTGCAAAGTCATTGAAGATGCGACGATTTCACTCAACTCAGGAAGGCATACGCTAAACACTGTCTTTCCCTCGAGATTTTTCATGAGCGAGTTGACCATAATTATAATCCAGCCACTAAGAAAGATATAATATAAGCAATAGTCATGCGTGAGGCTCATGTTTACCTTGGAAAGGACACCGGACACGGGCGACCTTTCCCATTCGGGACTACAATTGAAGGAAACTCCAACCTACGCTCGCCTTCCTTTCGACCACTCACCATCTCTCTCACAACCTCACCATCCTCGAGCTCTGGCCGTCAAGTCAATAGGGATGTTCGCAAGGAACGCTTTACGCTCCGGCAGTGCGCTGGGCGCGATGCGCAATATTGCAAGCAAGAACACTACAGTACGCCGCCTCCGGAATAACTTTCAACATTGCCAATTCGCGATTGAATTGAATTAAAATGACTGACTCCATTCTTTATAGCGAGCTTCGAGCTCCACGTCGCATTCTGCTGCATATCAATGGAAGACTACCGCCGGTGCTACCGCCGCCGCTGTGGCTGTTGGATCCGGT
>Ga0160429_1001844_pt1 | contig 11395 bp, 9 predicted proteins | sample SolpanmetagenomR_FD_108199 | JGI IMG/M metagenome (GOLD analysis project Ga0160429, IMG submission 108199) | Solar panel surface microbial communities from Lawrence Berkeley National Laboratory, California, USA - R | ecosystem: Engineered > Built environment > Solar panel > Unclassified ... | reverse complement strand
TGAGGCCGTATTCCAGATTCGCTTTCAACGTGGTTTCGGCGAGAGACTTCTGGTCTGCGGGAGCATTGGCGACGACGCCTTCGGTAATTGTGGCGAGGTCCATGGTGAGGATGGTTATAGGTGTAAGCGCCGAAGTATGTCGAGGCTGTGATTCAGAAGGTGCTTGCTTTGCTTGAATTGTGGGTCTCAAGAAGGTGTTGCTCGATAGAGCCTTTAGATACAATCCTGTTGAGTAAGGCAGTCTGAGGGGGAGTCTATGTTTTGTATTGTACTTATAAGAGGCAGGATGGTGGAAGTGATTAATGAGATGAAGTCGCGTTTCTCGCGAGTCATGTGCCTCGTCGCGTCTTCCCAAACGCGTGACAACCACGCGTGGAAGTACTATAGTATTGATATCATTCCCACATTCTCGTTCTCCAAACTTACAGAATGGCTTTTCAGAAGCCTAAAAATCCTTTACCATCTTCCTCTCCCGCTTTCGGCACCCCACTCCACCCTATACCTCTCAAGAAGACCCTTCCCATACCCTTCCACGTCCATACAAAAACCACCGGACCGGCGCCAGTACTCCGTATAGAGCTGCCGCCAGCTACCCTCCGACCGCTTGCCTTCCGCACGTTTACAAAGAAACACAACCTCACGCTTCATTCTACTGGACTCGCACGATTAGCATCTTTCGTGGGACTTAATTGCGGGTTGGGATGGCGAGAAGAAGGTTTGGCGGAGGGTGTGCTGGAGGAGGTTGCAAGAGCGTGGAAGAAAGCTGGTGGTGCGGTGATAGTGGAAGGAGGGGAGCTGCTTGAGATGGTCTTAAAGAGCATTGAAGGGAGCATGAGCGGAGGGAGAGTTCAGGCTGGAAGGGGCTGGCAAAGCAGTGGTAGTGGGTATGCTTTTGGTGCAGACTCAGAGTCACAGGAGTCAGATCCAAACGGACCACCTATGCTGCGAAGTGATAGCAGCTTTGGAATGAGTAATCTTGAGGTGAATGAGGAAGAAGAAGAAGAAGATGCCCAGCTCAAGGATCCTAGGGAATGGGTAAAGGTCGTGAATGCTTTTGAGCAGCCGCGCTTGACGTACAATGTGCAGAAGAAGCATTTCGAGAAGTATGTCTCAGTCCTACTCTATGCGCTGTTCACGTCTGACGAAAGTCAGGAACTCCACAAAACCCTCATTATTCCCCTCCGTAAGCCACCGAACCGCCCTCTTCCGCCAACGCTACAACCTCACTCACCACCGCATCCTCCGCAACCCATCATTCGCGCCTACGTCGTTCAGCTCCACGGCCTCCATGTCCTCCAACCGTCTCACCCCTATCGCCAACCTCCTTGGCCGCTCTGGGAGCACGCATCTCCTCCTCGGTCTCCTGCTTATCCTCCCCACTGGCACCCTCGCACTCGCCGACCTGACTGGCAGCATATCACTTGACCTAAGTCATTGCACGCAGATTCCCACCAATGCAGCATACTTTTGCCCTGGCATGATAGGCCTTCTCGATGGCGTGTACGAGGAAGATTACTCCACCAGCGCATCAAATCTCGGGACCAGTGGCGGTATTGGCGGCACCATTGGCGGAAAATTCATCGCTCGTGTGATCGGGCATCCTCCTTGCGAACGGCGTAGCATCACGCTCGGAATCAGTGACGGTGTGAAGCCGGAATTTGGCTCTATGGCGGCAGGTGGGCCGGCATTTGGCTGGACTGACTTTCTCGGGCTGGGAAGTGAGCGCGCTGTGGGAGGTAGAATGCGAAAATTGCAGACGAGGCTCTACGCGGAAGGGGGCCCGCATCAGGGGAACAGGCACATTGCTATTGCGGCAGAGTGTACGCTCGACAAAACGGAGGTATTGGAAAGTATCAAGGCGTTGCTGCAAAGCTACTCTAAGAGGCCAGTGGCTGAGTACCCGCTGGCGATTGTGTTCATGGGGAATTTTGTAAGTCAGGCTGCTATGTCTGGCGCCGGCGTTAGTGCGGATGACGTCGAGGAGGGATTTAATGAGCTGGCCAAGGTGCTGGCTGAGTTCAAAGAGCTCATTGGGAGGACGACGTTGGTCTTCGTGCCGGGTGATAATGATGCCTGGGCTTCGAGTTTTAGCGCGGGAGCGGCGACGGTGTTACCAAGGGGTTCAGTGCCGGAGATGTTTACGAGGAAGATCAAGCAAGCTATGAGTGATGCAAATAGAGAATTAGGGACAAGAGGGGGAAGGAAGATTGGGGAGGTTGTATGGGCGACCAATCCCACGAGAATAGGCTGGTTTGGAGGCATAGGCGAGATGGTGTGTATACGGGACGATATTAGCAGTCGCTTCAGGAGAAATGGCATAAGGTTGAAAGACGGTCCGGACGAACAGCAAATTAGCGACGCAAGAGAGTCAGAGGGAAGACGGGCAGCTCGAGAGGGTTCCGTCGTCGTTGATATGGCGGAACGAGAGGAAGCGGACATGGATGCTATGGAAGTTGACGAGCGGTCAGCAAACGAGCAGCCAGAGGTCGATTCAGGTACCGTCTCTGCTCGGCGGTTGGTGAAAACGATACTGGATCAATCGAACCTCTCGCCGTTTCCGCTCGACAAGCGGCCATTGCACTGGGATTACGCGCAAGCACTGAGCTTGTATCCCCTGCCAAGTTCTCTTGTGCTGGCGGACGCGGAGGTGAATGCTTTCGTGGTCGGATACATGGGCTGCTCTGTAATGAACCCTGGACGCATAGTGGAAGCAAGAAGAGGCGGACTTCCCAGAGCAACATGGGTGGAGTATGACACTGTCTTAGGCAAGGGTGTAGTAAAGGACGAGGCTTTGGAGGTTGACGAAAGACATAGACGAAAAGGGAGAAAGAAGGTTGTGATAGATTAGTGAACTTGCCACAAGCCTGTGAATGCTAGTGCCGCACAGTCAACAAGTCTTTTGATACGGGCAGCTTGACGACGGGGTTGTTGAACGATGCAGTCTTGCCAAAATGTGAACAATATTGCTCTATCTCAGCCGGTCGCACAATGACGACAGATGAATACCACGAGGAAGTGGACGTCGGTATCTTCGTTTTTGACCACCATGGCTCTTGACGGTTGTTGAAGCTTATGGAAAGCAGGGAACAATAGTGAGGACAATGGCGATGCTGACGTGCTAGGTAGAAGGTCACACGTTCGGTACAGTATGACCCGCATGAATCGGTCCGCTAGGCGCCTGTGTACCCCCAACCTGTGTATTTACCCAAAAAAGGTACCCGCCTGTGCCGCCTCTCACTTGAATGCACGAAGCTACCGTCTATCCGAACGTCTAACGTTGCGATGAAGACTTTCGGTTACTCCAGCATTCTGACATCAGGATAAACTCACTGCATCTTGGGTGTCTATATGCTCATCATCCACACTGACAAAGACGACAGTTGCCAGGTGAAGACATAGCTGACTTCAGACGTCCAACGGACTTATAGCTTCATCATGACGAGTGTGGTTCAGATCTGTGCAAAAGGAGCGAACAACTTTGATTTAGGCGATCTCAAAAGCTTCGAAGCACTGCCCAAGCCACACTTCACTATAGCCAATGGGATGTTTAACACAAAGTGGACTTCCTCTTCCAGGCTCACCTTCGAAGCATGTCAAACTGTGTCGCTGTAGTCCCTGGCACCACTCCTTTGCATTGCAGAAAGATCTATCTGCTTTTTTCTCATGGCCGGGCGCTCATTCATCATCCAGTCTCGGAAATAATTTGATGCAATCGCTTATATAATGTTTCTCTTCCGATATATGCTTTTCCTCGTCCTTTATCAGCTTGTCATAGTGAACGCATAACATGCTCTTCCCTTCACTGCGCCACGTCCAGATGCCCTATCGATGGTTCCGTGGTATTGCAGCTTGAGCTGCATTTGCATTGGGGCTACAGATCGACTGCTGACGCGCTTGGATAAATCGATTATAACGTCTTGCAAGGCCGCTGCTGCAAAGACACCCAGAGAGCTATCGCAGCGTTCATCTCTGCGAAGGCTTTGCAATGTCAGTACCACAGCTCCTGGCCGGTCCGAAGTCAGGAGGTACAGCTACTGTCAATTCCTTCATTCAACGCACGCTGTGGACCGCTGGAAGGGCCCTCCAATCAGGACATCGCGAACCGGATCCAGTCTCCATGAACACTGTGGCATCGAACACTATCCAACATATTCCTCAACGACCCGATGAAAAAGCATATCCGTACGTCAGACGATGGGCGAATCGCGTGAGCCACAACGACCTCCGACTTCATTGACTCGAAGCGAAGTCAACTCTTCTGCCAAGATAGACTTTCAAGCAAGTCCTCGCTGGTCGCTCGCAGCGACGGGTTGCAATTGTTCCGCAAGGTACGATATGGTTGGCTTGTCGGACGGTCTTTAGACCGAGCATGCCAAGGCCGAATATATTCGTCCGCAATGCTCTCTCCAAGTGGTGGCTGTATTAACATAGAACAATCATGGTAGGAGTAACACGAAAGTACCGGCTCGTCCCGTGAATGGCGCAGAAGGCTCCCATCATATTATTAATGCACAGGATTATAAAGCAGATTTCGGCAATTTCGATGGTGTCCCGGGACTGCTGATATAAATATCTTCCTAATGCGTGACTGTGGAACGTCAACAATCGGATCGTTACCAGCAATTCGCGAGACAATATTGACTTCAACATGTCGCATTCTAAGCTGATTGTCGTTATTGGCGCTACAGGCACCCAAGGAGGATCGGTGACAGAAACATTCCGGATGGATGGTTCATGGCGCGTTCGAGGAATCACACGCAATACTAGCAGTGATGTTGCAAAGAAGCTTTCCGAGAAGGGCGTCGAGATGGTCGCTGCCAACCTCGACGACACTTCATCCTTGGTCTCAGCCTTTCAAGGAGCAGACGTCATCTTCGGCGTTACAGATTTCTGGCAGCCCTACATGAACCCCGCGAACCGCGAGAAGGTGAAGCCTGGACAAGCTATGAATGAGTGGGCATATGAGTACGAGAAGCAGCAAGGTATGAACATCTTTGACGCCGCCGCGAAGACAGAGGGGCTCCAGAGGCTAGTGTTCTCAACGCTTCCGGGACCGAACAAGTGGACTAGGGGCAAATTGACCAAGGTATGTGGATATGACGACTCACTCCATGCCACAGGAACCCTCGTGTGCTGATGCTGCCAGGCGTTCCACTTCGACTCCAAGCAGGACGCCGTAGACTACGGTAAGGTCACCTACCCAGAGCTGTGGTCCAGGACAAGCTTGATAACGATCGGGATGTACCTGGAGAACCTTTTCCCGTCCTCTTTTGGCAACCTCCTAACGCCCCAAAAGGTAAACATCTCATAACACTGGCGGGCGTCGCCACAGGAACCGCACTTACACCACAACAGGGCGGAGATGGCGTCTTCGAGATACTGAGTCCAAGCCCGAGTGGTTCCGATCGATTAATCCCCTGGATCGCCGCAAACGAGGACACCGGGCCTCTCGTCAAAGGCCTCGTTGATAGCCCGCCTGGTAAGAATCTGATCGCTTACCGAGAGAACATCCTTCCGGAAAGGGCCATGGAAACATGGGCCAAGGTCAACAGCGTGAAGGCTCAAGCTCTTGCCAAAACCCGCGAACAGATGATCGAGAGTATGGGAGAGGAGCTTGGAGCAGAGGTCTGGGATACGTTCGCATACATTAAGGAGTATGGCTTCGCCCCGAAGGATGATCCCGACTGCGTTTATCCTGAAGACGTGAGTACTGTCTTCGCGTTCGGGTTGGTACATGGCTGACGGTGCAATAGCTGGCGGTGCCTGTCAAGCTAGGTACAGTGGAGGAATGGATGCGAAAACAGGATTGGTCGCCCGTTTTGAACCCTTGATTGATTCGCTGATAGTCGGACAACGTAGAGGTCTCCAGAAGTATGTATATGCTGCATCAGTCTTTTGGTGCCGCTTTGCATGTAGTCGAGCTGGCTGTCTACCTGCAGCATTCATAATTTGAGGTGAAAGCCAGCGTAGCCTCAAATTGTGGCCTCGAGTAGATTACACTAACGTGATTTCGGCTTCCTCTACAATGACATAAAGTCAAGTACGAAGTACCGGTTTCCTTCATGCAGCTCCGGGCTTGTGATTATTCGAGAAGTGTCGGTACAAGGAGCTAAAATTGGGCCTTGGTGGAGAGTTCAGCGTTAGACGTCTCCCAGCAATTCTATTCGCATTCCACGGCTGGAACGTATAGAAGATCCAGCCCCCTCATACCGCCTCGGAGTGATGCGCAGAAAGCACAGCCTGTTCCTGGTAATCTTGAGAGATACTAAAGACAAACCAAATTTCATGCAAGACCAGATAAAGATGGTGATAAGAAGAGGAAGATACATGCGAATAGTAGATGAAGCATTGAGCACAAGTCGAAAACATACTTCACCGTCTCCCAGTCTGGGTGTCCATGTCCACCCTTTTACTGATCCAGACACATATCACTTTCCCGAGCCCATCGTGATGTTCGTCTTCCGGATCAATGATCGCTCGAACTTGAGACCCCACAGCCAGTTTCCAACGAGACGGCTCCACACGGGTTGAGATGACTTGTTCGAACAGGGAGAAACGGAGCTGCTGCTTTCAGTCGTGCGACTGTCTGACCTGCGTTAGGTGGATGCGTAGTATAGCAAAGATCAGAACAAGGTTGTCAACGTCAGGCTCGCCACCGCAATCCTGATCTTGTTACATGAGTTATTGGACCGATACAAAATACGGGAACATATTGGGCGTCTCTAGGTATGTCTGTTGTCAACACCGCCGCAAACCGATCCCAGGATACCATTGACGTAACGATGTAGAGCACCATGGAAAGACACAAGTCGTGCGCATGCAGCCTGCTCCGTAATACGTTGACCTACAGACGAAAGGGAACATTGTGAGCTGGATGTTGGCAGGAGATTCGACCACCATCGGCAACTTCCGTGACACAAGGCAACTCTACCACGGTCTGTCTCCTGAAAATGTCGCAAGCCTCAGGCATCCCTAACCTGAACACGCTCCGAGGATCGCTTCGACCGGGCGGTCGCGGTAGAGGCAGAGGTAGAGGCACCGCGAGTGAAGACCCCAGCAATGAGGCTAGCACGGAAAGCAAGGACAAGATTGTCCAGCGAACCGACAATGATGCTTCTGTCTCCAGGATGAGTGCCGTGGAGGTCGGCTACCTGGAAGATGAATTTGCGAAGCCTTTGCTACAAGGCAATGTAGTTAGACGCTACCCCATCATCAATAGAGGTAGGGAATCGCATGCTGCAGCTTGCGAACAATTGCTAAACTGGAGAACAGGAACCTATGTCCGGACAACTGCGATTGATCTGCTCGTTGATAAGTTTCTCACGGCATATCCAGAACACAAGAAGCAGATCATTTCGCTAGGCGCTGGCTCGGATACTCGTTACTTCCGGATAACTTCTGACAAGCCCTCCGTATCTTTAGTATACCATGAGTTAGACTTTCAGAGCAATACTGTTCAAAAGGTTGCAGCTATACAACGATCTGTGGTGCTCCTAAACGCAGCGCAGGCGCTACAACCGTCCCTTTCAGATCTCCATTTCTCCGCAGAGGACGGTTACCTACACTCGCCTACGTACAATATCCATCCAATCGATCTCCGTACGCTCGCATCGGAATCCTCTGTTCCTGCACTGCCGAACCTGGACCGTAGCCTCCCGACACTTATTCTTTCCGAATGCTGCCTCATCTATCTCAGTTCTACGCATGCCGATGGCATCCTTAACACCCTTACGACAATCCTTCTACCTTCTCCCGTGGCCGTCTCTATTATTATCTACGAACCGATACATCCACACGACGCATTTGGACGTGTGATGGTGTCAAACCTTGCAGCCAGGGGCATTGTCCTGCAAACGCTCGACCGATACTCGTCTCGCACGCGACAGAAAGCACGATTGAGAAGAGCGGCGTTCTCAGACAGGCAGATGGCGGCGGATGTAGATTTCATATGGGAGCGATGGGTGTCCAACGCGGAGAAAGAGAGGGTGGCAGGGCTGGAAATGCTAGATGAAATTGAAGAGTGGAGATTACTTGCGCAGCATTACTGTATCGCATGGGGCTGGAGGAACGGGGAGGGCAATGGAGGGGATATTTTCAAAATAGCTTGGGAGAATACGCAGGGCCAGGAGCGTGACGATGAAGTGGACATTGCTTGATTTCGAGACCCAGCCTCTCCTCCACTCTAAAGAGCTACGGAGGTTCGACTTCCAACCCTACTTGTCCGTCCGATCGCCCAATCCTTCCTTTCCGCCTTTCACTTCCCTTGCTCCTTGAAAGCCAGTTGTTCGCGTTGGCTGCGCCTGATTGTCTGGTTGTTTTGCAGGGTGATCGTCGCCAGACTTCTGCTCAGTGGAGGCGGGGGATGCTGAGGACTGCCCTTGTTCGTTTGGCTTGGTTTGCTCAGAAGACGGCGAATAGCCTTGTGTGCCGGCTTGAGTGGGCGGCTTGTTCGGTGGAGGTGGGTCTGCTTGCCGAATACTGCGAGACACAGAAAACGCGCGGGAGAGGGCAGCATCGTTTAGCTGTGCGTTGAGCGATGTGCGAAGCATCGTAGCCTTACTTAGTCCTGCAGGAATTTGACGATACATTTTTAGAAATTGAGAATATTATTACTGTAGGCGATCGAGAGGAAAAAGCAGAATATGATCCGCTGGCACAGTGCTTCGGGTTTCGCAACATGACAATAGTGACCTCATCCGCGGCTCATTGATCAAGCCGTCATTAGCTCGAGGTCGCTCCAGGGTCTAGGCCACGTGATCGCGTGCACGCGTCAGGACGCGTTCTCCAAGTCAATATGAAGCTTTTCACCCCTCTGTACCTCATGCAAGATCGCGTCTATACGGTCGACCATCATGGGTTCCAGACCAGATTTGAAGGTCGACGACGAGTCTGGCTTCATCAAATTCTTCCGTAATCTCCCAGATAAAGGCATTGACACAATTCGCATCTTCGACCGCGGCGATTACTACACCGCGCACGGCGAGGACGCCATCTTGATTGCACGAACTGTGAATTCCTCGTACGCAAAATCGCTCTCAGATACTGACCCTACTTAGGTCTACCGCACAACATCCGTCATACGACCATTAGGCCGCGATCCTGGCCTCGATTCCGTTACCCTCTCCATTACTGTCTTCCGCAACTTCATACGTGAGGCACTTTTCAAACTCGGCAAGCGTATTGAGGTGTGGGAAAGCTCAGGGCGTTTGAATTGGAACGTCGCCAAAACAGTACGTCGTCCTGTCGGTTACATGCTGAGCCTACACTCACGGCACTGAATAGGCGTCGCCAGGCAATCTTCAAGACATCGAAGACGAGCTAGGCGGACAAATCGAGTCTGCGCCCATTATCCTTGCTGTCAAAGTCACCGCGAAGGCTAGCGAATCCCGAAATGTCGGAGTCTGCTTTGCAGACGCCAGCGTGCGCGAGCTGGGCGTCACCGAATTCATCGACAACGATCTGTACTCCAACTTCGAAGCACTCCTCATACAACTCGGTGTTAGGGAATGTCTCATACAAGCACAGCCAGCTCAGACAGATGGCGATAAGCGGAAGAAGGATGTGGAGCTGGAGAAGCTGAGGCAGATAGCAGACAACTGCGGCTGCGCTGTTTCGGAGCGGCCAGCGGGCGATTACGCAACGAGGGATATTGATCAGGATCTCAGCCGCCTACTACGAGACGAGCGTGCAGTCGGGACGTTACCACAAACAGATCTTAAGCTCGCCATGGGCTCAGCAGCTGCACTCATCAAGTATCTCGGAGTTTTGACCGACGAGAGCAACTTTGGCCAGTACCAGCTATATCAGCACGATCTCTCCCAGTACATGAAGTTGGATGCGGCAGCCTTGAAAGCACTCAATCTCATGCCCGGACCGCGCGACGGGTCAAAAACGATGTCTTTGTACGGACTGCTCAACCATTGCAAGACTCCTGTAGGTGGCCGGCTTCTTGCCCAATGGCTGAAGCAACCGCTCATGAGTAAGGAAGCAATCGAGAGGCGGCAACAACTAGTAGAAGCATTTGTTGAAGATACCGAGCTAAGGCAGACCCTGCAAGAAGAGCACTTGAGGAGTATACCTGACCTATACCGGTTAACTAAGAAGTTCCAGCGGGACAAAGCGAATCTGGAAGATGTGGTTCGAGCATACCAAGTCGCCATTCGCTTACCTGGCTTTCTAGGCACGCTTGAGGCAGTAATGGACGAGCAATACAAGGACCCTTTAGATGCTGAGTACACTTCCAAGCTACGAGAGTACTCCAACGCTCTTGGACGTCTGCAGCAGATGGTCGAGACGACCGTCGATTTAGACGCCCTCGATAACCACGAATTCATTATCAAGCCCGACTTCGACGAGGATCTTAAGCACATACGGAAAAAGCTAGACAAGCTCAAGTATGAAATGGAGGTCGAGTTCACGCGGGTCTCTAACGATCTTGACGTAGAGCAGGGCAAGAAAATCTTTCTGGAGAATCACAAGGTACACGGATGGTGCTTCCGTCTAACGCGCGAGAAGTCCGGCAGCATCCGAAACAAAAAACGCTATCAAGAATGCTCAACCCAGAAAAATGGGGTGTATTTCACCACCACCGACCTGGCGCAACTTCGACGCGATCATGACCAGTACTCCTCGAAATACAACCGCACACAGACTGGCCTTGTCGCCGAGGTGGTTGGTGTAGCCGCATCTTACGTTCCCGTCCTAGAAAAGCTGGCTGCCGTTCTTGCCCACCTTGATGTAATCGTTTCTTTGGCACACGTCTCTGTCCACGCACCCACCGCCTACGTTCGACCTAACATGCACCCTCGCGGTACTGGCAACACTATCCTCAAAGAAGCACGCCATCCATGTCTAGAGATGCAGGACGATGTTACATTTATCACGAACGAAGTGTCTCTCGTGCGAGACTCAAGCTCCTTCCTCATCATCACCGGCCCCAACATGGGCGGCAAATCCACGTACATCCGTCAAATTGGCGTAATAGCACTGATGGCGCAAATCGGCTGCTTCGTCCCCTGCTCGGAAGCCGAGATTTGCATCTTCGACTGCATACTGGCGCGCGTAGGCGCCTCAGATTCCCAGCTCAAAGGCGTCTCGACTTTTATGGCTGAGATGTTGGAGACGGCCAACATCCTCAAGTCCGCCACGCAGGAGAGCCTCATCATCATCGACGAGCTCGGTCGCGGAACAAGCACGTATGATGGCTTTGGACTGGCTTGGGCGATCTCAGAGCATATTGTGAAGGAGATTGGTGCTTGTGCGATGTTTGCGACGCATTTCCATGAGCTTACTGCGCTGGCGGACACGTATCCGCAAGTTGAAAATCTGCATGTTGTTGCCCACATAGAGGGTGAAGATGCTCAATCCAGCGAGGGTGGAAGAGAACATAAAGCGC
>Ga0160429_1001843_pt1 | contig 11398 bp, 10 predicted proteins | sample SolpanmetagenomR_FD_108199 | JGI IMG/M metagenome (GOLD analysis project Ga0160429, IMG submission 108199) | Solar panel surface microbial communities from Lawrence Berkeley National Laboratory, California, USA - R | ecosystem: Engineered > Built environment > Solar panel > Unclassified ... | reverse complement strand
TCCAGCTTCGCGCCATCGATCTTCTTTACTGCAGAAGTGAAGTCGTCGATCTGCCGCTCGTATTCTTTCTCAAGAATCCCACCTTGTGCGGGATCCGCGTCGAACGCAGAGGCGAAGAAAATACTCTGCACTTCGACGACGGGCGACGATAGGATTGAAGAAAGCACAGACGGGGAGAAGTGGAAGTGTTGGATTTCCGCGCCTTCGGTTATGAATACAGAAAGGTGCGAGAGGAGAGGGGGGTAAGAAGGGGAGGATTGAAAGTTGTGGTGAGAGGTTACATTGTCCCAGTCTGGTTCTGTTATTCACTCGTTCTTTTCGACAAAGAGCAAGAGAAGGGAAAAGGGAAGAAGAGGGAAAGAAAGAAGAGAGGGACGAGGTCACTTACTGACGATCAATTGTAACTCGGTAGGTCGTTCGGAAACTATGCCGTGGTAACAAGATATATAGCCCGGTTGAGAGGATATGATTTTAATTGAAGCGCTAAGAGCTTTTCCGGCTTCACTACCCGGATCATTCAGGTGAGGAGCTTGTTCTTTTTTGAGTGGAAGGACTGCGATTTCAGTGGCGACCATGTTGATTGATAGTCTCACAATGTTTATATAAAATGATAACAAAGAGTAGCAAGGACAAAAGGATAACCAAGAGTAGTGTATAGCTATGAGCTTTGTTCCAAACTAATGAATATAATCATCGTCAAACTTTATTATGATAATAATACATCATCACCATGTCATATCACAACTCAAAATTTTATAGAATGAAATAGGAAATGATATCATTTAATTGATTTCCTGAATATTCATCATAATGTCTAATATTAATTACTTTCATTCTTCCCATACAGTATTTACATTTAATGGTCGACGTAAATTATAAAAATCCATCACCCAAACATAGCCCGGACCGTATTTTGAGCCTCTGGTGTTAGACTCGACAACAATTGACCTGCATCCAAGTGAGATGAGGCGATCAGTCTCTTTGCTGCTTCTACCACTCGCTGTGCAGTCTGTCCTTGTAAAGTTTCCGCTTCAAGAGCATCGGCAATATGTTTGAAACATTTGGCTGCATTCTGTTGTACTGCAGGGTTTTGTCTAGCGGAAAAAGTTAGCAGGATCTACATTGGCATTCATGAAGCACAAGACTTACTGATCGATCAAAGAAGAAAGAAAACTATACGCAAATGGAGCAGCTTCTTCATCGGTAATGACGGGCAAAGTATCTAACCACATGCCAATCACTTCTTGTACATTTGTGACTTTTGAATGGTTAGTGTGTAATATCTTGGCGATACTAGCACACGCATTCTCGGTCGCATAAACGTGATCTTCTTCTCGAGCTTCCGGACGACCGCAAGCTTGGAAGAGAAGTGGCAAAACACCTGCTGCAAAGTCGCTCCAAATTTCACCTCCCTTTTGTGCTGCTACACCAGCTCCATATGCTGCAGCTTGTCTATTTGCAGCAATAGGATCTTGAAGACCTTGAGTGATAGGAGAAATGATATGTTGATTATACTTCCATGAATCGGATTCACAGAATTCACAAACGTCATCGAGAATGCACAAAGCCCACTGTCGTTGTGTGGCTTCCTCACTACGAACAAACTCGTCCAAGAATTTCAAAAGTCGTTCCCAATGCGGTAAGAAAGTCGTCGTATGATGCTTGAATATGGTATGGAATGCTTTGTTCATGTCAGAGAGAAGTGTTTGATCATCCTCGATAGCGAACAAGATATCTTCCGGTGCATCTTCACCTTCTTCTCGTTCCTTTGCTTCTTCTTGTCGTTGTGCTACTCTTTCTTGATAGTCTTTGAGTACACTCTCTGCTGCAGTGATAAATATAGCCATCTGGTCATCAGTAAGACATGCCTTTCCAAACACTTCAATCGCTTCATAAAAGCATTGATACATTTCAGCCAGAGTTTCGATTGCTGGTTCTGTTTCCAGAACCTCGAGTATTTTCTCCATAGTAGCAGACCATAACTGTAAGAACTGCGCAGATTCCGGCCCATGAGCAGCTTTATAAGCTGAAAGTAGTTGCGGAATACATTTAGCAGATGCGATTCTAACAGGATCATGAAAGAAGAAAGCAAGACCGGGTACAGCAACATTATCCATAATGTCAATCACAAACGGTTCGAAAGCAGCTTGGAGATTTTGAGCATAAATGACAATCAACTCGATTGCCATGTGCTTGTCATCTAGAGTCGATGTTTTTATACCAATAAACTTTCCCTTGAGAGGTACCAATTCCCACCCTTCTTCCTGTTCAATTTGTGCGACATTCTCTTCGTCCTCCAACAACTGGATATCGGCTTTAGCCTTGGCTAGTGTCAAGAGAGGTGGCATGACTGCTTGAAGGTACGGTACAAAGTCAGAACCCATCACACGGCACATTCTCCCCCAACAGTGAAGAAGATATGATGCTTGAGGATCGTCATTTTCAACGATGCTTTCTTGCACACTTCCGAGAATTTGAACTAACGCCATGCCATCAGCACCCATCTTCTCCTTTCTAACAGCCAGCGCAATCAAAGTAGCACACTCCATAGCTTTTGCACGTAATAATCGGTATTCCTTGCTTTGTTCTTGTCGAAGTACGTTGAATAATAGAGGCATCAAGGTGTCGTAATATTTACTGAACTTGGCTTCAGCCGAATCTGCTACAGTGGCAATAGTACTCAAAGCTTGTTCCTGAACATATCTTTTAGTGCTTTGTAAAAGTGATAAGAGATGTGTCAATAATGGGTCCAAGTATGGATCCAGAATCTCCTTTTCAGCTTCTTCGCAAAAATTGACAAGCGCAGCAGCAGCATGGGACGCAACTCTTGGTTCTGCCGATGCGAGCACGGGTATTAGGTTTGGTAGTACGACTTGATGATATTTAGTTTGCATGACTCCCTTAAAGTCCGTACTCATTTGACCCATCGCATTACAAGCAGCCCATCGAACTCGAGGGTGTGGATCTTTGAGTGCTGGTGTGACCAGATCTAGTACTTTGTCAAGCTCGCCTTCCATTAATTCCTCACAACCTTCTGATATTGCCGAGATTGCCATTAATGCTGCATGTCGATCTCTCCACGACCCAGACGCAATCATACGAGGTAACCAAGTAAAAGTAGGTGGTAGAACTGTGGCACCACCGAGTTTGTTTGCCAATCTGTCCATCGTTTGCTCACCTGCAACATGATTCATGTCACTTTCATCAAGATCGAGCTGTCATTATTAGTAGTTGTACTAGATTCCACGGATCTATCGACTTACATCCTCAGATGCATTCCACTCGGCGGCATCATCATCATCTATACCAACATCCGTCATCAAAGACAAACACTGAGTTACCATTTCCGATGTATATGAGTTGTTCTTCTTACACATTTGAGGAGCATTATCTGCAAAGGTGGCCATAAGTTCCAATGCATTTTGTCGTGTCTGGTCATCGAGTTCCTTGTCTTGGACTACTGTGATACTGAATGTGACAAGATCTTGGAAGAGGGGTCGGAACATTTTCGGTGCTGCTTCAGCCAGGTCAATCATGGCTACAAGTGCCTTGGTCAGATCATCCGAGTCTCCAGATTCTTTCAGTGGCGGAAGTATATTCAACACATCTGAGATAAGCGAGTAGTATTTCTGTTGCGCTTTTGCGGTGATCGACTGGAAGAATGACGAAAAAGCATCCAACGCGGCGAGTTGTACCTGAGACGAGGAATTAGCTGACAATCATAACGAGATTATCGCATCGGCTTACAGCAGACTCAGAATCCTTGAAACCTTTTGTGAATGATCCTAAGACTACCTCTTCGTGTTGTTTTTCAATGATACCGGGAGTTGTAGCGAATATCCTAAAGGCAATCTCTCTTCGACCCGATTCACTTGATTGACTTGACTCGAAAAGACCTCCAAGTAGCTCATTCCAAGACTCTCTCGACCCATCCGCAGCGAGTACTTCATTGTCCACATACTGTCTAGCTATTTCTGCTACAGCATCTCCTATCTTGTGCCGTACAGACGCTGTCATCTCGGAGGTAAGACATTGAAGGAGACCACCTCGAATGGTTGTTCTTTGTGCAGCCTGCAGGCTGAGAAACAATTCCACATTATTTCCTCCATTTTCTTTTGCAATTCGACTCGAGATTCGACGGAATAGAACAGCGGCATAAGATCGTATCTGTAAGTAGTCTCAGTAACTATTCTCAGCATATTACATGTTCGCCATACAGCTACGTCTGGAGAGCTGCGCAGCAGTTCAACCAGTCCCATAAGAAGGACATCTGGCTTTTGGCCAACCCATTCGGTGTTTAACTGCTCCTCAGCTGCTGATCGAATTGCATTGTCTGACGACTGTAAGACTTGCAGTATCTGCTGAAGAGCTGAAGTGACCTCTGCTGGTAGGACCGACATTGTCTAATTTTAGAATTCTTGATTAGTTGTCAATATACAATTGTTGCAGATTTGTTAGATTTCAGTATCGTCTAAAGTAAGAAAAGGGTAGCAGGCAGCGCCTGCCAGCACCAGAGTCCGCAGCAGATATGATTAGATAGGTGTTACAGCCTGTCTGTAGAGAAGCTGTACTAATCGTACTAATCGTTCAAGAAACAAATGCGATTTGCGGTTGTTGGCAGAATTCTTGAACACTAACGTTATAAAAAAAAATCACCGCGGCAGTTCCACAAAAAGTCAACACGCCAAGAGGACAGGAAAAGAAGCTCTATTTATAGCTCGAGCCCCTTAGCACAGTGAAAATCTTTCAAGCCATGCATGTATGCGCTTAGAATGGTCAATTATTCATATCTTCATCAATTATTTATGCAATATATACTCTTTCGAAACTCGTGCTATTCCCGTCAAATGCACATACACCATGACTTCAAAAGCTCCTCCTGGAAGCTTCGGAAAAGAAGGATGCGACAAAGACTAGCAAAATGAGCAGCGCCAACACCGGAAATGTGATTCAGGCTGCATTTGTTGGTGCTTGCTGTTGCATTTGTGATTGTAAGTGCATGATCTGCTGTCATCAGCATAGGTTACCATAGGTTCAATGCAAATAAGTTACCTCGAGTTTCTTGCTTTCGCTCTTCTGCTGAACACTTGTTATTTGATCCTCAATTCTAACTCTGTCGGAATGGTTAGCACACACTCAAATCTTTTGCGATAAAACGACAGACATTTCCTTTTCAATGAATTCCAATCGTCCATCGACAGTGCTCTTGGCCTCTGTAAGATCTTGCTTCAATAAAATCGGGCCTACCATCTTGTATATATTTGTATCATCATTGAGCGTCGCGAATTCCTGAACAACTTATTAACCGGCGCTTGTGAGATGTAGAACTGTTCTTACTGATTTGACGCTCTTGTTTTCTTGCTGCTGTGACTCTAGCTTCTGCCTGGCTGTGACAACCGATTGTAATTCTGTGGAGAATGACGTTCGTCAATTGATATCCGATCGTCATCTATTGCAGTTTACTAACCCCCTTGAAGATCTGAATACTCATCTGATAGGCTCTGCAGATTTTGTTGCACGTCCTTGGAGCTCATTTGACCGATTGCTTTGTATCGATATCAATTGCTTCGCATCGGTCGCTATCGAAATAGAGCATACGGTGCGCCAAAACTGTTCTGGAGGAAAAACATCTACCGTACTACGTCACAACAAACACAACTTCACTAAACGCATTATTATATACTGCTTTTGTATGTTATGCAGCATAATAGACAGCATTTTCATATCAACAAGTGTTTGATGTAATAATCATGCCCGATGCTAGTACGCTCGACCGGGCGATTGGTGAGGTGAAGCAAGCAATCGAGTTAGATACTGCAGGAAGCTATGAACAAGCATATCCTAAATATTTATCAGCGTGTAAGTAACATATGGAATAAGACTGAAGTGTCATACTAAATTGGGTAGTGCAGCTTTTTATGCTTGCTCTGAAATGTAAACGAATTTAGATCAGGCTCTTTAGTCAATACAAATTGACAAGAATTTAGATGAAAAGAATGATACAGCCAAGAAGACCATTCGAGACAAGACTGATGAGTACATGACGCGAGCGGAAAAATTGAAGACATATCTCGACGAGCAAGAAAATGTTGACCGCAAAGGAGCAGCTATTGGAGCTAACGGCAAAACAGTTAACGGTACAGGCAAGAACAAGTATGCGCAATAGGATATCAACTCGATTTTTTCCAGAATACTGAATGTGAACAGAAATGACGATGACGGTGATGGCGACCCTGACTCGAAAAAGCTTCGTGGTGCTTTGGCTGGCGCTGTTCTAACGGAGAAACCGAATATCAAATGGGAAGATGTTGCTGGATTGGAGCAGGCGAAGGAAGCATTGAAAGAGGCGGTGATCCTACCGATAAAATTTCCACATCTGTTTACTGGCAAAAGACAACCTTGGAAAGGTATATTACTGTACGGTCCACCTGGAACGGGAAAGAGTTATTTAGCAAAGGCCGTAGCTACCGAGGCAAACAGTACGTTCTTCAGTGTTAGTAGTTCGGACCTTGTCAGCAAGTGGATGGGAGAGAGTGAAAGGCATGTCTACAATATCTATTAATGAATGTTGTACATCTGACCTTGTATAGGCTTGTGAAACAACTGTTTGGTATGGCGAGGGAGAACAAGCCTTCCATTATATTTATCGATGAAATAGACGCGTTATGTGGACCTCGAGGTGAAGGTGAATCAGAGGCTTCACGTCGTATCAAGACAGAACTGCTAGTACAAATGGACGGTGTTGGTCGTGACTCGACAGGAGTCTTAATACTAGGAGCTACAAATATACCGTGGCAGCTAGACTCTGCAATACGGCGGCGATTCCAGAGAAGAGTGCATATTAGTCTACCAGATTTACCAGCACGAACACGGATGTTCGAGCTTGCTGTAGGAACCACACCGTGCGAGTTGAAAGGCGATGATTTTCGTACATTAGCTGACTTGAGTGACGGTTACTCTGGAAGTGATATATCGATTGCTGTACAAGATGCGTTGATGCAGCCAGTTCGAAAGATTCAAACTGCAACGCATTACAAAAAGGTGCGTGTCTTTCTAATCATCGTTCTGCTACTTAAAAAAAGTCCGCTAATATGTGACAGGTGATGGTTGATGGTGTTGAAAAGCTTACACCATGTTCGCCGGGAGATGAGGGCGCGACTGAAATGACTTGGGTCGATGTTGAGCCTGAAAAGCTCTTGGAGCCTCCTTTGCAAATCAAAGACTTTGTAAAAGCGATTAAAGCGTCGAGACCAACTGTGAGCCAAGAAGATTTGACTAGGAGTGCTGAATGGACTACCGAATTTGGTAGCGAAGGCGCATAGGTGATTAGACTTAGCATGACAAGCATTAGCATATTTGTATAGCATTCGAACGGCGTCGCATGGTGTCAACAACACTCTAAGCCGTGCATAACCGTTGTGATAAATGCAGTGATCCGTAAAAAAGTCGATAGCAAGCCCAACTCACCTCTGGGACTGCATGGGTCGGTTGGTAGATCTGAATTACTAAGGTATGGCTGTTAAGATACAGCTATTGGTCAATGTGATACACTTAGCACTTCTCTCGGTGTTACCAGTTGTAACTTCACAGTCCGACCATCAACAATCCGTTTTATTTGATGGTCAATCACATAATCAACCTAGTACTAAGCAGATCGCGATTATAGGGGCAGGTTCAGCAGGAGCATCAACAGCATATTACCTCCATAAATTCGCCAATGATGCTAATCAACCTATCAATATCACAGTCTTTGATCGCAATGGGTATGTCGGCGGCCGATCTACCACCGTTCAACCCTTCAATGATAGCATGCAACCAGCCATAGAGCTGGGAGCTTCCATTTTTGTAGCAGTAAACCATAACCTCGTCTCTGCCGTACAAGAACTAAATCTCTCTCGTTCTGTGTCTTCGACTCTCGAGCCTTTGCCACATGATCCACCTGCTTTAGGAATATATGATGGAACCAATACCATACTGCAACTTGAAGGCGGTGGTGGTTGGCGCGATACACTTCGAATGGCATGGAAATATGGCTTAGCACCGCTCAAAACCATTTCCTTGACTGAACGGACAGTAGATAAGTTTCTGAAGATGTATTCTGCTCCGTTCTTTCCTTTTGCTTCTATCACTGACACGGTACACGAATTGGAACTGGCCGATGCTACAGGTGTCACTGGATCATCGTGGTTGCATAGGTGGGGAATTGGGGATAGTTTCGCAAACGATGTAGTGCAGGCTGCGACCAGAGTCAATTACGCACAGAATTTGGACGAGATTAATGGCATGAGTGCAATGGTTTGTATGGCTGCTGATAATGCAATGAGCATCGAAGGAGGAAACTGGAGGATCTTTGATGCTATGATTAAAGCATCTGGAGCCCGTTCAATACTCGGTGCAAACGTCACATCGATTGATATAACGAATAATGGCAAAGCATCCATTCAATGGAAACAAATACATTCTGATAAAGATCGTACGGTAGAAGATGAACGATACGATAATTTCGATGATGTCGTCATTGCAGCACCCTTTCATCAAACTGGGATCAAGATAAATGAAGACTTGGAACATGTACCTGAGGATATTCAATTTGTTAATCTACAGGTCACTCTTTTGGCATCGAAGCATATGTTGGATCCAGCTGCATTCAACTTGAAACCTGAAGATTTGGTTCCAAGAACAGTTTTGACCACATGGCCTCGGAAGTTGCAGGAGAATGATCATCTACCAGACTTTTTCAGTATTTCCACATTGAGACAGGTTTTCAATCCACAAGCTCGAGAGCTGAATTATGTTTACAAAATCTTCTCGAGGCAAGTTATTGATGACGCTTTTCTACAGCGAATCCTAGGATTGCCTGGTGGTATGGCGGTTGGTGAAGATGATGTCAGCTGGGTGTATCGTAAAGTGTGGCAGAGTTATCCATATGAAAAGCCACGGGATACCTTTGACGAGCTGCTGCTGCTAAAAAATATTTGGTATTCAGGTGCTATCGAAAGCTTCATAAGTACAATGGAGACAAGTAGTTTGATGGGGTCGAATATCGCAAGATTAATGGTGGATTCATGGCCGGAGCAGAGACCGACATTTGGGACATCTGCGTAGTAGATAAACTTCCAAAATTCATGATGACACGAAATCTTGACTCTTGCATTTAAAAAAAACGCGTTGCTGATCACATGATTACGCGTGTTTCTAATTTTTGTTTTCATTTGTTTACCTCAGAATTGCGGTGATAATGTCATCTGGTGGAATTACGTATCAAGGCTTCATGAAGGCTTGATGAAGTGATTCGGAGGTTGCTACAATGTCAGCGACGTCACCGACTCGCGCTCGTCGAGGTGGACTCCGGCGTAAGGTCGTTCTGGAAGATTCTGATGAGGAGAATGCACCGATAGTCGATAACGATGACGAAGAAGGTGATGATTTCACACCGGCACCTGCTAAAACCCGCCGATCGACCCGTCGTACAACTACAAATACCATGGCAGATAAAAGCCCGAGCAAATCTCGACGAGTCCGCATCAGTGAAGCGGTAGAAACAAGTCAATTATTAAGTCCGCCCGAAAGTGTCGCAAGCCCTTTCCCCTCGGATGTCACGGAGCTTCCTGGGGCAGCTCGCAGATCAGTAAAAAATATCAGGGCATCACGAAAAAGTCGAGTATCGCAAATTCCGACGACATTGGAGACCAACATGGATGTAGATATGACAGATGCGACCGATTCGCTACCAACTCCTGTTCCTTCTGAAACATTCGACCCAGATTCGGAAAGGACGCCGACAAAACCGAGGGCTTTGGCAGATATAACGGAGCAAACGCTGAACGAACAAAGCACAACGCCACAAAAGGCAACAATGAATATCAAAACTGAAATACAGAAAGATGAAGGTATCAATGATAATTCAAAGACAACGGGTGCATCATACGATATCAAGCCGATAAATACGCAAGTGACTGTGCTAGAACGACCAATGGATATAGTCGTTCGAACCAGACAAGCTGCGATTCCATCTACTCAGATACCAGGCTCAGATGAGCCTAGACCAAGAACTGTGATAACGTATTTAGTACTAAACAATTTCAAATCATATGCGGGTAGACAAGAGGTTGGTCCCTTTCATGCTTCCTTCTCATCTGTGGTTGGTCCCAACGGATCAGGAAAATCTAATGTCATTGACTCTTTGTTGTTTGTCTTTGGATTTCGAGCGTCCAAGATGCGTCAAGGCAAACTTTCAGCTTTGATTCATAATTCTGCACAACATCCTAATCTTGAGTACTGTGAAGTTGAGGTTCATTTTCAGGAAGTAATTGATCTACCATCGGGAGGATCAAACGTTGTGCCTGATACTAAAATGATCATCTCAAGACGTGCGTTCAAGAATAACTCCAGTAATTATTATATCAACGGTAAAACTTCAACTTTCACAATTGTAACTACGTTGTTGAAAGACAAAGGCGTGGATCTTGACCATAAGCGCTTCTTGATACTTCAGGGTGAGGTAGAGTCTATTGCGCAGATGAAACCAAAAGCAATGACAGAGCATGATGATGGACTTCTTGAATATCTTGAAGACATCATTGGAACCTCAAAATACAAGACTCCGATCGATGAATCAGCCGCGGAGACCGAGACTCTTAACGAGGTTTGTACTGAAAAGAATGGTCGGGTCAAGCACGTTGAAAAAGAAAGAGATAGTCTGGAAGAGAAAAAGGACAAAGCAATTGCATATATTCGGAACGAGAATGAGTTGGTCACAAAGCAGGCTGCCTTGTACCAGATCCACACGTCAGACTGTACTGATAACATGATGGTCACTGAAGAGGCGCTGGCTAAGATACAAGAAAGGCTTAATGAGGAATTTAGTAAACATAATGAGAGCCAAGATGGTATCAAGCAACTGGAAAACGTCTACAAAAAGAGTGATAAGGATTATCAAGCAATGGAGCAAGAATCTCAAGCAATACTGAAAGAAACGGCAAAATTAGACAAAGAAGCCGTTAAATTTGAGGAGAAGAAGAAATTTCTTGCTGGCAAGATGAAGAAGCTTGAAAAGACGATCGAGAGCAGCAAATTCGGCATTTCAGAGTCCGCTGGTCTTGTGCAAAGAGCGATGGATGATATTGCGCGAAGCCAAGGTCAGGTAAAACAGCTAGAAGAGGAAAAGGAAATGGAAGAGCAAGAACTGGAGAAAATCAGGCAAGGTCTCAAGGGCAAGACGCAAGGCCTTTCTGAACAGATTGCAACAAAACAGAAACTTCTCGAGCCGTTCGTCACGAAGGCGAGCGAGAAGAAGGGCGCAATGGCAGTTGCTCAAAGTGAAATTGACATTTTACGCGAACGAGAGAATGCAGGGGCTTCTGCTGTTGACGAAGTGCAGAAAAAAATACAATCTCTA
>Ga0160429_1001842_pt1 | contig 11399 bp, 14 predicted proteins | sample SolpanmetagenomR_FD_108199 | JGI IMG/M metagenome (GOLD analysis project Ga0160429, IMG submission 108199) | Solar panel surface microbial communities from Lawrence Berkeley National Laboratory, California, USA - R | ecosystem: Engineered > Built environment > Solar panel > Unclassified ... | reverse complement strand
TTCGACAGAAAGAGCTCAGGGTCGGGACCGGGTTAACCCTAACCCTATTGGTCGGAATGGGAAGAAATAATTATAGGAGATTCGATTTTCATTGCATCCGCAGTTGATAGTGCTCATCGTCAACTTTTGTGCACAAATCACTTATGAGCGGACGCTGATAGGAAGTTGTCAGTGCACCATTTCAATTCACTTCATCTGACTTTCTTATCTGAGTTAGCGCAATGCATGTTCTATACAAGGCATGGTTGAGACTAGCCTATACCTAAACCCAGACCAGTCTGAGAAATTTAGTACTAGCATCCACCAAAATGTTAATAATTGAGATCAGAGTGGTAGTTTCAAAGTAAATGAAAAGTACGCTCAAACTCTCGAACAGGCACTATTTGTTTTGTCCCCTCAACTTCTATGTGATACCGAAACAGAAAGGATCGATTTTGGGATCTTCAGCATCAGAAACCCTCAGTCAAACGGGCGAAGCCCGCATTATGCTTGTATCATAATAAAAATATCATTATTTATTTTCCTTCGATTTGATACTTTTGGAAATTTAATAATATCAAAATATTATAAAGAACATTAAAAAGTTTGAGAAATTCTAACCAACATCTGCCAAGCAAAGAGCAAAGCAAAGAGCAAAGCAAAGAGCAACAATGGGTCTGCGAAGAAGAAAGCGGAATTCGAGTTACGCAAAGCACGATTGATCCAAGGATTGAGTGAATGGATATTTCGCAGGCGTGGTATAAATCTACAGATCCTTGATTACTTCGAAGAGCGCCCTGGAAATATCCATTCGAGCGGAATTTTGTTATAATCAAAGAATTTCGCACCAAACAACGCACATAGAATCGACATCCCTAACGCGGAAAATATGCTAAAGACGACAAGCAAAGCAGACACGATACAATGTAGCTTTGGTGCTTCGGTTATCTCTGGACTCATCGGATAGTAGGACCTGAAAAGGTCAAGCAAAAGTGGATACACAACAAGGGTCACAAAGCATTCCTGGGGTTTGCACTTGCATTGTTGCCGGTACTCGCAGTGGTCATGTTCGTGCTACATGTGGACGGCGGATCATCAATCTGGAGGCCGGACAGGGAACACCGCAACTTCTGCATTATCGTAGTACGTACGATCATCTTCGCTTGATATCTCGTCATGAGACGCTCCAGCATTACAAAGATTAAACGTCTCAGGGTGTTTGTCGACTGGTGCGATCATCGCGCCCCTTAAGCTGGAGAAAGAAAGAATAGGACATAACAAGATTTTGACTAACTTAGAATAGTCAAACCTTCGGTGTAAATACAAGGTCTAGCATAGGAGATGACTGGTGATCTGTTCTGCTTGCTTGGGCTTTTCTTGCTATACTTAATGGTGGACATTCTGACTGGCAGAGTGTCAGTAAATCTCCTGTGGCTGACTGAAAGAACTGAACATATATTTCAGCTTCAATTGGGATGGAGTCAGCCCAAGTCATTACTTAGATTTAATTGTTATACAACCACATACATAAGGATCTTCAAGTGACCTCACAAATGGAATAGCTCGGTAATGACCGTACAATCATCTCCAGTAAGTGTTTCGCTGGTGAATCAGAGATGGCTACGTGTTTGCAGGCAATAGTGTTCGGGGACAAACAATCCGAAGATAAGAAAGCATTCTTTATATGATCTGCAAATTATGCTATAAAATCATTGGGTTTGACTAGTTGCTGATTTTCTGCTCTGTTGCAAGAACCAAAAGCACCCGATAATCTTTTCGCGATCTTTGAAGTTCTTGACTGATCAAGCTGAGTCCAAATTCTACTGATTTCTCGTGACCAACACAAAGGGCTGTCATACCTGGGAAGCTCAACTTCAATGCTTGAATTCCTTCCTCCCTTAATTCACCTGTTACGTATATGAGCTGCTCGAACCTTCCTTCATCAATGAATTGTGCCTTCACAGCGGATTCGTATGCCCTGCGAACTTCGTCTGCACCAAATGCATACATGAGACAGATTGCTCGTACCTTGGCGGTCAGGTCGATGCTTTCTGCTGACCATGCCTCAGCTTGTCCAGCCTCCTGAGCGATCGTTTTCTGGACTTCTGCCAGGGGCTGATCTACATTGAGCTTTCCTACCAATCCTATTGTTCTTTCGGGTTCCGACTTGTAACCAACCAAACATACTAATGTCTCGTATTGGAGCTTCAGTTTCTTGGCAAGCAATAAATTCCATCCGGTCGTGAGTTGCTCGTCGAATGTTCTATGACTTGATAATACACTCATTGTCTTCGGTAAGCGAGCACGATCAAGACCCCAAGGCCGATGCAGAAATAGAGCCGAAGCACGTGGCAGCATCTCGTATAACGCCTGAGTCGGGGCCAGACCCAGAAGCTTGCGCGGATGCGTGCGTTTGTGGTGGTGAGTGATATAGTATTGGTATCTTGTCTAGAGGATACGGTGGAAGTAGATCCAATAAGAAGTGGTGCAATTGAGAGCGTATAGGCAGACTTACATTCGAATCGGCAGGTGACATTACTGATAAGTGATTTGAAAATTAGCAAAACCTCATTACTGTACTTTTTGGAAATTAAGTTCCATTTAACTTAACCCCCATTCATCTATTCATCTTTATGAATTGAAGTTTCGGATCAAGCTCGATCGAGGTCATGAACCCAGTTCGACATGTGCATTGATCGCCAGCAGTTTTGAGATCATGAATCAGCGTTCGAGCACTGATAAATCATTGCTTCTTCACGGAGTCATTAGACCTCGCCGCTTACAAAAACCACTGGGACACGGAACTCCATAGTGTGCAGAAAAATCGATCAAAGGAGCTTGTCTTTTGCCTACCAGTCCGACCAAGACGACGTAAGGAACTTACATACCGCCCAAGCGATTTATATCAACATCTATATCATTGTTCGAGACGAATGATTCTGTGTATCCTGGCTGTTGTTGCGTTTTTAATTCCAAGAAACGCCTTCTCACTCGGACTGCGCAACTTCTCAGAATCTCAGGCTCACTCACTTCTGTGTGAACGATGAAAATTTCCGGTATGTGCCGCCTTTCATCCCGAGATTCTTCAAACGTACTGCCATTTATTGGTGAAACAAGTATCGTCTGGATAACCTTCGGGGCGTTGATCTTTGCTCAGCAAATCGTTGGGTTTGCCAAGTTTATATCGTATGCCAGGTCGCACATCTTACAAAAAGGTCCAGACTCTTCATCCATCGGAAACCAGTGTCGTTGAATGGGTTGATGCGCAATTCTCGGTTGGTGATCAGTGAAGCGTTCCATCTATAAGCCAAATGCCGACTATAATATACGTCGTCTTCCTTGAGCAAAGACTTCAAGTAATTCGCGAGATCCTCGATCGAGTCAAAATCATCGACGTGTATTATCGAGTCATGATTTGGTATGAAAGGCTCGTAATCAGCCCTGGGAGCTCCATCAACGACAGGAACAACACCATACTGAAAAGCTCGTTCCAATTTTTCTGTAATGTAATCTTTACAATTGCTGTTTTCGATCGATAGGTAAAATCGATAAGAAGCGACGACATTTTCGTTTGCTCCTGTGGGTGGTGATCGTGGTACGTTGTGTAAACACGATCCCAATCTGTCCACTCCAATGTATCTATTCAATGCGCGTACAAAGTTGTTTCTAAGTGATGGTGCAGCACAGTCGGAGGCTAGCCATGAGATTTGATTTCCCTTCCTTTTTTGCTTATTTGGCTGCACGCTCCACGTATCTAGAAAGCTCTGTTCTACCAAGGACAATTATATCAAATTTGATGAACTGTCACTGGTTGTTGAGATTCACCAAGGTACGGATGATATATGTCATGATCTCTTCTATATCCCATGGTCACGTGAAAATGTTTCATTGCTTCTTCCGGTATCTGTGGGAAATTGCCCGGGCTCTTAGGGATCCATAATATGTTTCTTCTGCTTTGAGGGTATGTTTTCTTCCATATGAACTGCTTCATTCAATGTTCTGAATGTGTAAACGTGATATATGGGGTTTCTCTAGCTACGAATTGGCATTTCCTTTGCCCGCAATTGATGATTTGGTTAACGAGTCCATTATGTACTGGCATAGTTGTGATAGGAACTCCAACGAATGAGAACACTGATGCCGAATTCGGATACATGAGATATATTGTGATGAAGATGATGATTGCAATCGCTATTAATCCCTTGAGATAATGTCGACATATGAATAAGAATCGAAGCATCATGCTTAGCTACGTTTCGGGAAAGTATCGCTCAAAGACTTTTGCGAGGTGTTGATTATTTGTATTCAAGAGAGGTACCAAAAAGTATATGGGGTATTCATGGGTGAGGTAGTTAGGCTAGTGCGCAGAATAATCTGCGGCAATATTTAGGATCCATGATATGCGCGAATGGGCATACATTGTCGCCTAAGAGAGAGATGTTGTGTTCTTGATTCTTTCCATCAGGGTGAGCGAGAAAGAGAGATTATCACGAGATTCGCCAGTCATTACAACAGGGACATCAAAGGTGCAATGAACTGACATAAAACAGAATGGAACATTGAAGTGTAAATGTATCAAACTCAATGAGAGTCAAATATCTCGTAGTCCCTGCCATCTGAATTCTTACTATCCGAATCTGAGCCTTCGAACAAATCACTTACATCCTTAGGTTTTGCAGTGGGATCAATTGCTTTGACTTGCTCCACTAATTTGCCAGCAGCTTCGTAAGAACGCTCAGCAGACTCAGCGCCAGGATCATGGTCGTCCTGAAGGGTGGCAAGGTGAATGTAGCATTCACAAATCAGATTACACAGTACGATTCACCCGTGGATAACTAAAAAAAGTGGTAAAAGGGACCAGTTTCAACTTTTGTAGACTCTACTATTATTATTACATTGTTATTACATCGTTCCAGTATGCCATTTCTTCATATTGGTACCTCCTCTTCCCGCCCTCTCCCTATATTGCCTGCTCGCCTTCGCACATCAGATCATCCTCAGTGCATCCAGGGACTCCCTGGCGATGCTCCTCCCAACAGCCCCGCTCCTCCTCCCCCCGCTGACCAACGCCGCACGCGACATGGCACCGCAACACAAACCACCCATATCCTTCGAAGATAAAGTCCGCAGCTTGATCTACCATGACTATCCGGACCTGTACACGCACCCGCATCCCCAAGAACACTACCCGCAGCCACAACAATTCTATCAACCGCACCACAACAACTGGAACAGCCCGAACCCGCACCAGTGGGACGAATACCCATAACTCAACCAATCCAACCGTAACAGCGCGAGCGTGCAGGAGCTCAAAGAAGAATACACACAAGGATCTGACACCGACGTGATCCAAGTTAAATCTTCAGAAGAAGCAATCGCTAACGACTCGTCTGAACCTGTCGATCCCGAAATCACATACCGGACCAAACCCCTCCGGAGACGCCATTCCATGCAAGGACCCTGCAGGCACGACTCGCTAGATGCCCCATACTTCGACGTTTCGCCTACTAACCGCCCTTCGAGGGCCCTCTCACGATCCGCACGAAGTGGTGCCGTCCCAAATGAAACCAGGCATCAGGATACACAGGTAAGTGCTCACGAAAATACCCCTCGCGTTCTCAGACCATCAGCTCATTCTCGGAATGAGAGAATTTCGCACTCCCACTCTGGAAAGCGCCGTCCCCAAACGACAAGACGAATCACCGAAAGCCTCCGCGCTCGCGAAGAAACCTGCACAGGTTGATAATGAGAAGGGTTGGCAAGGAGAGACCCTCCAGTCAGAATTCTCGCAAAATTCGGGGCCCTCCTTCTTGATAGAGCCAGCGGAAGAGCTTTCGTGTGAGAATGAGGCTACTTCTCAGGATCAGTCGGATACTGAGATGCTGGTAGAGCCATCATCGATATCGAGTCCCGTTGTATATTCGATGATTGACGATCCCACCGTATCCGACGCTATGGCCAGCATCGACCAGGATTCTGAACAATCGTACGAGACCTCTGAAGTGATATTCCAGTCGCAAGTCGCGGTACCTCTCACCCTTCTTGATCAGGTTGGACGTGGATTTGCCTCTGAATCCCAAAGCGGAGTCGCGCAGCCATCAATCTTCATTGTGGCGGCCACTCATGACGACGGGCAAGCAAAACCTTTGACCCTACACAGCGATCCTTTAGCTTTACACACAGAAACTCGACCAAGAGTTCCAATCGCCGTCCCGAAAGTATTCTCTCGTCTCGACGGAAAGGACCGTAACACTGTCATCGCCCAAGGCCACAAGAATCGGGTACGATTGCCGCCCACTACGAACATACATACAAACGCGAACCAGGCAGTAAACACTGGCGAAACTCAAGGCGCTGCAGCAAAAACGTCACCGCTCATTTATATTAAATCTATCGAACACCAGATAGCTCCCGACCAAGTTGAAGGCCGAATGGTTTCTGCAACTAAAAACCGAGGTAGAGTTGCCAAACAAGTAGATCGACAAACTCTTCCAACCAAGACTTCCCAGACAAATACTCGAAGGTCGCCGACGCATCAGAAACCGCCGAAACTCAAGAAGAAGAAGAAGAAGAAGAAGAAAAAGAAGAAGAAGAAGAAGAAGAAGAAGAAGAAGAAGAAGAAGAAGAAGAAGAAAAAAAAGGCGGGCGCACGCAATGAAGAGGAGACTTCCGCTGAGGCTAGCTCTGTTTCATTGCCTACTGAAGTGGTTACCGGTTCTCTTAGTGCGGTCTCGGCTGATATAACTTCGAATGTCACAATGGACATTATGAAGAAGAGGCTTGAATTCATCCAGCGATATCTCACACGGATTTTCAACGAGGAAGATTTCGACGGAACAGTTTCGTCCCACGAAAGTATTTAGCGAACTGAATAACAAGTTTAGGATTTCAGAAGGCAGCTTAACCTGCTGCGTGGAGGCACGCCTAGACTTCTTCGATAAAGAGCTGAAGAGCGCCATCGGATCCCTCGGGCTGGGGTTAGTAAAGGCAGTGTTACTGGCACACACCACTCTAAGAGCCTGGGAACTCATCAGTCAGTCGCCTGCGTTATCTGCTCAAGCAGATCGTAAAGGTATTCCCATCGTCATCCTTCCCGAGTTCTTACTTACTGACATAGGTTCTCACATCGCACGTGAGACCGACATCATTTTGGCATATGCCCAGCTCCGACAGAGCGCGCTGAGTTCTGAATGGCTGGACTGGAAATTATTGGACTCTTCGCCCATGATAGGCTTCGATGATATTATGACATCTACAACACAGATCATGGATCATTATGAGGCGAACCAAATGAGCGGCATCATCACTCATATATTTGCATCATTAGGTATGAACATTGATGAATGTTTCTGTGTTTCATAAACACTGACAGAGTTTGCATTGCAAGACACTTTCGTGGCATTAAGTAGACCGTATCAATCATGGATAAGTGAAGACCACGACGACCCACGATGGCATTTCGTCATCGAGCGGAGAAGACCCTGGATATTATACGATAGTGATGATCATCGAAGATATTATTCGGTGATAGCAACGGTTCGCAACTTAGGACGTGAGTTTTGGACTGCACACAAACCGACCTCCGAGAAGCGACCTCTAGCGCACAACCCCTACTTACCGTTCCAGCAATCTTCGAACCCGACACCGAGGAACTCATACGGAGTACTACATTCGCACATAGCACTGTGTTCAAGCCGAACCCAAGAAACACTCTGGGAAATATCGAGATGGTCGCCAAAGACTTAGGGACTTCGCTACTGCGCATTGGATTCACACTTCGTGTGATGTCCCTCGTATATAATGATATCATAACGCTACTCAGGCAACAGATCAGGAGACATCAACCAATGGACATCAATGACGGAACAAAAATACCACAACAGACCAGGGACCTTATCGAATGGCGTAAGAATGTTTTGTTGTCCCTTCGCTTGAGCTGTCATTCACAATTGTTAGACGTTGAACTCCTTGATCTGCTCACAACGGTGTCCATGGAACTTCTCCTACCGTACAAACAACATCATCTTAGCGAAATGTTTTGCCAGCAACATTTTGTCGATGGTATAAACCAGGAAGATCTCGAACTAATGCAACAGATGCCAAGCTTGTTGCTTTTCCCGGCAATCAGGAAAGAGGTTCGCAACTGTTACGCGTCGAAGAGTCGAAATAAACTTGAACTGAGGGTCACCTCGTGCTCGCGATTGCATACATTCATGTTGTGTCACTTAGTCTCGGATGCTCCAATAAGTGTTGCTCATGTTGATCACAGAAATGCCGTGCACCACTTTGCACTCAATTCCAGGCCAGCGATCAGTGAGCTGCGTCATCTTGCTTTGGAAACTATTTACACCTTCCACTTTTTTGTTGGTGATCAGATGAAATTGCGTGGGGATGATCTCCACAACTTCCGGATGTGCTTTTCGTATCTCACTGATTACAACATTGAACTGTCGTATAGCTTTCTTTTCGATGGTTGCTAGTGATCCATCATCTTTACCAGATGCCTTTATGAGGACATTCTTGCCTCCGCTCTTGACCTGGATCCCTATCAATTGATATCTCAAATCGGTGATTTTCTCGATTATGAGACCATCCAGTCCTTTATCGGCCTTGAGATTCAGTGGCAAGGAGCTGATAGCGTTTATGTCATCTAGTTTAACGTCGCGTAGTTGAGTGAGAGCTGTTTTGAATTCAGGTGCTTCGGGCTTCGACTGAGCAAATGTCAAAGAATGTTTCAAAGCTCCGTAGCCCAAGGATTGGAAGTATGCGCAAAGAAAGTAGTACTTGATGACTCCTCCAGCCGAACCGCACCCTTTCCATTGTTCCGTCGTACCAAGTAGCGCAATTCTATACCAAAGATGTCCGCTACTATCAGCACTTTGGAAATATTGGCGAAGTTCAATGAAATGCTGTGGGATAAGAAAGTGAATAACAGATCTCTTATCTCTGTAAATGTAACCTGCGTCAATATATCGATCCAGTAATGTCTGGTTGTCCATGAGCTCACGAATTTCTGACTGCGGCTGACCTATCAGCTTCCAGGGATTGTATACTTCGACAAGGATATCATTTGTCAAGAATAGTCTGCCAACGACCTTGAGTAACGTGTTGTCTGATGCCATCTCTTTGATGAGACGGTTTGTATCGACGGAGTAGTCACCCTTACAGAAGTCGTCGATATGTCGACCGATGCCACCGGTGCTTCCGAAGAGCTCAGTGATATTGGTAGATGACATTGATGAAAACCTGGTCTTCACTAGAAAATCGAGCTCCTTGACTTTACGAAGTGGGTGGACGTGGATTTGCTTGAACTTCGTACGGTTCAGAGTAGGGAAACCATTAGTCGATAACGCCAGACCTGATTCCTCCTCTCTAGTGACTAATGCTCGAGTAGACGCCCCGCTTCCTGATACAACTGCGAAATGATTAGGTGCTTCTCCTATCACCTCTATTTGCCGCATGATTTTTCTTCCCAAATCAATGTTGGAGAGTTTATAAAGATGTTCGACTTCGTCTGCATAGAAGGCAATGAAGCAGTGCGCTCCTCCCTTGTTGTCGTACGCTTCTTCAAGGGATTCAAAGAAGGGATTTCCGAAGTCTTTTGCTTCCAGGTCATTGAGGACCTCCTCAGAGAGAAATGCCATTCGACGAAGCTCATTCATGACGAGTCGGTGTGGCAAGTGTGCAACAGTTGTGTCCGACTTGTAATTATGATAAATCGACAGAAAGCTTGACTCCAGTTGTGGTAACACCTTGGATGATCCATACATGAGCGTGGTTTTCCCAACACCCATCACTCCGGTAACGAGTATACTGCCAGCTGTGCGGTACTCCTTTTCTACTTCTGCCTTGAAACGTTTTGCATGAATGATCCACCCGTTTATCTTTTCGACAAATTCCTTGATGATCGGTGAGACGTATAGGGGTGTGACCTTGGACCTTTTCTGGACTCGAACAATGTTCCAAGCTTGCTTAAACATACGACAGCATTCCTTAAAATTCACTTCGGGCTTAAGAGCGAATGTATTATAAAGGCTTTCTAACTGCAACATATCTTTGGGAAGATCCTCCAAATCTTCGACCTCGAAGACGGGAGAAGGCGTAGATTCTCTTGATACTTCTGCCTTGCCACTTGTTTGTACTGCGTTGCTTGGGATGACTTGAAAGTATTGGGTGACTGAGGGTTGTTTTGATGAGTTCGCAGGCATTTAGAGCTTGGTTGCTTTTCCTATCTGAATATAATGAGACAAGGGTGTGATCTGTCCAGCGCGGGTCTATTTACGTGTCTTATGTTGAATGTTATCAGGTCAGCGGGTAGCGAGGAGCAAACTAAGGGCGCGTAAGTGGTATCCTATTGTGGCGGGGAGCAAAGTACGGCCGCTTCAGCAGTGTCTGAGTGCTGTTGAGTAGCGCAGAGCGAAGTATAGATGCCCGAGCTGTTTCTGAGTAACCGAGAAGAGCGAGGAGTGATTTAGGCGAGTTGGGTGCGTTCGACTACCTAATGATATGATCCTGTTTTGGAGAGGAGACTGTGACAGGATAATGTTAGTGATTTGATGTCTTGGGCTCGTGTTCAACTGTCCACAATGGAACTCAATGAAACTGCTCCCATAAAGCATCTACAAGCTGTGCAGATGCCCCTATACAGTAGTACGAACGATCATACCAGCCTTGAAGCTTGTCTACCGTTGGCAACGTGATCCAGCCTTACCTGGGATCCTGATTCACAAGAGCTGATACAACGGGACTTGAGAAGAGTATGTGCGGGTTTGAGGGACCCAACGAAGGAGCCGGCTGGGAGGTGGTGCGGTGAGGGTGGGGGATATAAGCGTTCGGGGCCTCACAGGATCCTGTCGATGGCACCGTGAGTGGGCGTTGGTTTCTGGTGATGGGGTGTTGATCTATAGTGATAGTGATGACCAGAGGGAATCGGGAGTTGGATGCCGGCTCTGGAGAGTATGCGTTGGTGTGTTAGAGGCGCGAAGGAAGGAAGGCAGGGAGGAAGGCAGCAATGGACCACATAGATTCTAAGGAAACAGGACACACATATAAGATAGAAACAGCTGAGCTAATTTCACCCTTAACACCATCTCGTCTCCAAAAGCAACATGCTGAGCCCTCATCACAAGATACACATTGCTCATCTTATACACTATTGGAATTTCGTCTTGTGCAGACTCCCTCTAAGTGGACGTCGAAGGATACAAACGCAAGCAAGAATACAAACCAGATACCGTGCGGAATGGCGATAAATCTTACCTTCGAACCGTACAAACACAGTTTCAGCAAAGAGCGGATTGAACGAAAGGGTCGGAAAGTGATGAGAACGTCGCAACAATCGGAGTTGGAAGAATGATTGTGGACTATCATCAAGTCTCAGCGAGTAATGCGGAAAAGCTCGAAGAGAGAAGATTACATAT
>Ga0160429_1001841_pt1 | contig 11400 bp, 11 predicted proteins | sample SolpanmetagenomR_FD_108199 | JGI IMG/M metagenome (GOLD analysis project Ga0160429, IMG submission 108199) | Solar panel surface microbial communities from Lawrence Berkeley National Laboratory, California, USA - R | ecosystem: Engineered > Built environment > Solar panel > Unclassified ... | reverse complement strand
TGCGTGATATTGAAGGCGCCGAGCACCACCCGGGCGAGGCCCGGAACGGGGATCTCCGGCTCGGAACTCTCGAAGCCCGGCAGGCGCCCGCGCATCACCTGCAGGAAGCTGCGCCGCGGCGGCGGCGCCGGAACCTCGTGCACGACCGGGCCGCCGGTGTCGCCGTTGAGGTTCACGCAGATCACGAGATCGGCCCCGAGGGCGCGGGCCAGCGCCACCGGGACTGGATTGACCAGCGTGCCGTCCATCAGCACCCGGCCCTCGTGGGTGACCGGCGGGAACAGGCCGGGGATCGCGTAGGAGGCGCGCACCGCCTCCACGGCGGGCCCGTCGGTCAGGCTCACCTCGTGGCCGGTGCCGTACTCGGTGGCGACGCAGCCGAAGCGGATCGGCAGGTCCTCGATCCGGCGCGTGCCGAGATCGGCGAAGAGCCTCTGGCGCAGGCGGTTGCCGGCGATCAGGCCGGAGCCGGGCAGGCGCGGATCGATGAGCCCGACCACCCGGCGGCGGGTCAGCGTCCGGGCGAAGGCTTCCAGGCGGTCGAGCCGCCCCGCGGCGTAGCAGGCGCCGACCACCGCGCCGATCGAGCAGCCCGCCACCACGGTCGGGTGGATGCCGGCCTCCTCCAGGGCGCGCAGCACGCCGATATGCGCCCAGCCCCGGGCCGAGCCGCCGCCGAGCGCGAGCCCGATCCGCGGACCGGCGCGGGGCGCCGGGCGGACCGGTTCGACGGTGCCGGGCAGGAAATGGGGGACGGCTGGACACTCTTGCCACCGCGCCGTGGCAAGGGACGGGCTCATCGCCCGGCGGCCTTCAGGACGATTTGGCCGTCCGCCTCCCGGACGACGCTGCGGTAGAAGCAGTCCCGCCGCCCGGTGTGGCAGCAACCCCCGTCGCCGCCAACCTCGACGCGGATCAGCAGGGCGTCCTGGTCGCAATCGACCCGCATCTCCACGACGCGCTGGATCTGGCCGCTGGTCGCGCCCTTGTGCCAGAGTTCCTGGCGGGAGCGCGACCAGTACCAGGCCTCGCCGGTCTCGAGCGTGCGCGCCAGCGACTCGGCGTTCATGTGGGCGAGCATCAGCACCTGCCCGTCCCGCGCGTCCACCGCGATGCAGGCCACGAGACCATCCCGGTCGAAGCGGGGCGTGAGGGCAGGCCCCTCCTCGACCTCGGCGCGGGTGCCGGGGGGAGCGAAGGCGATGTCGCGCGCGGTCATGGTCGAGACGCCGCCCGGGACTACTTGGCGCCGCCGCGCACCAGGGTCAGGAAGCGGACCTGTTCGTTGGCATTGTCCTTGAAGACGCCCCGGAACTGGCTGGTGATGGTCGAGACGCCGGCCTTCTGCACGCCGCGCATCGCCATGCAGAGATGCTCTGCCTCGACCATCACGGCGACGCCGCGGGGCTTGAGGATGCTCTCGATCACGTCGGCGATCTGGGCGGTCATCGTCTCCTGCGTCTGCAGGCGCCGGGCGAAGGTGTCGACCACGCGGGCGAGCTTCGACAGGCCGACCACGCCCCGGGTCGGGTAATAGGCGATGTGGGCGAGCCCCATGAACGGCACCATGTGGTGCTCGCAGTGGGAGTGGAACGGGATGTCGCGCACCAGCACGATGTCCGAGTAGCCCTCGACCTCCTCGAAGACGCGCTCCAGCAGTTTCTCGGCATCGACGCTGTAGCCGCCGAACAGCTGCTCGTACGCCTTGGTGACCCGGGTGGGGGTGTCGAGCAGGCCCTCGCGGGTCGGATCGTCGCCGGCCCAGCGCAGGAGCGTGCGCACGGCGGCCTCGGCCTCGGCGCGGCTCGGGCGACCGGTCTCGATCCCGTCAGGGACGCGGGTGGCGGAGACCGGCTCGGGCGCGACCTCGACGGGACGGCCGTCATTCACCGGCCGATCGTCATTGCGCATGCCGTTCAGCCCTTGCCCGTCGAGACCGTTCCGGTCGAAACCCGGCGCGTCGCCCTGATAGGACAAGGATTTGAGGGCGGCATCCATGGCATCTCCGGCCCGCGCGATGCGGGACTTCATCGGGGTGCTGTCAGGCTTGGCGTACATCGTCGGATCGCGTCGGGCGTTCGAGGGAAGATCCCGGGCTCGAAAAGGTTTCGAGCCGGCGCCCCGGATGGACTGAAGCCTTTGGAACCACCGTGGCCGTGGGCGCGACCCTGGTCGACGGCCCGCCTCCTCGCGAAGCGACCGCAAGGGGCCTATATCATCGTTCGCGGGGCAACGCGCAATGCGCGAGCCGCGCGGCAGATTCCCGATGAGATTGGCGTACCCGGCCGAGGACCCGATGCTCGACGACATCTACAACCGCCGTATCCTGGAACTCGCCGCCGACATCCCCCGGCTCGGCCGGCTGGAGAATCCGGACGCCAGTGCCACCGCGCATTCCCGGTTGTGCGGTTCGACCGTGACGGTCGACCTCGTCCTCGGCGACGATGGCCGGGTGGCCGACTTCGCCCAGGAGGTCCGGGCCTGCGCGCTGGGGCAAGCCTCCTCGTCGCTGATGGGCCGCCACGTGGTCGGCGCCAGCGCGGACGAGCTGCGGGGCGTCCGCGAGACCATGCGGGCGATGCTCAGGGAGAGCGGCCCCGCGCCCGACGGCGCCTGGGCGGACCTCGCGGTGCTGGAGCCGGTGCGGGAGTTCAAGGCGCGCCACGCCTCCACGCTCCTGACCTTCGACGCGGTGGTGGATGCCCTCGACCAGATCGCCGCCAAGCGGCAGGCCGCCTGACGGCATGGCCCGGCGGGCCGCGCATTGGGTGATTCGCGGCTACCAGCTCACCCTGTCGGGCCTGATCGGCCGCCAGTGCCGCCACTGGCCGAGCTGCTCGGAATACACCGACACGGCCATCGCCCGGCACGGGCTGTGGCCCGGCGGCTGGATGGGATTCGCCCGGATCTGTCGCTGTGGACCGTTCGGCACCCATGGGATCGACCTCGTGCCGGAGCGGGTGCCGCAGGGGGGGGCGTGGTACCGCCCCTGGGTCTACGGCCGCTGGCGCGGCGTCGAGGCGCCGCCTTCGCCCTTCGCCTGCGAGGCCCTGGAGGAGGGCGGCCGGGTCGACGCCCGCTGAGCGTCGTGTTCCCGTTTTGTTTCACGTGAAACACGCTTGATCGGTCGGGCGTCGCGCCACCTCGACGTGCCGGTGCAACCCGACCGCGAGCGGCGTCCGCTCACCCCGCCTCGCCCGTCCACCCCCTCATCCCGGGGTGCCCGAGTCGGCGGGCCGCGACGGCGAGCGCCAGGGGGACTCGCGACCCCCGGAACCGTCCTTGGAGGTTTGCGCCGCCCGGCCTCTCAGGACGCGGAGGCGGGTCGGACGTCCTGGGCCGTCCCTGTCCGACGGCCCGTCCTCCGCATCCGCCGATCCTCACGCGGCCTGACGATTGGCCGCCAGCCGCTCGGCGAACTCGATCGCCTCGATCAGGCTGTGCTCGTTGGCGATCCCGGTGCCGGCGATGTCGAAGGCGGTGCCGTGATCGACCGAGGTCCGGATGATCGGCAGGCCGAGGGTGACGTTCACGCCCGACAGGTCCATCCACTTGCCCGTGGCCGGGTCGATCTCGAAGCCGAGGAGCTTCACCGGGATGTGACCCTGGTCGTGGTACATCGCCACCACCGCGTCGTACTGGCCCGCGCGCAGCTTCACGAACACCGTGTCGCCCGGCACCGGCCCGTGGATGTCGAGCCCGTCGGCGTTGGCCTGCGCGATCACCGGGGCGCTGACATCGATGTCCTGGCGTCCGAACAGGCCGCCCTCGCCGGCATGGGGGTTGAGCGCCGCCACGGCGATCTTCGGCTTGGCCAAGCCCAGCCCCTTCAGGGCCTTGTCGGTGAGGTCGATGACGAGGCGCAGGCGCTCCGGGGTCAGGCGCTTCGGCACGTCCTCCAGGGCCACGTGGGTCGTGACGTGGGAGACCCGCATGTTGCCGTGGGCCAGCATCATCACCGAGCCGCGCACGCCGGTCAGCTCCGCCAGCATCTCGGTGTGGCCGGCATAGTGGTAGCCGGCCTTGTTGAGCGCCTCCTTGTTCAGCGGCGCCGTGACGATGCCGCCGACCTTGCCGGCCATGGCGAGGCGCACCCCGGCCTCGATCGCCTTGTAGGCGAAGCGCCCGCCATCGGCCGAGAGCCGGCCCGGCTCGATCGGCGCGCCCTCCGCGTCGGCCTGGAGGCAGCACAGGGCCGGCCAGTCGCCGCCCTCGGAAACCTCGGGGATCCGCTCGGGGAGAAGGCCCAGGGCCTCCTCCGCCCGGTGAAGGGCCGGGGCGCTGCCAATGATCATCAGGCGCAGATCGCCCGCGGCGATCCGATCCTTCAGCCGCGCGGCGGCCTTGACGATGATCTCCGGCCCGATGCCGGCCGGATCGCCCATGGTGATGGCCAGATGTGGGGTCACGCGTCGCTCCTGCTGCGCGGAAAGCCGTTGCCGTAGAGTAGATCGCGCCAGACGCCCTCTGTTCCGAAGGCGCCCGATTTCGACACGACCGCCACCCCGTCCCAGCGGCCGCCCCGCAGGGTCGAGCGGGGCAGACCCGGGGCGATCTGTCCGGTGACGTCGAGGCGCAGGACGCCCAGGGCGAGGCAGAGCGCCTTGAGGGTCTCGCCGCCGGCCACCAGCAGCGTGCCGGGCCGCGGGATCCGGTCGATCACGCCCGCGAAGGTCCGGGCGATCCGCGCCGCGGCCTCCTCGCGGGCGATCCCGTCGGGCAGCGCGAGGCTCGCCAGGGCGACGCCGTCCCGGTCGAGGCGCGCGGCCACCGCGCCGGCCTGATCCGGGTCCTGCGCCGACAGGACGAGGTGGTGGCCGCCGCAGGCCGCGAGCTGCGCCGCGGTCTCGGGCCGGTCGGAGCCGAACAGTCCGAGCACGGGGCCGACGAGCCGGTCGTCGCCCGGGGCCGCCGCGTCTCCCGCCAGGGCGGCCGCGAGGCCGCCGCTGCCGCACCAGAGCACCGGCCCGTCGCCGCCGAGCGCGGCCACCTGGACGAGGTCGGGATCCTTGCCCGCGTCGTAGACGGCCACGCCCGCGACCGGGCCCTCGGCCACGCTGGCCCGGCGCGCCGGCAATCCGACGGCCCGCAAGGCCTCGGCGATGTCGCCCGAGACCGGCTCGAAGCCGCCGCCCCGTCGGGCGAGCTGATACCCGCCCTCCGTGCGGCGGCCCTGGAACGGGAAGGCCGGCGCCACGACGCAGCGCTCCCAGGCCCCGGTCCGCAGCACCGCCGCGAGTTCCGCCGCCCAGGGACCGCGCAGCAGGCTGTCGACCTTCTTGAAGGCGATGTCGGCGCCGTCCAGCCGGGACGCGAGGCCTCCGACGATCCGCCCGGCGGCCTCCGCCGACAGCTCCCGGGTGCCGGAATCCATCGCCAGGCATCCGGCGGCCTCAGCCGTCAGGATCTCCGGCCACGCGACCGGGATCGACCCGCACAGGCCGGTGAAGCCTGCAGCCGTGTCGAGGGTGCCGGTGAGGTCGTCGGCGATGAGGCGCAGGCAGGTCATGTCGGGCGGATCATGGCAGGAACCCCGTCGGCCACTCCGCCCGACCGCGGCTCGCCTGCTTGTTGTCAGGTTGTCACCCGGCATACAGAGCGGCCGGAGCGGGGGTCAAGCGCGCGGCGCCGCGGGGCCGGGTTTCGCGGCCCGACCGGGATCGAGGGCGAGGTCGAGGAGCCGCCCCTCGAACAGCCGGTTCCGGGACGTGGCGATATGGGCGGCCATGCGGGCCTGGGCCTCCGCACCGTCGCCGCCCGCGATCGCCGCGAAGATCCCGCGATGCTCCTCCAGTACGCCGCGCAGGCCGGAGCGCGGGCCCTGCAGGGCGAGGCCGTGGATCGTCATGCCCACGGCGATGTGCGGTTGCAGCGCCTCCAGGCAGGCCGCGTAGTAATGGTTGTTCGACGCCGCCGCGATCGCGTGATGGAAGGCGAAGTCAGCATCCGCCCGGTGCTGGGCCTGCCGCGTCGCCGCCGTGAGCCGGTCGAGCGCCGCCGCGATGCGGCCCAGGGCGTCGGCATCGCGGCGCAGGGCCGCGTGGAAGGCGGCGTCCGGCTCGAGGGTGAGCCGGAACTCGTAGCAGCGCTGGATGTCGGCGATGCTCTCCACCGGGGCGAAGCCCAGGGCCGGGCGCGCCGCCCGCGCCCGCACGAAGCTGCCCGCCCCCTGCCGCGAGGCGATGGCGCCCTCCCGGCGCAGCCGCTCGAGGGCCGCCCGGACCACCGGGCGCGAGACCCGGAAGCGTCCCGCGAGGTCATGCTCGCTCGGGAGCCGTGTGTCGGGCCCGTAGGTGCCGTCCGCGATCCCCGTGAGGAGCGCGTGATAGACGCCGTCGGCCAGGGAGACGGGCCGGGTCGGGGCCGCACCGCGGCCCGCCGGCCGCTCCGGCGCCTGCACCCGGTCGGGTCGGTCGGGTCGGTCGGACGGGTCGAACGGGGATGGGGACCTCGCTGACGACATCCCCGGAGGCCTCCGCGGCTCGAGACAGGCGGCGCCGAGTCAGCGATGAGCCGCCCGGCTTGTCAACATGTGCACGGTCGGGGCCGCAAGTTGCGCGGACTTGTCGAAAGGTTGTAGCAGCCGGCTCGGGGGCTGAGCGGGCGCCGAGGCCCGGGACGGGGCGGCGCCGGAAGGGCGAACCATGCAGATTCCCATCAAGCGCTCCCTGGAGCGCGTGCCCGGCGGCCTGATGGTGGTGCCGCTGTTCCTCGGCGCGATCCTCCACACGCTCTTCCCGAACACCGCGACGTTCTTCGGCTCGTTCACCGGCGCGCTGTTCAACGGCGCGCTGCCGATCCTGGCGGTGTTCTTCGTCTGCATGGGCGCGGGCATCGATTTCCGCGCCGCCCCGGCGATCGCCCGCAAGGGCGGCGTGCTGCTGGCCGCCAAGGTCGGCGTCGCGGCGATCATGGGCGTGGTGTTCGGGCAGTTCCTGGGCGAGTCGCCCGTGACCAGCGGGGCATTCGCGGGGATCTCGACGCTCGCGATCGTCGCCGCCATGAACGACACCAATGGCGGGCTCTACCTCGCCCTGATGGGCCAGTTCGGCCGCCCGAAGGATGCGGGCGCCTACGCGATCATGAGCCTCGAATCCGGACCGTTCCTCACCATGGTGACCCTCGGTCTGGCAGGCCTGTCCGCCTTCCCGTGGCCGACACTGGTGGGCAGCATCCTGCCGCTGCTGATCGGCATGATCCTGGGCAACCTCGACCGCGACATGCGCGCCTTCCTGTCGGGGGCGGCGCCCGTGATGATCCCGTTCTTCGCCTTCGCCCTCGGCTTCGGGCTCGACCTCGCCAAGATCTGGCAGGCAGGTCTCCTCGGCATCGGGCTCGGCGTGGCCGTGGTGGCGGTCACCGGGGCGGTCCTGTTCGTCGCCGACCGGCTCACCGGGGGCAACGGCGTCGCCGGGGTCGCGGCGGCCTCCACGGCCGGCAATGCCGCCGCGGTGCCGGCGATCATCGCGGCCGCCAACCCCGCCTACGCGGAGGCGGCCGGTCCCGCCACCGTGCTGGTGGCGGCGAGCGTGGTGGTCACGGCGCTGCTCGTGCCGCTGCTGACCGCCTCCGTGGCCGCCCGGGTCGGGCCGGAGCGCGATCCGTCCGCGCCGGTGCCGGATCCGGTACCGCAGCCCGCCACGACGGCGCACTGACCGGTCCGCGCGTCCGCCCGTGCGCATCCGGGCGGCAACCGAAGGGCACGACGCCTGTTGTCTCGGCAGACAGCCCGGCGCGGCCGGGCGCGACCGACGATCAGAGCGGGCACAGCATGTCCACCGAACCCCGGGGCAAGACGCATATCGACATCTACGACCGCGCCATGCGCGAGGCGTGGGCTCAGCGCTTCGGCGTCAGCGAAGTTCGCCTGCGCAAGGCGGTCACGATGGTGGGCAGCCGGATCACCACCGTGGCCGCCTATCTCGACAGGCCGGCGTCCTGACCCGGCGGGCCGCTTCGTGAAGCCCGATTTCCATCCGCCGCCGGGGTGGCCCCATCCCGAGAACCAAGCGCCCGGGTTCGACATGGCGCCCGGACCCGACGACGCGAGCGCCCCGCTCGCGGGGCCGGATGCCATAAGTTTCGAGCAGATCCGCGAGCGGGCCTACGAGCTGTGGGAGCGCAATCACCGACCGGAGGGGTTCGAGATCGAGTTCTGGCTCCTGGCCGAGCGTGAGCTGCGCAACGAGCGGGAGCGGCGGAAGGCCGCGCACGAGCCGGCACCGTCCGGCCTCGGTCCGCCGTCCGGCTGACGCACGTCGGCGGCGGGTTGATCCGCCACCGCCGCGCCCGCAAGGGGCGGGATACGCCTCCGATCGTGCGGGATCGGCCCGCGGGCGGCGCTGCTCAGGCCGCGGTGGCCGCCTTCCGGGCGTCGGCCACTGCGGCCTCGAAGGCCATGAACGCCTGCGTGGCCTCGTCCCAGGCCTGGGCGCGGATGTGGCGGGCGAGGGCAGCGGCCTGATCGCGGGCCTGCGACAGGGCCGTTTCCACGGCGGCGGGCCGCGCCGGATCGGCGGGGATTCCCGGGGGCGGCGTGTCCACGGAGCGCATCCCGACCAGAGTCGCCGCCAGCGCGCGGCGCCAGGCCGCGCAATCGGCCGGGATCCGGGCGACCCGCAGGTCGGCACCCTCGCGCTCCTGCTGGTCGAGCAGGGTGCGGCTCAGATCCTCGATCTGCTCGAGCTGGGCCAGGGCATCGCCGATCTCCCGGCGGGCCTTGTCGGTCCCCTGCGCGATCTGGCCGACGTTCCGCGCGATGTCGCCGGTGGCCTGGATCTGCTGGGTCATGATCTCGGAGGCTTCGCGCATCTGCGCCGCGACGGTCGCCACGGCGCCGCTCTCGGCCTCGACGCGGGCATTGGCCCGCACCATGGCGGCGGCGCCGGTCTCCACCGCGCTGCGGCTGCGCGTCACCGCCGCCTGCATCGCCGCCATCTCCTCGCGCAGGCCGTTCACGCGGGCGCGGATCTCGTCGGTCGCCTTGGCGGTCTGGGCCGACAGGGTCTTCACCTCGGCGGCGACGACGGCGAAGCCGCGGCCGGCTTCGCCCGCCCGGGCGGCCTCGATGGTCGCGTTCAACGCCAGCAGGTTGGTCTGGGCCGAGATCGCCGCGATGGTGCCGGCCATCTCCTCGATGCGCAGGGCCGCTGCCGAGAAGCTGTCGAGGCGGCCGCCGATCTCCTCGGTGCCTTCCTCGATCCCGCGCATGCCGTCGGTGGCACGCTGGAGATCGCCGACGCAGGTGGCGATGCCGGCCCGAGCCGTCTCGGCGGTCTCGGCCGCCGAGGAGGAGCGGGCCGCGATCTCGCTCGTGGTGGCGGCGAGTTCCTCGCTGGCGGCGGCGATCAGGCGGGCCTGCTCGGCGGTGCCCGACGCGTCGTGGGTCATCCAGCCGATCGAGACGCCGGCATCCGAGGCCGAAGCCGACAGCCGTGCCAGCAGCGGCAGCCACGCGCGATTCGGGACCGCCGCGGCGGCGTCGGGCTGCCGGGCCGCTTCGACGGCGACCGCGACGGTTGCCTCGGTCGGCGCGCGCACCGTCACCGCGGGTTCGACCACGGCTTCGTTCCGACGCCGCCGGCGCAAGCTGAACATGCGGGTACCTCCGACATTCCAATCAGAAAGAGATTCGCATGGAATCTTCAACCAATGGTGAAGGATGAGCTCGTCGCTTGACCCGAGTGAAGTGACCGTCCTGCAGCCTAAAGCCAGGATTGCATAGGTTTGATGACCCCCGGGCGTAGTCCGCCCGGGGGAACGGTAAGCTATTCGCCGGTCAATGCGGCCTTGGTGCGGGACCACCAGCCGGCGCGCTTGGGACGATCCGGATCGGCCGGCGGCGTCAGCACGACCGCCACGGGCTCGCGGACCGGCTCGGGGGCCCTGTCAGCCACCGGCTCCGCCAGCGTCTCGGCGGCATGATCGACCGTGGACGCGTCCGGCTCGGACGCAACCGGGAGATCCACCGCGGTCTCGCCCCGGGCTGCCGACGGTGCGGCCTCGACCGCCTCCGCCACCGCCTGCGCGCTCACCGGCTCCTCTGCCGACAGGACGACCGCGTCACCCGCCATCTCGGGGACGTCCTCGGACTCGGCGGCGTCCCGGGTGCGACCCTCGCCGCGACCCCGTCCGCCCCGACGCCCCCGGCGACGGCGGCGCCCGTTCTCGTCCTCAGTGCGGGCCGCCTCATCCGGTCCGGCGACGGCCTCGTCGGAGTCCCGGGCCTCTGCGGCGACGGCAATCTCGGCCAGCCCGTCGGCGGCAACCGGCTCCCGGCCCTCCCAGCCGTCGTTCCGCCCGTCCTCGGGGCTGTCCTTGCGCCCGTCCTCGCGGCTGTCCTCGCCGTCCTCCTCCTCCGGGCGCTCGCCACCCTGACGCTCGTCCTCGGCGCGGCCTTCCGGCCGGCCGCCCCGGCGGCGGCGGCGACGACGGCGGCGGCGGCCGTCGCCTTCCTCGCGCGTTCCATCCTCGCGGGCTTCGGTGTGGCCCTCCTCGGCGTCGCCCTCGGCGTCCACCTCGGTCTCTGCCTCCGCCTCGGCGGCGTCGGCCTCGTCGGCTTCGTCATCCTCGTCGTCGAACTCGGTGACCGGGGAGATCGCCTGGGCGCGCACGCCCGTGACCGGACCTTCGGCGCGCTGGGCCGGCTCGCCCCGGTCGAGCTGGAAGGCGGCCGTGACCGCCAGCCCCTCGTCGGCCGCGATCGTGATGGTGACGCCGAAGCGCAGCTCCAGCTCGCGCAGGTGCCCGCGCTTCTGGTTGAGGATGTACAGCGCCACCTCGGTCCGGGTGCGCAGGATCAGGTTGTGGGAGGAGGATTTGAGCAGCGCCTCCTCGATGGAGCGCAGGATGTGGAGCGCCACCGAGGCGGTGGCGCGCACGAAGCCCGAGCCGCCGCAATGGACGCAGGGGATCGAGGAGGATTCGAGCACGCCGGTGCGGATGCGCTGGCGGCTCATCTCCATGAGGCCGAAGGGCGAGATCCGGCCGACCTGGATGCGGGCGCGATCGTTCTTCAGGCACTCGTTGAGCTTCTTCTCGACGGCGCGGTTGTTCCGCTTCTCCTCCATGTCGATGAAGTCGATGACGATCAGGCCCGCGAGATCGCGCAGGCGCAGCTGGCGGGCCACCTCCTCGGCGGCTTCCAGGTTCGTCCGGAGCGCGGTGTCCTCGATGTCGTGCTCGCGGGTGGAGCGCCCGGAGTTCACGTCGATCGAGACCAGGGCCTCGGTCGGGTTGATCACGAGGTAGCCGCCGGACTTCAGCGTCACGTGGGTCGAGAACATCGCGTCGAGTTGCTGCTCGACCCCGTAGCGCGCGAAGATCGGCGTCGAGTCCCGGTAGGGCTGCACCACCTTCGACTGGCCCGGCATCAGCATGCGCATGAAGTCGCGGGCCTCG
>Ga0160429_1001840_pt1 | contig 11401 bp, 11 predicted proteins | sample SolpanmetagenomR_FD_108199 | JGI IMG/M metagenome (GOLD analysis project Ga0160429, IMG submission 108199) | Solar panel surface microbial communities from Lawrence Berkeley National Laboratory, California, USA - R | ecosystem: Engineered > Built environment > Solar panel > Unclassified ... | reverse complement strand
GAGACTGGCGAAGGTGTAAAAGCTCGAAGGCCGACACGGAATGGAATATCGGTCCCGGAAAAGGAGACCCTTTGCCTCCATAGGAAGTCTAAGTCATTGCTGGTTGTATTTGTATACGATACATTCTATGTTCTGATGGGTATGGGTCCCACTCACTGCGATACTCCAACCCTTGACAACAACGTTTTGATCACGGCAGCACCACCTGCAACTTTACCGTGACGCCTAGCTCGTTAGCCTTCGCGGCCCTTGAACCCCTTTCAAAGCTTACCCAGGGATCGTAGAACAGAGTTGGCACATCTATGTTTGAGCTTATCATCATAGACTGATCCCAATCCTCACAAACCGACGATGGGGCGCTCCAGTATGCCTCTGTCCTCTATTCGCCAAATGGTTCCGCTGGAGTCACCTTCCTCGTTCGCCTCTCTATGACCGGCGTGCAGAAGCTGGTCACCAACGACTAAGAATCATCTCTTAGCTCTCGAGGGTGAGAAAGCAGCGAAGACTTCTCGCTGCCCCGCTTGACGCTCCGCTATGTTAGTATGTACGTGTTTGGTGACTGTGAGAAAAACTACGTACCTGGCTCCAATAAGCTGCTGCCGTCTTTGACGAATCGTAAGGTTGCCTCTTCTTGCGAGTGGCCAATTTATCTATTGGCTGTCTATGGCTCTTTGTAATGTAGATCATTCATTTCTGCATCTCATCAAGGATAGTACTTTTCTAGGCCGAATGAGCTCAGAAAATGAAAAGAAGGCATCAGGATTCATCGCGTGGGCACCTTACCATTATTTCCTCATGCGGTAACAGTGGTCTCCGCTCCGCTGCGACTCTGATAATTTAGCTTGGCGTTCCGCTCTTCGGATGTCCCATCAAACTTTGTGCTCTCCACCAGTCTCCTTCCAGTCGAGATCATTTCATCGGCCATGTCTTCGCGGAAACTTGCTTTCGACCTTTCTAAATGCGCGAGGCCCAATGTATTGGCATTGGAGCCATACCGGTGCGCCCGAGAGTATGTTAACATCAGTATCGGCCAACCAGAGTTGACTGAGGACTAACAACATAGTGACTACAAAGATGATGGCACGAATATACTCCTGGATGCAAATGAAAATGCTTACGGTCCTGGTCTCGCCCTCGAGAGCGACGGTCAGCTCAATGGAGACGCAAGCAATGGCCTTGGTGTGGATGTTCGCCTTACCGGACTAAATCGATATCCGGACCCGTAAGGCCATGTAGTTATTTAGACTTCTAGGATAGCCATTGACACAAGAGCAGACATCAAGAAGACCTTAAACAGCTATTGTGCAATCTTCGCAACACTCACGTTCATACAGCAAAGGACATCACCCCAACCAACCTCTTCGTGGGTGTTGGCTCTGATGAAGCAATAGACAACTTGCTTCGCTGTTTCTGCGTGCCAGGTAAGGACAGCATACTGACGTGCCCACCAACGTATGGTATGTACGCAGTGAGTGCTCAGGTAAACGATGTGTCTGTAGTAAAGGTTCCTCTGCGCACCTCGGAGAATTTCAGCGTGGACATCCCAGCCATCAAATCCAAACTATCGTCGAATCCTACCATCAAGCTTGTTTACCTGTGTTCTCCAGGGAACCCGACCGGCACCCTAATCTCGAAAGACGACGTACAGCAGATCTTGGAGCATCCAACCTGGAACGGTGTTGTGGTGCTAGACGAGGCCTATGTGGACTTCGCTCCAGAGGGAGCAAGTTTAGCTGAATGGGTAGCGGAATGGCCTAATCTTGTCGTAATGCAGACATTGAGTAAGGCCTTCGGTCTGGCGGGAATCAGACTCGGCGCCGCTTTCACCAGCCCGGAGATCGCAAAGCTCCTGAACTCACTGAAGGCTCCATACAATATCTCAGATCCAACCAGCCAGCTTGCTCAGACGGCTCTTGCGCCGAAGCACTTAGAAGTCATGCGTGCAAATCGATCTCGAATCATTGAGCAACGGAACCGCCTTATACAGGAACTTCCAGGGATAGCCGGTGTCGGCAATTTCCTAGGCGGGTTTGCCTCCAATTTCCTTCTTGTGGAAATGCTCGATGCTTCAAGTAGGAGCGGAGGGAAGCCCAGCAACGAGACGGCGCTGAAGGTCTACGAGGGGTTAGCAGAAGGGAAGGGTGTTGTCGTGCGGTTTCGTGGAAAAGAGCCGGGATGTCTGGGATGCTTGAGAATCACAGTAGGGACGAAAGAAGAGGTGGACCGATTTCTGGTCGCTGTAAAAATGGTCCTGCATAGCGTATTTGGCGAGCAGCCACTCGCCAACGGACACCAGCAAGAGGAGGCCAAGGAACGAGAAGCAAACGATGTGATTGCCTAATTGCCCGTACCAGCAATGGAGATGGATCCAGTTGCCCTTGTCGTCGTTGTGTACAGTACGCTCTTTGGAGTACACTCTGAGCGATACCCGCATCTCGGAGGCATGTAGCCCTGGACAATTGCGCAAACAAGGCGACAGCTGGATTCCAGATTAGGCATACTCAGCACGATCCTTTACTGTCGTCTCCGCCGCAATCGAGCTCCAGGGTGCACCTCCAAGACTACCAAGAACGCCCAAGCAATGACAGTTATTGGGAAGAAGAATGACGCATCAAATGAAGTCGACGTCTTGGCGTTCATTTCGCTCAGAGATGTGCATGACCTTATTTATTGGAACATGGACACACGATCTATAGTAACGGTTCCACGGGTTGTGTTCGACAGCCACTGATGAGGCTTGACTTTGTCCTGCTCGAGTGGTTGAACAGCCATCGACGAGACTCTCATTTATCAACATGTTGTACTCTACAAATGCGCAAAACTATGCAAGCTAAATGCCCACCGAAGGTCGAGACACCATGCTTGTTGGTCTTGTTTCATGGAAAGACGGACCCCTGGCCAACCTTGTACGGCCTGCAGTCCCTGCACTGCGACGACAGTGCTTAACTGGAACAATGCCAAGTTTAACAAGCTTTTCCTCTATAATATTGCACGTATCAACATCTTCGCTCCTCTACGTCTAGTTCGCCTCTTGTTGATATCCATTTCAAGGTTTCCACTCCTTGCTCCGATCTTTCCTACCCACATATCATGGCTAAGTGCCTGTCGATGCTCGGGTAGGCTGGCATTATCAGCAGCAGGCCAAGAGAATTCAATATACAATATAGACTCGGTACAACCTCATTCGTCACGGTGGCCTTCAATTTTCGCTGACCTTCGTCCACTACAATCAACCAAGCGCGGAGATTTGTTCGACTCCGTGACACCCTATCTAGGCGCTTTCCATCAAGGCAAGCCGTTCAATCTGGGGCAGCCCAAGGAACAAGCTACGTGACCATCCTTCCAGCAGCGCTTGGAGATCTAGATGGCAGACTGTGCTTTGAACGCTTATCCTGGCATACTTACCCAATGTCACTCGCACAGTACAATGTCTTCTCTACCCTTGGCTCTAGAACGATCGACATTAGCCTCTGAACGGCTATCTTCACGTTTCACGTAGACCACGTTTCAATTTGGTGCTCGCGTGCGCGTACCATGGGACTTGATCGATCATTTACAGCATGCAGACCTTGCACCTTAAGGCAATCGGGCGAAGGAGAGCCTATATAACTTGGTGAGCGCCGCACACAGCTGACAGCAGCTTAGCTCCAGTTAGGATCCAACACACTCATTCGATTACATTCTTTCCGTGATCCAACTACCAGTTCTTACTCAATCAATACATCGCTCTTACAAATCCGCCATCATGAAGAACGTCTTCGCTGTTGCCGTCGCGGCCCTTGCTGGCTCTGCGATCGCCGCCCCATCCGGTGAGCTCGAGGCTCGTCAGAGCTCTGCTAGCGACTCTTGCTCCGGCAAGAAGGCTGTCTTCATCTTTGCTCGCGGTTCCACTGAGCCTGGCAACATGGTGAACCTAAGACGTGTGCTGGAGCTGAACATCTGAAAGAACTGACACTCTCGTCCAGGGTATGCTACTCGGACCCCCCGTGTGCCGCGGCTTGAAGCAGAAGTACTCCAACCAGGTTGCTTGCCAGGGCGTTGGCGGTGCCTACAGGGCCGGTCTTATGGACAACATGTCCTCTGCCGGTACCACTTCCGCCGCTGTCCGTGAGGCCACGACCATGATGCAGAAGGCTGCATCCTCATGTGCAGGCGTTCCCATCGTTGCTGGTGGCTACAGGTACAATCTCTTCAAAACCGTATGACTCGATATCGCGCTAACACTCGACACAGCCAGGGCTCCGCCGTCATCATGAACGCGCTCAAGGGCGCTCCAGAGGATCTCAAGAACAAGGTCGCCGGTGTCATCTTCTTTGGCTACACCAAGAACGGCCAACTCAAGGGCCAAGTCCCCGGCTTCCCGGCCGAGAAGCTCAAGGTCTTCTGCCGTTCTGACGACGGTGTCTGCAAGGGCGCTCTCTCGGTCACCGCCGGCCACATGGGCTACACCCGTGACGGATCCGTCGAGCAGGCCGTCAACTTCCTGGCCCAGAGGATCGACGCCGCCGGCTCCGCCGGCTCCAGCTTGGGCGGTGCCGTCGGCGCTGCTACAGGTGCTGCGCCCTCCAGCGGTATGGCCGGTATGAGCGGCATGACTGGCTCCGGTGCGGCCGGTGGCAGGTCCGGTCTTGCTGGCCTCATCGAGGGCCTTCGTGGCTCCAGGGGCGGTGCTTCGTCGGGTTCCGGTACGTCTTGAGCATTTCGTCATTTTTCGATTCGCAACCTTAACAGGAGCACGAGATTCTGACTTCACTACAGCTGCTGCTCCTGCTGCTCCTGTCGCTCCCGCTGACCCAATGGCTGGTATGGACATGGGCGCTGGTGCCGCTGCTCCTGCTTCTCCTGTCGCTCCCGCTGACCCAATGGCTGGTATGGACATGGGCGCTGGTGCCGCTGCTCCTGTTGCCCCTGCTGACCCAATGGCTGGTATGGACATGGGCGCTGGTGCCGCTGCCCCTGTTGCCCCTGCTGACCCAATGGCCGGTATGGATATGGGTGCTGGTGCCGCTGCCCCTGTTGCCCCTGCTGCTCCCGCTGGTATGGGCATGGGCGCTGCCCCAGTCGACGAGTCTCAGCCTCACTCCCACGGTGCTGAGGGCGCCGCCGCACCGGCTGTCGCTGCCGCCGCGCCTGCTGGTGCGTGCTAGATGCTTGGATGAGCGTTGCTTTCACTTCTTCGCGTAGCGTCACGATTGCGTCTGTTGGACGCGTTGTGCGGTGGTTGCCGTGTGTATTAAGCATGGATGTAGCTTGTATATATCTTCTTCTATGAGCCTTGTGTTTTTTGCCTGTCGTGGCGGATGTGACGAACTTTGCAGTATCTGGACCTGCGTGCTGTCTCTCGAATGATATGATGATAAACTGGGACTGCAAGGTGAGAATCCTGTCAAGCGGTGCGGTGATATCATAAAGTCGGTTCCAAACATGTCAGAGATGAGCGAGTATGCTGTCCAAGGAATGTGAAGCCTTGATTGCTCGTTCTAAGGATTCGACAACGAGTACTGTGCTAAGAGTAGTAGCCACATGACGCGAAGAGGTACTGAAAGCGATGGACAAATACATCAACACCCACGTTGAGTGGAGCTGCTACGAAGCACTTGATCCTGTAGTAAACGATGGCTTACGGAGGGTTTAATGCGATGTATAAGGGGAGCAATTCCATCGTTACCCAACCGCAATGCTGATCAACCTGTAGGAAAGTGAGCCGGGAGACGGACTGGTATGAGGTGTATGACAAAGACGCGAAGGAAGCAAATATGCCATGTTGGATGAGTAGACGCAGATTTGATGTGATTGGACCGAGATCAGGCTTTCATAATCAGCCTGTTCCAATAGAGGTGGTAAACTTGGCGGCAGCCCATCTCTACGTTCTAGCATTGCCTTGGACGCGAGGGCTTTTCAACGCTGCAGCAATACACTGCCCAATCCAAGAAGAACGGATCCGTCCAATAGTACGGCGATATTCTTTTTTAATTGCGACTAAAATCGTTTGTTATATCAATTGCTTTTTTGTTTACCCTTATCCCGCTTTTCCTGAACATATCTCCACGTTCTTGATCCGCCTGCTGTAACAATGCTTTTAAGGCTCTGCGTAGTGCTAGACCATGATACCGTTTGCTTGACGGCTTTCCTTACCATCTGGGGTAGGTCCTTCTCAGCTGCGATCTTTCGGTCAAAGTCGCCGCCCTGCCTTCTTCGAAAGCTTCCTTGATCCTCGTCTTTGCTCTCTGCCAGCATCTGCTTGAACTCGCGACCGGGGATCCCAAATTTCGCCTGGTATAGGAAATACAGCTTTTCCCTAAACTGTTGGGGTAGACGTCGAACGATGTTTCCTCGTTTGACTGGATCCATGTCCTGAACTAGTTTTGCATCTATAGCTGTGTCAAGCTGCCAGTCCTCGTGGTGCACTCTAGAGTCATTCCAAGTAGCGTTGGGTAGATGCTCGATGAGCTCGTTGTAGAGTTGTCGAAAGTTTGTCAGCTGATTGTTCACAATGTTGTCGATCTTCTTAGGATTCTCCGCATTGTACTGCATACGCGGGTCACCCATATAGCTGAGGCCCGTGATAGTGCTGAAGAGCTCGCGCTCGGTAAATTCCGGACCGAGCATCAAGAGCGCAGTACGCACTGCGCTGATGAGGTTGAGCTGGTTAGCTAGGCGTATGCGCGGGTTATCCCGAATGATTTTGACAGGTTTGTGTAAGCGGCCTGCCAAGTACAGCGTATCCCATCCGCTTAAATCTCTTGCTATTGTGTCAAGGTTAACTACGCCGTATTTGATGAGGGTTCCATTGACGGTGATGTAAGGGTTGAAGTATACGCCCGCTCCGAGACTATCTTGCACCCTGGAGACCAGTCCCGAACCAAGAGATCCAAGAAAGGAGTAATGATCGCGGTGTTGTTGTAGATTCAATGAATGCCAGTGCTGGGTATGTGAGACCCCGAAAATGAAGTCAATCATCTTCCCACCTCCTTTCTGCCACTTCTCGATCGCTTTTGGAGGGTTTGGGTGGGGAGACAGCCCGCCGGTGTCCGACTTGTCCGACTGAGGAAACACACCGGAGCCGTATGCGAAAGCATAGCGGATTGGTGCTTTGAATTGCCATAGCATCTGCCGCAGAGACTCCTTAAACTCCTCGTTGATAATCATATGCTGATTGACACCAAAGGTCTTGTGTGGAAGCTCTGAAAAGGCCGTGATATTCCAATTTGGATCATCTTCCCAACCAGGAGGCAGCGACTTGTTATCGGTCTCAGCAGTAGATTCAGGCGGCGCGGAGGGCTTCTCGGAAGAGTCCGACGGATTCGATCGATCGTAGGGCTTTGTAGTTTGCTTAGAAGTGTCGTGAGAGGGCGTGGAAGAGGTGAAAGCTCTGGTCGAGCACCACGTGCTCCTTGAGCCAGCGCATGGCTCTTGTAGCAAGGGAAAGGAGTTGTGTCGCCTTTGCGACCGCGTGTGTCCTATGAAATGGTTTTCGCTGGTCGCTATACGCTTGAGAGCGCTTGAAGGGGCCTACAGACATTCAGCACGACGACTTTGAGGGCTGCGGATAGAGTCGGGCTTGAACTTACGGAGAGGTGCGTACGAAACATCACTGTGAATTTGAACGTGCTTTCAAGGCGCAACAGATGGGAACAACGACAATGAGAGGTGGAGTGGAGAGGATTGTTACGTCCATCGTCAACGGACGGACAGCAGGAGAACTATTGCATTGTCGTTCGAGGCCTTCTGTGGGGACGACAGGCTTATTACGCATGCGAAGCTCTGGTTGAGACGCTCTGTGGACGCTATGTCATAATCACGTGAGACGCTTCGTTTGTTTACATTGAGTTGTCTTATGCTTCGCCTCGCGTCTGGCTTGCGGCGGGCAACCTCCGCTTAAAGGTTTGAATATTCTTTTCGCAAGCAACAAGCTGTTGTCTGGTTTGCAAAGCCAGTCATGTCTCTACCGGACACAGTAAACACCCTTCAAGGCCGTATAGAAACCTTTCAAGTCTCTCATGCGCTTACGAAGCGACGCGCATCCTCCACCAAGAAGAAGACGCCGACCAACCTGACATGGCCTCATACGTCGCCGCTGCCCGAGCAGGTGCGCATGCTAGTCCCGAACCTCTATAACCTGTTCATGTGCACTTTTGCTGACTTTGTGTTCTGTTCGACAGCTCGCACGCGCCGGATTCTTCTACAAGCCAAGCAGCAGCAGCCCGGATAACGTACAATGCTTCGTATGTCTAAGACAGCTGGATGGATGGGAAGAAGGCGATGATCCCGCTGTTGAACACGTCACACATGCTCCGGACTGCGGCTGGGCTATCAATGCCTCCATCGGCGCGCGTAATACGGACCCAAACCGTGTGGAAGAAGACCCCATGCTGGAGAAGTACGTGGAAGCGCGAAGGACCACCTTTGGAGACAGCTGGGTTCATGAGGGTAAAAAGGGATGGAGATGCAAAGTCAACAAGGTGCGTTGTCACTGCTTTGAGGGTTCGAAGCGCTGGCTGATGCCCCGTTCAGATGGTAGACGCCGGATGGTGCTACGATCCGAGCCCTGAATACGATGATGGTGTGACGTGCTTCTACTGCAATCTATCACTGGATGGATGGGAGCCTAAAGACAATCCTCTGTGCGTGTGTCGTTCTAATGGTCTATCACTCATGCTAATTCTTGGGTAGAGAAGAGCACCGAAAGCGATCACCGGACTGTTACTTCTTCGCACTAGTGGATGAACATGCTGCAAGCCGGAAAGCTGGCAAAGGCAAGAAAGGCCGACCGTCGAGAGCTTCCAAGGCGTCCAGGCTTTCAACGCAGTCGAATGTCACTACAATATCGGAAGCCCCTTCGATGGCTTCCATTGATGACACGGCAGCGCAAGACGAAGATAGTGTCCTGACTACAGCTACCAATGTTACGACTATCTCCACGACTGGCAAGGGTCGTAAAACAGCGAGCAAGGCCAAGGTCGGAGCAAAGAGCACACGCAAAAATACGCGCGGGAAGAAGCAGCAGGACGAGTCTACGATTGGTGGAAGGATTCAGGACGAGATGGAAATTGAAGGCGTCCCTGAGTCTTCAACTCTGCCCGAAGAATTGCCCAAGCGCGCCACGAAACGAACGGCAAAGGGAGTGGACTCCTCTCAGCTAGGTAGTACTTCTGTCATTGCCTCTTCGCCACCAAGAAGAGCAACGCGAACGAAAGCGTCGAAAGCCAAATCGAACACAAGAGTTAGCGAGGACGAAAGCCAGCTGCAGTCCGAACTCATGGCTGCCGTGGAGGCAACTCAAATGGAAGAAGACGGAACGCCGAAGCTACAACGAGGTACCAAGCGGACAAGCGACGGAATGGCAAAATATGACTCTTCTATCGTTGTCTTAGACGTGCTGCCCCCCACGAAGGACAGTGCGCCCGAGAAGCCAAAAAGAGGAAGAAAAGCGAAGAAACAAGAATCAGACGTGCCCCAGTCAAGATTGTCAAATCCGGCGGAAGCAACGCAACAGCCCTCGCAACCGGCGCCAAAGGCTGCGCCTAAAGGCAAGAAAGGACGGAAGAACGCAAAGCAAGCACAAGCAGAGTCTCAGCCCGAGCCAGAACAGGAATCCGAGGTGGTGCAAGAAGAAGAGGCACTTCCCGAGCCTGAGCCTGAACCTCAACGAACGCCAGAGCGAGTCCTGTCTCCAGTCATGAGGCGGACGATCTCGACTCCAGGCGCGTTTCCCATGTCACCATCTCCCCAGCCAACATCACCTCCTCAAGCCGAAGGTACACCCCTTTCCCCAGCGAACGAAGAGCCCTCCCCAGCGCCCTCCTCTCCAACACCAGCGCGCCCATCACGGCCATCATCCGGCGTAGCATCCGCGCAGAGCGCCCGCCGTTCAGATCCTCAGCAACTTCCCGCCGCCCAACGACACAGTACTCCCTCCCCAACACCCTCCCAATCCTCGGACGCAGAAAACGTACCCCCATCATCTCGCCCCGCCACCTCCATCCGCGCACCACTCGCACCAATCGACCTCCCTCCTCCATCATCCAACCGCCAGACCGCCCGCGTCCCCCTCGTAGCAGCCACAACACCGACCCACGCCTCCCCCTCAAAACGCGGCATCATACCCCCCCTCATTACGACCGCCCACCCCTGGACCGCCGCCGACCTCGCCACCATCTTCACAGCCTCGCCGTCCTCGAAGCTGAATTTGCAGATGCAAGGCTTCGGGGACTCGGCGCTCGACGACAAGGAAAACGCTGCCGAAAGGGATGCGGAAGATGTCAAGGAGGTGGTGGAGAGGGTGAAAGTGGCGCTTAGTCAGGAGGAGAGGCTGATGACTGTGCAGCAGTGGGTGGAGTTTAGTGCGCGTAGGGGGGAGGAGCGGTTGAGGGCTGAGTGTGAGAGGTTGGTTGGGGTCTTTGAGAGGGAGGGTGCTAGGGCGATGGGGGTGGTGGAGGGTGTGGAGTGTTTATAGGGGCTTGCGTCTTTGGATGGGTATGGTGGAACTTTTTCGAGGATGGTGTTGTGGCGGATGTGTGGTTAAGTGAAGGGTCTGGACGGTAATGGGCGTTTTTGGGCGTGAATGTGAATTGATTGATGTTTAGGTATGTGAATGAGCGCCTGGCATGATTTCCGCTCGTATAAGAGCTTCCTTCCGGTGAATGTTTGGGCAATGCTTCAATAGAGTAGTGTCCTCAGTCCTGTGTTCCCATTGACCGACTAGAACTAGTTTTATATCCACCCACGGCATAGGCAGGATGTAGCTCTCTCGATGCTCGACGAATATTGCCCGTCCTTCTACCAACGTCGCATCCTCACACATTTCTAACCTCTTGCAGCGAATCTCTTCTTATCATGAGGGTATTGCTGTTCACAAAGTTATTTCATTGCTCAGGGTATACCATGTGCATGGATCGAACAAATGAACATCAAAGACTTTAAACATCACCTAGTCGACGGACTCAAGAAGACACGACATTGAACTACCTACTCAAGCATCCCACGATCTCAGCATCAGAGGAATCGAGTAACTGCAGCAGCAGCTCTCCCTCCTCCGTCTCAGCCCTACCCTTACAATTCTTCCAACAGCGTCACCATTACCATTAGCCCCAAGATCAACAACAACAAGCCAACTTGCCCTTCACTCTGTACCCTCCACAAAAAGGGGCGCATAACCCAACGCACAGACCCGCCCCATTCTCCACATTAAACCTGGTAATGCATGGATGGGGTGTAGGCTTTGTTACAGGTTCATCACGGTTGTTTCGCGGTGGGTGAGCGGTTTTGTGAGGGGGTTTAGATTATTCCATCGTCATTGTTCGTTGAGGTGTTGTAGGCGTTCTGGTACATTGCGTGTCTGTTATCTCTAGTTTGGGAAGGAGGCACAGTTGTGGGTGGCGGGGACGAGGGGACCGTTCGG
>Ga0160429_1001837_pt1 | contig 11408 bp, 13 predicted proteins | sample SolpanmetagenomR_FD_108199 | JGI IMG/M metagenome (GOLD analysis project Ga0160429, IMG submission 108199) | Solar panel surface microbial communities from Lawrence Berkeley National Laboratory, California, USA - R | ecosystem: Engineered > Built environment > Solar panel > Unclassified ... | reverse complement strand
GCGACACTACTGCTCCTGTGTTTAGGACTCATCTTGTTCTCAAAGTTTGTGGGTAGCTCAAGCGCTATAAGTGTTACCGATGCCAATCTCGTTCAACTCATGCAGGAGCTTGTGCCTCGCACGCGTATGAAGAGCAAGACTAGTAGCAGCGGTAGCTTTGACATCAAAGCTTCGCCGAGATGGGCAGGTGCTTGGTCACCGGCTTCACCTGCAGGGGAGTTGCTCTCGCCAAGGAACGCCGGGACCGACGAGGATGAGGTCGGAGCAAAGCTCACTTCTGCGACAATCTTGGAGGAAAACGAGGAGGGGCAGCCTGAGGATCTTCTCGACTTCAAGTCCACGGCGCGGTTGACTAAGAGTGCTCCGGTTACGCCTGGAACGGAGTCGCCCATTGATCTGGGTCTTGGAGTTCACGAGGACGAGGGCGACAGAGAAGACTGTGCTTTACAGACCTCTCCAGAGCCGGTGAGCTCGGATTGATTGTTTCATGCCATTTTGTTGTTGTCCCTCCGCCGCACATTCATAGCTTGTACTGTTATTCCTAGCATGTATGCATTGACCAACTAACGACCGTAACGTAGTTTTTAATTATAAACCTAATATCTATACTCTACCGCAAGACTTATGCCTGGCTTGATTACACCTTTGAAATCCATCTTCCATCCAGAAATTCGTCACATCACTCCACACCCAAATCCTCCAGAATGGCAAGTAGTTCCTCCCGTCGGAAGGGCACGCCCAACATCTCCCCTCCCGTGCCGTCCTTCCGACTCACAATCATGGCGTGGTCGTGAAACTCCTTGAGCAGCGTACGGAAGGCAATCTCGTTTGTCGCGATGAAAGCCTGCACTGCTTTTTGATAGAGCGAGCGGTATTCAACCCCCACGAAGGAACTATTGTTCCCACCGCCGGCATTATTACGTCTTTTAGTACCCTTCCGATTGCCGCCGGTAAGTGCCGCCTCAAAGTCATCCTCATCATGTTCTCCGTCATCCATATCAACATCTTCGTCGTCATCTTTATCAGCCCCACCGTCCTCCTCCACCGCCCCTTCATCAGCCAAAGCCAAACACTCCGCAACCAACAACCCAAACAGCCTTCTCGCGTTCTCGGGCAAACTGCGCAGTACGTACCCCACGCCCTCTCGCCCATCCACTCTGCGTCCACTGCGTCCGAGCAGTTTGTTGACCTCATCGACCACGCCCCCGCCGCTGCCTTGTAACTCCACGTCCAGCGGTCGGAAGGTCGTCGCGTCGTGGAATAGGAAATTAAAGCGCGAGCGCTGGGAGATGTCCCATAACAAAGGAAAGCGAGGGGTGTCGACCGAGGCGATTATTGAGATTTTGGGGTGGGAGGCGAGAGTAGAGAGGAGGGATTGGGCGGCGGGACGACGGAGGAAGGGTGAGTCGAGGGAGTGGATTAGGAGGGTTATGCGGGATGGGTGGGTGCTAAGGGCGGGGAGGAGGAGGGCGAGGATTGTGGTGGGTTGGGTTGGTAAGGTGTGTGTAGGTACTAGGGAGGGCAGGAGGGAGGCGAGGGTCAGGAGGATGCTGCGGAGGGTGAGTGTGGGTGATGTGCCGTTTACGACGATGATTTCCGGGGGGCCCTGCGCTTCTTCGTCGGTGGAAGAGTTTAGGAAGTGATCGGCGAAGGAAGTGAGGAGGGCGCGTTTGGAGCCCCAGCCATAGAGGCAGATGTTGAAGTCTTGCTCCAACTCGAAGATCCACTGGTCAAAGGCGCGCGCGTGGAGTGTTTCGAGGTGTTCAATTTCCGGTTGATGCGGGTCTTGCCACGCTTTGATTGTGTTGTAGTATTCTTCGTGATTGAGAAGCGATACATTGGACAGTGTGTTATCTGATGTCTTACTGCCGCCGGGTCGATTGTCGAAAAAGTACTTTTCATGCGGTGGGAGGTTGCGGGGTGGTGTGGGTGTTCGCTTTGGTTTAGGCGGCTTTCTGGGTCTACCGCGGCCGCGTTTTGACGGAGTCTGTGGGAGCTGTTGTGGATGTTCTTCGTCAGATGCTGGTTCGGCTTCTTGATCCTCATTCTCCTCGTCGCTCAATATCCGCTGCGCTAGGATTTCTTCCTCCTCTAGACCGTCCTCTGCACTATCCTCTTCTTCTCGTTCGACCAGTCTCCTGGCACTCTTTCTCCTGGCTGATTGATCCGCATTGCTGACTAGAGCTCGTCGTGGTGTTTCGATGAGCTTTGAAGGAGTTGGTAGGTTGTCAGTTTCGTTGTCATTGTCGTTAAGTAGCTGTTTCACTGGAGTCCCGTCTGCAACGATCCTCAATTTCTTACGCTTGGCAGGTGTCACCGGTAGTGCACCTTCTTCCTGTGTTGAATCCTGTTGTTCCCCAATGCTTGCTCTTTGCGATGCATTAATATCAAGCAGTCGAGCGGTGGGTTTGGCGACTCTGCTACTTTTCCGTGAAGTGATGGTTAGAATTTCATCCTCAGAATCTGCTGATTGCGTCACAAGAGAATCTAATTTCCGTCTCTTGCGTACTGGTGAACCCATAACTGCACTTCACAATGTAACTGTTCGGAAATCGCGCTGCGCGTCATTTCTGGTGAAGTCAATCGATAAGGAGTCAGTTAAGGGTAGTGGTTCACGTGATTACTAGAGGAAAAAATAACAACTCGACGTCATGAAAACGCCAAGGAGACGGACGATATTCTTGCATTCAGTCGGAAGATGGATGGGGTTGTTGCCAGAAAGGACGGAGTTGAATGATTTCCTTTAGTTGGTCGTTGGAGTTTGGGGAGGTCGAAGTGCAACTGGCACCCCTCAAAGGCATTTCGGAGCAATAAGAAATATCATGCTCTGACACAGGTGGCACGCAACTAAGCAAGGAGTGCCACCATATATTTACCAAATACTGCCCCTCATTTGCATTGTATACATTGTTACTCAATGGAATATTCGATTCAGCGGTACTAACCTAGGTTAGTAGCAAGATAAAAGTGTCTGCTGAGACTAGCAGAACGTGTTATGTGCTTTCACTGGATTCATAGCGAGTAAAGACTTGACGATCCCCTGGGTGGTTCTGTTGTGAAGGAAATCTTGCGAGCAAAACATCATGTCTGCAAAATACATTGCACGGGCTACGGCCAGGTCTGTGACTCGAATACAGCGCCGCAACTACTCTGCACCAGGCGACGGTGTTATCCCTCAAACAAAGCAAAAATACGTGCCGACGGGGGGAACTTATCCCAAGGGGTTCCTTGCCGGAAGTGCACATGTTGGAGTGAAAGCATCCAATACACGCTTCGATGATCTCGCTCTCGTAGCATCGGAGAAGCCATGTGCGGCAGCTGGAGTTTTCACAAAAAACAGGTTTCAAGCAGCTCCTGTGACTTTCACTCGAGACGTGCTTCAATCTCGTGGTGGCACGGGTATTCGAGCTGTCATTGTGAACTCGGGCTGTGCCAATGCTGTAACAGGCAAAGGCGGTATCGAAGATGCAAAGGCAATGGGGGAGACGGCAGACAAAGCCCTCTCCATCGACTCCGCAAACGATGGGAAGGGTTCTAGTAGTATTGTGATGAGCACTGGTGTAATTGGCCAACGGTATGCAATTAAGTCCTTATGCAGACAACTCATGCAATCTAACACGTACTTAGCCTGCCAATCTCCAAAATCCTCGCCAAAATTCCCTCCGCAGCATCCTCTCTCGCCAACACGCACGCCGCCTGGCTCAAGACCGCCCGCGCAATCTGCACGACCGACACCTTTCCAAAGCTCGTCTCGCGCACCTTCACGCTCCCCTCACACCCAGGCACGACCTTCAGCCTGGCGGGAATGACCAAAGGAGCCGGCATGATCAACCCAAACATGGCAACACTCCTAGGCATCCTTTGTACGGACGCTCCGATCGCCCCCTCCGCCCTACAGCCGCTCTTAACCGCTGCCGTCTCCAAATCCTTCAATTCCATCTCCATCGACGGCGACACTTCAACCAACGACACCGTCGTGCTCCTCGCGAACGGCGCCGCCGCCTCGGACTCTTCCAAGGAAATCACATCCCCGTCATCCCCAGGCTACAAAGAGTTCGCAGCAGAACTCACGGCAACCGCTACGCAGCTCGCACAACTGGTAGTCCGCGACGGCGAAGGCGCGACGAAGTTCGTCAGCATCCGCATACAAGGCGCCCCGAGCCGTGAGGTCGGGCATAAACTCGCCTCGACGATCGCGCGTAGTCCACTGGTTAAGACGGCGCTGTACGGGCGGGACGCGAATTGGGGCCGTATTTTATGTGCTGTGGGCTACGCCGAAGGGATTCCTGAAGGCGCAGTGGTGCCGGAGCGGGTGAGTGTGAGTTTTGTGCCGAAGGAGGGAATGGAGGGAGAGTTGCGGCTGTTGGTGAACGGGGAGCCGCAAAATGTGGACGAGGCGAGGGCGGCGGAGATTCTGGCCGAGGAGGATCTGGAGATTTTGGTGAGGTTGAATGACAAGGAGGAGGGAGAGGAGATTGTGTTTTGGACGTGCGATTTCAGTCATGAATATGTTACGATAAACGGTGATTACAGGACATAGATGGTCGGATACAAGTAGAATAGATGATACGTTTTAAGTTAGCCAAGACTTCGATCGACGTAATAACTACTTTCCAAGTGATAAGAAAAGCATCTCTTCCTATGTATATACACGAAATTTACATATTCGCTCATAATTGTGGTAGCGGGGGTTGACCGCCCTTGTTTCTTAGATTCTTAAAAGAACATCGAGAACTTTTTCTAATTTTACAGTCGTAAATTAAGCGCCATAGATCGTTCAAGGCATCACCATACCCTTGAGACCAGACATGTCACCCTCCTTGGCGGCAATCTCAAAGTAGCTGTAGATGATACTATAACAAATGAGCAAGTGTTCGTACCCGAATGAAACAGTGACAACTTACGTAACAGCGAGCAGAATACCGGTTCCGGAGCCAAGAGCTCCGATCAAATCGCTAGTGACACTAAGAGCTCCAATGCAGGCACCTCCGAAGGCGGCGGCAGTGGGAATAACACGCTTAAGCTCCTTGTACATGCTTTGCTCACGGTGACCCGCCATAACTAGACTCTGCTCCTTGAGCTGCTTAGCGACATCACGAGGGCTGGATCCGGAGACCTCAATCCATGTCTTGGAGAAGAGGGCGCAGGCGATTAGCATATACGCAATGTACACAGCGGTGTGAATAGGGTCCAAAAGAGCCTCGGTGAAGTTGAGAGGAGGCGACATGTAATAAGCGATACCGGAGGCAGCGTAAAGCTGGGCAGAACCCTCTCGTGGCTCCCAGACGCCGATGAGACGGACGAGGAGGTTCTCGGAGAAACGCGAGTAGAGCGTCTGGGAGACAAGGAAAACGTTGGAAGACAGGGCCGACTGCAGCATGATAGGCATGTTCGAGGTGTAGAACAGGCGGACCGGGAAGGATCCGCGCATACCGCGCTGGCGGGAAGACTTGACCGGAATTTCGACACGGAAACCCTGAAGGTAGATGACAGCGGCGAAAACCACAAGAGTAGCCATGAGATTCATGACGTTGGGCAAGTTTTGACGGTAGAATGCTTCACGAAGAGCAAGTTGCTTGTTGGGCCAGGTAATGAGGAGATGGAAAAGAGCAATGACAGCACCCTCGAACTCGGGTCCACGACCGGTGTTGACCGTTGTAGGAGAGAAAGCCTTCCAAACGATGGACTCGCAAATGTTGGTGGCGATGAAGAGCGAGATACCACTTCCGAGACCATATCCCTTTTGAAGCAGTTCGTCAAGTAGAATAACAACTAAGCCGGCAACAACGAGCTGAACCACTAGGAGAACGCAGATTCCAGCACCAAGATCGGAGGGTTGACCATACATGCCAGAAGCAACGTAGACACAGGCTTGACCGAAGGAGATAACAATAGCGAGAACTAATGAGTGTTAACCTGTATCTTCATTGAGATATCTGTTATGCATACGCTTCTGGGCCGTTTGGTAGAGTTCGCGATCCGACTTCATGTCGAGGTTGACATCGATGAGGTGAGTCCCTGCAAGGAGCTAAATAACATAAGTTGAGTTCCAGCGTGCAAAAGTACATAATCCGCACCTGAAAGACCATTCCAGAAGTAATAATGGGAGTGATACCCAGTTCCATTAGTGTACCTCTGTTACTGGCGAGCATCATACGGAGCCAGTATAGCGGGTCGGAACTATCTGATGAGACGATACCGTAGAGTGGCATCTGGCTCATGACCAAGAACATGAGTAGAGTAACCTAAGAAACCCAGCATTAGCTGCAACACTCGTGATGCAGGAGACGTGCAAGGCGTCTAAACGCGTCAGAACGTACTCCTGTCCACATCAACTTCTGATTGAAAGGAATCTTGGTCTCCGGGGAAGCCACTTCCGGGAGTAAAGGTGTGAACGGCTTGATGAGGTCGAGAAATCGCACTGGTCATATTTAGCTTCGTAGATCATCTGTGCACGACAAAATAACATACTGCCGCTCATCTTGAAGGTGAGATGGGCAGTCTGCCCAGTCAATATACTGATTAAAACGAGTTTGCGTTGTGAGGGATTAATAAGTCGCGCACGAGGAGTAGTTGTCGACAGGTGGTTGCAAGCTTCGACGATGTGAAAGGAAAGAAGGGTCTAAGTATTTGGCGAACACTTGTCAATTAAAATAAGTGCTCACGTGACTGTTGACCCCTTTCTTCGAGGTTGGCCATGTAAGTGCTCGAACCAATATTTACAACGCGCCGATCTCGTCTCAGACCGTAGTCAACGCATCTTTTTTACAGTAGAGCGTGCTTGGACAATATCGAAGCCCTTAGGCCGTGTAACCATGAATGGAACTTACACAAATGGGTACGGGAACGGCAATGTCAATGTCAATGTCAATGGGTACAGCTACGATCAACCGATACAGGGCCGTTACCAACGCCAAGAAGTAGCCTCAAACGGGGTTGAAGTGTTAGGGGCGGCTGCTGCGAATCAATGGATAGATGGACATGGCGGTCATGGAAATGCTGATAATATGGATGGTTCAGGTCGGGAAAGAGCAATCAACCGGCCAACAGATCTGGAAAGTAGAAGAGCAAACAGGCGAAGTGCTGATAGAGCAAGCCGTACATCGAGAAGTCGCAGTCGGACTGCAAGTGGAAGGGCGAATCAACAAATCGAAGGTCAGCGGAATGCCATGGAAACCGGCTCTGTTGTGACTCAGTCCAAGCAAAGACAGCCTCCACAATGCAGGCGACTGTCATGTCCAAACACTCCAGTGTGCGAAGACTAATGATCGGTTATATAGACGTGCTACAATACATCAATCACAATTGGAAGTTCATGACACAAGATGAATGTATACCAGTGCAAGTTGCCCTTCAGCTGCTCGACGAGAGCTCCCTAGGTTTGGCAAACCGCTACAATGAGTTCCAAGATACCCAGCAACAGCTTCAAAATGCTCTAAAAGCCATTGTCAATGGTTGGTTCATCCATATTCCTGCCAGAAATGGTTCTAATCTGTGGTGTAGAACATCACCAGGGATTCAATAGCTCCATTGGTACATTTCATCAAATTCAGGAAAGCATTCAATCATCGCATCACCGTGTGAGAGTGTTGAAGGAGTCGCTCGTGAAAGCCAAAGCCAATCTATCGACAGCCAAACCAGAAATTACTTCACTGGTCAAATCTTCTGCAGAGTATGCTAGCATGCTAGATATCTTGAGCAGCATGTACGTCCAAACTTGTAAGCTTCGCAAGAGTTGCGCTTATTGTCCCCAGCGAGCATATCAGACAAATTCCGGAACAGGTTGAAGAAAGAATCTCAGAAAAACACTTCATTTCAGCGGTAGACTTATTGAAAAATGCCTTGACACTGATCAGCAAGCCCGAGTTGGGGGGTATCGGAGCTTTGAATGATATCAAACTCACCCTTAGTAACCAAGAACATTCTCTGACTGATATTCTTACCGAAGAATTGCACAATCACTTATATTTAAAATCTCCTTATTGCGAAGATCGGTGGGTTATGTATGCCAAGAATTATGAGCAAAACAAGGGCAATGGGTCGGACGTTATCTCAAGTAAGCATCTTTGCTGAAGGTACACTGCACTGCTGACAGCATCAAAGTGAATGAAGACAGACAAATGTTTATGTTTTTGAGACAGTTGGATACCTCATTACAGGTTGTTACTCTGCCCATGCCTCTAGAATAAACGCATATCTAACGTAAATACCAGTTAAGTGACGATTCTTCCCGAAATCCAGAGTTGGACTCCTTCCAATATATTTACACAATTGTGGAAGCTCTCAACAAGCTGGGTCATCTAGAAAGTGCTGTGGAAAGTCTCGAGCAGCGGCTTCCTGTAGAGCTTTTCAGAGTGGTCGAGAAAACACATACAGAAGTAGAGTTACGCCATCCTCAAACCTTAGTCAGCAAGACCGCTTCAGCAAATTCAAGCGTTGCTCTTCCGACAGGCACAGATGTTCGTTCGGGCGTGCTCAATGATCTTCTCGCCACGGCGTATGCCAAGTTCGAAGCTATAGCGGAAGCTCACAGGGTGTTCAATGATGTTGTTAGCGGTGTTTCGAGAAGAAATGGTTTGAACACAAGTCGTCTCACTTGCGGCTTCAAAGAACTCTGGAAATTATACCAGAGTGAATTGCGTACTGTGCTTCACGATTATCTTTCTACAGATGCTGAGGCTACCCAACGATCTCAGGGGCTCACTGGTGAGAGCAATGTGTTCAAATACCAGCGGGACAAATCCAAGGTAAGCTTGCCTAGTTGAATTCTGCTGCGCTCGCTAAAATCTTGCAGAAGTGCGCTTTCAAGATGGACTGGGTGGATGCGACCGATACTGTCCATAACCCTGAAAACGATGATGTGGTCGCTATTTTCCAAAAATTTGTCCCTGGCCTGGTTTCATTCACTCGTGCACAAACCACGATCTCTGGCAATACTCAATATGACAGCTCTGCTGCTGGACACAAGTTACTGATAGAGCCAGGCGTGTTCAACATCAAAGTTCTGTTACCCACTACTGTGACATTCTTACACCGGCTTAAAGATATTGTCCCACCTGGGTCCGATATTCTCATCAGCACTTTGACGTCTTTCCTCAGCGATTTCCTGATCAACGTGTTTCATCCTCAACTCGAAGAGACTCTGACAGAGCTTTGTTCGCAAAGTTTTCTGCAACTGGATGCATTTCAGACGGATCCCAACTGGAGTAAATATTCTCAAAAACCATTGTTTAAGGTATTGATTGGGAACGGAAACAATAAGCTCTATTGTGTCTAATGTCATAACAGGGAACAGTACAGTTTTACGAGGTGATATCCTCTTTTTCTAGGATGTTGGACGACTTGACGCATGATCAACTGTTCAGTCAAGTTATTATAACACAGATGAACACATACTGCGATAAATGCAGTGCATGGTATAAAGGTCAATGTCCTGATCCCTAGCGAAGGCATATCTAAAATTGTTGTAGCACTTGTAACCCGAGCACAGGTCAATGCTCAAGGCTCGCGGCTGAAGATTGCTGCTTCATTAGCGGAAGACGGTCATATCTCAGAATTGTTGGATGATATATGGGAATCGCCTGAGACACCGCTTGTTTTACTTGCACAAGTTGAGTTAAGTTCGTAGCTTGTGATTCATATACTAAAGCATACAGGAATCCACCCTTCTAATAAATGCAATACAATCACAATCTTTAGAAGAGAGCGACACAATATCTGATAGGAAATCTCAGGCATCTCTGTGTCTCCTTTATAGTAGCATGGTGAGTAATAAGTCCCCTGGAAAAGGCATGTTCGCTTACATGTAACTAGAAATGGTTATCTTCGAAGCTAGCACGACTCCGATTCATTAGCGATCGAGCAATGAATTTTTCTGACATGGATGAGAGTGACCGACCACAACTCAGGCGCAGCCTTACCAAAGCCTTGCCTACTCTACAAGACGAAGAAAAACCAGCACGACTGCCGCTAAGCACGCAAACCGCTAGGCGAGTGAAGAAATATGTATGCATGAAAGTATTGTGCTGACCAAGGCAGTATGTTTGATGGTGTTGTAGAAGCGTTTCGCGACATTGCTGTTACAGCTCTTCGGACCTTGCACGTCGAATTTCGTTTCCAAATTCTAAGGTCTTTGGGATCTTCGTTCAGAGGCTCTTTTCTGTATATCGAACCTAGTGAAGTGCCCAATGAAGGCGTTCTGGAATTAGTCGCAGGCTTGTTGGAAGCTAATCAAGAATGTGAAAAACATCTGCAGGCAAGGGAGCATAGGTACAATGGCACTGCCTTTGAGTTGTGAACACAACCGCTAACCAACAGGTTCATTACTACTTTCACAACCAACTTCGCCGATGCAGTCCTTGCCAACGCCATAATCCGGAACGTCACATCGCTCAATCAATCTGGAAACGCGTATCTGCAACTCAACACCAGCATTCTGTACCACAATCTGCTAAATATCGACCCTGCAGGCGATCTACCTCAAACCTTCGCCATTTTACGGCTATTCGAGCAAGGTCCTGCGGCAACTACTGCAGCAACACACGAACGAGTCGGAGGACTAACCAACGATCAACTCCGGAAGATATTGGCGCTTCAATTCAGTGCTAGACTGCAGAGCAAGAATCGAGAGGAAGTCTTGGCTGCAGACAAGGAGATGCAGGACAGACTCATGCAATTCGCCACAGAGCAGTAGCCTGTTGATGTTTTTGCAACCGAGGCCATCCGAGGGAAGTCTTAAATGAACCTTATTGTTTAAAGCTCTTTCGAAGAAGCCCGATGCGGGGCGCTTATATACAAGAGTGCTTGCGGCAGACGATCATGCTGCCAACCTCTGCATTAAACACAAATTACGCAAGACCTGGAGTGGTGTAATCACACTCCTGCGCACCTTATTCCGGCTAGTGGAAAAGTCTTCTTGTAATCGTCCATGCCATGTAGTACCGTACTTCGGACACCTTACACTCGTGGTACGATAGCTCCTCATGCTTAAGATTGCGACTCACCGACTGTATAGTTGTTATGTGTAGATTGACATCGTCGTGCTCGTAGATAGTATGGTATTGTCCACAATAACAGTTCACCTTATATAAATTACACATCGGTTTGACGGTGGTTCAGACAAACCTCGGGTTTGTTATGCAGGCAATCCTACGGGAGTACGCTTCAACCCCACAAATGTACCTTGTATCACCAATGAGCAGTGTAAAATGAGCCGTGCGAAACTTGGCGGGAAGTCTTTGCTGCTTTGAACCATATTTATTGGAAGCATGACTAGTACCATGACCCACCACATGTACTCATGTTATTTATGTTTCGTTGGCACGAGACGACCAACTCCGACATTACACCACTTGGAGCAAATTGTCCGCATCTACTCATAAGGGTAACTCAATAAATACGAAATCCTT
>Ga0160429_1001836_pt1 | contig 11410 bp, 9 predicted proteins | sample SolpanmetagenomR_FD_108199 | JGI IMG/M metagenome (GOLD analysis project Ga0160429, IMG submission 108199) | Solar panel surface microbial communities from Lawrence Berkeley National Laboratory, California, USA - R | ecosystem: Engineered > Built environment > Solar panel > Unclassified ... | reverse complement strand
CTCTGTGTGTCTAAGTTTCTTGTGGAACTCGGGTGCAAACGTCTTCTTCGAGCTTTGCTTGGAGAGCTGTCCCCATATACAGGAACCTCCATCGCTGTCGCTCGAGCCTGGGCCGATAGGATCGCCAGTCTGGAAGGAGAAATTTGGTTGGACGCTGTACACGGGGGAGTAGTTGTAGTATTTGGTCTTGCACAGCTTAAGGAAGCTAAGGTGGTCTTAGTCGGCATGCTCAGCTTAATTGACGATGAATCGTTCAGGAAGGGACGAGCTTACTTTTCACAACATCTCGGTGCGTAGTCCACGAGGAGGTCGATGACGATATCGCCGGCAGAAGTTTCTAAGAGGACTGACATTGTTGTCAGGATATTAAAGGCTTAAGCCTGGAGCGCAGCGTGCATCAAATGTTTGCGATGTAATCAAGTGGCTGATGTCGGTCACGTTGTGATAAGAGTGATGGCGCAGGCGCTTACGTAATCACTGTGTCGCTTGACGTGCATATTTGCACCGCAGGTACGACAAAGGGAACGGTTAGGTTTAGGTTACACAACAGGTGGCAATCTTCACCTCTACTTTCGACGACCCCTCCTCGTCGCTGACTTCAGGCTTAGCATGCTCACGGGGGAAAGATCAGCCTCTACGGATTGTTCGTATCCGATATACAGTTGTGCGGAATCCAAAGTGGTAGACCACGCAGGATGCACTCTGTAAGTGCTATCTCCACTCTGCAGCTTTCCGCGACAGTCTCACGATGAAGACAGTCTCTTCTGGGTAGAGTCATTGCCCCAGAGATGATGCGAAGACACGGCAAGGCGGGCCGTTACAGGTCCTTTGGGCTGACAGATCACCGAAGGAATCTCCACCGGCCGCCTTGAATGCGGACTTGATTGTGGTGTGTAGAGGAGGACGCATATAACAGGGTCTCTCACTGGATACTCCGATCATGGTCTGCCGCTTCCCGTCGGGCTTCACAAACAATCTTCATGCGGGCCATTCAACGTTCGGATAGAGGCACAATCCGGACGGGAAAGGGAGCTCCGCTCTGCCTGGTCTTACTATCTAGCGTACGAGATGTTTACATCGTTTTATAATCGTGTGACCTGCATATGCAGCAAAATAGGGCACTCAGTAAAACCGACAGGACCACTGATATCGACATCGCCGGCAGCCTGTGCAAGTCTAAACGACCAAGATCAGATCAAGCAGCAGACGACGCGACGCTAACATCGCTTCGGTCTGCCTTGCGGCTGACTGGCTTATCTGCGGAAAAGACAGTCTCAGCTACCTTAGCATCGCCTAAGGCACGGGATTCGATCAAAGCCAGCATCTGTATTCCAGGGAAAAGCGGGCAACAGCCATGAGTCCTAAATACTGCAATCAAGTCCACGCGATTGGTCATGTTCACTGCACTTGGACATCACCAACAGCGATGCCAAGGGGTTCATGAAATTGCACCCTGGGTGTTAGTCGACGCTTTTGGAATTTTCAGGACATGCATTGCTTCGAAGTCAATGAAATTCCTTGGATGATGCGTACCTATCCACTCGTGATCAGCCTTTGACAGACGAGGAGCCGATGAAGCACCTGGTTCATCGTATGGTAGTGAGGCGCATCGACTGTCCGGGTGGCCACTATCGCGCAAACCTATCAGTATCTACCAAGCAGAGACTGTGCACCAGTCTGTCGGCTTAACGAATCAAACAATTGCGGAGTACCTGGTCTCTCAACCGTCTGAGGTCATACTCCGCCACCAATTTTCTTCAACCTTAGCTTTCGACGGAGACTATCCGCAGGCGTGTCGATAAAGTATCTGGCTGACCCCCTTCCTATCAGCTCTTGCATAGTCCTCGCAATGACTTCTTGTTTGCTTCATTGAACCCCTCTACCTATTCATCGATCGAATGCTGCAGCATAGATGCAAATGAGCAGCCTTGTACTACGGCATCCTGTCACCAAATACTCTGCGTCCAGACTCATTGGTCCGTGTGACCTGTTTAAAGGAGCAAACGAATTGTTTCGTACCGACCTTCGCTCATAGGAGAATGGGATCAGAGGCGCATTCCTGGCTTGTCACGTCTCAAGATGTCTTCAAGCGTTTGCAATCTAGGCCACTGCTTGTCTAGGACCGGCAAATCCGCCCTCGTTGTTGGCGAGCTTCTGCTATGATCAGTACTAACCTGCAACGCCTCCGGAGTGGAGTCTTTGGGACATCGGCTGTGGGCGAGCGGTCGTTGGTTCTACAGAGGGTGCTGCTCAAAGCTGGTCGACAGGACTACTGATCCCAAACGTAATGTTATTCTGGATCGAAAGCTGTGCGCCTATCTGCACGAGGCCGCTGCGTGCTACAAGGCAAACCGTCTAAGTACCTCTAGGACCGCCCCACGGTCCATGTTTCCAGTCAGGGCAAGCAATTGCTCAAGACTGCATGTTATTTCACCTGAACAGTCTGTAGCTTCACTCATTCTTCATCGGAAGCTTTCCCACTCTTGCATGGCGCTGTACTTCTCGGAAGCTTCTTGTGGTTTATAACTACGCACTGCCCCGTTTCGCCGCATCTTGCTTGTCTTACATTCGCATGCATCGACATTCGCCGAATTTGCCTCAGTCACAGCAAGGCAGACGCCTCGTGCTCGCTCGATACAGGATTATCCTTGATCGAAAGGATCTCACCGTACGATCGGCCAAGCACGAGCGATTTCGGTTGCTCTTTTCCGTACACACAAACTGTACCTTGCTTCTGGTAATTGCCTTTTAACTACCAATCTCTTAACCTTGGCTCATGACTGTCAAGCTTCGGACGACACTATGACACAAACCTACTACGCTTTCGACGAGGCCGACCGCTACCGGCCCCATTCTGGCATGGACACTATGCAACAGCAATACGACCCGTTATCGTATTCGCAGGCTGATCGACACGCTCTGCGAGCTTGCCCAGTAGCACGCTCCGGTCACAACCATACACCACCACTGCAGGAGACGGACCACGTCAATGGTCAGCCAAGGAGGCGTATAGCAGTAGCTGTGAGTACCTCTGCGATTTGGCGGCTGTGGTCATTGACGAACAGGAGCGGAATTGAGATCTCTACCTTAAGTACGTCCTTGCTGACTTTTGCCTTTATGTAGTGTGCCAGATGCAGAAAGCGGAAGATTCGTTGCAGCGGTGACCTTGGGAACGGCCGGGGCTGTCAAAATTGCCGGACAGCTGGTGCTGATCTGACCCAATGTACGTTCCATAGGGTGAGTCCTCCATGTCTAGTGGCAGACATCATCCACCAACTCATTCGGTGTCCAGGTAGGAACCTTGGACATGATAGCACCGATCCATCAAGTTGCTACCCACCCAAGTGGTTTCCCATCTTCCCCAATCTTACCCATTGTGTCAACAGCGAACCAGCACGCAGGAGTATATGTCACGTATCCTAAAAGCTACCCCTCGCCGCCTTGTCATATCTCTACAACAGCTGGATACCCCTCGGTCTGGAAGCCACTACACTATGGTGATAACTCTCCCATCGAGGCTTACAACTTGCCCACAGAAAGATATGTCGGGCTTGCCGACCCGACCGGAAGCCTTTACGGATCACAAGAAGCCTATCGCTCATATGCCCCACAGCAGCAAAGCGCCATCAGCAGTCACCCCATGTTCATTGAGCATGAGCCTGCAACGGCCTACACTCACGGTCACCTGCCATACTTGGATACCAGCACAACGCGCGTCCCGATCACCACGGAAAATCTATCGTCATTTGGAATGACCTCTCTCCATTCGTCTCTACCTCAGCAACTTGCGGACCGTCAACTGCCTGCACCTACCGGCAAGCGAAATCAACCTGCCACAAGCGTCAGCTCAGCCGGTGCACTACGTATGGCCCCAATCACCCACACGCAGAACGTAACGAGCAACGGCGTCCATGCCTCACTCGGCTATAGTAGCAATGCTCTTCCATGGCCTCCCGGAACAGGTCCGCTGGAAGGCCGCAACGGCGGCGTAAACAGCTTACCCTCTACCGACTTTATGCCGCCACCACTTTCCAAGGGTTCACTTTCCTCTGCGTCAACTTCGGAAGCTAGTGTAGCTGGCTACGCTACAAGCCCGGAAGAGAGCACCCGCACTGGGACTGCTGCAAAGTCATTCACCTCGTCAAGCACTCGGGGGCCTTCCACACCCCCTGGCAGTGGACGGTACAGCACCGGCACCGCTTGTTCAACGATAGGGATGCCTCCTTATCGCGTCAGGATTCGTCATCCAACCTTTATAGCTTCTGCACCGACAGCACCAACAACTCCAAGCATACCTCTTTCAGCGAAAACCCTACTAGTGAAGGCGGCCACCTCGTCAACGGTCAACATTACGCACCCCTGAGCCAGCCTCAACCTCAGCATCCGACCAGTGTCGAAGCCTTGGGCCGGATGAGTTTTGATGGTAGACTCCAGTCAAGTCATCGCAACTCAGCGGCAAGTCTTAGCTCCCAAGGCTTTTGATCTAAAACACTGCCTTGCTCCTTGACTGTTGATCTTTCTGGGTAGGCACAAGGTACCGCATGGCAGATTTGACACCTTGGGTGTGGTTATCCTTTCTACCACACTTGTATCTTTCCTTGTATCAGTATTCTTACCATTTAGAGCACGGTTGAACGGCGCAGCGGAGGTCACAAAGAGCAATGTACGACAAGAGGAGGCAGAGTCACCAGATATCAGCAAGACGAGCATCATTAGCGACACTGCTGCTAAGCGCGCATCGGAGCACACGAACCGCAGGCGCGGCGCACGGTTACTTCGCAGGGAGACAAGGAGAGAGAATGACAATCTTGCCTCCACTGGTTCACACTGATACTCCGAGGACCGGTATGGGACGAGAGTCGACCGTCTCTTTGCGTCTGTAATGACATATAGGACATCCGCATTGTCGGGCATCATCAGCAACGGGGTGCCATTCGAGAGGGCGCAAGCGCATTAATAGTCTGGCTGCTAGGCCAGTGGGTGAATTGGAAAGTCTAATGGTAATGACATTGATCGTCAACCAAAAAGTTCGTTGTCTATTCTGGCCTTTTTACCCCTTGGGTGGCATGCGTGCGAATTTCGCGAACATACCACATCAGGGTCACTCTTTTGCAGCGTAAACAGACACAAGGATGTGTCCCTCCGGTTACTGGTTTCCGTTCACGATGAACGGTAAATACCACGCAGCTGCGCTCATCATCGACCGCGGCATTCATAAGCTTGAGAATAATGGATGCTTGCGGACTGAGGACGGTGTTGCGAGCTGTCGTGCGCTGCGCTGCTTTTCGTAGAGTAGCTGAGAACCGAAGACGCTGATCAAACCAATCATTATCTCAAACAAACGTATATGTACGCACGCTCAAGATGATCTTTCAACATCTGCCACCACTGCTAGCACTGACATGTCCCTATTCCTACGCAAAGGTGGTGTGCATCACGTGATCATGCTGGGCTGACCGGCTTGGCATCAAGACCTCTACCGAAGTTCAACCGCCGTCGTGGACTTCGAGCGCCTCAAAGAACGCTTCAACAACAGCAACTGGCCCTCGCGCCTTCACTCACACCACATCTTTACGCACCCTTCTTACAGGTCCAGGTAGAAGGTTCCTGCTGTCAGGATCGATCCGCTGGCTTGCTCACCGCTTGCGCGTCACCGCTATTGCGCGCGACACCTCCCTTCGCCGCTACGCCTCACTCGAAACAGCTTTCTGGCGAAATAGCACCGTACCCTCACCACGCGCACCTCTCCATCTCTGTCGCCGGTGCTCTCACCGACCCTTTCTCTCCGACACCTCTCAACCTCAGCCCAGCATGGCCGACTACATGAACGGCTACGCTGATGGTGACTACGACGATGAGGAAGGAGATACCATCACCGCCGAGGATTCCTGGGAAGTCATCAAGTCTTTCTTCGCTGAGAAGTCGCTTGCGTCTCAGCAGATTGACTCCTTTGACTACTTCTGTCAAACCACTCTTCAGGACATCATTAGTGAGAATGGTCGTGTGCTCCTTGATCACAACGTTCCCCAGTCCGAAGACAGCGATATCGTCAAGCGCCGATTTGAGATCAACTTTGGTGGCGTTCAGGTCACGAAGCCGCGGCAGACAGAAAGCGAGGGTACCAACAACGAGATGTGGCCGCACGAATCGCGACTGAGAAGCTTGACGTACGCCTGCAACATGTACGTTGTGGTGCTGAACAAGAGGCATATTGCTCGAGAGGTACCGATAGGTACAATGGACGCGGATGGCACTGATGGGGATTTGCCTGAGGCAGACCAGCAGCGTGGTACAGAGCTACAATGGCAGTTGGAGCACGAGCAAGAGCTGCTGCCCGGTGAGGACGCGAACAACAAGGCTGTGTTCATCGGTCGGCTGCCCGTCATGCTAAAGAGCTCCTTCTGCCAACTTAAGGGCCAGAGTGACGACGCTCTTTACGCTCATGACGAGTGCCCGTATGATATCGGTGGTTATTTCATCATCAACGGTAGTGAGAAGGTCCTGATCGCACAGGAGCGTAGCGCTGGCAACATCGTTCAGGTCTTCCGGAAGAAGCAAAGCCCGACTCCCTATATCGCCGAGATTCGAAGCTCTGTCGAACGAGGCTCTCGACTCATCTCTAGCATCCAGGTCAAGCTGTTCGAGAAGGGTGCAGGCTCGAAGTCGAGCTTCAAGCGAATGATCAAGACGACCTTGCCGTATGTGAAGGATGACATCCCCATAGGTATCGTCTTCCGCGCGCTTGGTATCGTTTCTGACGAGGACATCCTCAACCACATCTGCTTCGATCGCAACGATACACAGATGCTGGAGATGCTGAAGCCTTGTATTGAGGAGGCTTTCTTCATCCAGGATCGGGAGATTGCTCTTGACTTCATAGGCAAGCGTGCGAATCACAGCGGCGTTAAGGAGAAGCGTATTAAGTATGCTCGTGAGATCCTGCAGAAGGAGTTTTTGCCTCATATTTCAACGCTGGAAGGCCAAGAAACGAGGAAGGCTTTCTTCCTGGGTTACATGATCAACCGCTTGTGCCAGTGCGCGCTCGGACGTCGTGATGAGGACGACCGTGATCACTTCGGAAAGAAGCGTCTCGATCTTGCTGGACCCTTAATGGCAAACCTGTTTCGTCAGCTTTGGGCGAAGCTGATGAAAGACGTTTTCAAGATGCTCCAGAAGACTGTCGAAGGTGGTAAGGAGATGAATATTCACTTGGCAGTCAAGGCCAGCACTGTCAGCAATGGACTGAAGTACTCGCTGGCGACCGGCAATTGGGGTGAGCAGAAGAAGGCTGCTTCGAGCAGAGCAGGTGTCTCCCAGGTACTCAATCGATATACCTTCGCTTCGACTTTGTCCCATTTGCGCCGGACTAACACACCCATTGGCCGAGACGGCAAGATCGCAAAGCCTCGCCAGCTGCACAACACTCACTGGGGCCTTGTGTGCCCAGCAGAAACGCCAGAAGGGCAAGCCTGCGGTTTGGTCAAGAATCTGTCGCTCATGTGCTACGTCACTGTTGGTGGAACAGGCACGCCGATTACGGAATTCATGGAAGAGCGGTCGATGGAGATCCTGGAAGAATACGACCAGATGGCCAACCCACACTACACGAAGATCTTCGTCAACGGCGTCTGGGTTGGAGTGCACCCAACCCCAAGGCAGCTCGTCCAGTCGGTCAAGGACTTGCGAGGTAATATTCTATCCAACGAAATCTCAATGGTGTGGGATATCCGTGACCGCGAGTTCAAGATCTTCACTGATGCGGGTCGTGTCTGTCGGCCACTCTACGTGGTTGACGACGACCCACGGAGCTACAACAGGGGCCGCTTAAAGTTGACGCGCCCCATCGTTGAGCGCCTGGAGCGTACCCGAGAAGCTGCGACAGCTGGCGAGCTCGACGAGCTCGAAGACGATGTGCGCATGGGCTGGGATGATCTCCTACAGAACCGCATTGTCGAGTACATTGATGCTGATGAAGAAGAGACGGCTATGATCATCATGACTCCTGACGACTTGGACGAGCACCACAACATCCGGCAAGGTCGCAAATATTATGATCCAGAGGACAAGGACCCGCTCAGTCGTATCAAGATGAAGCCCAACCCTGCCATTCACCACTTCACTCATTGCGAAATTCATCCTGCTATGCTGCTCGGTGTTTGCGCCAGCATCATCCCCTTCCCTGATCACAATCAATCTCCTCGTAATACTTACCAATCTGCTATGGGTAAGCAAGCTATGGGTATCAATCTCACTAACTTCAATCTGCGTATGGATACCATGGTCAACGTTCTTTACTACCCGCAGAAGCCTCTGGCCACAACGCGTTCTATGGAGTACCTTCGCTTCCGCGACATGCCGGCTGGTCAGAACGCCATTGTCGCAATAGCCTGCTACTCCGGTTACAACCAGGAAGATTCCGTCATCATGAACCAAAGCAGTATCGATCGCGGCCTCTTCCGCAGTCTATTCTACCGCGCTTACTCCGACCAAGAGAAGCGTGTGGGCATGGCTACTGTGGAGCAGTTCGAAAAGCCTATGCGCGCTGACACCATACGGCTGAAGCACGGCACGTACGATAAGCTGGATGACGACGGTATCGTGGCTCCAGGTGTGCGCGTTTCCGGTGAAGACATCATCATCGGTAAGACCGCGCCCATCGCGCCGGATTCCGAAGAGCTTGGTCAGCGAACGAAGCTCCACGTCAAGCGTGATGTGTCAACACCTCTGCGTAGTACCGAGAACGGTATCATCGACCAGGTGCTTCTGACTACAAACACAGAAGGTCTGAAGTATGTCAAGGTCCGCACGCGTACGACCAAGGTGCCCCAGATTGGTGACAAGTTTGCCTCTCGCCACGGTCAAAAAGGGACCATCGGTATCACTTACCGCCAAGAAGACATGCCTTTTACATGCGAAGGTTTGACGCCTGACCTCATTATCAATCCTCACGCCATTCCCTCCCGAATGACCATCGCCCATCTGATCGAATGTCTTCTCTCTAAGGTCGGCGCTCTTCGTGGCTTCGAAGGCGATGCGACCCCCTTCCTCGACATCACAGTCACATCCATCTCCAGTCTCCTCCGCGCAAATGGTTACCAATCCCGCGGCTTCGAAGTAATGTACAACGGGCATACCGGTAAAAAACTTACCGCGCAGGTGTTCTTGGGACCTACGTATTACCAGCGGCTGCGGCACATGGTAGACGACAAGATCCACGCTCGCGCTCGTGGACCCGTGCAAATTCTGACGCGCCAACCGGTAGAAGGTCGTGCGCGTGACGGTGGTTTGCGTTTCGGAGAGATGGAGCGTGATTGCATGATTTCGCACGGTGCAGCGGCATTCTTGAAGGAGAGGCTGTTTGAGGTGTCCGATGCGTATCGTGTGCATGTGTGTGAGAATTGCGGGTTGATGACTCCGATTGCGTAAGTTCTCTCTTCCAGCGAGTTCTTCTCTTTGTCTTTACCAACGCTGACGCTTGCCTCATTAGTTCCTTGAAGAAGGGACAATTCGAGTGTCGACCCTGCCACAACAAAACCCGCATCGTGCAGGTTCACATGCCTTACGCCGCGAAGCTGCTGTTCCAGGAGTTGATGAGCATGAACATCGCAACGAGGATGTATACGAAGAGAAGCGGCGTTACTGTCAGACAGTGAGCGGTCAGCTAAAGTTTTTCGCGGGAACGGCTGCGATGACAGACTGCTGAGATTGCTCCCCATTCATACTGCAAGATCTCTGCTAACGGAGCAGACGAGATTCTTTTTTCAATACCCATAATTCACAAAAGAAGCAAGTTGCTGTACTCTATGCATTTGCAAGGCGTTAACTGAGTAGGTATGCATCTCTGGGGGGGGCGTAAACCGGTTGGCTGACATGGGGAGCGAGCACGCAACTAGTGCCTGGTGTGGCTCCCTCATGACAGAGGAGGTTCGAAGCCTTGTATGATAGAAGATGGCCTATGTGGGCGGCTTAGACTGCATGGCCGCTTTCGGTCGTTTGAGGGATAGAGGAGAGGGATGAGTCGCGGATTGCGGCAGCCGAGGAAAGCATAGCATAGAATAGGACTTTGCGCGAATCAAAGCGACCCATTTCAGAACGCTTGGTGCAGGTCGCTTGTCGTAGGAAAATCATGTAGATGAATGCTCACGGCCGTAACGCCCCATTACTTTTTGCTTGGCCCCCTGATTTCAGTAACGAACGTAACGCGATTCTGTCGAAGAGTGTGTTTCAAGACATAGTCATGGAGATCTGGTGTGAGAGCTAGATCCTGATGACCGTGGCAGCTATGTGCTCCCGCGTATGACATTAGCACCTTTGGCATTATGAAACGCCTTGAACGAGCATCGCACGTGATATGTCGCAGATATCAGCTTATGTCATACTACCCAAAGTCAGCCACAACCATGATTGGCTTTAGCACACTTCGACCTCAACAAGAAGACGACGAAGAATGACCATGAAGTCGAATGTCTCGACAGGCTTTCGGATAGGTCCAGAATCTACCCACATCTTCAGTGGATGATTCCGAGCACTGACCGATCCATCCGTTTTGGCCCAAACAACGCATGATGTCTTCCCTACCAGGAGGCTTTATACCACCTAGCGCATCCATACTCTCCCCTCCGCCATCCTCAATCGCGTCTTCTGCTGGCGCCTCCTCGCTTCCTCACCCGCGCGACCATCCCCTCAGACGCCGTGGGCAGAAAGAGTCGGCTTTCACACGATTCGTAGACCAAGGCATACTCCAGGTACAACGCCGGCACGCCAAGCGCGAGATCGAAGGAGAAGATGCGCTGCAAGAGCTACGTGAGCATGAGCGGGAGCTGTTTCCTAGCCAGGCGGCGAAAGATGAGGTAGAAGGGTACAGGAACTTTGCGGAGGTGGGGAGAGATATGGAGCGGCTGCTTGATGTGGTGTGGATTAGTGGGACGCGTATGCTTCTCTTGTATGCTAGGTATGAAAGGGGTGGAGTCTGACTTTGGGTGCAGCTTCATTGCAGATACCGTATCTTCTTACTGTTGCGTTGCTGACGACCAACTTCCTCGCGTCTTATCCACCTGCGCCTAAGATTATGTTTCGGTTGCTGGGAAAGCTGGATATTGCATTCGCTTCTCTCCTCCAAGGTCACAATGTTGAAACAGGAGATGCACTGCCCGGATTCGAGACCGGCCGGAGAGTCAGTGGCACCGAAAAGGTGCGCATTAAGAGCCTGGTTGAGCGGACACGGGTTGCTGTTGTGGAGGTGATGAGTTCTGGCGAGATGGAAGAGGATGAGGAGGAGGGCACTGCAGAGGAGGATAGTGAGCTTGAGGATGGTATGGTGGTGGAGATGGAGACTGATACAGAGGATGAGCAGAGTAGGTATGACAAGAAGCTGCAGGATGAGGTGGAGGATGTTGGAGGGTGGGATATG
>Ga0160429_1001835_pt1 | contig 11412 bp, 9 predicted proteins | sample SolpanmetagenomR_FD_108199 | JGI IMG/M metagenome (GOLD analysis project Ga0160429, IMG submission 108199) | Solar panel surface microbial communities from Lawrence Berkeley National Laboratory, California, USA - R | ecosystem: Engineered > Built environment > Solar panel > Unclassified ... | reverse complement strand
TATTGTATATAATCAGGTGAATTCATAATGTCAGACGCAGATTTAGAAGATGCATGTTCTATCCATTCACACTGGATTTCCACCTTCTAATATAATGTACAGATACGAAGAGCACGTATTCAACAACTACAGCAACAAAATGGAGGAAACGATCAAAACCAAGCCGCACAAGAACAACAACAAAAACAACAGTACATCCCCTTTACATCTACATTCTAACTATACGCATGTCTGACTTCATAAACCCACAGACAAGAACGAGAGGCTCGAACGTCGATACTCAACCAAATCCTCACGGCCGAAGCCAGCGATCGCCTCGGTCGGATAAAATTGGTGAATCAGAGTCGAGCAGAAGGTATAGAGAATAGAATAATTGTGCTCGCGAGATCTGGACAGATACAGCAGAAAATAACAGACGATCAATTCAAGAATATGCTCGCATCGTTGTCGGAACAGGAAAATGCGTCTACCGGAAGTGGCAGTGTTAAAAAGGTCGTCAAGAGGAGTGGGGGTTGGGATGACGATGATTTAGCTGATCTAATGGATGATGTATAATTAGACGTGATCATGTGGGAACGATTGGATTCAATGTAGATATAATGTAATTAGGGATGCAGAAATGCGCTCAGATTTTAAGTAAATGTAGAAGTTTTTTATGTACACGAGGGTTGAAAAAAGGTAAGGGTTGATGAGATTGTTATTGATTGTTGCTCTCAGTAGTAGCTTCTACTGCAGCACCAGCAACTACACTATTTGATCTTATTGGAGGGGTTGATAACCGTACGATCGGTGTTGGTTTCGTCGTCAATGTCAACATATTTTCATCCTCCTTTGGCATATCACTAGATTCATGCCCTTGCTGTGACCTGTCGAGACTTTTCCGACTTCGCTCTGCAGCAGCTAAACTATGAGTTGGTACTGCTCCTCCACCTAATCTTGCCCAAAACATGCTTTCTCGTAATTTAGTGGCTTCCTCCCATGCGTATCGAACTTCTTCCTCGGTATTTGCTTTCCAAGTGCCGTCTCGACACATTCTCAGAAAAGAAACGAAATCGCAAGTTGCACGAAGTCGATTTAAACAGTATTCACATAATGGATAGCGTTGAGACGAAGGGTCATCAGACACACTAGTTCGATGACGTCTCGCATATATATCTTGCGGTCGATCTTCGCCACACAATGCGCATGGATTGATCGCTAGAGGACCAGATAGTTTTGGTGTTGTACTAAATGGCTCAATTACTAGAGCACCAGATATGATACTCGTCAAAACAGCACGGCGAGCTAGCCATGAAAGACCAGGAGCGAGATCAAGTCTCAATACCGGCTCGATATCTTCAGCAAGCGTTCTTTTCCAGATTTTAGAGTCCTTTAACGCAGGTATATTTGTCATCATAGTCTGGTCTCGAGGTGATCCCGTCGCTGGTGTTGGAGGTTGACTATATGATTCAGGAAGATGTGGTGCCGAGTAAGACGCGGCAGGATTCGAAGCTAGACTGCCCGAAGGTGACGACTTGTTCGCTGACAGATTTCCAGAAGAAGACCTTTGATGAGAGGAAGAGAATGAAGATGGTCGAGATGCCTTTAGCAGCTCTGCGAAATCAAGATATCCACCAACATCTGTCCTCATCAAAGGTACAAGCAAATGTGAATATCGAAGTGGATGTTGAGCTGTGAATTCCACAGTAGTCCCTGGAGAAACAGGCATGGAGTCCATCATCTTACTCATCTTCATTTCTATTGCAGGAGTGGATGGAGCGGTCAGTATATGTGGAGCTGTTTCTGTCTCGTCTCTTTCCGACGTCATTCTCTCCATGACACCTTTCAAGTCATGAAGTTGTTCTTGCTGAGATGACAATAGCATTTCTGTGTCCTGGAGTTGCGATCGCAATTGAGCATTGCGCTTTTCAATAGCTTCGCTTTCTCTTCTTGCATCGGCAACCATCTGAGATATTGTTAGTTTCGCATGCCATTATTACATTAATGGGCGAGAACGAGCATGTACTTACAGTATTCGCTTGCTCAAACAATGAAGCTGTTAGATTCTCTACTTCCGATTCCATTTGTTTCTTAGCTTTCTCGGCTTCTTCTCGTTGTCTTCGTGCATCGCCAAGCTCTCGCCGCATCAATTGAATTGTCGCATCTACTTCCGCTTTCTTCAACAGTGCTCCGTTTGCTATATCTTGCGAATATCGCTCGTTGACATTATCCAACTCTTCAAGCCGTCGGTATGCAACAGCCAACTCTTGTCTTACTGTGTGTAATGTATCATCAAGACCTGTGCCGTGATTGATCGCGTGAATCAACTTTGTGCTAAGCATAGTCACTTCAGCGCTCAGTTCTCCTTCTGATGTAGGTGATTTGAGACTCGGGGTAGGACTTGGACTTCGTGGGTCGGCTATCGTATTGAACGCAACTGTGGTGTCTACAAACGCCGATGGTCTGAAAGACCCGTCTCTATGCGGCGGTAAAGTCGCCGCTGACGCCATTCTGGATAGGTAATTTACGGACTTTGCTCGGAGCACGAAACCTCGAGGTTCCAAACGATCTTTCGGAGGTACAACTGGGCGATCTTCATTCACAGGTATAGAAGAAGAATTTTCTGTCAACGACGTAACACCACTTTCCATCGCAAATTTGTTAGCTTTCCGAATTCATAAATCGAAGGATTTCTTTTCTTAGTGAAAATCCAGTTCGTGAAACCGATCCTTCTCTTAGAAAGACCAGTCCGAAACGAGATACAATAAACAGCAATAATACGAATAGAACATACAGTGACAAGGTTCACAACATCTGTAACAATATGAACGTCTTATATCAATTTTTTAAGGTTAATCATGTCGATCGACAATCTTGACAGGCCGTTATAGCTTCAACGTTTTGACTGTGCAGTACTAAGAATATTAGCGAGATTCGGAAGCGTGATGTTGAGTGTACGAGACCGCTAGTCAAGGAAGAAAACGAGGGCGACAGCATGATCCTCAATATGCAAGCTGTTCTGGTCAAATCAGCTGTATTGGGCACATGATCTATGAGAAGGCTTTTGCTTTTTACAAATCGTCAAATTCCTTAATTCGAACGGTCTTCTAATAGTTATCAAACTATACTAGACACAACGCTGCTTTCTCGATAATCCATACATTCATTAATCAGGTTACTACATATCTACATTATTATCCTTGACGCTCATCAATCGTAACATCATGAAACTATAAAATTAATGGAGGTCGAACAAATCTCATCTTGCCAAAGCCTGAATCGCCCTTTCCACTTCGTTCCTTGCCAGCTGCTGTAGCCTGTTGCGTGAGTCTTCATCCGCAAGATCATCAGCATCAATCACATGTTCGTATAATCTTCGTGAAACAGATCGATTGATGTCTGTATACTCCTCAGTGTTAATTTCTCGATTCCGATAACGCGAGCCCAAGACATTCTTGACCATTCGTTGTATTTCTGATTTGATCGGATATGATAGACTGACCAGTGAAGATTCGAGATGTCGGCCGTTACTTGTGGAAGTGCGTCGATTAGTGCTTGGCATAACCTCAGCGAGAGTTTGATGACCGATTTGCCTGCTATGAGATATAGGTTTTGGCGTTGTCGAGGGGGAAATTATACGCAAAGGTGGAGAAAGTGGAGGCCGTACTGCCGAGGAAAGGGGAGTTAAAGTAGGTGATATCAAAGGTGGTGGTGTAACAGAGAATGCTCGCAGTGAGCCATCTCGAGGCGCAATAACCGGGGATGTCTCCGGCGAGGAGTAGGGTGCTGGAGAAAGGCTCTCTGTGGTAGGTGTCGATGTGGAATTGACGTCGCTGATAGCCCCGCGGTTCTCGACTTCTTGCAAAAGAGAAGTGAAGAAACCAGGCCCGTCTCGTCGCGAGGCTGCCTGAGTGGAAGATTCTGCTTGAGCGTGATTGTCAATCGCTTTATTCCTTCGAGTGCGCGGCCTTTTTAAACTCCGGGCCGATGAGATTTGATCCTGCTCACGAGACGGAGCTGGCGAGGCAGATGTAGCTTTGCGTTTACGTCTGTTGATTATGATAGATTCATTGCCATCATCTGATTGTATATCGCGCGCCTTATCAAATGCATTCCACGCACGTAGCTCTTCTTGTGACTCTGGTTGAAGGGCTGCTCTGCTAAGAAGTACCGGAGCAGTTTCACGGAATCGCTCGGCGGCACCTTGTCGAGTAGCGACACGCAAACGACGTTGCCACTCGCCAAACTCTCGCATTTGTGAGGGGGTTCGGCGAGTGGATGTAGGTTCTTCATTATCGAATGGAAAATCAAGATCAAGGTTCAAATTATTCCATACTGTTTGCCACACTCTTGCCCAATCTGAATTCGGTCGCCGTGCTCTGCCAGATCGACTTCGTCGCGGCGATCTCATATTTGATCTTGTCCGTGCGCGTCCTATAGGAGCAGTTGTCTGATGAGCAAGTGGCAAGGTACCATCATTCTCTAATATTGACATGCATGCTGCACAGTAGTAGACTTCGGGTGCTTCTTGACAGCCAGCACAGAAAACATGGATTGCTCGGTCACATCCATCACAATACATCGTACTCGTTGCGTCGTCGAAGATACTGCATACTAAACAAGGATCATTGTCTTCGAGTAAATCGTCCTCAACAACCAGTCCAGGATCAATGTCCGCCTCTTGCCTCTTATCCTGAACTGCATAAGTGTCGAGCACAGGCCCGTTGACGAAAGCCTTGACTTCCACTTCATTGAAGACTGCTCGACATATGGGACAACTATTGGCTCTCTCCACCCAAGGCTTGAGGCAACTGTCATGCAGATCATGTTGACATGGCAAGAGATGTGCAATGTTTTCTGGACCGTCTCCGGCCTTTGCTGTAAGGATGTCCAAGTCTGAAGCAGATCTGTTATAATTAAAGTCAGATATTGAACACCCGAAACATGCTTTAGTAAATTAAAAGAGACGAGTGGAGGAGAAGGGAGATCGAGGTCTGGTATGCTTTTTGAAGATAAAAAGGCTGAGCAGGTAAGACCTCACCTCTGGATTCAAGTAATCAAAGTGTTCATATCCAAGAATACGAAGATCATAGCCATACCATAGGGCTGGTACCGAGTCTGCTTATCGACAAACTCGTAAGGGGAGAAGATTGAACGGATACCTTTGATTTGTTTCGCCGCCGAATGGCAAATGGGAGTTGTCGGGAGATAAGTCTTGGCAGAGATCACCAAGACATACGATACAGGTCTCGGCCATCACTGTAAGAAGTGATGCCAGAAGGATGTCTCTCAATAGGGAGTAAGTAGTAAAGTAGTGTTGATTTGGAATGAAAAGAAGAGAGCGAGTAAAACTGGGGTATACAGGGTTATATAGTCGTTCGGAATGCGGGGTCACAAGGCCACAAGGAAAAATCGCATTTGAGCGACAGGATAAATCACGAGATGATAATGCACATGCAACCAGCACTTGTGCTTTATCAGAAGCAATCAAATACAGAAACGAGATTGGCTGCTCCAAGCCATTCGAATTTTAGCATCAAATATCATGTAGCAAAAGAGATAGACTAATGATAGTCGCCTCGAAAAGGGAATTTTGGAAAAAAAAAAAACTGCTATCGAGTATCTAGATGCAGCATGAAATCGATTAGTTAGATAGCCACACTCTGTGCAATTCCAACGACGAAGAAACAAAGTTATGGTTTACAGAGATTTGATTTTTCGAGAACAGTGGAGAGTCTGGAAAGATGGGATTTTTGCAGCAGTCTTGCTAAGAGACATTGAATTAACGAGATCGTCACGTCGTTGCCTGAACTCCGAGTGTGTTGCAATTATTTGAATCATTAAGATTTGATTGATTGACTAATTTGATTTGTTCTTCATAACATTACATCAGACCAAATTCCACCATGCCTCCTTGTTTTCATCATGCTAGACATTCTTTAAACCTCGGCGATTTCTCGAAGACGACGGATGGTTGATCGTGTTGCGGCGGCAGCAGGTGTACTGTTCTTTGTCAGAATGCAAATTCAGCTAGCCAAGTCATAATACATACGATACAACATAAGCTCCTCCTGCAATAGTTTTGTTGCAACCCTTGCAGTTCCAGATTCCTACTGAGTGTCGCTTGACTGTGGGCTTTCCGCAGAATGTGCATGTGTATTTAGCGTGTTGTGAGATTTCGATCTTCTTGACCTGCTTTCGTAAAGAAGCACCGTAACTATGAGAGAATATAAGTTAGAAGATGTTTCATAGCGCATATTGGTCGTAGAGTAATGGATAGAATCCATGAAGTCACTGGCGCGACATACCGAGTACCGTATTTACCGGTGATACCGACTTTTTTCGTACGTTTCGACATATTTGATGAATGTGATGCGTAAGGATAGAAACTACAGCCAAATCAAAATTTCGTAATTATCACAAAAACCACGGTCGAAAATGAGTGGGCATCGAAAGACGCTAAGCCTAATTCGGAAAAACATAATTCTTGGCAAGATGATCCATGCTAATCACGTGGAATACTCAGTCCCTTAGTCCCCTCTTTTTGCCATAAAGTATACTCGAGGTTAATCACAATGGCTAAACATGGCGATCGTCAATACGATATAATTGTGCTCGGCGCTACCGGATACTCTGGAAAATATACATGTCAGCATCTGGTCGATCATGCACCGACAAATTTGAGATGGGCGGTTGCAGGACGATCGAGAAACAAATTGGATGCTCTCAGTCACGATCTCAAACAACGAAAGACTGACCGCATTGCGCCAGGTATCGAGATTTGCACTTTGAGTTCTCAGGACCTAGAGGATGTGACACAAAAGACTCACATATTACTTACTACGGTAGGTCCATATTCAAGATATGGAACGCCTGTGTTTGAAGCATGCTTGAAAACCAAGACTCATTATTTCGATATGTAAGCTACGTATAATGTGAAACCCACTACGGTGATTGATTATTTTTTGATCAGAACTGGAGAGACACCTTGGCTTTACGAAATGATCAAAAAGCATCATGAAGAAGCAAAACGTGAGGGGATAATCGTAGGTGAAATCATTAATCATTTCTTGCGTGAATCTTGACACGTCTAGATGATACCGCAAATTGGTGTTGATTCTGCTCCTGCGGATTTGATGACATGGTGTCTTGCAAAGCATATAAGAGACAATTTCTCTTCGCCAACTGCAGAGGTTATCTTTACGCTTCATAAAATGAGAACTAGGGCTTCTGGCGGCACCCTTGAGTCTGTACTGAGTTTACTCGAGATGTACTCCATCAAACAAGTCCGGGAAGCACTCAAGCCTTGGTCGCTCAGTCCCGTTCAACCGTTACGATGGGTCGATGATCAACGATCGAGGAGAACTCGCTTACTTCAATCTTTGACGGGGCTTCAACTCGATAAAGAGCTTGGCATATTAACTACAAGTCTCCAAGCCTCGGTTGATCGAACTCAGGTGTATAGAACGTGGGGCTTATTGGATGATGGGAATTATTACGGAAACACTTTCCGCTTTCGTCCATTTATGACTGCTAGAGGTATCATTTCAGGGTTTCTCATTCACTTGGCAATAACCATTGCAGTGTTCTGTCTTATATTCCCTACGATACGGGCGTTAGTAAGGAAATTGATATATGGACCTGGTGATGGGCCTACACTAGAGTTCGTTTATATAAGTCCATGTATCTTTGAAAACCATTTACTAACATAGTGAAGGGAGACCAAGAATGACTATATTGAATGGCGAGCAGTAGCCACAGCAGAGACCAAAGATCCATCATCGAGACAGCAAGTCAGTGGTAAATTAAGGTTCAAAGGTAGTGCTTATCATCTCACTGCCATTTTCCTGGCCGAGGCTGCCATTAGTCTACTCAACGACGACAGCAATGCGAAGGAGATGGGGGGAGGTATCCTAACGCCTGCAACGCTTGGTATGGCGTATGTGGAAAGACTTCAGAAAGCTGGCATCAATATTGATACATTTTTACCATAAATAATCATGTAGAGAAAACGAGCTCAAACAACAAAAGCTTTTAGCTCAACCGGTCCGATATTTTTAGTTTGTGATTTCTATTCTTACGTCAACAATTTTGCGAAATTTTAAACCTCGTGCACGTGCCGTTTTTGCGGAAGTGGCCGAAGCAACAATTATTAGAAATTGGTTGTCATTCTTTTTACCTGGGGCAAGGCTTCTAAGTTTTTCCTTTCAACAGTGCCAACTAATAATTTTCTCACGTCAATATTCCACACACTTTCCTAGTCTCTCATCGACGTCTGATAAGATAATTTTATCAGTCACCGATAATAAACACTTTCACTCGAAAATAATACAAAGAATCAAGAGAAGTCGCCAAATTCAAAGCAAACGCTGTGAATGTATTCGTCCTCTTTAGAAGCCGTCCAAGTCGCAAATATTCCACACCTCAAGCTGGAACTCTTTCGTATAGCGAGGAGAAATCGTCCTTTACACCATAGTACTAACGGCTGAAGCATCAAACTGGCCTTTTCCTGAGTAATCTACATTTAAACATATAAAAATTCCCATCTAGTGGCTTATAGAGCGAATACTAGTGGTACAGACTGCAAGACTCGCTATTTTATGTCGGTGGCATATTCAAATCTACCTTTTTCTGTCTGACAGATAGTTTTTGGAATTTATCAACTTGAATCTTTACCAACCTCACGGCTACAGCAACATCTTAAGTCAACATGTCTCAACTCAATATTCCTCGTGTAAGTCATGCCGAAATACGTTGATTTATTACAGATCAAGACTAACGGCTAGACAGGATGTCAGCGATATCTATTATCGTTATAAGATGGACCGTCTCCAATCAAAGATAGAAGGCAAAGGAAATGGTATCAAGACAGTAGTCCCCAACTTGACCACTGTCGCTGAACAGCTCGCTCGTCCTCCTGCTTGTGAGGATGCTCAAATCTTGTTGATCTCGACCGAAAACTGACGTGGCTTTAGATGTCATCAAATACTTCGGCTTCGAACTTGGTGCTCAAACTAATATTGATCCCAAGGATGACCGCTGGATTATCAATGGCGCTCACGATGCATCCAAGTTACAAGATCATCTCGATGGGTTTATTTCCAAATTCGTTCTGTGCAAAGGTTGTAAAAATCCCGAGACCATTGTCAATATCCAGGATGGCCGTATTAAATTGGATTGTAAGGCGTGTGGTCACATATCGGAACCAGATCTTCGTCTTAAGCTTTCCTCTTATATTCTCAAGACTGCTCCCAAGAAAGGAAAGAAGGATAAATCAACAAAAAAGGCCGATCGTAAGGCTCGCAGAGCCGCCGGGAAAAACGGTGATGACAATGGATCAGTCAACGGTAATGGTAGTCCTGCTGATAGCAACTCCGATCATGCTGATGGGGATGGTGACGAGGATGACAACAACGGTGTTAGCGACAATGACAATGATGCCATGTTCAAGAAGATCAATTCGGAAGCCAAACAGCTCGATGAAGTACCAGTCGAAAAAGAAGTGGAATGGACCGTCGATACTTCAGAAGCTGCCGTCAAAGCTCGCATGCAAAGCCTTCCAGATGACCTGAAGCGTACTGCTCTTAACGACGATGAGGACGGCGATGAGGCCGAGGGTGGAAACACTGTCTATGATCAACTTGGAAAATGGGTTCAAACTTCTGCCGAGGAGTTGGGCGGAGTGGCCAAGGTAGATGAGGTTGAAATATACCTCAAAGCCAAGGAATTCCATATCGAGACCAAGCATCGCACTCTCACTGTACTTGCACAGACAATCTTTGATGACAACATTCTGAAACAGATTGACGCTCGTGCTCCTATGCTCAAACGTATGATCTCTTCTGAACGTCATGAAAAGGCTTTCTTGGGAGGTACTGAGAGATTTGTTGGTCTTGAGAAGCCTAATCTCGTCAACCAGATTTCCAGCATTTTGATGAAATATTTTCAAAATGATCTTGTGTCCGAGGAAGTCTTGAAAGCGTGGGGATCAAAGGCAAGCAAGAAATACGTCGATATTGCGACCAGTAAAAAGGTTCGCAAGAGCGCTGAAAAATTCATGGAATGGCTTGAGAATGCTGAGAGCGACGATGAATCTGATGATGAATAAAAGAGATTCAGTCCGGTTGTCTTTATATCTGATTTGCAATATGTGCTCATACTGTTTCGGCCATGCTGAGTATGAGTACGTGTATATGTAACTAGTTCCTTGTTTGTTGTTGCGAATCATACATAAATCACTCTACTCCATCTGTTGATATCCTTTTCAATCTAGTTTCGCCAAGCAGCTAATTTCGTATATTAGCATTGATGACGTTACGTATATCTACAGCTGGTTAATTTCCTTAGACCTGTCATCCCTTCCTACATACCGACCACTCACTTACAATGCAATCCGGCATTCAAGCCTCCGCAGAACTCCAATCCGCATTTTCTGCCTTTCTGTCCGACTCGAGTCAGCGAGCTCTCTTAATCAAGATCGAATCTGAATCGCTTGTTCCATCCTATCCCAGTCGATCATCCTCAACACAAGACTTTCTTGCCGATCTGAACTCTATCCGTTCGCACCTCTTACCTACAGAAGCAAGCTTTATCATCCTCCGCACATCCTCTCCATCATCTCCGTCTTCCACGTCGGAACTTTCTGCTTTACAAGATGAAATAGCAGCAATAACGTACATACCCGACTCGGCCGCCGTTCGACAAAAGACTCTATATGCATCTACTCGTCTGACTCTTGTGCGAGCTTTGGGAACGGGAAACTTTAGCGATAATATTTTCATCACCGATGCCCAAGAACTTAGTCCAGAAGGCTGGAAGGCGTATATCAAGCATAAAGAAAGTGATCGACCGCTTACAAGAGAAGAACAGGATGCGGTCAAGTTGAGAGAGGCGGAGGGGGAGGAAACAGCGACTATGGGGTTGGGATCTGCAAGTGGGAGAGGAGGAAAGGTCAGCCACTACGTCACGACTGGTGGAGCTAATAGAAAGGGTATCAATGTTGGAGAAGGCATTGAAGAAGCTCTGCGTAGATTGAAGGATAGTCAAGGTGGAGATATGGTGCAGCTTGTATGTTTTATACGGTAAATTCACGATATTGATGATTATACTGATCATTTAATATTATAGAAGATCGACATTGCGACAGAGACACTGGTTCTGGACCTTGTCAAGAAAGGTGTGGAGGTGGCAGATCTTGAAAAGCAAATATCGGGTACAGACCCACGTTATACTTTCTACACATTCGTGCCTACTACAAATGGACAGGTAGTTACAATTTTCATATATACTTGCCCCACAGATTCGAAAATAAAGGAGAGAATGATTTACGCGCAATCTCGACTCAACGTCGTCCAGTTGGCCGAGACAGATCTGGGTTTAAACATTGCGAAAAAATTGGAAGGAAGTGACCCAAAAGATTTTAGCCAACAGGCG
>Ga0160429_1001833_pt1 | contig 11422 bp, 12 predicted proteins | sample SolpanmetagenomR_FD_108199 | JGI IMG/M metagenome (GOLD analysis project Ga0160429, IMG submission 108199) | Solar panel surface microbial communities from Lawrence Berkeley National Laboratory, California, USA - R | ecosystem: Engineered > Built environment > Solar panel > Unclassified ... | reverse complement strand
CCCACACCGACGTGGCTGGCGTGCTGCACGCCATAGCGCAGCAAATTCCGAAGCGCTCGCTCGTGGTCTTGTTCAGCGACATGCTGGGGCGCGGCGCGGCCGAGCAGGAAGCGGCACTGGCAGTCTTGCAGCACCTGCGCCACCAGCACCACGAGGTACTGGTGTTTCACGTGCTGGACCGGGCCACGGAGCGTAATTTTGACTTTCAGGACCGGCCCTACATTTTTGAAGATGTGGAGACGGGCCAGGAAATTCGGCTGCAGCCGGCGCAGGTGCGCGAGCAGTACCGGGCGGCCATGCGGCAGTTTGAGGAAGACTTGGCGCTGCGCTGCGGCCAGCTCAAGATTGATTTTGTACCCGTGGATGTGCGCGAGCCTTTTGATAAAGTGCTCTATGCCTACCTGGTGAAGCGGGGTAAGGCCCGGTAATTTATGTTTGCTACCTACTTTTTCGGGGCGCTGTTTCTGCTGCTGCTGGATATGCTGCTGGCTTCGGTCACGATGTACATCGCCTATTCGCACGGGCACTCACGGCGCAAGTGGTTTTTGCTGGGGCTGGTGCTGCCGTTCTTCTCCATTTTCATTGCGCTGGCCGTAGCCATCCGCGACGAGCAACGGGCCAAAGCCGCGCGTGGCGGGGCGCCCGCGCCCAGGCCCGAACCAGGCGAGTTTTCTTAGGTACCGGCAGCGGCCCGTAGCTTCGCGGCAGTTTTTCACCGGCCGGGCTGCCCGGCTCTTTTGTTTTCAAGCATGTATCAGGTACTTCTTTTTCTTCATTCGTGGCTGCGGTGGTTTGTGCTGGGCGCGGGGGTACTCGCCGTTTTTCGGGCCTACGCAGGCTGGTCGGGCCGCCGGCCGTTCACCAAAGGCGACAACGGCATTAGCGCCGCTTTTTCGGGCTTCATGTGGCTGCAAGTTATTGTGGGCCTAGGCCTTTACTTTGGCCTAAGCCCCTGGGGCCTGAACGCCATGAAGCAACCCGGCGCCATGCACGACCCCACCAAACGCTTTTTCGGCATGGAGCACGTAGTCGTAATGATACTCGACGCCGCGCTGGCTCAGGTAGGCCGCATCGCCCTCAAAAAAGCGTCCAGCGACACACTCAAGCACAAGAAAGCCCTTATCTACTTTAGCATCGCCTTGCTGCTGGTGCTGCTCATGATTCCGTGGGGCATCTGGAACCCGGCGCGGCCGCTGTTCCGGTTTTAGTATGATTTCGAATTAAAAAAAAGCCTTTCTGCCGTGTGGCAGAAAGGCTTTTTTAGGTACGTACGGCAAAGCGTTAGATAGCCTGCCCGCCCGATACCTCGATGCGCTGGGCGTCAATCCAGCGAGCTTCTTCGGTGCAGAGAAACGCCACCACAGGGCCAACATCGTCGGGCAGGCCCACGCGGCCCAGCGCCGTGAGGCTGGCGATGTGGGCGTTAATCTCCTTGTTGTCGCGGGTGCGGCCGCCGCCAAAATCAGTCTCGATGGCGCCGGGCGCCACAATATTCACCCGAATGCGCCGGCTGCTTAGCTCCTTAGCCTGGTACTTGGTGAGCGTTTCCATGGCAGTTTTTATGCTGGCGTAGGTCGAAGAGCCAGGGTAGATGATACGCGTCAGGCCCGACGAAATGTTGATGATGCCGCCGCCATCGTTGAGCAACGGCAGCGCCTGTTGCGTCAGAAAAAATGGCCCTTTGAAGTGGATATTCAGCGCCTGGTCAAACTGCTCTTCCGTGGTTTCGGCAAAGGGCGCGTACAGGCCCGTGCCGGCGTTATTGACAAGAAAATCAAACCGGTCGGTGTTGAAAGTGTCACGCAGGGCATTCTGCACCCGGTCAAAAAAACCAACGAACGTTTTAATGTCTGAAGCATCGAGTTGCAGGGCTACGGCCTGCTGGCCTAGCGCCGTAATCTCGGCTACTACGTTTTCGGCCTCAGCCTGATGGCTGTGGTAGGTCAAGAGAACATTAATGCCTTTTTTGGCCAGGTTAAGGGCCATGTTTTTGCCCAGGCCGCGGCTGCCGCCGGTAACGAGGGCGATTTTGGAAGTACTCATGGGGGAGCTTTTGAGGTGAATGAACAGGACAAAGGTCCTACCCCCTACTGCACCAGCTATGGTGAGTAGCCATGTTTAAATGGTGACTATTTCCGCGATTGAGGCACGCCGCGCAGCCCACACCTGCTCGCGGTACTGCTTAGGAGTAGTACCCGCGAAGCGCTTGAAAAACTTGGTGAAGTTGGAGGGGTCGTAGGTAAGGCTGGCTGCAATGTCGGCCACCGGGCGGGTGGTATCGCGCAGCAGACCCTGCGCCACAGCCAGTATCTCGGCCTCAAAAAAGAAGCATGGCGGCTGGCCAGTCACCAGCTTCAGCGTGTTGCTGAGGTGCGTGGGATGGATGCAGAGTTGGCTGGCAAAATCACGGATTTCGAGCATCTCAGTGGCGCGGCCCGCCGCAATGTCGGCCACATGCGCGGCTACCAGGCGCTGAAAGTCGGCGGTGATTTCGTGCTGGCGCGCCAGCAGCTTCTTCGGGATGGGAGTCGTGGCCATAGAGAGCTAACAAACGGAGCAAAAAACCTGCTTGCGGTACGCAAGAATAAACAAGACGCGCGGACTGCTCACTTACTTTTAGTGCTCAGCCAACCGCCCCTACCCCTATGCCCGCCAGCGACTTTCTTTCCAGCGCCCGCAAGCAGTTTGCCTACTATAAGCTGCTCGGCGACCAGACCTTTGCACAAGTCTCGGATGAGCAGCTATTTTGGCAGCCCAATGCGGCCAGCAACAGCCTGGCCACTATTGTGAAGCACTTGTGGGGCAATATGTTGTCGCGGTGGACTGACTTTCTCACCACCGACGGCGAAAAGCCCTGGCGCGCCCGCGAGGCCGAATTTGACAACGACCTGGCCACCCGCGCCGCTGTGCTGGCCCACTGGGAAGCCGGCTGGCAGTGCCTATTTCGGGCGCTCGATGGCCTCACGGCAGCCGACCTGGGCCGCACCATTTATATCCGCCACCAGGGACACACGGTGCTGGAAGCCATCAACCGGCAACTGGCGCACTACCCCTACCACGTGGGCCAACTCGTGCTCATGGGCAAATTGATGCGGGGCGAGGCGTGGCAATCGCTCTCTATTCCGCGCGGCGGTTCGGCGGCGTTCAATGCGGAGAAATTTGCGCAGCCCCCGCACCAAGAGCACTTTACGGACGACAAACTGACGTAGCCAGCGCCCTCCCCCTACTGCCGAGCCCAGCTAACCACGCGGGGCACGACAGCGCTTTAGGAGTTAGCTGGCAGGATTTTAGCTTACCTGGCTGGGTAGTGAATGGAATATTTTTGGCGAACAGCTGCAATAAGTGGCACACTAGCGCGTCTTTATATATATTGCTGTCCTCCTTATCTGTCCCACCATGCTCTATTTGTTTGGCCAACTTGCCCTGCACGACTCTCTTTTCTACCACGAAGACTTCGCCTGTGACGACTCCGTGGCCGGGCCTACTACCAGCTTAGCCAAGGCAGCACCAGGCGCTCATCCGGCCGAAGCCGGCCGGCCCCGCGAGCGCTCCTTTCAGCCGGCCGACCGGCCTGCCCCTAGCCAGCAGCCCGCCGAGGCAGGCCGACTTTAAAAGCTTTGCTGCGCTGGCCGCGCACAAGGCTAGCGCCGCCACAGCCGGTAGGTGCCCACAGTGTCTACCGGCTGGTAGCGGCCGGCTAGCGCGGGCGGCAGCGCATCGTTGGGAGCCCTGAGGAAGTAGCTGGCGGCCGGGGCCGGGCGCCTCGCTGGGTGCGGAGCCAACTGGCCCGCCCGCCGATACAGAAAATACGGGTAGAAGCTTTCCTCAGAAAACGCTACAGAAGCCGCCCCACCGGGCAGCCGGGCCAGCCGCTGCTGCGCGGCCTCGAAGCCCGCTGGCAGGTCGTAATAGTATAGGGCCAGCGGCTCGCGTACCGGGTTGTGGCGCACGAAGCCCAGCCCTACCCCCCCGAGTACCACTAAAGTACCGGCCAGCCCAGCCCAAGGCCGCCACCGACTTAGCCACGCGCCCACCGTGAGGGGCGCCAGTACTACCGCCAGGCTAAAGAGAGCCAATAAGTTGCGATGAAAAATAACGTGCCGTAGCCCCAGCGTACCACCTACCAAGGCCAGCAGCCAGGCCCCATACAGTAGCCCCAGCTGCCAGTAGCGGCGATGCGCCAGCAGCGCCAGCGGCAGCAGCATGAGCACGTAGGCCGGACAGGGACCCAGCCCGATTTCACCGAATGCGTACGGGGCGTAGCTTTTGATGTCGGGCCAGGCTTTGCTAATAAATGCTACTAGCGTGCCTTGAAAGGCCGCACGTAAGGATTAGCTGCTAGTGAAGCCAAGCCCGAAAAGCCCATGATGGGCAGGTAGAACGCGCCCGCCAGCGCGCCCGCTCCCACCTGATAGCGCCAAAATTGGCCTTCGAAGCGCCGCCGCTGCAGCTGCACCACGGCGCCCGCCAGTAGCTGCGCGGCGTGATAAAACAAGAACGTGGGCACCACCGCGTAGCCCGCGGCCACGGCCAGCATATTACCAACCAGCCACTTGAGTTGGCGGGGCTGCCGCCAGTGGGCCAGTAGCGTGCCCACCACCACCCAGTGCAGCAGTGCGTATAGAGCATAGCCCCGCGCCTGAAACCCGAAGCCCCACAACGAAAACCGTAGGCCCGCCAGCAGCGCTAGCAACGCCCCCATCCAGCGCCGACCCGTGAGGCCTGCTACTAGCCGGTATACCACCGCCAGCGTGCCTACGTAGGCCAGGCCCGACAGTAACCGACCGGTGGGCACCAACGACGGTAAGCGGTGCAGTCAGCCGAACAAACCGCCGTTCAACAGATTGAATAGCACGTGGTTATTGGGCAGCATGTAGTAGCTCCAGGTGGCCAGTAGCGACTCATTGCCCGCGCAGTATACCGCCGAAAACACTTCATCGTAGGCTGGTGGCACCTGGATGGCGCCCCAGGCCCACAGGCCGGCGCCCAGCATCAGCACTCCCGCCAGCCAGGGCCAGTCAGCGCGCGCCAGCAGGCGTAGAGGCGGGCGGGCTGCAATAGGGCGCGGCGGCGCCCACCAGCCATAGGCCCCTACCCCCCTATCGCCACCAAAGCCAGGCCCGCTAGCAAATTGCCGCGCGCCTTTACAGCAGGCGTGAAAAAGTCACGGGGCCAGGCGGGCCCTCGATACAGGAGGGGCGTGTGGCGCAGGTACCAGTCGCGCAGAGCAGGGTAAGGCGTGAGCAAGTAAGCCAGGAGAGCCGCCGCAGCTAGCAGCAACAACGCCGCCCCGGCTACCTGGCCCCACCCGGCCCAGCGAGGGGGGGGGTAGGGCCAGGAGCCGGGGCGGCGAGGTCCGGCGCGGGGCGCGGAATCAGCATGCGTTTATTGGCCGAGCACGATGGCAAAAATCAGGGGTGCCACGATGGTCGCGTCGCTTTCGATGATGAACTTCGGCGTCTTCTCGCCCAGCTTGCCCCACGTGATTTTCTCGTTGGGCACGGCGCCCGAGTAGCTGCCGTAGCTAGTAGTAGAGTCCGAAATCTGGCAGAAGTAGCCCCACAGCGGCACTTCGTGGCGCTGCAAGTCTTGGTGCAGCATGGGCACTACGCAAATGGGGAAGTCGCCGGCAATGCCGCCGCCAATCTGGAAGAAGCCTACTTTGCTTTCCTCGGTAGCGTTGTTAGTGTACCAATCGGCCAAGTACATCATGTACTGGATGCCGGTTTTCATGGTGTGCACATTCTTGATGTCGCCCGTGATAACGTGGCCGGCGTAGATGTTGCCGAGCGTCGAGTCTTCCCAGCCGGGGCAGATGATGGGCAGGTTTTTCTCAGCGGCGGCCAGCATCCACGAGTCTTTGGGGTCAATCTGGTAGTACTGCTCCAGCTCACCCGACTTCAGAATCTGGTAGAAGAATTCGTGGGGGAAGTATGCCTCACCGGCCTTGTCGGCCTGCTCCCAGAACTTCAGAACCGTGTGCTCGATGCGACGCATGGCCTCCTCTTCGGGGATGCAAGTATCGGTTACGCGGTTCATGTGGCGCTTCAGCAGCGCGTGCTCGTCGGCGGCGGTGAGGTCGCGGTAGTGCGGCACGCGCTCGTAGAAGTCGTGGGCCACGAGATTGAAGATATCTTCTTCGAGGTTAGCACCCGTGCAGCTGATAATCTGCACTTTATCCTGGCGAATGAGCTCGGCCAGCTGAATACCCATTTCGGCGGTGCTCATGGCACCGGCTAGAGTAATCATCATTTTGCCGCCGTCGGCGAGGTGCTTGTTGTAGCCATCGGCCGCGTCGATGAGGGCAGCGGCGTTGAAGTGGCGGTAGTGGTGCTTGAGGAAATTGGTGATTTGCATGGGGGTAGGGTGTTTTGTTCTTGAAATCGTTTGTCAGGGCGAGCGCCGCGCGGCAATCGCTTTATAACGACAGCCCAACGACTCACGCTCGGGCCGTTGGGGTGCGCTTATTTCGCAGGTGCATCCTGACAAACGAGCAGAACGGGAAAAGGAGTTACGCGGCCGGTTCGGCGATAATCAAATTGTGGTTGGTGTAGATGCAGATATCGGCCGCGATGTGTAGGGCGTCTTCTACCATTTGGCGGGCTGTGAGGTGCGGAGCGTGCTTCTTGAGGGCCAGGGCGGCGGCCTGCGCGTACATGGCGCCGCTGCCGATGGCAGCCACATCCATATCGGGCTCCAGCACGTCGCCGGTGCCACTCACGATGAGCAGCTCGTCCTTGTCGCAGACAACCATCATGGCTTCTAACTTACGGAGGTACTGGTCTTTGCGCCAGTCTTTGGCCAGCTCGATGGCGGCGCGCTTGAGGTTGTTGCCGTAGGCAGCGAGCTTCTCCTCGAAGCGGTCGAGCAGCATAAATGCATCGGCGGTGGAGCCGGCAAAGCCCGTCACGACTTTGCCATCGTTGAGTTGGCGCACTTTGCGCACGTTGTTTTTGGCCACGTGCTTGTCCATGGTAGCCTGACCGTCGGCCCCGAGGGCAATCTGGCCGTTGTGGCGCACGCCAAGCACGGTGGTGGAGCGAATTTTTGGGAGCATGGCGCAAAAATACAACCCCCTACCCTAGCAAGGCTCATCATGAGTAGCGCGGACCTTGTAGTCCGCGTCCCAAACACTCCTACGAGCGCGAGACGCGGACTACAAAGTCCGCGCTACAGGCCTACCCCCTAAAACCGAGCTTGTAGCTTGGCAAAAAGCATCCGGCCGTTGGAGCCCATTTGCACGGGGTCCCAGGCGCCGCCGGTTTCGGTGGCTTGGGGGTTAAAGAAGTTGGGATACTGGTTGAATAGGTTGGAGCTGCCCAACGACAGGCGCAGCTGGTTGGTGAGGGCGTAGCTCAGGGCCACGTCGGTGGTCAGGCGCGGGTTGTAGCGGTTGTTATCGCCGTTGTAATCAATCAGCGTAACGCCACCAAACTCCACGAAGCGCACCAGCGCACCAAAGCGGCCCACGTTGTAGTCCAGGGTCAGGTTGATTTTGAAAGGCGGGGCCGAGGCTTTCACAAACGCCTGCTCGCGGGGGCCAAAAAAGATATCTTCCTTGCCGGCGAGCTTGGCTGTCGTCTGCACGCTGGTCACATTCAGGCGGTTGAGGTTGGCAGCCAGGGTCGTCGTGAGGCGGCCGTTGCCCACGCCCACGGTGTTGGCAACTACAGCGTCGAGGCCCCACGTGGTAGTAGAAGCTGCATTGGCGAAAAACTGCGCCTGGCCCACATTGAGCGCAGTGAGCGTAGCGCCGATAACGTTGTCGGTGTCGGTGAACGCGCCCGTAAGCACGATACGGTCTTGAATGTGAATGTAGTAGCCATCCACTGTAAAGGTCAGCAGCGACCCGGCCCGGCCCGTGAAGCCCAGACTAGCCGAGCGCGACAGCTCGCGCGTGAGCGGCGGAATGCCGATGGCCTGCGTCACCGCACCCCCATTGCGGTCGAGCAGCACGTCTACCGGCTGGCCTTTCACGAAGTTGGTGAATACCGTATTGAAATTAATCTGCGCCAAGGACGGCGCCCGGAAGCCTGTGCTGGCGGTGCCGCGCAGCGAAAAAGCGTCGCTCAGCTTCAGGCGCGTGGCCAGCTTGCCCGTCACATTGCTGCCAAAGTCGCTGTAGTTTTCAAAGCGCACGGCGCCTTCCACCAGCCAAGCTTTGGTCACATTGAGCTCGGCATCGGCATACACGCCAAGGTTGTTGCGGTTGGCCCGTACCTCATTGCGCGGCTGAAAACCAGGAAAACCCTGCGCCCCGGCCGGCCGGTTAGAGCTAAGATTGTAACTCAAATAAGAGCCCGGCTCGCCGGCAAATATCTGGTACCACTCGCGGCGCAGCTCGGTACCAAAGGCCAGATTCAGTCCCTGGGCCACCGTCTTAAAGTTGCGGCTCGCGTTGAAGTTCACCACATTTTGCTGCAGCTGAAACCCACCCGCGTCGAAGCTAGTCGGGCTACTCTGGCCCAAGGTGGCGTTCAGGGTATTCTTTACGCCGTACTGGAAGCGGTTGGAGCCGAAGGTATTGCTCAGGTCTAGGTCCCACTCGCCAAACGTGCCACGCACCCCGGCCGCACCTTGCCCATCAAAAATATCGCTCGTAATGATGGGGTCGTAGCCGTTGGGATACAGCCGGGCATTACTACGCGGATTTGGAATGCTAGTACTAAATTCGTCATTGCCAATGGCGTACGTACTATCGGCGGTTGGAAAGCGTGACCAAGCATAGGCGTCGCCCGTGCGCTTATTGACGCCGCCAAAAGCATATGCATAGAGCTTTTCGCTCAGCGGCAGGCGGGCGTTAAGGTAAGCGGCGGCGTTCTGGGCCTTGGGGTCACCGTATTGGCGGCGGGCCAAGCCGTCGCTGTTCGGCACGTTGGCCCGCTGCGTGTGCTCGCGCTGGTTATAGTCGACCGTGGCATTGACGAAGCCACCTTTGCCTACAGACACGCCGTAATTGGCGTTCACGTTTAGGTTGCCCCCGTCAAAGGTTTTATCATCGAAGCGGTACTTGGCCGTGTAAGCCCCGTAGTTTACGTTGGCCGTCAGCTCCTTCACGCTGCTCTTGAGCACGATGTTGATAACGCCCGCAATGGCATCGGACCCGTACTGAGCCGAGGCCCCATCGCGCAAAATCTCGATGCGCTCGATGCTGGCCGCCGGAATGGTATTTAGGTCGGTGCCGGTATTGCCCCGGCCACGCGAGCCAAACAAGTTTACGAGCGCCGATTGGTGCCAGCGCTTGCCATTGACGAGCACCAGCGTTTGGTCGGGGCCGAGGCCGCGCAGGCTGGCGGGGTCTACGTGGTCGGCGCCGTCGGAACCCGTCTGGCGGTTCGAGTTAAAAGAAGGCGCTACAAATTGCAGCAGCTGGTTCACGTCGAGTTGGCCCGTTTTAGCGGTCACTTCGCGCACATCGATAATATCAACCGGCGAGGGCGAGTCCGTCACCGAGCGGTTGACGCTGCGCGACCCCACTACCTGCACACTTTCCAGGGCAGTAGTGCCAGTAGCTAGGCGCACCGTTGCCGCACCGTCGGCGCTCACTTCCTGGCTGGTGTAGCCCAACGCACTTACCACTAGGCGAGGCTGCGCCGTGCGGGCGCGCAGCACAAAGCGGCCGTTGCCATCAGTGCCCGTGCCGTTGTTGGTTCCTTTTTCGACCACCGTGGCCCCGATTACGGGCCGGCCCGCGGCATCCTGCACCTGGCCGCTTATAGTTTGGCTTTGGGCCCAGGCCGCGCTAGTGGCCAGCACAAGTGGGACTACGAGTAAGTTGTGTTTCATCCGGTATAGCGAGTAGGTTAGAAAGCAAATGTATACTATACGCCCCCTACCCCCTAAAAACACCCCTTAAACCGCTATATAATGCAAAAAACCAGCCCACAGGGGCTGGCTTTTTGTACCATTTAAAACATATCACCTAGCAAACTAGCTGGCTGGGGTTCAAATAAGCATGCGCATAGGGTCTTCGAGCAGCGCTTTCACCGTTTGCAGGAAGGCCGCGCCGGTGGCGCCGTCTACCACGCGGTGGTCGCAGCTGAGTGTTACCTTCATGATGTTGCCGATAGCCAGCTGGCCATCCTTCACCACGGCGGTTTGCTTGATGCCGCCCACGGCGAGAATGCAAGCATTCGGCTCGTTGATGATGGCGGTGAACTCGTCGATACCGAACATGCCCAGGTTGCTGATGGTGAAGGTACTGCCCTCCCACTCGGCGGGCTGCAGCTTCTTGCTCTTCGCCTTGCCAGCCAGCTCTTTCACTTCGGTGGCAATCTGCGCCATGCCTTTGCCGTCGGCGTTGCGGATAACGGGCACCAGTAAGCCTTCGTCTACGGCCACGGCCACGCCGATGTTGATTTGCTTGTTCTGGCGAATCTTATCGCCGAGCCACGACGAGTTGATGACCGGGTGCTGCTTCAGCGCTACGGCGGAGGCTTTGAGCACCATGTCGTTGAACGACAGCTTCACAGGCGATAGCTCGTTGAGCTTCACGCGGGTTTCCATGGCCTTGTCCATCAGGATTTCCATCGTGAGATAGAAATGCGGGGCCGTGAACAGGCTTTCCGACAGGCGGCGGGCAATCACCTTGCGCATCGACGACACGGGCGTGTCGGTGTACGTGCCTTCGGCAGCGGCCGGCGCGGGCGCCGCGGCAGGCTTAGCAGGCGCTGCCCCTTGGCTAGCTGCTGGCTGCTCGGGCAGGCCAGCCTGGATGTACTCATTCGGGGCCGAAGCGGCGGCGGGTGCCGCGGCGGGCGCAGCAGCCTGCGGCTGGGCGTTGTCGAGGTCGCGGGCTATGATGCGGCCATTTTCGCCGCTGCCTTTGATTTGACGCAGGTCGAGGCCTTTGTCCTTGGCAATGCTCTTGGCCAGGGGCGAGGCGATGAGGCGGCCAGTGCTAGCTTCGGCCTGGGGGGCGCTGGCAGCAACTGGCGCGGCAGCCGAGGCAGCAGCTTCGGGCGCGGCAGCGGGGGTAGGCGCCGCGGCACCGTCGCCTTGGCCACCTAGCAGAGCCTGAATATCAGCACCTTCTTCACCGATAATAGCCAGCACGCCGTCAACGGCTACGGCTTCACCTTCCTTAGGGCCGGTATAGAGCAGGGTGCCGTCCTCGTAGTTTTCAAGCTCCATTGTGGCTTTGTCGGTTTCGACTTCGGCCAGCACGTCGCCCGCTTTCACTTTGTCACCCACCTTTTTGAGCCAGGCGGCAATGGTGCCTTCGGTCATCGTATCGCTCATCTTGGGCATGCGCACCACGGTGGCTTTCTTGCCGTTGGCGGGCGCAGCGGGGGGGGTAGGCGCCGGGGCGGGCGCGGCGGCCTGAGGGGCCGGGGCAGCAGGAGCCGCGGCGGCCGGGGCAGCAGGAGCCGCGGCGGCCGGGGCCGCGGCGGCCGGGGCAGGCGTGCTACCGCCGTTCTGG
>Ga0160429_1001832_pt1 | contig 11424 bp, 10 predicted proteins | sample SolpanmetagenomR_FD_108199 | JGI IMG/M metagenome (GOLD analysis project Ga0160429, IMG submission 108199) | Solar panel surface microbial communities from Lawrence Berkeley National Laboratory, California, USA - R | ecosystem: Engineered > Built environment > Solar panel > Unclassified ... | reverse complement strand
GCGTGGCCTTCGCCCGCGCCTGCGGGCAGGCGGACCTGGCCCGCGGCACGGCGTTCACCCTCGACACCGTGACGCGGATCTACTCGATGACGAAGCCGCTCACCTCGGTGGCGGTGATGCAGCTCTATGAGCAGGGCCTGTTCCAGCTCGACGATCCGGTCTCGCGGGTGCTGCCCGAATTCGCCGAGATGCGCGTCGCCGTCGGCGGGAACCGGGCGAAGCTCGAGACCGAACCGGCGCGCCGGCCAATCACCGTGCGCGACCTCCTCACCCACACGGCCGGCCTGACCTACGGCTTCATGGAAGCGACCCTGATCGACGCGCAGTACCGCGCGCAGGGCGTCGACTTCCTGGCGCGCGAGGGAACGCTGGCCGAGATGACGGCCCGGGTGGCGACGCTGCCCCTCCTCGCGCAGCCCGGCAGCGCCTGGAACTACAGCGTCGCCACCGATGTCCTGGGCCAGTACGTGGCGGCGCTGAGCGGGCGGCCTTTCGCCGATTACCTGCGGGAGAACGTCATCGCCCCGCTCGGCATGGCCGATACGGACTTCCACGTCCGCGCCGATCTAATGCCGCGCTTCTGCGCGACCTACGTGTACGACCGCGAGCGGCGGCTCAGCCTGTTCGACGATTCCGTGGAGACGACCTTCGCGCAGCCGCCCGTGATCGCGTCGGGCGGTGGCGGCCTCGTCTCGACGGCGGCCGACTACCAGCGCTTCTGCCGGATGATCCTCAACGGCGGCACCCTGGACGGCGCGCGGCTTCTGGGCCGCAAGACCGTCGCCCTGATGCTCGCCAACCACCTGCCCGGTGACCTCGCCGCCATGGGCACGCCCCGCTTCGCCGAGACCTCCTACACGGGCATCGGCTTCGGCCTCGGCTTCTCGGTGATGCTCGATCCGGCACGGGCCCAGATCCTCGGCACGCCGGGCGAAGTCGCCTGGGGCGGCTTGGCCTCGACGGCGTTCTGGGTCGACCCGGCCGAGGATCTCTCGGTGGTACTCATGACGCAGATCGTGCCGTCCTCGGCGCTGCCGATCCGGCGGGAGCTGCGCGTCCTGACCTACGCGGCGCTCGATGCGTGAGGGGTTGCCCCTCACTCCTGCGGAGCGGCCTCAGGCGCGGCGGGCTTGGCCGCCGGCTTCGCACCGGCCTTGGCGGTGGACTTGGCCGGGGTGGCGAATTCCGGATCGCTGCGCGGACCGCTGGGACCGTTCGTCGGGCCGGCGAGCTGGCCGGGGGCGAGGTCGGCCACCTTGTTCCAGGTCTGCGACTTGCACAGGAAGGCGATCAGGCAGCCCCGCACCGTCAGCTCACCCGGCTTCTCGGTCCAGATGGTGACGTCGTACGACTTGCCGTCCTCGGAATTGTAGATCTTGCCCTCGTAGTGGGCATCGGCGTTCGGCCGCAGGCCCATGATGAGCTGATGGCCGAGCGACGGACGCGCCTGCTTCTTCGGATCGGGATTCTTGAAATCGATCCGCGGCTCGCCCTTCTCGTTGAGCGGGACCTTCAGCCAGACCACGTAGCCGCACAGCCGGTCCGCGGCGGTGCCGCACTTCTCGAGGCGCACGCGGGCGCGGCCATCCTCGGTCAGATAGGTGCCGCTGGGATCAGTCGGGGTTGCGGCGCGCGCCGAACCCGCCAGCCCCGCGAGCGCCAGGATCGCGAGCGGCGCGACGCGGCGGCCGATCGAAGTGAACCTCATTCCCGAACTCCTTGCCTCACGCGCCGTAATGGACACCTGACCGCCCTCGCGAAGATCGCTCGCGCGCGGCAGGTGCCTCATATCCCGCGTATCGCCTGCGCCGGGCGGAACGCCGGACGGCATGCGCTTCTTGCCCGCCCTCTCCCGCGCGAAGTTGTTCGCATCATGACAACGCAGCTTAGGGCTGAAGGGATACAGGCCGTTCCGCACGTCCGTCGGCCCGCACTCAGATCCGGGTCGGCGGCGCGTCGCGAGCCGCGCCGAGGGGGCGCTGCATCAGCGTCACGTCGAGCCAGCGCCCGTGCTTGTATCCGACGCCTACCAGGGTGCCCACCGGGGTGAAGCCGAGGCTCGCGTGCAGCAGCACGGAGGCCTGGGAGCCGCTCTGGGCAATGATCGCGATCATCGCCCGGCAGTCGAGATGCTCGCTGGCCGCGATCAGCGCGGCGAGCAGGCTGCGGCCTACCCCGCGACCGCGAAAGGCCCGTGCCACGTAGATCGAATCCTCGACGGTGGAGCGGTAGGCCGCGCGCTGATGGTAGGGGCCGGCATAGGCGTAACCCGCGATCGCCCCGTCCCTTTCGGCAACGAGATAGGGAAATCCGTCGCCGCGCAGGAGCGCGAAGCGCCGGGTCATCTCGGCCAGGGTCGGCGCCTCGGTCTCGAAACTGACCGTGCTGGTGGCGACGGCATCCCCGTAGATCGCCGTGATGGCGGGAAGGTCGGCTTCGCGGGCCGGTCGTATCGTGTCCGTCACGGCGACACGATATCCGAGTCCGCGGCGATCCGGCAACGCGGCCGGCGCCGCTCCGCATTCCCCGTCATGCCGGCTCCGTGCGGCGCGGGTGTCGCGTCCGGCACGGCGAGACAATCGGATACAGAGAAGCCGGACCCTGGGCAGGGGTCCGGCTCCGTCGCGACGCGCGTTCGTTCAAGGGCTGACCCTGCGGCGAAGACCAGCCCTCCATTGGGAATCGGATCCGTTCAGCCCTGCTTCGCCTTCTTGTTGGCGTTGTGGTGCCCGATGGCGCAGCCGGCCGCGGCGCCCATCTTGCCGTGACCGGCCACGTGGCCGGCGACACCGCCGACGACGGCACCCTTGAGGCATCCCTTCGCTTCGGCCGGAGCACCGGCGAGCAGGGCACCGATGGTGAGGGCGGCGGCGAGTGCGATCCGATTGGTCATCGAGGTGATCTCCTGTTGTCCCTGTCGAAACCGCGCCGCGGGCGGACCCGTTCCCGGTCCGTCCGTCACGATGGGTTGTGGACTCAGCGCGCGATCCCGGTCACGAGCCCGACGAGATCCAATGGAGCGTCCGTCCCGGTCTTGGCGACGATCGCCTTCCGCTGTCAGCGGGCGTTCGCTGCGATGGCCGCGAGGCGGGATGCCGCCTCGGCGAGGAATGTCCCGCCGGAGAGGGCCTGAGCGAGACGGGCCGCCACGGGCGTCGGCCGATGCGCCCCCGGAGCCCGCGCCGCTGCCGGCTGCGGAAGGTGCAGCACCCGCCCCGCGCAATCGAGGACGTCGCGGCGCTTGATGACGGCGAAGGCCTGGGTCGATCCGACGAGCCGGGCCATCTCGTCGACCGCGGTCAGCAGGCCTGCCCGCCGGAGCAGCCGCGACAGGCACCGAAGCCGGTCCTTCACCGCGAAGCCGAGCCCCGCGAAACACCGCAGGTCGCCCCGGGCGAGCAGGTCCTCATCGAACGGCAGGCGCGCGAACTCCTCCGATGTGGCGAAGTCCTGATCGACCGCGACGCCCCGCGCGCATGATCGGCCGCCCGCGCAGGCGAGGATCCTCGCGGCACCGGCCCTGGCCGCGGTAGCGCTGCGCGGCATTCTCCGGGGCGGGCGTGTAGAAATTGTCGACCCCCGTCCGGTCCGATCGGAGGAGCATGCCCCTTGTTGCCGGAGGCGTGACGCCCCGTCGAGCCGCTCCGGCCAGCGCGCCGGGTCGACGACAGCTTCCTCAAGGCCGCTTTCGAAGCCGGTCTCAAGGTCGTCGCGCAGGCGCGCGACGTGATCACGGGTCAGGCTGGACATCGAAGCCGTATCCAAGCGACCGGATCCTGCCGATCCACACGCGCTCGCCGAGCCCGCATCCGCAGCACGCGTGGATATTAGGCACGACTATAGAACGCACGCCCATCGTCACGCAGGCCGGTGTCAAAGTGTAGTATTCGCATCGAGCGCAACGGGGTTTATGCTTGGCGGCTTCGGCGGCGTCGCCCACCGAGACGCCTTCATTCGCATGATCGCGGAAGCGACCGTCCAGGGAGCGGTTTGCCGGCCCCGGCGAAGCAGCGGAGATCCTACGCGCGACCGCCCAGGCCGCCTCAGCCGGCGGTGCGCAGGCTACCCACAGTGGTAGCCGTCGGCATCTCCTCGGTGATCGGCTCCTGAATCAGCGTCCAGTAGCCGAGTGCCGCCACCAGGGCGATCACGGCACCGGTGATGAACGCCATCGAGAAATGCCCCGTCCCGCCGACGATGAAGCCCGTGATCGTGGGCGCCAGGGCGCCGCCGATGTAGCCGCCGAAATTCTGCATGGCGCCGAGCGAGGCCGTGCAGCTCGCCGGCGCTGCCACGGAGGCCATCGCCCAGGCCGCCGATGAACTCATGTAGACCAGGAACAGCGAGGCCGAGATGCACGCGATGGCGAGCGTGTCGCTCGGCGTCAGGGCAGCCACCACGGTGAAGGCGGCGGTCGCCACCAGGGAGGCGGCCATCGGGATCTTGCGACTGCGGATCGGGTCGACGCCCCGGCGGACCAGGATGTCGACCACCCGGCCGCCCAGGATGCCGCCCAACACGCCGAAGGCGAAGGGGATCGAGCCGATGAGACCGGTCTTCTGCAGGGTGAAGTGTCGCTCGATCTCCAGGTAGCTGGGCAGCCACGCCGTATAGAGCCACGTCATGTAGATGCAGCCGAAATAGCCGATGATCATTCCCCAGCTGGTCCGGAAACCGAACAGCCGCCGCCACGCGCTCCAAGTGACCGCGCGACGCGCGTTCGGCCCGTCGCCCTCCTCCAGGAAGGTGCGTTCGCCGGGCGTCAGATCGGTCTCGCGCGGATTGCGGAACACCAGGTAGACGATCGCAGCCAGCAGGAGCCCGGCCGCCCCCATGATCACGAACATCGCACGCCAGCCGAAGCTGACCATCAGGAAGGTCAGCAGCGGCAGGGCCAGGAAGGTGCCCAGCGAGGAGGCGCAGTTCCAGATTCCCGTGGCAGTGCCCCGCTGGCGGATGTTGAACCAGTCGCGGGAGACCCGGGCGCAGGTGGGGAAATGCGGCGCCTCGCCCACGCCGAGCACGATGCGGGCGCTGACGAATTGCCAGAACGACGACACGGCGCCGCCGAGCATCTGGCCGAAGGACCAGCAGGTGAGGCCGAGGGTCAGGGTCAGGCGCGGGCCGAGTCGGTCCGCGAGGGCCCCGGCCGGCAGCTGCGCGAAGGCGTAGGCCCACAGGAACGCCGAGAGCAGCAGTCCCATGTCGGGGATCGACAGACCGAGATCTTCGCGGATCAGCGGGTTGGCCACCGCCAGGGTGGCGCGGTCGACGTAGTTGACGACGCCCGCCGTCACCAGGAGCGCGAGCGAGATCGTCTGGATGCGCCGCAGGCGCGGCGTCGCGGCCAAGGCCATCGGATCCTCCCGGGATGACGGGCCCCTTCGGGGCTCCGAACCGACCAAGTCAGCGACTCGCGACGGCCAACCCGCATTCTGCATCGATCCCGGGTCGTTGGAAGAGGCGTTCGGCCCTCGCCTCCCGGCGCCTGGCATCGTAGACCGCCTGCAACCCTCATCGTCCGAGACAGCTCCGTTGCGCCTGACCCAGATCACCCACCACGACCTCGACGGCTACGGTGCCTCCACGGTGGCGGCCGCCTGCGCGACGGTGGAGCGCGTCGTGCACGTGCCCCGCTACAGCGATGTCGGTCCGGTCCTCGAGGACGAGATCAAGCGCCTCGGCCGGGCGACCGAAGGCGAGGCGCTGCTGATGACCGACCTCGGCCTGGAGGAGCAGACCATCGCGGGTCTGAGGAAGTTCGCCGCGATGAACCGCCGCCGGGAGGAGGGCCGGAAGCACCGCCTCGTCGTCCTCGATCACCACGCCTCGTCCCTCGATCAGCTGAAGCGCCTCGGGTTGGAGCCGGCCGCCGATCCGGACCGCCCCGGCCTCAACCGGATCGATCTCGGCGACCCCGAGATCGCGGTGCTCATCGAGGAAGACATCTGCGCGACCCGGATGGCTTTCGACCATCGCGCCCTGTTCGCCACCCGCGAGCCCGAGACCGATCTCTCGAGCCTTCTGGCGGCGGTGGATGCCCTCGACCTCTGGCGTAAGGAGAGCCCGCATTTCCGCGGTGGCCTGGCGCTCGACGAATTGTTCTGGGACGTGGTGTCGAGCTACGTGCCGGTGGGCCATCCGTGGCACGAGCGCTTCGTGTCCGACATCCTGCTCGCGGCCGCGTCGGCCCTGCGCGACGGCGCGAGCCCGGCCGAGCTCGAACGACGCGCCGCGGCGATCCGCATCGGGGTGGTGGATTCCCTGCTGCGCGAGGCCCCCGACGACGATCCGGACCTCACCACGCGCATGCGGCTCGCCCGGGCGCTGGCCCGCTCGGACACCCTGTTCCGCCCGCTCAAGGACGGAACGCTCCTGTCCTTCGCCCTCGATTCCGGCACCTTCCAGCGGGTCTCCGACCTGATCATGGAGGCCGGTCGGGCCAAGCGCGTGGTCAATGTCCAGCGGATGGGCAATCTCTCGTTCCGCTCCATCGACGGCACGGCGCTCGACGGCGCCCGCCTGTTCCGCGGCGGCGGGCACCGGGACGCCGCAGGCGGCCGTCTCCAGAACGGGTCGGCCTTCTCGATGGCGGACGCGATCGCCCAGGTGGAGCCGGTGCTGAACCCCGAGAAGCCCGCGGGATCGGACAGCCCGTTCGCCGCGCTGAAGAACTGGAAGGGGTGAGCCGCCGGGAGGTTCGCCGCGGCGTCGCCGGGATGTCGTCCGTCAGACCGGAATGTCGGTTCAGAGCCTGAAATCTTCGCCGAGATACAGCCGCCGCGCCTCCGGGTTCGCCACGATCTCCTCGGGGGTCCCCTCCGTGAGGATGCGGCCGGAATGGGCGATGTAGGCGCGGTCGATCAGGCCCAGCGTCTCGCGGACATTGTGGTCGGTGATCAGCACGCCGATGCCGCGCTGCTTGAGATGCTTCACCAAGTCCTGGATGTCGCCCACCGCGATCGGGTCGATGCCCGCGAAGGGCTCGTCCAGCAGCATGAAGGTCGGCGAGGAGGCCAGCGCCCGGGCGATCTCGCAGCGCCGCCGCTCGCCGCCCGAGAGGGCGATCGAGGGCGCCTTGCGCAGGCGCGCGATGTCGAACTCCTCCAGCAACGCATCCAGCTTGCGCGCGCGCTCCTTGCGGTCCGGCTCGACCACCTCGAGCACCGCGCGGATGTTGTCCTCCACGGAGAGCCCGCGGAAGATCGACGCCTCCTGCGGCAGGTAGCCGATGCCGAGCCGGGCCCGCTGGTACATGGGCAGGTGGGTGATCGGCAGGCCGTCCAGACTGATCTGGCCGCGGTCGGCCGCCACCAGGCCGGTGATCATGTAGAAGATCGTCGTCTTTCCGGCGCCGTTCGGCCCCAGCAGGCCGACGGCCTCCCCGGTGCGGACCGTGAGACCTGCCTCGTGGACGACGGTCCGGGCGCCGTAGCTCTTGCGCAGGCCGCGGACGCTGAGGATGCCGAGGCCGCCCTCGTCGCTCGGAGCCCAGCCGTCGACCGCGGCGCCCTCCTCCGGCCGCGCGCGCCGGCCGAACAGGCGGCCGAGCCAGCCCGTGCGACCCGCCGCCTGCTCCGGGCCAGCCTCGAACGCCACGGCGCCGCTCAATCGACCTGCGCCTTCGGCCTGGCCGGCGGCGGCTGCGCGCAGCCTTTCGCCTTGCCGTCCTTCGCGTCGGCCTTCTCGCCGGGCACAAACAGGGCGGAGACGCGGCCACCCGGCACCGGGTCCATGTTCGCCCGGCCGGTGTTCATGTCGTAGACCAGGCGCTGGCCGCGGGTGACGTTCTGGCACTGGCTCAGCACGACGTTGCCGGTGAGGACGATCCGCTTGGCGTCCTGGTCGAATTCGGCGCGGTCGCCCGTGGCGACCTGATCCTTCTGCACCACCGTCACCGGGCCGGCGCAATCGACCTTCTGGATACCGTTCTCCGCGGGATTCCGGGGAGCCGAAGCTTCGGCCCCGTCATCCTTCGCATCGCCCTTCGCAGGCTTGCCCGTCCCGTCCTTGCCACGCTTGTAATGGACCGTCATGGTCGAGCACCGGATGGTGCTGTCGCCCTGAACGGCCACGACGTTGCCGGCGAAAATCGCCTTGTTCTCCCGGTCGAACACGTCGAGGCGGTCGGCGTCGATCTTGATCGGGTCCTTGCCGCCACCGCCGATGTTGCCGAAGGGCGAGTCCTTGCGGGCAGCCGGCTTCTCGGCGAGCGCCGGACCGGCGAACGCCAGTCCTGCCGCCAGGGCGGCCCATAGCAGGCGGGCACCGCTCATCGGGAACCGTCCGCGGCTTGCGCATCCGAGGTCTGTACCCGCAGAGGCGGCCTCTCGGCCTGATCCGCGTTGGCGATAACGACGTGGACGTTGCCGACGAAGGAGATCCGCTTGCCGCTCTCCACCACGTCGAGACTGTCGGCGCTCACGGTGGCGCGCGGGCTCGAGACGGTGACGGGCTCCTGCGAGGTGATCGCGCCGGTCTTGAACGCGACGGCCGCCGAGCGCAGCCGGGCCTCCTCGCCCTTGTCGGTCCAGATCCGGATGTCGGTCTTCAGGTCGAGGGCCTCGCGGGCCGTGTCGAACAGGCCCGAGGCCGCCGACATGCGGGCGACGCCGCCCTGGTCGTCGGTGGCGATGTGTCCCCGCATCTGCTGCAGTTCGATCTGGCTCGGCTTGCGCACGTCCTGCAGGGCGGCGTCGGCCGTCACCTCGTAGCCGCGCGTACCTTGCCGGAACCCGGCGAGCCGGGGGTTCTCCATGCGGACCTTCGATCCGGCGAGGGTCACCGGTCCGACCGAAACGCCCGGCAATTGGGTCGCAAAGGGATTGAACAGGAAGCCGAGGAGCAGCGCCACCGAGCCCCCGGCCATCACCGGGATGAGGCGACGCATCGCGCGCACGCGGCCGCTGTGGCGGTACGCCTGGGCATGCGCCCGCGTCCGCGCCGCCGCGACCGCCTGTCCGTTGCCGGCTTGAGCCTCGACCGGGTTCATGCAGCGTCCGTGAGGCGCGCCGAGCGCGCGCGAGGGAAGTGGGGTCCGACGCCTGCGGCCCCCACCGCGCCCGCGCCACGGGCCGGGCAATGCTCCCGACCAGTGGCGAAGTTATGGCTCGACCATTTCCGAATGATCAACCGAAGCCGCGATCGCCGGGCGCGGATGTGTGCGAAGACACACGCCGCGCACCAAGCGCAGCCTCCGCCGCCCGTGCCTAAGTAGTCCTACGCGCCCCTGGCAGTCGCCAGGGCCGCCGCCACGGTCCGGGCGAAGGCAGCCGGGTCGCGGGGGCTGTCGCCGTCCTGGATGCGCGCGAGGTCGAGCAACGTGCCGGCGGCCTGCGGCACCTCTGATTCGGGCGCGGCGGCCAACGCGCGGATCAGCGGGTGGCGCGGATTGATCTCCAGGACCGGCTGCCCGGCACCGGCGCGCCCGGCACGGCGCATGAGCCGCTGCATCTGCAGGTCGGGTCCTCCGGTGCCGGCCGACAGGACTACCGCCGAATCGACCAGCCGGTCCGTGGTGCGCACGTCCGCGACCTCGGCACCCAGCGCGGTCTTCACGGCGGCCACGAAGGCATCGATGCCCTCGAGCGCCTCCGCCTGCTCGCCCGCGACGGCGAATTTCGACAGGTCGAGCCCGCCCTTGGTGATCGAGCGGAGCGGCTTCCCGTCGAAGGTGCCGAGCTGGTCGGGCCAGAAGGCGTCGACATGGTCGGAGAGGAGCAGCACTTCGAGGCCACGCGCCCTGAAGCCCTCGAGCTGAGGCGACGATTTCAGCGCCTCGGCATCGTCGGCCACGAGGTAGTAGATCGCCTCCTGTCCGTCCTTCATGCGGGACACGTAGTCGGGCAGCGAAGTCCAGCCCTCCACCGCCGACGAGCGGAAGCGCAGCAGCGGCGCGATCTCGCCCCGGCGCTCGAAATCCTCGTAGATGCCCTCCTTGAGAACGGGACCGAAATTCTCCCAGAAGGCTTGGTAGCCGTCGGCATCCTTGGCGCGGGTGGCGAGTTCGGACACGACGCGGCCGGTGACGGCGCGGCGGATCCGCGCCAGAGCCGGGGTCGATTGCAGCATCTCGCGCGAGACGTTGAGGGGCAGGTCCTCGGTGTCGACGACGCCCTGGACGAAGCGCAGCCAGGGCGGCAGCAGCTCGGCTTCGTCGGTGATGAACATCCGTCGCACGTGCAGGCGGACCTTGCTCTGCCGATCGTTGTCGAGGGCCTGAAACGGCTTGGAGCCCGGCACGAACAGCAGCGCGGAGAATTCGAGCTGCCCCTCGGCGCGCCAGTGCAGCGTGGCCCAGGGTTTGTCGAAATTCATGCCGATGGAGCGGTAGAACTCCTCGTACTGCTCGTCGCTGACCTCGGATTTCGGCTTGCGCCAGAGCGCCGTGCCCTGGTTGGCCGATTCGTCCTTCCCGTCATGCGCGATGGCGATCGGGACCGTGATGAAGTCGGCCCATTTCCGCACCAGATGGTCGAGGCGGTAGGGCTCCAGGTACTCGTCCGCATCCTCCTTGAGGTGCAGCACGATGTCGGTACCCGGCTCGGCCCGGGTCGCGGGCTCGAGGGTGTAGTTGCCCTGCCCTTCCGAGGCCCACGTCCAGGCCTCGTCGCTGCCGGCGCGGCGCGACGTGACGGTGACGCGGTCGGCGACCATGAAGGCCGAGTAGAAGCCGACGCCGAACTGGCCGATCAGGCTCGGCCGGTCCTCGGCCTTCGCGGATTCCAGCGTCTGCGAGAAGGCCCGCGTGCCGGAGCGCGCGATGGTGCCGAGGTTGGCGGCCAAGTCCTCCTTGGTCATGCCGATCCCGAAATCCGAGACGGTGAGCGTCCGCGCCTCCTTGTCGGGCGCGATGCGGACCTTGGCGTCCGGCGGCAGGGCGCTCGCCGCCGAGGTCAGGGCCTCGAATCGCCGCCGGTCCATGGCGTCGGCGGCGTTGGCGACGAGCTCGCGCAGGAAGATCTCGCGGTCGGAATAGAGCGCATGCACGACAAGGTCGAGGAGCCGGCCTACCTCGGCCCCGAACTCGTGCCGCTCGATCGTCTCGCTCACGGGTGATGCCTCCGCTGTGGGGAAAAACGCGGTGGCGATATGCTTGCGAACGCGACCGTTTTCAATGCACCCGGCGGACTCGGCGGCGTCGACATGGCGGCCGGCCGCCTTCTGGGAGCGCCGTCACGACCGGCCGGTTCAGATCTCGATCTCCGTCCCGACCTCGACGATCTGGCGGGTCGGCAGTCCGAAATGGGCGCCCGTGCGCTCGGCATTGCGCTTCATGAAGGCGAACAGGCCCTCCCGCCAGGGTGCCATGCCGGGATGGGTCGGCGACGGGATCACCACCTCGTGTCCGACGAAGTAGGTCATGTCCTCGAGATATTCCGGGGGCAGCAATCCGCTGGCCACGGCGCATTGCAGGCCTTCGGG
>Ga0160429_1001831_pt1 | contig 11434 bp, 10 predicted proteins | sample SolpanmetagenomR_FD_108199 | JGI IMG/M metagenome (GOLD analysis project Ga0160429, IMG submission 108199) | Solar panel surface microbial communities from Lawrence Berkeley National Laboratory, California, USA - R | ecosystem: Engineered > Built environment > Solar panel > Unclassified ... | reverse complement strand
GGCCGGGCGTACCCAGAGTGACGTTCACAAAGTACAGTGTCTCTTCATTATCAAGCGTGGCTTGAAGAGTCGATTGACGTTTTTGTAGCCCACGCCGACCGAGTTCGCGTCGTATGCGATCGCGTAGCAGGGGATTTTCGATGTATTTACGCTGCGTGTCAAGTGCGAGGACTGCGGGGGAACCGTCTTGCCGTTCGACTAGTTGGATAGCACTGGTTATCGAGAGGAGGCAGGCGGCAAGAGCCAGTACTGGACTTGATCTCATAATGGAATGTCGTCTGTTATGGGGTGTTAGACTTATAGCCTCAGGAAAGCAGTAGCACAACTAGATGTTGCCCATGTGTGTAAGGAAACGGCGAATCTTACCTTCCTCTACGCAATACGCGTTGATTTGCAGAAAATCAGGAGATTACCGCTATTTTCGATCTACGCGTTAGCAGCCAAAAGATGCTTGTGGTTGGTGATGCTGCAATAAGACACTTGACGAAAGTACTGGCTTGGTAACGTCTCACAACGTATGCAGATAATGAATATTGTGAAGATGAACAGAGAAGAAAGAGAAGAGACGAAGAATTAAACAGTACCTAGTATGGCAAACTATTGTGGAAACTGCGGTTGTGCCGGATAGTCTAAGGATCCTGAGTAGGAGGCTCAGTGGCAGTGGTGACGCGGACCGGCGATTCTGGGGTCCCTGGGCTGACGCATCATCCGGTAGCGCTTGTCAAAACTACCTTACGTTTTGTGACGCACACGCGAGTGACGTCTCGAATGTTGAAGGACGAGAGAGGATTGGGGAGGGAAAGATGGCAATGACAGCTGGGCCATGCCGAGACTGTCCATCAATAGCATGGAACGTACCAAGAAACGGGCTTTGTTTGCGGCGAGGCTCATCTGACAAGCGACAACGGGCCGAGCTGTCTGAGATGCTTGACCCATGAACAAGATGCAGCGATACGATGGTACCTGAGGCGTGGCACTGGAACAAAGATACCTTGCGATACTTGCACGCCTGTCATCTTTCTTTGAAGGCTGTTGAGGCTCCGGTGCTTCAAGCATCTATTCTCGGAAGACACATAGGGCTGATGATGATGATGACAGTGATGATGCAATCTCATTTCGTCGGCTGGCTGCGCGTCCGATCCTCTAGAGCGATGGAGCGATCGCGATCAGTGGGTCCGGATTAGTAGGCCATTCCGAATCAGCATGCGCATGAAGACGGCGCAGACGAGAGCGAAGGCAAGCATCGTCGGTCTTTCGGGAGGCTCAACGAAGTGATCCATGTTGTGGCTTGATACGGGACAGTTGAGGTTTGACAAGTTGCTGTTCTCGGATCCTCACAGCTTCATGTTTGGTCGCCGGAGTGAAGCCGGTGGGCGTCACGTCAGCAAGCGCGCTGTCACATGATTCTTTACAGACGTCACGTGGACAAATATCGACTTGGACTTATACGCACCCATTGCCTCATTCATTCCTCCGCGCCGATGTAGGTGGGACTCTGTCAGCGCGTTGGTACTGTCATGTTCGGCGGAATCGTGCTGAGATATCGATGTTCGAAGGTCATTTGATGGACTTACGTGTGACTTCATAATAACATACCTACTAGGATGCCTTGGGGGCCGCATGGACGATGTGACCCACTGTTAGAAACGAGGTCTCATTGGAAAGGTGCTAAATGTGATTTACGCAGACTGTTAAAAACGAGCATGGTATCTCCATATCCAGAGTATCGAACCCTTTCTTCCCAGCGGATGATCCTACTGGGGTGCTCCGCAGGCACGGAGTCACTTTCCAAGATTTGCGCTTCTTCTTAGTTGCGCCTGTATCTTAATGAAGCGTTGCTTGAAACATCCAAATCTACTGCATGGGATCTTCTGAACTAGGCGCGGAGGTTCAATCAGCTCTACACCGTCGTTCGGGGAGCATGCAGGCCAATCCACTGTGCAAGCCATAGGACTCGGCCATGCCATCCCATATCTGTCACCCTCCTAACGAAGGGTCGTCTTCTACGTTCACCCATCTTTTCCACGCACTACGGTTCGGCACCCTTCATATCACTCTTGTACCTCTCCATACATCTCTGCTTCGTCTCCGCCCAATCCACATGCGGCCTCGGATACCCTAGCTTGGCAAATTCCTCTTCGCTAAGCCTAGCGTGCGGCGCAAAGACTGCCTTGCCCTGCACGTCCTTAAGCTCCGGCACCCACTTCCTAATATAATCCCCATTAGGATCGTTCTTCTCCGCCTGGCTCACCGGGTTGAATACTGTATAGCTGGGCTCCCAGCCTTGAGTGTTGTTGCTCAGGTCCCAATCGATCAGATGCTCCGCAAAGTAGCGCTCTCCGCGGCGATAGTCGATCAGCAGGTTGCAGTATAGATAACTCGACACATTCATACGCAGACGGTTGTGCATGTACGCCTCATGGTTGATTTGGCGCATTCCGGCGTCTACGAAGGGGACACCTGTGCGGCCTTCACACCACTTCTTCCAGCCTTCTTCGTCGTCTTCCCACTGCACAAACTCAAACTTGAGGTTTTGTGGGAGATTCATGGCGGTATGTGGTGTCGTGAGCGTGGTCTGCCGGTACAATTCCCTAAATGCGATTTCTCTGACCCAGCCAGCTACGCCGCCACTAGCTCCTGAGATTGAGAAGTCTGTAGATCCATCGTTGAAGTCGCGCACTTTGGCCAGAGCTTCGCGGACGCTGACCATGCCGGAAGAAAAGTATGCGCTCATGCGAGAGGTACTGTTTGCGGCGGGGTTCGAGCGCGTGGCGGCGTAGTTGTCTATTTGCTTCAAGAAACTGTCCATGCGCTGCATACCGGCGTCGTGGCCTGCAGGCCAGAGCTCGCGGATGCCCTTTCTTCCGTCTTCCGAGGCGAACTGTTTGCTTTCTGGGATTGACGGGAGGGGGGTATCGAAGAGATTCTTGAGCTCCTTTGCCGCACTTGACTCATTCTTCGAAGGCGGGGATACGAGGTCAAGAAGCGAGGGATCATCTTTGAGCACTTGGAGCCATGCCTTGTGGTAGGGCGTGAAGACCTTCATTGGGCCACCACTGCCCGTCCTCATAGTACCTGGTTCAACGACCGTCTGGTCATGATGAAGTGAGAGGTGGAATGCGCCACCACCTTGGTTAAGCAGCTTGACGTCGCGCCGTAATTCATCGACTTCGTACTCGTAGTTCGCAAACAGGTGTGACGCTTTCTGCTCCTTCACGAAGTCTACAACTGTTGGAATAATGCCGTCTCGCTCCTCAGAAGTCAGGAACACAAGCGGAATGTCGAGCTCACTTAGTCCCTTCTGCATCAGACCCAAGGCTTCAACAATGAAATCTGTTCGCGCAGGACTCGTACCATGCCATTCCAACTCGGCTGGGCAATGCAAATACACGCATACCAGTGGCTTGCCTTTCTGCTTTGCCAACTGTGAAGCAGCATGGAGGGCTTTGTTATCTTGAATGCGCAGGTCCTTGCTCCTGAACCAATGTATGACCCTCGTGCAATCAGACTCTTTGCTTTGCTTGTCGAGGGCATCCAGAAGGTGACTGTACGGCGTGTCTTGGTCGATCTGCTTCGCGCGCTTCGTGGAGGGATGTTGAAGCTCAGGGTGATCGTCGTCGGGGTGCTCGGTGCGTTTCGACATCATGGATGACAGTGTCGGACGATGCTCCAGCCACTGGAAAATTGCACATATATGGAAGGGTCTCCATTTTGAAAATTGGCGGTGGCTGTTAACTTGTCACGACGATACGGAACAGTCTTGTCTATGATGTCAAGTTGCGCCGCGAAAACGAAAGCTGATGTCCGGGAGGATCTGTCGCCGATCAGGTACAGATCTAGGTGTGGCTGAATCGTCGCTGGATTCGGTTTAGCTCGATCTATGAGCAATGAGTGTGCCAAGGCTGTCGGTGTCGACCTGCCCAAGCCGTTACTCTCATTCATAGGTACCTTGCCCCCGTTGAGGTCCCGTAACATATTTGACATGGCTAAATCTTTTTACCAGGTTGCAGAAATCAGAAATAAACGCATGGCTCCAAAGTTGAAAGTCGTCGTTCAAGGAGTCGGCCACATCTTGAGGAGCACTCCTGTCTGAGAGGCATCCACCACTTCATAGGCGAGTATGAAGGTATTAAATAGAAAGAAAACGAGTCGGGTGCTAGACAAGATCGCAGCGCCGATGCAAACGCGATATATCTGAGCAAGAATTGCTCATTGTCACATGAATCCTGCATAGTGCATACCAAAGTCTCTTGTTGCAAAGATCGTATATTTGCTCGTATATCTAGCAAAAGAACTTGTACACTTTCTTCCATTTCGGCCAAGACTGCCTCTCTATTCTCTCCTCTTCCAGCAGCTGCGGCAAATTGAGCTCTCTCTGCCCACTCACAACGTCAATCTCATGCAACTTCCGAATCTTCGTCTTCTTAACAAGCTTGAACACCACATAGAACATGACGACAATAGGGAACGACAGATAACCCTCAAAGAAGCTCTCCACTCTTTCTCCAGCAGTCATTTCACCGTAGCCTACCGGCGCGAAGCCTGTCCAGAACTGAGCGATCAAGACAAGAATATTGAAGCCGAAACCAAAGTAGGAGCCAATAACGCCAGGCTGCGATCTGAAGGCTAGATCGTCGAGAGTCTTGCCGTTGTACTTCCACGCCTGGCGGAAACGGATGTGGCACAGACAGATCGAAGCCCAGGTGAAAATCGATGACAAGCCGGAGATGGCCAACATCCACGTGAATGCCGCGGATCTTGTATCAGTGCCTGCAGCGACCAGATAACACAGCAGACCAAGCGTTGACGCGAGGAGAATTGAGACGAGCGGACGTCCTGATCGGTCGATGTAGCCTAGTATCTTTGGTGCTTGCCCCTGATCGGCCATCGCGGCTAGTGTTCTGGAAGAGCCGTACACTGCGGAATTACCTACACTCAGTACGGCGATCATTATGACTACGTTCATAACCGAAGGAACACCGCTGATTCCTGCGCTACGGATAGCGATAACGAATGGCGATGCATTAGCATCGGAGCTGCCGCTTCCGTTGAGTAGTTGGTCGTTGTTGTAGGGTACCAGGACGCCGACGATGGTCAACGAGACCATGTAGAACTGCGCAAATCAGTGGTGTTCAAGCTTACTAGAAACGGGATGCCCCACCAACGTAATGCGCCAGAAGACTTGCTTGACTGCTGACGGGAGGGTCTTCCTCGGATTCGCTGTCTCAGCCGCTGCCAAGCCAACAAGCTCGGTTCCTGCAAAGGAGAAGGCGGCTGTAACGAATACACTACACAAACCCTTGAAGCCATTGTTGAAAGCACCAGGATTGTACCAGTACCGATCGCCAATGTATTCTCCGCTCGGACTTCCTCCTGTATCTATGCAGATACCGAGGATGCTTTTGAATCATCAGCACATACTAGCATCACAGGTTGAGGTTTGGAAGGCCCTACATGAAACCAATCACAGCAACAATCTTGATGATAGAGAAGACAAACTCTGCTTCACCATATCCCTTGACGCCGAAGAGGTTTATGGCAACAATGACGATCAAGAAGATCGTAACCCAGACGGCGCCATTGACATTACGCGCTCCTTCCCAGAAAGATATAGTTATGGAGGCTGCAATGATCTCGAGTGGGAGAGTGACCAGCCATCCGAGAGCATAGCTGAGGAGGGTTAGCTTCTTGGCTCCAACGCCTGTATGGATTGCGTTCAGTTGACGTACTTCCAACCCATAGCAAACCCCCATGCCGGGTCCAGAAAGCGTGTCGAGTACGCGGCAAAGCTACCGGCAACTGGGAAGACCACGGCAAGCTCTCCCAGCGCATGGACAACGCAGTATAACATGCATCCAATCAGCCCATATGCGATAATCAGGCTTGCAGGGCCACCTCCAGCTAAGGCGGAACCAGAACCAACGAACAATCCTGTCCCAATGGAGCCACCGATGGCGATCATTTGGAGATGGCGACCCTTCAGACTCCGCGATAGCTGGTCCGGTGGTGGTCCATCGCTTTCTGATTCAGTGACCTTGCCATCCGCGCCAACAACTCCAGCTGGTGTCACGGAGACTTTTGGGTTCCGTTTGAAGCTGTTGACAAGATGAGCGAATTTACCCTCGTGGGCTTCATCAGCATATCCGGCCTGGTAGTCTGGGCTTCGCTCTGGCGATGAGGCATAGGCCTTCTCTTCGTCGACGCGGTCATTCATCTTGAGGTTCCAGGAGGGCTTTCGAAAGGAGAGGACGGAGTGGACGGCATGGTTGCTTCGGGGAGCCCGCTTCTTAATCGATGCAAGAGCGTGAAGGGTCACGCTGCTGACTTCCGCATACAGACAAGCGAGCAGCAAGCTATGTGTGACAGCTTTGGATGACTATCATGGTAGATAACGGGTAGGATTTCTTTTGTAAGACTCCTGGATGTGACTTGTTGGGGACGGCGTTTTGCCAAACAAGGAGCGAGTATCGAGTCAAATTAATTCAAGCTCACTGTGACAGGCTTGACAGCACCTTACAGAAGCGGTGGAAGCATTATCCATGCGAGATAAGGCGTGGTTTCGTAGCTCTCGTATTGCCTTGGCGTGAAGAAGCGTCTAATGTCCCACTGATAGCGGCATGACACCTTCGTCACCATGCAGGACACGCGACCGTGGGGTGAGATAGACACGTTGCCTCGAAAGGTAAGCCAATGGAACGTGCAAGGACTGGAATCGAAACAGTTGGTTTCGCAGAATGCAGGGCAGGCCGCATTCGTGATATGGTGCGAGGATGCTGCGATTGGGCGTTCATTAGCGTAAACCTGGTCAGTCATGCTGTTCTTCACTCTTCGTGTTCTCCGAATTCCACTCCAACAATCAAACAACAACATGCTTCTCCAGAAGACGTCCTAAAGGGCGCGTCGATGAGGCCTGACTCTGAAGTGGAAACGTGAAAGTCACGTGTGAGACGACTTCTACTCAATAGATCGAAAACCATATGCTGTATTTACCGTATATTCATATCCAGAGTTTTTCAGGATGCCATAGACATGTCAGTTAAAATCTTCACAGTCTACGGGAGCGTCGCCAAATCGTAGCAAGGGCCATCCTTTACAACCGCATGCACGAGCACTTATTGATTCGAGTTCGGTCCTACGATGAAGCAACATAATGGGGACGCGGAGCAGATAGTTACCGTCAAGTATATCATGAGATAAAATCGCAGTATGATAAATGGGGAGAGGTGGTAGGCTTACGTTAATCTTCAGGCATCATTATGCACCATCTTGTGCTATCTTCTACTAGAGTATTGCAGCGTGGAAAAGTTAGGTAAGAACAACAATGTAGCAACGATCATGATGATTACGGCTAGCGAGGGATGATGCACTGAGATACGTGTTGCTGGATATGCATTCCCATAATGTCAAAAGGTTGGGGGAGCTCTCGTGCAAGGCTGAGGTTCTTGCCGGCAAGTCCCGAGAATCACTTCTGACTTCGAACGGACTGCCATACCCCCGTGTCCTGCAATTAGGCGATAGTTCGTACCTGTTGGAGGCTTCCGCGTTGTCTCGCTCTTTGTGTAATCCTTTGAGACGATGGCTGTGTGAATTAACACCGCAAACTATGGATTAATTCGCCCATGACAGTATACAGACGCCCATCTTCGATCTCGTCATTTCACGTCAGCATCCTTTCAATCTGTCAATTGACGGGAATTGAAGAAAGAAGGCTCATCTGTAATACAATATCTGGCATCTTGGTATGGCTTCCCGGTATCTGCTGTATATCCAGTCCTGCAGGAGTCCACCCTCAATCTACGAAAAGTTTAAACCAGATGGCGTTCATTCCGTCATTACGTATAGCAGTCCGAAACATTGGTTGAGCTGAAGACTGTAGTTCGGCTTCCGTATTCAACAGCGTACACTCACGCCTTGCGTACAGTCGAGATGCCGGCTTCTGCACACAGAATCCCACCATCCGCTTTCTCGGACAGTTGCACCACTACTTCGTTTCTCAACTTCGCGTCCACCTCCGGAATGAACCATGTCAAGATGACGCCAACGCCACTGAACGCGATCGTCGTTAGAAATACGGTCCGGTACGCATCAGCTGAAGCGTTCTTGTACGCTCTTGTGCCGACTTCGAGGGCAGTTGGATTTAAGCCTTGCACCGCTGCAAGGGCAGCTTGCGTACCGTTCGTGTAGGCTGTCAGGAAGCCAGCTACTGAAGACTCTGGTAAGCCAGCCCCAACGAGGGCTCTTGGCACCTAGTCTGGAATTGTCTGCGCCAACCTGTTCGATAAGACGACCGTATACACCGTTCCTCATAGCGTCGATACACAGCTTCGTGCACTGCCACCGATTCCGAGCGCCGTGCCCAGCTCGTTGATCGTGAATGCATATCGTGGCCATTGTGGATGTCAAGCACTCATATGCACCGATCAGTGTCGTACCTAACAGCAACAGCACGATGGCTCGTACTGGAGTGTCCGGATTACATGTTGCCATGCAGGCAAGCAAGATGGCGCCTGCAGGGAACACGAATCTCACCACCCAATGCATCTTCTTCTTCGACACGCCAGCCGGAATCTCACCAAGCGTGATGCCCGCGCTAACTACAGATGATGCCCAGCCCGACCACATTGAACCATGTCCTTGCGAATATAACGCAGCCACCATTTGTGGCCAGATCAGCGCGAACGCGTAATACACACTGAATGGGTGGTTAGCTACTATCCATCCTCCATGCAGCCTGGGGGGGACTGAGCTAGCACCCATCGACCAAATAAGAATCAAGATTAGCAAGTCACGGTTTTTGCACAGATGCATGGGCAAAAGAGGCCTGTAGTAAGTGTCAGCTCGGGCCTTATGTCTGGCGCGGGATAGGCATACTCCTTGAGCGGTACATATGCTTCGTAGAAGAAGAAAGCGACAAGCAGCAAGAAGCCAAGAACCACGCAGACGATTACATGGGCAGAGTCCCAAGGGTATCTGGAATCCAATCAGCAACCTCACGCTTTCAGAGTTATTGGCGTACACGCTTCCACCCCACGACAGGCCCATCAAAAACAACAGAAGTCCGGAAGTGGCTATCAAAGTTCCAATGTAATCAAACTCCTTGAGGTACTGCATCTTTCCGCCAGCGCCGTGTTTTTGTCCGAAGCTCGGCGGGTAACAGAGGAAATACCAGCTAAAGGTGCATAGCAGGTCCATGGCAATTAGGACGTAGAAGCTACCGCGCCATCCTACGCTGCTTTTGATAGTGGAATGCATAGCCAATGACTGAGCCGAAGGCGTTGGGTAAAACGAGCCAGAGATAGCAGTACGCGTTTGCCAACACGCGATGCTTCATGGGGACCAGTTCGCTCACTGCAAAGACGAAAGAGAGCTGAGCCGATGAGCCCAGCCCTATCAGAGTCTCTCCAGCGATCATCGCGGGGATGTTGGGTGCAACGGCGCAAACGATCGACCCGAGTAGTGCAAGTGCAGATCCGATTATGAAAAACCAACGTCGGCCGAAGATGTCTATACGCTATTAGTCGCGGCCATGGCGTTCAAGAGTCTTGTCATACCAGTCAGGCGGCCTACGATCATCAAACCCACCGCGCCCTGCGACAATGTCAGTCTACCTTGACCCTCCTAGGCTGAGCCTAGAGCTGTTACCGTAAGCGTGTATGTCAGTGCATCCCACGTTATGCTCTCGCTAGGTCCGATATCCGGTTTGACCAAGCTCAAAAGCGGAGCAATAAAGCTGAAGCCAGCGACGCCGCACGATATTGACAGGCCGATCGCGCTCATAGAACCCCAGAAGTAAGGGCTCTTGTAGTATCCTTGAGGTAGGTCAACATCATCGACAGAGAAGATCTTACCAGTCGCATCGTCAAGTCCCGCTGTTGCCTTTTCGTAGGCGAGTTCCTCGTTTCTTGTTATGGATGGCTGCAGGCTTGAATGTACGTGTGGTAGTTGTGGACGCCATGGCATGGACGAAGGTCCAGCTTGCCGTTACTTGAATGACAAGTTCTGTTAGCTTGTCAATGGCAATCTATACAGCTTACTTGTGTCGCGAGATGTAGTGCCCCCAGCGGATATCTTCAGCCTTTCCCCAAATCTGCCATTCGATCCGCAATCAGTGAGGTATTGTGGGTCAGCGTGGGCAAGACATACAGTACACTGAAGTGTTGCTAGCCTGCCATCCTGAGTCCGGAGAAGGGTATTCAAGTCTTGGCAGCAGTCTCTCCGCAGACATCGGAATCAAAGCATTTGTTAGATCGTGCATGAAGAGTGAGAGAGGACTTCTAAAGCCCTAAAAAGCAAGACTTAGATGTAAGTTGACAAGCGGACGTCACAATTTCTGGTAAAGAGGCAGGGTCCGAGTACCATTTTATCAAAGGAGAGGATACCTCTGTGCCCTTTGGAACAGGCCTAAACTCGGGGAGTAATACCATGTCATTCCAGAGAAGATCCTGAATACCGTCGCATGTCTGGTCTGACCTTTGGGAAACCGAGCGCGAGGGCATACTTCACATCTCGAAAGTCTAGACAAGACGTTCATCAACATGGATGCCATACCGATCGCACAGTTCACAGAAACCCTCCATCTGCAGGAAGGGCAAAATACTGAACCTCAGTGTACTCCTCTCCCCAGGGCTATAAGCAATTACACATAATAGACGAGTGTCCACTGCCATGTGACGCCCCTATAGACTCAATACCTTCGGCAGCTTATGCTTTCTTGAAAGTGCCTTCGTTCCACCGGAGTCACCTACTCAGTCAGGGCTTTGCATGACCGTGTGCGTTGTTGTGAGGTGACATCAACCCGTCTATAGACGTCTCGTGGCCTTAAACTGCACGCTATCGAATGCTTGTGTCATTCAGCCTTCACAAAAGGACCACTTTCAACTTCACACCGGCCTAGTGACAAACATGAAGCAGTGACTGCCCCACGGCAGATTAGATATCAACGATTGTACTAAGCAAACCCATACTGTGCAACGTCTTACAGCGAATACTCCACAGTCAAAGAAGAAGGATTTGAATTCACACCAACACACTAACCCTAAAAAAAGTTTACTCACGAAGCCAACAGCATGTGTATCCTGATCCGCCACACCTACGACTGCTGCGATCATTGGGAGACGAAGCGGTGGCCGTGTAGCGAGGCGATCAACAGAAGACCCTGCAAAGAAGGTGACAGCATCATCAGCCAGAGGACTTCCTCTCAGGAATGTAGCTTCTGTAGGGGGAGATATGGTCGGGTCCCTGTGCATCGGTAGAAGGAGAGACATTAGGCGAGGTGATAGTGAGGCTGGGATAGCTATTGAGGTCCTGCAATGATGGGTGGTGAATATTACATCACGAAGCTCTAGTGTGCGTATCAGAATGGAGTGATGCTTTTGTGAGCTGTCCTGGCGAGTGCATTTCGTGTTGCGAAGGAATATGATTATCAAGTTTGAGC
>Ga0160429_1001830_pt1 | contig 11434 bp, 15 predicted proteins | sample SolpanmetagenomR_FD_108199 | JGI IMG/M metagenome (GOLD analysis project Ga0160429, IMG submission 108199) | Solar panel surface microbial communities from Lawrence Berkeley National Laboratory, California, USA - R | ecosystem: Engineered > Built environment > Solar panel > Unclassified ... | reverse complement strand
GGACAGGGGAGCGGAGAGAAGATGACTGGTGGGCAGCAGAATGGTGGGATTCGGCTTGGAGGAAGGGTGGAGTTGAGGAGGTGGGACGTTAGTGTGCAGGGTTTGGCGGAGGAGGTGGAGAGGATCACGACGATGATCCAAGGGCAGTATCCTGTGAGTTGATTTTGTTCATGGATATGTGTTTTCGATGACTGATGCTCGTGACAGGAGCTCTATGCGGCGAACATGGCCTATTGACCTCTGCAGGAAAATAATGACCTTATGTAACAGCACAGCGACCGGCGGCGTATGACAACAATAGAATGAACTCATCGCTTTTGCAAATACTACCCTAACCTCTGGGCCATTCTTCATTAGCAAAAATAGCAATATCCAATAATCATCACGGCTCCGCATCATACTTCTTCTTCCAGATCCTGCTTAAGACAAAAAAAATCAGCACACTTCCTTATACCCTTTATGGTCTAAGACTAACAAGCAACACAAAATAAATAAAACAACTCACCAACTATTAGCATTAGCAACCGGGCCCCTCCCTCCAACCTCCTCTGCTTTCCTCAAATACCCTGCCGCTCGAGCTCTGTCCTTCGGACCTCCGAACCCCTCCATATAACACCACGCCGTCTCCTGCAAAGCGTCCAAGTCCCCCAGGTTCGCAGCACACTCGTAATACACCCTCGCGGCGACCGGATCTTTCTCAACGCCCCACCCATGGCGGAAGGAGTTTCCCAACTCGAAGATCGCAAGGACCAGTTCGCCTTTCGCGGTGCCGCCGGTTGTTAGGCCAGAGGAGAGGGCGAGGGATTCGGTGGTTGCGGCTGTGGAAGCTGCGGCGGAGAGGTAAGTTAGTGCGAGGGCGGCGTCCGGGGTGGTGCCCCAGCCGTGTCTATGTTGGGGATGGTTTGTCAGTTGTTGCGTGTGATGTGGTTACTGTGTGGGTAGAGGTGGCGTGGTAATGCAGCCAGGGCAGGGGCCGTGTAGGGATGATGGGGAAGGGATGTTGCGAGGTGCGACCCACCGGAGGGTCAGGCCGAAGAGAACTTGTGCGAGGGCGCTGTTCTCGCCTTGAGGGTCCGCGAGGGTGCTGAACATTGCTGTTGAGCGGGTGAGGTCTGTTTTGGGTTGCGTTAATGGTATGCCGGGCATCTTGGGGGCTGGGATGGACATGCCTCCTGCTTCGTGCAGACGGATGGCTTCTTGGATATTGACCTGCGAAAAGTCAGCTACTGCACTCTTCCACACGAAGGAGTTGGTTTTAATTGATTTGACACACTCAGCAGACCCGAGAGCATGTGATGGCAAGTCAATGATGCCAACTCCTTCGTACTCGCTTTGTCAGAACCCAAATACGTACATCGTTTTCCACCATGACTTTTGAATCTCCCGTTCTGCACTTATCCTCTCCACTCCTCCTCGCACTCGCAAGACTCGTAGACCGACTCCTCGAGCCTTCCTGCGCTAGTAACGTAGCCCTCTTCTCCCACTCCGCCTCCACAGCTTCCGCATTAAGTCCGCTCAAAGGTATATCTGGGAGGTCCGTCGGAACGTGCACAGACGTAGCACTCGCACTCCTCGCGCGGCCTAGATGTAGTTTCTCGAGACGACCGGATAATCTTCTTGGACTTGATGGAGGGGTCCCAAGTTTCTCGTCCGTATAGTTGCTCTTTGGGGTAACTTTCTTGGGGGTATCCTTATCCTTCTTTGGACTCCTATGAAATAGCGAACGACTCTCCTTCTCCTTGGTTGGCGTTACTGGAATTGGCAGATTGTCTTCGGGGTAGGAGGGAGGCTGAATCTCCTCCTGCAGATTCGTTGTTGTCCTTAGGAAAGTAAACTCGGGGACTTCAGAAAAAGGAGGGTGAAGTGGCTCTTCCAGTGGAGCGGGTTTCTCCTTCTTCTTGAGGATATCTCGAAATGGCATCTTCGGTGTAAGCTGGGCTTGTTGTGCTTTCAAGGTGTGGTTTGATTCTTTAAATTTCCGTCAATTGTGTCCTAGGCGATCTTCAGGTTGTGACTGTAACAGCGGAGCTTGCTTCGATAGGTATTTTGAGGCATACAGTCAGCATGTAGAAAGGCAGGAACAAAGCAGCTTGCAGGGGGCTCTGACCATTGCTCCGGCTCGAAAGTCCGCAAGCAAGCGCGTAACTTGGCGAAAAGGGGCTGCGCTTAAATCGACCGGAAAGGGAGATATGTCTTGGCGAACTAACTTGCTGTATTAAGTTATAGTGTCTACATGGAATTGAAAACAAGTGACGATGTAGACGGAGAAGCGTAAGGAGAGAGTTTCTTTCTTTCGTAATAACTATGCTTTCTATCTCTCGTTTGCCTGCCGTGGCAGAAGTTATCGCCTAGAGCGTAACATAAAATTCGTTGCCATAAAGACCGTCATAATACCTCAACATGTTCCAAACTTCCAATGCTTCTTGTCCATCAAGCCTGAACGAGATCCATATACTAGGAAAGTTCATGCCTGTGCAAGTCCGGTCATCTCTTGTTCCAAATCCTCCACTGAAGACAGGCAATCAAAACTGAACAAAATCCATTTGTTGGGAAAGCTCATGTTTGTGCAAGTGTGACGAGGGAATGAACACCTCCTCCATTCCGTCAGAGTCAAAGTCGTCACTATCCATATTGTCAAGCTCTTCATCGCTTGATACATCAGAAGTCTCATCTTCAGTCGTCGAGGCAACACCTCTAGCCGCAGCCTTGCGCAATTGTCCAGCACGGTCGACATGTGGTAAGCGACAATTCTTACGGTGGCAGATACCTTTGTTAGCATAATCAGGGCACTCATGAATGTGACGTTCAGGGCATGATGCGCCTCTAGAGCAGTAGCCCAGCGTGGCAAAAGCTCGACAGACCGGTGCGCCTGGGTTGGTTCGAACATGGGCGTAGCGGCATGCAGGATTGGTGCAGTTGCCGCGAACGAAATGAAGGCAAGCTGGAACTCTTTCTGGTGTGGGATCATGGGATAAATCACAATCTTCTCCGGCTGCACACTTGCCTGTAAGGAGAAAGTCTCTACAAATGGCGACCTTGGTTACATCGTGCTGATAACGACATAAAGGACCTTTGGAGCAGGAACCTGGACGAAGAGTCAGTAGTCGTTCGCTGATCAACCCTGCCGATCTTGCTTTCAGTTAGTATAAAATGTGGGAAGATCTACCAGTAATCGAGAACTGTGGACACGGCTGTGTGAGCTTGGTTGACTCATCACGATTGCTGGATTGGATTAGCACGACAGATCACTAGCAGAGATATCGTCTGCCTGACCGTTTCGATTTGACAAGACCTGCACGATAGAGGTTCCCCCGTTTGCTGCGGAAGAAGGTTACACCACCGATCTCGGCTCTTTTCGGTGTAACTTTGACAAGATTTGCTTCATCTGCCTAAGCTTTAGAAATCCCCTCGACGTTTTGTCCAGTTTTTGTTGTAACCCACCAGGTGCCTTGATCAATTTGCTTCCCCCGTCTGCCACAAGAAATCGAATGTCTTGAACATAGATATGATGCGGTACCGCGAGATCCCTTGGTTGATGGGCGGCTTGTGTTTGCAAGATCTGGAAGTGAGTGTTGACCTTAGCTTTCTCTCGTTCCTCCTGAACCGCAGTCTTCTTTTTCCTCGTTGTTTCCATAGCCTCAATGCGCTCTTGGGTCGTCTTTTCGTAAATTGAATTGTTAATCAGTGTCATATGCCGATCCCGCTTCGACACCCATCCAGCTGGACTCATGTCGGCTGGTGGCTGTGCTGGCAAACTAGGCGATTCGTACGAACCCGTAGATCCAGGTGTCGTAGTACCAGAATTCAATACTAATGTCCTGTTACGATGAGGTAAAGCACGAGCGCCGCGTCCACGACCCCTTGGAGCACCGTATGGAGTGCCACGATATGGAGTCCATCCTGAATGATGACCTGTAAACAATGTCATTTAGTTTGATTTGCCACAGGGCGAATGATCTTATTACCATAAGGATACTGAGGCACCGCAGCGTGATAAGCTGGTTGTGACTCTGCTGTTTTGTGCCGATTAATGCGACCAGCAAGTGCAGCGATTTGATTCTGTAGCTCTAGATCTTCAGCCATGGTTCGTAGTTGGCAAAGAGCACTAAGCAGGTGCAGCTATTTAACAGTTGGGGATGTACAAGGCAGTGACGAAAGAGGAACAAAAACGCGACGCGACCAAGCCTAGGTCACGTGTCAAATGATCCTTATTAGGTCTGAAAGTCACAAGACAATAATGATGAACAATAGCAGCAGAGTCTTGATTTCATTCGGTTTAGTTCATCAACTGATTGTAGAGATGATACTGCTGGTACAATGCAAAAAAAATCCCAATCGCACAGAATAAGCGCCCGCCAAACACCGACGTCTCTACGCCAGAACAGGCACACCAAGAGCCGCCATGGCGCGTTCCCAATACGCAACTCTCCCATCATCAACACTCGTGCCCACACACCCTGTCAAATACGCCTCCCAAGCAGCACGTCTGCCACTCCACATGCTCTCCCTGATCTCAAAGCCGCACTGGCTAGTGACGAACCACGCTGCGCTCGCGAAAGTGTACTCATCGTCACCAACAGCCGCCATCAACTCTGCACCTGTGGCAAAGTAGCTGAAACCGAGCTCTTTGGCGTAGAGCGCGTTGTAAGATGGACTCTGCATGTTGCGTGTACCTTGGCCTGGGACTCCGGGGAAGTGGTTTTCGTTATAGACGAATTCGCCGGATTCGTAGACTATGAGGGATATGAGTGCTGCTTGGACTGCTGGGTATGTGATGTTGTAGATGTTGAAAGAGGCGAGGATGTAAGGTAGTGCTTGTTCTGCGGTGCGGCATTCGGTCGGAAATCGAGCTGTGGCACAGGATTGAGAGTTTGGCGCAATAGTGAGGAGATTCGAGAGTGTTAGAGAAGTGGTCTGACGAGGGCTGACAGGCATCGACATTGTGAAGCCGCCCAAGGCCGCTAAGGCGAAGAAAAGAGTTGCGAACATCATGGGCGAAAGTAGATTGAATCTAGTATTCCACTATTTTGGTGAGGAGAGACGACAAGTTTACACAGTAAATGTGTGATGAGTAGAGGAAGATCCGAGCTGTTAAGTGAGGAGAGATTTGACACGTGAAGCAGTATTTAGGGGGAGAGCGTGAAAGGTCAGGTATGCTACGAAAACCTGATTTCTGAAACACGGTATTGGCCGCAAACGATAGTGCGCAAGCTCAATTCACTAATTAGATCTTAGCTACGATGCACTATGCGCTGTAATTCGAAATGGGCGCTTCCTGAAACGTGTGAAAATTTGGTAAGTGCACAGTGCGAGTTGTTCTTTAAAAATTTCATGCATAATTATTTTAGTTTTGAACAATGCAAGTATTGAGGGTTTTTTTTGTTGTTTCGAATCGTGCAATGGTATGGCGCATCAAGAAATGAGGTGACAGCTCCTTTTACGAAAATGTATCAACGGGTATTGTAGTGCACTGTGTTTGTGTGATTTTGACTTGATATACATTCGATGTTACACAACCTATGCCTTGGCAACCATACCTGGAGTAACGAGTTATTAAGCGCACACAAAGACACAACACATCAAACTTACGCTCAATATCCGCGACACTCTGATCAAGGATCTGCTTGAGCACCTTGGGGTTCTCGAGCTCCTTCTCAATCTTGGCAATGATGCTCTCAGCCAGCTCACGCTGTTGCCTGACCTTGACCTGGCCCTCGTAGCGGACCCACGAGTCCAGAACAGTCTTTGCCTCAGCAGCAAGAGCGGTCTTCTGCTGGAGCTCGAAAGCCTGAGCCTCAAGCTGTGCGGTTTCCTAAGCCAGAAGTCAGCCATCATATGCGTGTATGTCTTCTGCTCCACAAACCTTGGAAACGGCGAAGAGGCTCTTCGTGATGTCAACGACACCGCCAAGGTCCTTGACGTTGTTGATTCTCTGCTTGACGGCATTGGTGTGATCCTCCCTAGCAGTGTTCAAGATGTTCTTGATCTTGTTGCTGTGGCCCTCGGCCCACTCCCTGTACATAGGACCACCGTAGTGACCAACAGCCCAGAAGATGCTGAGCAGTGAGATCATGACAATGGACTCTTCGTTGACGACATAGATCTCATTTGAGATTGCGGCGATGGAGAGACCGGTTCCGGCCGAGAGGAGTGCGGTCTTGGAGACCAGGCTGTTGCCGGGGAGGGCATCAACAATGGCTTGAGCCTTGGATTTAGGGTCTTCCGAGGGGAGATTTGATTGGTATCGGGCGGAGGTCAATGGGGTCGCGACTGCAGGGACAGCTCGGACGGAGAGGGTTGGACGAGTACGGGCGGCGCCTGTTGAGGTCCAATTAGCACTGTCGTAGTTTTGGCTCCGGCAATTGACTCACTCAAGGCGCTTCTTGCCAGACGTGAAGCCATTATGAGAGTGGAGAGTGTGGTGATAGTCAATTGTGTCAGTCTTTCGAGGCGAGGTGTTGCGCCGTCTCGGAAGGAGCCGCTAAGCCCTACGACTTGGCAGTCCTGGAAAATGTGCCTTCAACTTTTTTCGATGGTTTGCATTTTCATGCCCAGCTCTTGTGTTTTGATAGAGTAAGAAGATAGAAGCTATCCTGCGTGAGATTCGTATTGTATTAGCGAAAGACTGAGGGGAAAAAATCATCTAAGTTGCTACCATTTTGAGTTTAAAACAAATTACGGACAAGATTTCATTTAAGCCATCCATCATGCCCAGCGCAATATCAGGTTCCGAGAATCCCAAAAAGCGAAAGAGAAGCACGCTCAAAGACGCAGGAGCAGAGTCCAAAATCTCAGCTTTAGAGTCACAAATTCAGGAATCCCAACGCCACTATAACAACATCCCCACACTCCTTGCCCTCGCAAACGAAGAGGTATTCAAAAGCAGCAATGGGAAGACATCCACGTTCCCTGCAGTCGCCTCTCTTGGTCGCGTCTTCTTCCGCTTGCAAGTCGATGGACGACTTCGGACAAAAGCCGGCGCTTCAAGCGAGGACGAACTCGTGGTGAACTGGCTGAAAAAGAATTACGCCGAATACCAGAAATGTCTCTTGACACTGCTGAAGAATGTGCGTTCCGAGACTCTTGCGCTCAGGGAGCTTATGCAGTTGGTGAATGCCGAAGTCACAAGCGCGGGCACAGCTACTGATGCAGCATGGCGGAGCGGGTCGTTTGCGAAAGTTATAGATAATCTACTTGGCTTAGGTGAGGAGAGAAGTGATAGCGATAATACCGATGGTGCATTTGATTCAAGCGCGGTACTTTCATTCGCAGAGGACTACGCACAGAAGTTCGACGACGTGCGCCATGCGACGTTCACCCTAATAGCGTGAGTCCTCTAACCACCTTCACATAAGCATCCTCCATCTCTAAACTCTACCAGTGACCGCCTCAACAAAGCCAAAATCAACAACACACAAGCACCCACAGCAGTATCCGCCTCCCTAACCCTCTTAATGGCCCTCCCCGTCCCCACCACTCACGCCGACTTCTGCCCACCTTCCAACCCGACCACCAATAAACACCGCTTAGCACACCACTCCTCAACAACGCACAAAAACCGCGCACAAACAGCCTACCTAGCCCTCTTCACCCACCCCCTAACGAAACCCCAACAAAAGACGCTCCTCCACCACACAACGCACCACATAGCGCCCTGGTTCTCCGCGAAACCCGAGCACCTCATGGACTTCCTAACAGACTCCTTCAACGTCGGCGGCAGCACCTCCCTCCTCGCCCTGTCCGGCCTCTTCCACCTCATGCAGCAGCGCAACCTAGATTACCCCATGTTCTTCACAAAGCTATACTCGCTCCTGGACGCCGACCTCCTGCACTCGAAGCACCGCAGTCGCTTCTTCAGACTGCTGAATACCTTCATGGCGTCCACGCATCTCCCCGCCGCGCTTGTGGCCAGCTTCATTAAGCGTCTCGCACGCCTCGCGTTGGCTGCGCCGCCGGCCGCTGTTGTCGCCGTCGTGCCGTGGACGTATAACATGCTGATGGCGCATCCGGCGTGTACGTTTATGCTGCACCGAACGGTTCGCACGGAGGAGGAAGCCGAGGTGTTGGAGCGAGAGGGTATGGACGATCCGTTTGATATGCATGAGGACGATCCAATGCAGACCAATGCGCTGGAGAGTAGTCTCTGGGAGTTGGAGTGTTTGAGACGGCACTATCATCCGAACGTGGCGAGTTTGGCGGGGATTTTGGGCGAGCAGTTTACGAAGAGGGGGTATAGTCTCGAGGACTTTTTGGATCATAGTTATGGTAGTGTGAGTTTTCTTTCCCTTTTCCTTCTTGCCTTTGTATGGTCTTGACTTTTTCTGGCTTTGTTGTGGGAGATGATGTTTTGAGAGAGTTGGTAGCTGACGTTGTTGAATTCTTCTAGCTCATCGAGGCGGAATTGGGTAAAGACCTAAAGAAGACGCCCGTCGTGGAATTCAAGATTCCAAAGCGTATCTTCACGCAGCCCCACGAGAAGGAGCCGGGCGTGCTAGGCGGCCTACTAGGCGAACTTCTGGAAGTCGTTTAGAAGCCCGCCTCTAAACAACAATCACAATCACAATCACAATCTCAATATCCCACCCTCATCCTCGTTGCATTACTTTCTCACCCACCCCCTCAGCACCAACACCAACACCACCACCTCAAGGCACCATCTCTCCCCTCCCCTCATCCCACCGAAAGACCCCACCGTCACCCACATTATACCGATAATAATTCTCCGTCCCGCCCCTACCCAACGCCTTCCGAAACGTAATATTTATCCTACCCAGATCGCTCTCGCCGCCCTTACGCTTCGGCACGCTGTGCAGCCACATACTCTGCGTGCGCCCACGCATCAGCACCATATCCCCCGATGCGAGGGGGAGTTTCAGCGGTTTCGCTTCTTCCGTCGCCGCTTGTTTTTTCACTTCCGCTCTCGTGTCAGACGACGTAGACGTAGACGTAGACGTTGCAGGCGCAGAAGGTTTATGCTTCATCAGAAAATCCCGCTTTGCACCGAGGGACAACGACGCGATTGCCGGCAAGGCGCCCAGGAAGCGCTCGTCGTCCGAGTGGTAGGAGATGCTGTCGGCGCCAGAGGCGTAGTAGTTGACCAGGCAGAAGTTGTACGTCTCGTTCGTCGTCGCCTCCGTGAGGGTTTTCAGCAGCGCGAGACTGTGTGGGAGGGGGCGTGGGGGCCGGGTGTATTTCGAGGCCGGGTGCGGTTTGAGGGTGTGTTTGTCGTGGGGCGTGTGCGTTGAGATGTCGTCGTGAGGGGCTGCAGAGGCGGTGGCGGCAGCGCAGGCCTTGGGAGGCGCGAAAATCGAAGTGTCGTCGATGCCAAACACCGTCGTGAAGCGTGGCGTGCGGATCTCCGTCTCCACGGGTCCGCGCTTTATGGTGTAGCAGACGCGGTAGAACGGTAGTGAGGCTCTGAGGAAGCGGAATAACTCGCGATGGATCGTCTTGGGGATATAGGGCGCGTAGTAGAGTAGATCAAGATCGGGCTGGTCGTTTATGGCGCGCGCGTCTGCTGCGGGGACGAAGTTGAGGGCTTCGGAGATGGAGGGTGGGAGGCGGGCGATTGGGTGTGGGTAGGTGGGGTGTGTTGATGGTGGGAGGTTGGAGGAGGATGCGGGTGTTGTGGATTTTGTTGTGTCTTGCAGAGGTGGTGATTCTGCGATAGTGGTAGTGTTTCTCGCGTGCATTGGAGGACTGCCGGTCATAGCGCGAGGAGGAGGAGGAGGAGGAGGAGGAGGAGGTGAGAAACGTGCTTTCTTCGCGCTGACTGGCGAGAAGAAGCTCTCTAGAGTGCGTTTTCTAGACATTTTTGGTGAGGTTGAGCGATTTCAATATTTCTCGTCTTGTTTGTAATAATTGCACGCGACATATTGATTGGACATGATGACATCACAGGACTCACTCAGCCTTGCAGGATTTTATATTTTAGATATGGAAACACATTATGAAACTGTTATCAGAGATGGATGGAATTATGGATGCGCTAATATCAATCAAAGAATGAATCGAATAATCTCGTCAATAATTATGTACATTTTCGAACTACATCTTCACACACGAAAAGTCCAGTCTTTGATCATGTTGTGATATAATTGTTTGATTTCTGGAATTGGACGTGTCGACCACGTCGAGTTTGATACTAGATACATATGCAGCCTTGAACAGCTGGGACCGAATCATAAAGGCCTCTTCCTGATACAAATCGTTGATTTCGCCAGAACGCAGAAAAAAAAGAAGGTGAAAGACAAAAGCAAGTACAGCCTCGGGTGTGAGGGGTATCATTTGCAGATTGGATAAGCGATGCAGAGAAAACATGAAAAAGCAAGTGAAAAGAAGTGCTTGAAGAAAGGAAGAGCTCGCGTCGGAGAGGACGAGCGCGTCGAAACAATCGTAGCCTCAGTTTGGAAGCACTAGTGCCGACATTGGAACATCTTGACGATATACGGAAGATGCATTCTTTAATTCATAAGACAGGACCAGTGATGTGGATAGCGTCAAGAAATGCTTTGCTGTCCGTGACGAATCCGTAGTTGGTCGCGATATTATAGTGACACAACTCCTGCGCAGAGAAGCCGGTCATAGTACCTGCGCAGTCGGAGAGTAGGATACAGTCGAATCCCCAGCTGTAAGAGTCGGTCAGAGTGCCCAATACGCACTGATCAGTGTTGACACCAGCGAACAAGATTGTCCTCTTGCCGCTTTCGAGCAGATAAGCATGAAGCGGCTCAGAAGGGCTCCACATTCCGCTTGGACGATTCTTGTCAAAGAAGAGATCTTCAGCGGGACGAGAAACTTCAGCCAGTGGTGCGTAAAGAGCAGCATTCCAGCTACCTTTCCAGAGGCAGCGGCCTTGGTTGTCGGGCAAGGGCGCTCCGAGGCCTACGTGCCAGCCGTAGCCTTTACTGGCGATAAGGTCGCGGTTGAAGCCACGCTGAACAGCGGGTGGCATTACTCGGAGATCCTGCTCCGTGATGCCCCAGTTGAGCCAAGCAACTTTGATACCATAGGCACGGCATCTTTCGATTACCTTGATAGTGGGATTAACAGCTGCGATACCTCCAGGGTGATCGCGACATTTCGGGTTGATGAAGTAGTTTTGCATGTCGATAACGACGAGAATAGTGGAAGCGGGATCGATGATGCAGCCGCGGTGATCGCGTACACCGTCGTCAGCATCGATGATCAGCTTGCGCTCGGAGCCACGGGAGAGATCGAAGCGTCCACAGCTTGGCAGATAGTGCCAGCAGTTATCATCGCCGCCAAATGGCACCGGCTCCGTTGACCAAGGAGCGCATGGTGCGCATTCCGGCGGCGGGGTGGCGGGAGGAGTAAGTTCCTGTGCAGGCGGGAAGATAAAGTCAAGAGTGGCAAGTGTCAAGGCCATATGCCGAAGCGAAGAGTGTCCGCTGGAGGCGAAATGTGAAAAACT
>Ga0160429_1001828_pt1 | contig 11444 bp, 6 predicted proteins | sample SolpanmetagenomR_FD_108199 | JGI IMG/M metagenome (GOLD analysis project Ga0160429, IMG submission 108199) | Solar panel surface microbial communities from Lawrence Berkeley National Laboratory, California, USA - R | ecosystem: Engineered > Built environment > Solar panel > Unclassified ... | reverse complement strand
GGAACTCAACTCTCTCTCTACATCATGTAATTTGAGTGGCACTGGACGCTTCATCCACTTCATCCTCTCCTCTTGCGCAAAATTCTCCAAACTCAGCATACCAACAACCAAGAAACCCAACTCTTCACGCTCGCAATCAAATACTTCCCACCACTCTTCCTCGGGCAATTTGACTTTCTGATCTTTGGCAGCTAGATAGATTGCTGCCACGGCTAGTGCTGGTGGTTGATGTGTGAGGTAGAGTAGTTGTGGAGACAAGAGGGCAGTATTGAGGTAGGCGAAAGCACGTCTGGCGACGCCTTCTGCTTGTGATTTATCTGCCATAGCGAAGACTTCTAGTGCTTGGAGGTAATTTATGCATAATGTGTATGGAAGGGCGACATGAAGTTGGAAACCAAGATGACGAAGAATGAGGCTTTCGTGCTTGAAGAGAAGTGTACGCCGAGATTGGTAGGTTCCTTCTGAGACGTAGTATGTCTCTGGAGTAAGCGAGGCAGACAAGTCCGCGAGCTGAGACTTCCTTGTTGATAAGTAGGCATAAACGTTCAGAACGCTACGTGGCGACACGGGATGAGATGATGGCTTGGCGATGAGGTAGATACATGCGGCTGATATATCCTGAGATATTGTCAGCTCGAAAAGCTTTGTTCTTGGGGGACTTTACTACTTCGGCTCCATAGTCCTTAAGACTGCCTCCTTCGGCTCCTAGCCAGAACCGCTGGAAGGTGATGATGGCTTTCGCGATGATATCTTGAGGAAGGCGTAGCAGAACACTAGCAGCTTGTGTCAAGCTTGCGCCCGCGAAGAAGATTGAGCGCTCAAGGTCTGCTGGAATGCCGTCAAGTTGGGAGCCGGAGGTTTGCAGTTGTGCTACGGCTGCTAAGGGGTTACTGATGATAGAGAAGTCCGAAGCCATGGCGGCCTGTGGTTTATCCTTGAAGAGCTCTGTCATTGTTGTTTACGCCGACGTTCGAAATCAAATCTGAAACACGGACATGAGCGGAGTTAAGTGGTCGATGACGCACAGGTCCAATGGATTCCGACCGCCACTTCAGATTCATTTGTCCTATGTTTTCTTTTTTGTGCTGCAAGCTTTTAATCGACTTCATTTTTGCACTACCTTACAGACCCATATTCCAAATTCCAAGACTACCACAATGACCAGAGTTCTTCTTACCGGTACGTCTTCGAGCCCAGTACTTACCCCGCTCTACCCCTCCACGGTTGCAATACTTCCAAGACTTTCATAACGACTGTTGAAGTGCTGACAATGTTTGTCGACAGGCGCTAGTGGCTTCATCGCTGCACATACTCTCGACCAACTCCTTCAGGAAGGGTAGGTACAGCTGTATTGACGAATTGCACACACTCTAACGCGAAATCAAGTCACTCCGTTGTCGGCACTGTCAGAAGTCAAGAAAAGGCGGATAAGATCAAGGCAGCACATCCCAAGTATGGCAAAGACAAACTCGACTTCGTAATAGTGGAGGATATCGCCCAACCTGGTGCCTTCGACAAGGCGGTAGTCTCCGATCCTCCTTTTGAGGCTGTCTTGCACACAGCTAGCCCTTTTCACTTCAATGCAAAGGATATTCAGAAGGAGTTGCTCGACCCTGCGGTCATGGGCACTACTGGTATCCTGAAAGCTATCAAGGCGCATGCCCCTACAGTAAAGCGTGTGGTCATCACCTCGTCCTTTGCTGCCATCGTCAACCCTTCCAAAGGTCTCTGGCCCGGTCACACTTACTCAGAGAGTGACTGGAATCCTTTGACTCAAGAAGAGGCCGTACAGAACAACAGCAACGGCTACAGAGCCAGTAAGACCTTTGCAGAGAAGGCTGCTTGGGACTTTATCGAGAACGAAAAGCCAAACTTCACACTCTCGACCATAAACCCTCCTCTTGTCTTCGGACCCGTGGTGCATTATCTCGCGTCTCTCGATGGACTCAACACTTCCAATGAGCGGGTGCGCGATCTCATTCAAGGCAAGAGCAAGGACGCCGACGAAATCCCAGAGACTGGTGTATACATCTGGGTTGATGTCAGAGACGTGGCAGATGCTCACGTCAAAGCCATGGAGGTCGAGAAAGCTGCCAACAAGAGGTTCTTCTGCGTTGCTGGAACTTTCTGTAACAGGGACGTGGTTGATATCATCCGCAAGAACTTCCCAAAGCATGCTGCTGGACTTCCTAAGGAGAATGCAAAGGGAGGCAACAAGCCTGATGCGTTCTTCGACTTTGACAACAGCCGCAGTAAGGAAATCCTGGGCCTGAAATACATGGGTAAGTTCTGCTTGATGAACCTCTTTGCTGTTCGCATATCTTGCTAACATCCGTCTCATTAGACCTGGAAACTAGCATCAAGGATCTCGTGGTTTCATTGGAGAAAGTTGGTGCGTGAGGCCGCGGTCAGAAAGCAGATAGTATTTATTTGACATACATGTAATGATACCTCACCTACGAAATACGAAGTACCGGTCTGCATCATCGGACCTGGCTCCTGCTGAAATCTTTCTCACGTGTTACTACCCCACACGGGCTTTGTTCATCTCGTGTGAGAGTACGACAGCGAAGTGATTTGCTTGAGCTGTGTTGTTTTAGGTGAATTTGAGTGTTGTTTCTACTTCTTTCTGACATCAATCTTTCCATCGCGCACAACCCTCAGCTATGCGCAACAGCTGTATGCAGAACAGCTTGGCGTACAAGCGCTACAATCCATCACTATGAACACCTCGACCATAAGCCAGACGACTCAAGTAGCTCGGGAAGCGATTGAGAGAGTCTGTCAAGACCTCAGATCTAAGTATGCAGCACTCAGAGAAATAAGGTATTATGTGACTAATTCGCAAACAGGAATGATGAGGCGCGACAGAAGGCTGCACAAGAGTTGCGCTTGACTTTGGAAGCGATACAACGAGGTTAGCCAAGTGAAAGCTGCTGCAACTGCTTGCATAGAGCTGACATTTTGAGAACAGATTCTTTGACTGCAGGCAAGCCAGAGGTGTACATCGAGCTCTATAATTATGCCTTCCGCAAAGGCCAAAACCTGGTCAACTCAGGTACAGACACCACCGACAGGATCGGAGGCATACACGCTCTCGGCGCAATAGTCGATCTCAAAGGAGGGGAGGATATTGGTCCAAGATTGACACGTTATGCGAGCGCACTCAAAACTGTGCTACGAGGCACAGACACGACCGCTATGATTGTCGCTGCGCGCGCGTGGGGGAAACTGGCAGTGCCTGGAAACGTCTTGATTACAGACTTGGTAGAAGCGGAGGTACAAACTGCATTGGAATCACTTCAGGTTGAGAGACAAGAGAACAGACGATTCGCTGCGGTACTCACTTTGCGCGAGCTTGCACAAAACTCTCCGACTCTGCTCTATCAGCACGTCTCAGAAATACTGGAGGTGATCTGGGTGGCTTTGAGAGATCCGAAGGTGCTCATCCGTGAGTACGCGGCTGAAGCAGTCAATGCCCTCATCGAGATCATTGCCACAAGGGATCCACATCAGCGGGACAAATGGTTTTTGAGACTATATGCAGAGATCCATCGAGGCTTCAACCAGAACACAGTAGATACAGTCCACGGATCTCTTCTTGCGCTCAAGGAGCTGCTGCTAAAGGGTGGCATGTTCATGCAGCAGGGAACGCGATATCAGGAGGCATGCGACAAAATCTTTTACTACAAAGACCACCGAGAGCCACTCATTAGACGAGAAGTGACGACTATGATACCCATCACGGCAGGCTACTATCCAACCGAGTTCAGCAGTTCGTACCTCCACAAATCTATGATCCATTTGCAAGGACACCTCAAGAAAGAAAAAGACCGGAATCTAGCATTTGTTGCAATTGGCAAGATTGCAAGTGCGGTAGGGAGCGCTATTGATCCTTATCTCGACAATATTCTCGTCTACGTCAGAGAAGGGTTGAGCGTTAAAGCGTAAGTCATTGTTCTTGAACTCGCTCGTCATCACTGCTTACCCTCAATAGTCGTGACAGGCGTGTCAATGATGCCCCGATCTTCGAATGCATCAGCATGATCGCCATTGCTGTTGGTCAGACAATGACCAAGTACATGCATGCCCTACTGGATCCTATCTTCGCGTGTGGCCTCAGCGATGCCCTCACACAGGCACTTGTCGACATGGCACATTATATCCCTCCAGCTAGACAAATCATCCAAGAAAAGCTGCTTGATCTGTTAAGCACAGTACTTTGTGGTCGACCGTTTCAGACACTAGGCAGTCCGAACGCCAATAGCGTGAGCCCGAGCTTCATACGAGACTATCGCGAAGGTCAGACAGCCGAGCACACAGAAGCGGAGATTGCACTAGCCTTGCAAACACTGGGTAGCTTTGATTTTTCAGGTAAGCTAAATTCTATTTTCGAAGAAGAGGGAGGCACGGGCGCGGCGGCGGGAGCAACACCAAGCACAGGTTTCACAACACAGGTACATAACGAAATTGACGGCAGTCCCTCGTTCATGCTCATCAAGTGGCTTGTCAACGCGCTTGCTATTATATACCCCACATCTCTATATTACCACTACATCAGCATCGAAGCATTCAACACCCATTCCAACATCGACCCTTTTGCCACTAAGTATATACACAATCTGACCGAAACAGGTTACGTCTTGAACGAGTTTGTCCACGATGTTGCAGTCCAGTACGTCGAGCATGACAGCCCAACAATCAGGAAGGCAGCGACTCTCACATGTTGCCAATTGTTCGTCAAAGACCCTATCGTGCATCAAGTTAGTCGTCATGCAGTACAGATCGTGAGCGACGTGATTGGCAAGCTTTTGGCTGTAGCTGTTGCAGATCCAGGTTGGTCCCATAAAAGCGACAACACGAGTCCTTTATCGACACTGCTGATCCTACCACAGATCCGGAGATCCGCCACGTTGTTCTCATCTCACTTGATCCCAGATTCGATCGCCATCTCGCAAAGGCCGACAATATCCGAAGTCTGTTTTTGGCATTGAACGACGAGGTGTTTTCGAATAGAGAGGCCGCAATGTCCATCATTGGGCGAGTCTCCTCTGCGAATCCCGCCTACGTCTTTCCATCTTTAAGAAAGGTACTTGTACAGCTTCTGACAGAAATTGAGTTTTCAAATTCACCAAGAAACAAACAAGAAAGCTGCCAGTTGATCAGCCACCTGGCTGCTTCCGCTTCTGGTCTGATCAAGCCATATGTGGATCCAATGGTATATGTACTTCTGCCTCGAGCTAGAGAAACTGACGAGAGCGTCGCAGCTACGGCCTTGAGGGCCATTGGCGATCTGACTGTTATAGGTGGTGAAGAGATGTCCAAGTATATTCCTGAACTAATGAAGGTCATCATCGACTACCTGAAAGATCAAAATTCCCAGGTCAAACGCATGGCCGCTCTGCGCACACTCGGCCAGCTTGCCAGTAATTCTGGCTACGTTATCGAACCATACAACGATCATCCAGAACTCCTTGCCATGCTCATCAGCATTGTGAAAGCTGAGCCGATTGGCGATCTTCGACGTGACACGATTAGACTCATCGGCATTCTAGGCGCTCTCGACCCATACAAATATCAGGTATACACCCTATCCTGCCAAGTCGACATTAAAGAATACATACTGATGCTCTCCTCCTCTGCAGTTGATGATGGAACGCTCTCCTGAAAGTAACTTGCTTGCCGATGCTCAAGCGGTGACAGATGTGACACTCGTGATGGATGGTCTCCTTCCCGCGAACAAGGATTACGCGCCCACGGTCGTGATGACATCTTTGGTCAATCTTCTGAAAGACCCTTCCCTTCACTTTCTGCAGCAAAACGTCATGGACGCCATAATGAGCATGTATACGACCTTGCCAGCAAAGTGTGTGGAATTCCTTGACCAGGTTGTTCCTACTTTTCTGGTCGTAATCAACAATGCAACTGCTGGTCGCGAGGAAGGGTACTTCAATCAGCTAGCCCAACTCACCCGCATAGTCCGGCATCACATTCGACCATACTTGCCTCGAATCATAGAGACTATCGTCTTCTTCTGGACCCGGTCGCCAAACGCTCATGCTACAATCCTGCTGCTCATCGAGAAGATCGCAAAGTGTCTCGAAGGCGAGTTCAAAATCTACCTTGCGCAGTTGCTACCACTGGTGCTTGGAGTGCTCGACTCTGACCGGACGGCCAAGAGAGCACCATCGGAAAGAGTCCTGCACGCATTCCTGGTCTTCGGCTCTAGTGCTGAAGAGTACATGCATCTGATCATACCTGTTATCATCAGGATGTTCGACAGTCCATCAAGTCACCCTACGCACATACGAAAATTCGCCATCGAAATTCTGGGAAAACTTACCAAGCAGGTCAATCTGTCGGAATATGCAGCAAAAATCATTCATCCATTGACCAGAATCCTGGCGGGAAGCGATGCGCAGTTAAGACAAACAGCACTGGACACACTGTGTGCGCTCATCCTACAGATGGGTTCTGAGTATCTGCCATTTGTCCCGACTGTACGGAAGATACTAGCCACTCATCGAATTACTCACAACAATTACTCTCTCATCGTCACAAAGTTGCAGCGAGGCGAGCCATTACCTCAAGATCTTAGTCCGGATATCTACTACCGTGACGAAGACGCAGACTTCGTTATGCCAACACAGCCTGAAGGTGATGACATCAAATTGCCATACAACCAACAGCACCTGAAAGTTGCATGGGATGCTACGAGTCGTACCACTAAAGACGATTGGCAGGAATGGTTCAGAAAATTTGCTTCGGAACTACTCAAAGAATCTCCAGAGCGAAGTCTCAGGGCATGCTACGCACTATCTACCGTACATCCAGGAATAGGCCGTACTCTCTTCAATTCTGCCTTTGTTGCAATATGGATATCAGATGAGCTTCTTACACATTATCGTGAAGATCTAGGTCGGAACCTGGAAATCTGCCTCGGCTCGCATATTTGCCCGGCAGACATCGTCCAAGCAGTCCTGAATCTTGCGGAATTCCTGGAGCACGATGATAAGGCGCTTCCAACAGACATCCGAATGCTAGGCCAGTACGCCGGCAGATGTCACGCCTTTGCAAAAGCTTTACATTGGAAGGAGATGGAGTTCGCTGCTGATCAATCGCCAAACTCGGTGGAAGCCCTAATCAGTATCAACAATCAGCTGCAGCAACAAGATGCTGCCTTCGGTATCCTCAGAAAGGCACAGGCTTACGTGGACGTCGATCTCAAGGAGACATGGTTCGAGAAGCTGAATCGATGGGAAGAAGCGTTGCAATCATATCAGCGTCGTGAGGACGAAGAGCCATATTCTTTCGAGGTGACTATGGGTAAGATGCGCTGCTTACACGCCTTAGGTGAATGGGATGTTCTTTCCACGCTCGCTGAAGACAAATGGGTGAGAGCTTCGAGCGAAGGCCATCAACGCTTCATTGCACCTCTTGCGGCAGCAGCAGCTTGGGGTCTCGGTCAATGGGAGTTGATGGACAAATACCTCAACGCTATGAGCCCAACTTCACCAGATCGCTCCTTCTTCGGCGCAATCTTGTCGATCCATCGCAACCAATTTGCTGATGCACAACTTCACATTGTCAAAGCTAGAGATGGCCTTGATTCTGAGATCCATGCCTTACTGAGTGAATCATATACACGAGCATACAGTGTGATGGTGCGCGTACAAATGCTCGCTGAACTCGAGGAGATTATCACGTATAAGCAGAATACCTCATCTCCTGATAAGCAAGCATTGATGCGAAAGACCTGGTCAAAGAGACTAGCAGGGTGTCAACAAAATGTCGAGGTCTGGCAGCGTATGCTGAAGGTTCGTGCTCTTGTTGTAAAGCCAGAGGAGAATATGGATATGTGGATCAAATTTGGCAACCTTTGTCGCAAGTCACAACGCTTTGGCTTAGCAGAAAAAGCATTACAATCGCTGGTCAGGGGTCAAGCAGATCTCTTCTCGATACCATTACAAGGACAAGCACCTCCACAAGTCAGCTTCGCAATCCTCAAGTATATGTGGTCGGCACCTGCGGGCAATCAACGACTTGCGCTGAAGCAATTGAAAGAGTTTACGCATCGACTGACCGAATTTGAGCGATTGGAGCGCGGCAATGTAAAATCTGCAGATACAGAAGCCCAAACAAACGGCGCCCTGGTCACAAATGGATCTACATTCATGAACGGACATGTTCCTGAGCGACATAACAATGATCCTTCTGAAACGCAAAAGCTTCTCGCTCGCTGTCACCTCAAACAAGGTAAATGGCAAATGACCGTGGCTGCTCAGAATTGGAAGCAAGACTATGCTGAAGAGATACTGAATGCCTATGCTGCTTCCACAAGAAACAATCCGAAGTGGTATAAGGCATGGCATGCTTGGGCTTTGGCCAATTTCGACATTGTAACGTCACTTACCACCTCTGCGGATCGCGAGACCACGGACCTCCCTGCCCATATTATTAGGCACCATGTGGTACCCGCCATTCACGGCTTCTTCAAAGCAATTGGTCTAGAGTCAAGCAGCTCGATTCAGGATACCTTGCGATTGCTCACATTGTGGTTCGCTCACGGCAAGCATCCAGAAGTGACTACAGCGGTCATTGAAGGCTATACTCAGGTTAACATCGATACATGGCTTGGAGTAATACCTCAACTTATTGCCAGAATCAATCAGCCAAACAAGCGTGTCCGAAACTCTATCAACAATCTGTTATGCGAAGTTGGAAGAGCCCATCCACAAGCACTTGTCTACCCCTTGACGGTGTCCATGAAGTCTGAAGTCAAGGATAGATCCGAATCAGCTCACTACATAATGAATAACATGAGACAGCACAGTGCTAAGCTGGTGGAACAAGCCGATGTCGTCAGCACTGAGCTGATCCGCATTGCAGTACTCTGGCATGAACAATGGCACGAAGCTTTGGAAGAGGCATCAAGAGTCTACTTTGGTCACGACAATGTTGATGACATGTTCGCTATTCTCGACCCACTTCATGATGTGCTCGAAAAGGGACCTCAAACGTTGAGGGAAGTATCTTTCATTCAGGCTTTCGGACGTGATCTTCATGAAGCACGAGATTGGTGCCAAACATACAAACGTACTAGCGATCGTGGTGATCTCCAAGCCGCATGGGACGTCTACTACCAGGTTTTCAAGAAGATCCAGCGACAATTACAAGGCATCACCAGTGTTGAGCTTCAATACGTCTCGCCTAAGCTACGAGAAGCTCGAGACCTCGACCTCGCTGTGCCCGGTACATATCAAGTTGGAAAGCCTGTTGTCAGTATCGGTTGTTTCGAAGAGGTCGCCCGTGTCATTGCCTCCAAACAAAGGCCTCGTGAGCTTCGAATGACCGGAAGCGACGGTGTGAAGTATGCCTTCGTGCTCAAGGGCCACGAAGATATTCGACAAGACGAGCGTATAATGCAACTTTTCGGTCTGGTCAACAATCTGCTTGCGAATGATCCTGCTAGCGCGAAACGTCATCTCAATATACAAGCATACGCCGCAGTGCCATTGCCAAACCAGTGCGGTCTGCTCGGCTGGGTGCCACACAGTGATACTATGCATGAGATGATCCGTAGTTATCGCGAGAGTCGCAAAATTCTCATCAATATTGAGCATCGTATCATGCTTCAGATGGCGCCAGATTATGACAATCTCACTCTTATGCAAAAGGTCGAAGTCTTCTCTTATGCCATGGACAACACCACAGGCCAAGACCTTTACCGAGTCCTGTGGCTAAAGTCCAAGTCGTCCGAAGCCTGGCTCGATCGCCGCACAAACTACATTCGGTCTCTTGCTGTTATGTCTATGGTGGGCTACATCTTGGGTCTTGGTGATCGTCATCCTTCCAATCTGATGATGGACAGAATTACCGGCAAGATCATCCACATTGACTTCGGAGATTGCTTTGAGGTCGCCATGCAGCGTGAGAAATACCCCGAGCGTGTTCCATTCCGCCTCACTCGCATGCTCACGTATGCTATGGAAGTTTCCACAATCGAGGGCTCCTTCCGCACCACTTGCGAACATGTTATGCGTGTCCTACGCGACAACAAGGAGTCTCTGATGGCCGTGCTCGAAGCCTTCATCCATGACCCACTTCTGACCTGGCGTCTTGACCCTCGAGAGGAGAACTTTGAGACACACTTCCCGTCGGAGCGTCGCGCTTCCATTCTGGGCATCGAGCCTGAGCAGACTACTCACCGTGGTCCACCTCCTGTCGGCTCACTCTCTGCAGGTCCTCCGGTAGCCCGCGCACGTGCCTCGACTACCAGCCAGCGCCCGAACATGCAAGCCATCACCTTGGCCAATGGAGACGTCCTCCCAGCTAACAACACCAATGGTGCAGTCATCAACCGCGACGGCACCCGAGAAGGACCTCGCGAAGCCCGAGAAGACCCGGAGCAGGCTAAGGAAGTGCAGAATGCAAGGGCGTTGCAGGTGCTTGCACGCGTCAAGGAGAAACTGACTGGTACTGATTTCAAGTCGTACGAGGAGTTGGACGTGCCTACACAAGTGGACAAGCTGATTTGCGAGGCGACCAATCTGGAGAACTTGTGTCAGCATTATGTTGGATGGTAAGCTGAAGTGTGATTGAACTTGTTGGACAGGAATAGAGCTAACTATTGATTAGGTGCAGTTTCTGGTGATTGCGGATACGACCTTGATGTGGGTGGTTTTGCTGTTGTTGCGCAAAGAGCATGCGTAAGCGATGTTTCGGGAGGACGGTAATGAACAGAAACAATGTGCTTGGTGGACGTGGAATTGTTTACGTGTTATTCGCTCATACCGAGCTGCAGAATGGTGACGAGACTCAGGATACAAGGGTCTCCAGGCAACCTTCATGGACAAAGGAGTTTTTCTGCATATTTGATGATTGATCGTTTCATACGGCTGATACTTCGGTCATGACTATGCGATGGGTCTGTTTGCCTGTACAAGAGCATTTAGTGGCACAGCCTGGGAGTTGGAGGCATAACGCATAGACTTGTTTTTTGTAATTAGAGCCATGGGAAATGTTGAATTGTCATTTCCTATAACTATTATGGGCCAAGAATGTCGTGTGTCCTGCTTGACAGCAATTCGAGATGCCGTTCTTGATCTTGCTCCGTTGGACAATTCGCCCAAGCCGGGTAGACTAATTACGAAGCATAACTCCCTCGTCCTCTATTCACCACATCATCTTCGTTGGCCGTATCTCATGTCATATCCGTATTGCCATGGGTATCACAATCCACCAAAAACGCCAAATGTCAAGCTGGACTTCCACCAGTCTTGACTCTACAATTCAATTCCAGCTGCTTCCTATCTCGTGCGACCAAGCATCTGCTACTGTATCGTTATAGTTTGCTCGAGCTTTAGTATCCTCGGCCGAAGAAGATTTTCTTCCAGCTGAGTCTCATCATTATCAATAGAGTGATCACAGAATCTAGCGTTCCT
>Ga0160429_1001827_pt1 | contig 11449 bp, 11 predicted proteins | sample SolpanmetagenomR_FD_108199 | JGI IMG/M metagenome (GOLD analysis project Ga0160429, IMG submission 108199) | Solar panel surface microbial communities from Lawrence Berkeley National Laboratory, California, USA - R | ecosystem: Engineered > Built environment > Solar panel > Unclassified ... | reverse complement strand
GCGCACGACGTCGAAGCCGCCGATGCGGGCCACGCCCTCGTCGGGGAGCAGCAGGGTGGCGAGGATGCGCACGGCGGTGGTCTTCCCGGCCCCGTTGGGGCCCAGCACGCCGAGGACGCGCCCCGCGGGGACGCGCAGGTCGACCCCGTCGAGGGCCTGCGTGCTGCCGAAGCGCTTGCGCAGTCCTTCGGCATCGATCGCGTAGTTCGTGGTCTGGGGCATGGGAGGACTGTCGCCGCCGACGCTGGCGCGGCGCTGTCACGCCGCTGGCACGGACTGGCGCGTCCGCCCGCGAGCGCGAGCGGCTCCGTCGGCGGGCCCTTCCTCCCCCTGTCGCTGGTCTGCTCCACCGTCCTGACCGGCATCCCCCGGCCCGGTCCGCGGCGTTCACCGTCGGGGGAGTTCCACCGACGACGGAAGCCGACGGCCGAGCAGGACGGCGGCCCCGGCCGTGAGCAGCATCCCGAGCGTGACCACGCCGACCCACGCACCCGGCACCCCACCTCCGAGGAGGACGCCGGCCAGGGGTGGACCGACGAACTTCGAGACGGGGTAGGTGGCCGAGTTCAGGGCGTTGTAGCGGCCGCGGAGGTGATCGGGCGCCAGAGCGTTGGGCACGGCGTTGATGACGGGGCTGAGGAACGTCTCCCCGACCCCGAACACCCCCAGGGCCAGGACGAAGAGCGTGCCCGCTGCGGTCGCGGGAAGTCCGGGCCAGCCGGCGAACCCGGTCAGCACCCAGGCCAGAGCACCGCAGAGCGCGCACACGACGAGCAGCCGGCTGCGCCGGAGTCCCCGGGTCCGGCGTTCCACGGGCAGCTGGAACACGATGATCGCCGCCGTGTTGGCCGCGAAGCCGAGACCGATGACCTGCGAGGACCCGTTGGACGTGAGCGTGACGAACCCCGCCCACGGACCCTCGGTCTGCGCGCTCCCGAAGACCGCCAACGCGAGCAGGACCCCGAGGTAGGCGACGAACGGCCTGTCCCGCAGGGCCGTTCGGTAGGTGGTTCGAGCCACCTCGCCCGGCTGGTGAGCGTGCGCTGTCCACCCGGCCGTGTGTCGGAGTCCGAACAGGAGGATGAGCGCGAACGTCGCCGTGGTCGCACCGTCGACCACGTAGACGACGTGGAAGCTGTTCGGCCGCGAGACCGACACCGTGACTGCTGCCACGAGCGAGCCGATGCCGACCCCGACGTTCATGAGCCCGAACCGCACGGCGAACGCGCGGGACCTCTGCTCGGCAGGGACCTGGTGCGTGACGAGCCCGTTCAGGCTGGGCCACACGAGGGAGTTGCCCATCGAGAGCACGGCCAGGCCTGCGGCGCCGGTCACGGGTTCCCTGGCGAGGGCCAGGACGAGAGTTCCACCGGCCTGCACCGCCAGACCGGAAGCGGCGACGCGGCCGAGTCCGACCCGGTCTGCCACCACACCGCCCAGGCCGTTCGCGCCGAGGGCCAGCACGGAGGCAGCGGCCACCACGAACCCCACGGCGGAGAGGGGAAGCCCGAGGATGCGGTGGAAGTACACGAACGTGAACGGGAGCGTGAGCCCCAGACCCGCCGAGGTGATGAGCGTGCCGGCGAGGGTGGCCCGGAAGGCCCTGAGTTCCGCGGCCTGGTGGACACTCACGACCGGCTCCCGATCTCGTCGGACCGGGGGCGGGTGACGACGCTCAGGGCATCGACGGGAGGAGGAGGCACGCTGGTCGTCCAATCCGGGTGGTTCGCCGTCAGGCCAACCGGCATCGGAGGAGACATCGCCTCATCGCAACGTCACCGAGCACGTGTCCCGCGGGCAAGGCGGAGGGGTGGGGCGGTCGAGCCGGCGGTCTGGACCCGGCCGTCCTCACCGAGCTCGGGGCCGGCGACGACCTCCTCGCCCGGCTGAGCGCCTGGAACGACGCCCACGCCCTCCTGCCCGGCACCGACTCCCCGTGGCGGGACGAGGAGAGCCGAGCGGACTGGGCCAGGCGAGGACTGCTGCTGTCCCTGGAGCTGCAACACCAGCTGCCCGACGTCGATGTCCGGTACGGCGCCCGGGACGGCTCCGGTCCGTCGTTGCGCGAGCAGCTGGGGATGCCGCCACTGGCGCGGCCGCCGCGCCCCGCCCACCGTGGACGAGGGCAAGGCGCTTACGCCTACGCCCCGCTCACCGACGCTGCTCACCCACCCAGCCGGATGCGCCGAACCCCAGGCGACTGACACCCCTGCCGGCAGGCCGGGTACTCCTGGGAACTGACCCTTCCCGGGGGCGCGGTGATCGCGACCACCGGGGAGGTCGAGGTGCTGTTCCCCGCGGCACGGGTTCCCTGGTCCCACCACGTCTTCTGAGTGGCCTGTCGGGCTGGGCTGGCCCTGACGGGCGGAGGGACGGCCCTCTCGTCAGCCCATGACTTCTCGTTCAGCGGCGGCGGCGTCGGTGGCCGGCGTGGCGACGAGGGGGACTCGTGCGTCGTCGGCGGGCGGTTGCACGGGAGACGGCTCGGGCACCACCTTCGCCCCGGGAGGGACGTCGGCGAAGACGATCGCGTGGGCCGCGACGAGGGCGCCCTTCCCGATGCGGATGGACCCGCCGTACGGGGGCTTGACCAGTGCCCCGGAACCGATGGTCACGTCGTCCTCCACGACCACGCACAGGGGTGACCCGGGCTCGGAGCCGCCGGCCGTGATGGTGACGTTGTGGCCGATCCGCACGTTGCGCCCGATGACCGTGTTGGGGTGGATCACCGTGCCGAGGCCCTGGTGGAAGAACCCCACGTCGGCGGGGACGGCGACCTCGGCGGGCAGCAGGGCCCGGTAGAGGACGAAGATCAGGCCTTGGACGGAACGCGCCCGGAGTTCGTGTCCGGCGGCGTACAGCCGAGACGACAGGTGCCACAACTTCTCCACGCGCATTCCCGGAACTCTAGAGGTTCCAGCCGCGGCTCGCCGGGACGTTCAGGACATCCACAGGCGCTGCGCTGCGGGAGGTCTGGTCAGCCGACGGCGGCGAACAGCAGGCTGTCCTCCCGTCGGCCGCGGAGGAGCCCGTGCGAGCGGAGCCACGCCTCCTGCTGCATGCCGATCATCCGCAGGACCCGCTGGGACGCGAGGTGGCCGGGCCGGCAGGTCGCCCCCACCCTTTCCAGCGCCAGGTCCTCGCGCGCGAAGCGCAGCCCGCTCGACGTCGCCGGCGGTGGAGGCCCTCCGCCGCAGCCCTTCCGTGACCAGTTCCCGCAGCGGTCACGGCTCGAGCTGGGCGCGGCGACGGCCGTCGGTCTTCTCGCTCGATCCTTCACCCGCCCGGTCGGTGAACTCGAACCCCTCCAGCACCGAGCGCAGCACCGCCGACCCCTGGCCGGCCAGCTGGGCGACGACCTCGTTCAGCCCGGTCGCGCCGTTGAGCACGGTGACGTTCGCGCCGCCCAGGCCGGCTCCGGCCGCGCGCACCATCTCGGGCAGCAGTTCGATGAGCCGCTGCTCCAGGGCGATCCGGTCGCTGCTGGCCGCGGCCTCGGCCCGACGGCGGATCGCGTCGGCGTCGGCTTCCGCGGCGATCCGGACCCGGGCGGCTTCCGCCTCCGCCGGCCGCACGACCTCGGCCATCAGCTGCTCCCGCCGCAGCTCACCGTTGCGGCGGGCGACCTCCTGCTGAGCCTCGATGACGGCCTGCTGTGCCGTGGCGTCCGCGAGCGGACCGGCCGCGGCGGCCTTGCGCTGCTCGGCGTCCACCTCGGCCTGGTACTGGGCGCGCACGATGGCGGTCTGGCGGGCGTACTCGGCCTGGTTGCGAGCGCTCTCCTGCTCCGCCGCGGCCGACTGCTGCGCCGCCCGGGCCGCGGCGACGGCCGCTGCCTTGTTGACCTCCGCCTGGTGGGGCTTGGCCAGCGCCGCGATGTAGCCGGCGTCCTTGTCGTCGATCTGGCTGATCTGCAGCGAGTCGACGATCAGCCCGATCCGGGCCAGTTCGGGTTTGGAGGCGCCCACGATGTTCTCCGCCAGCGCCTGCTGGTCGCGGATGATGCTCTCCACGGTCATGCTCCCGACGATGGAGCGCAGGTGGCCGGAGAAGATGCGCCCGACCAGGGCCGGCATCTGCCGCTGGTCGCGGCGGAACCGCCGGGCGGACTTGGTGATGCTCTCCTGGTCGTCGCCGACCTTGAAGGCGATGACCGCCCGCACGTGCACGGCCAGACCCTGGGTCGTGTAGCAGTCCTCGTCGACCTCGGCCTCCTGCATCGCCAGGGTCAGCGTGCTGGCGCGGCGCAGGATCGGCACGACGAACACGCCGTGACCGGTGACGATCCGGAAGGGGGCGTCACCGCCGTCGCGGGCACGGCGACCGGAGATCAGCAGCGCCTCGTCCGGCTGCGGGATGCGGTACCCGAACATGGTTCAGCTCTCCTCGGCCGGCGGAACCCGCGGCGGCACTCGCAGTTCGTTGATGGGGTAGACCTCGACGGCCCGGTCACCTCGGCTGGCGGCCACCAGGACGGCCTCGCCGAGTCGGACTTCGCCGTCGCAGTAGGCGATGAAGCTCTCACTGGCACCGCGGACCTCGACGGTGACCTCTCCTGGCCGGCCCGCCCCGCGGATGCGGACGGTGACCCGTCCCTGCCGACCCACCACCTCGCGATCCACCGGTGCTCCCCACTTGGTTCGTCCAGGACTCAGACTACGTGCTCCCCCCGTCTGCGGGGTGAAGTCGGGGCGCGTTCCCGCCCGATCTCCGCGGAGGCTGCGGAGGGCGCTGCACCGAAGCCGTCGGGCGCTCACGAGAGGGGTCCGGGACGCTCCCAGCTCGACCACCCGTTCCCCGCCGGGCAGGTCCAGGTTCCTCGCAGCACTCACCGGACGGGAGGATCAGCCGCGCGCCGCGTGGGCAACGCCGAACCGCCGCGTGCGGGCCTCAGTCGTCGGCGCCTGCGGTCCGGGCGGCGTCGACGGCCTCGTCGACGAGTCGCTGGAAGGCGGGGTCGTCGGGCGTGGTGTCGAGGCCGGCGTCGAGGGCGACCAGGACGCCGCCGACCACGACGCGCACGTGGGCGGAGCCGCCGGCGAGGCGGGCCCAGCCCAGCCCGCCGTCCACGGAGGACGCGCCGTCGGCGACCTCGGCCGCCACGACCTCGGGCATGCGGGCGGCGGTGACCGGGTCGAGGACGCCGAGGGACAGGACGGGAAAGCCGTCCGGATCCGGTCCCGCCCCCAGCGGGTGCAGGTAGCAGGAGCGCCAGCCGCGGCGCCGCACCGTGGTCGTCTGCAGGTCCGTCGCGCGGGCGATGCCCAGGCGGGCCGCGACGAGGGTGGCCCGCGACCAGACCCCGCAGACGGGGCCGTCACCGACGGTCCCCACGACGCCGGCCACGGCCGCGGTGGACGCCGGCGCGGGGTCCCCGCCGTGGGCGGCGACGGTGGAGAGCAGCACGTCGCTCGCGGCAGCGACGGGGTCGGCGGCCGTGCTGTCGTCCAGCGTCACCTGCCACGTCGTGCCGTCGGGGTCCTCCAGGCTGCCTCGGGCGCTGTCGGTCCCGGTGCGCCGGACGAGGGGGGTGCCGGGTGAGCCGTCGCCGATCTCCGTCCACGCCGCGCGCAGGACGTCGTACGCCTCCCCGGAGGAACCCGGCGACCCGACGATCCGCTGCAGCAGCAGATGAGGGTCCTCGGGACGTGACGCGCGCGAGTCCTCGGCGGCCGGTGGGGGGTCGACCTGGATCGAGCAGGTGGTGGCGTACCCGCGCAGGTCCATCGACTGGTTCCGCGACCAGGCCCGGGCCAGGACCGGTCCCCGCCCGAGGGCGGTGCTGACCACCGCGGGGGGCAGGACGCCGCAGTAGGGCGCCGTCAGGGGAGCGGGGTCCGGGGTCCGGGGTGTCCTCGGTCCAGGGGTGGGTGACGGCGAGCGCCGCGCCGGTCGCGACGACGAGGACGGTGGCCGCGGCGAGCAGTCGTGGCCGTCGCCGGCGCGGGGACGCCGGTGGTGCGGGGTGCGTGGTCGTGACGCTCATCGCAGGTTGCGCCAGTGCGTCTGCCACGAACCCGCTTCGACCACCGGGGGTTGTCCGTCGCGGGCCTGGCGCACGGTGGCGACGCCGGCGTCGCCGCAGCGCTGCAGCAGCCTGTTGCGCTTCTCGGCGGTCGTCGCGGCGAAGGCGTCGGCCAGCGGGGACCTCCACGCGCCGCCCTCGAGGGCGGACTGCACCACGTCGAGGGCGGCGGCGAGCTCGACCGCGTCCCCCTCGACGCGGTGCAGCGCCTGGTCCAGGGCGGAGCGGTAGGGGTTGGGCACCAGGACGACGGGAGGCGTGGCGACGGTGGGGGGTGTGGCGGTGTCGGTCACGGGTCTCCTGGACGAGGGGGTGATCAGCCGAGGTCGATCGGGAAGGCGTTGCGGAACGGGGAGACGACCGCGTCCTCGATCTCGGTGTCGGGGACGGAGGTGTCGAGCAGGACCCCGTCCATCGTGGAGCGGATGCGGCCGGTCTCGTCCACGATCGCCGCGGCGGCGGCCTCGGCGCCGCTGACCAGGCTGCGCATGGCCGGGATGGTGACCGAGACGATGGTCACGGCCCCGACGGTAGGCGGATCCGGGGTCCGGCACGGCCCACTCCGCACCTTCCGGTGGCCGCATCACCCGAACGCCCGGCCGGCTGACCACGACGGGCGGCCGGGTCGAGGGGGAGGGGTGGCGGGGAGAGCGACCGGGGGCTGACGACGGGCGTGACGCCGGGGTTCCTGGGACCTGGAGGGAGTGAGGCCGTCCGCGCGTCCTCGGCCGTCCAGCCCCCTCGTCGTGGTCGGTTGCCCTAGCGTCGCGGCATGGATCAGCGCAGCGTCCTCGGTGGCCGGGCCTGGTGGTTCTTCGTCCTCGCCGCCGCGGTGCCCGCGGCGGCCGCCGCCCGTCTCGGCTGGGTGGTGCTGGGCGGTTCCGTCGACGACGCCTTCGGGTCGCAGGACCCTCCGGCGACCGGCGCCACCCTCCTCGGCATCCGCTGGTCGAACCTGTGGTCGAACTCCTCCCTGCCGCTGCTGCTGGTCGTGGCCCTCCTGCCGCTGCTCGTCCTCGCCGCCGCCGTCCGCGCGGGTGGTTCCGGCGCGGCGCCGTCGCCGACCGCACGAGGGGCGGCCGCGCTGGTCGCGGCCGCCACGAGCGTCCTGGGCGTGGTCGGCGTCGGGGGGTTCGTCGCTCAGCTGACGGGACTGCTGCCGGTGGTCACGTGGTCGAGCCCGACCGGGTCGAAGGTGGACGGTTTCGCGCCGGGCGCCGCCGCGGTCCTGGTCACCGCGGTCCTCGGGTGGGCGACGACGAGCGTCCTGCGGCCCCGCGCCGTCGACCTCCCTGACGACCAGGAAGCCGAGGACGCAGAACCCGCGGAGTTCCGCGGCGACCCGATCGGCGAGGAGCCGGTGGTCCTCCCGAGCGCCGTGTCCGAGCGGGTGGTGACCCGGCCGGAACCGTCGGAGTCGCAGCGCCTGCACGTGCTCCCGTCCGTCGCCGACACCGACCTCGACCTCTACCGCCGCCGGTGAGGGGCCGAGGGCGGGACCGCGTCCGGCGGGCGGGGTCACCGCACCGGACGACCGCCCGTCCGCCTGGGCGGTCGGCATCGCGACGGCTTGAGGCCTCGGGCCGGCGTCCCCCGGCGTGGAGTGGGACTCTGCGGTGGTGAGCGCAGAACCGTGCCCGGACACCGCGGCGGCGACCTGGATCCTCGCGGACTCCCAGCCGTGGGGGAGGCTCGTGTCCCTGGGCCCGAGCGGCTTCCCGGCGTACGCCCGCCTGCGCTTCCTGCCCGATCCCCGCCGTCCCGGCCAGCCCGAGGCCGACGCGCCGGCGTCCACCGCGGAGTTCTCCGAGACGGAAGTGCTGCACCGCGCGGTGGGCCTCCTGGCGCCCTTCACGACCACGCCGCAGGAGTGCTTCTTCCTGCTGTGGGACGGGTGGGGCATCGCCGCGTTCGACCAGGGCGGTGGGGAACCCGAAGGCGACGAGCGACGCGACGCGGCTGCAGCGCAGTCGAGGTCCTCGGCCGCGCCGGCCGAGCCGGGCCCCGCCCCAGGGCCGCGAGGTGCACGGCTGCGGGCCCCGGTCGTTCGACTGCCGCACCGCAGCTACCACCTGTTCCGGGGCACCACCCGCGACCTGGGGGACTGGGGCCCGACGGTGGCGTTGCGGCCGCACGAGCAGGCGCCCGTTCCGGCGTTCGTCTGGCCGGCCGACCGCGCCTGGTGCGTCACCCGCGACGTCGACCCGCACTACGCCGGCGTCGGCGCTGCCCGGGCCGCCGTCGAGGTGCTCGTCCGGGACCCGGTTCTCGACGTCGTCCTCGCCGACCCTGCGCAGGCGCAGCCGCACTACGGCTGACGCGACGCCCCGGGCTCCCGTTCGCTCAGGGCCGGACGGCGTCGGCGGGCGTCGTCGGGACGGCGGCCGTCCCGCGGGCGGCGGAGATCACCCGCATGAGGTGGTAGAGCCCGATGGCGGCCGCAGCACCGAGCGCGATGCCGGAGAACTGCAGCCCGCCGCCGGGGGACCAGGTGTAGTTCGCGATGCCGACGACGAGCGCGACGGCCGCCGGGGTGAGGTTCACCGGGTTGGAGAAGTCGACGCGGTTGGCGACCCAGATGCGGGCGCCGAGGACGCCGATCATCCCGTACAGCAGCGTCGCGGCGCCGCCGAGGACGCCGGCGGGCACCGAGGCGACGAGCGCGCCCACCTTGGGGGAGGCGCTGAGGACGAGAGCCGTCGCGGCGGCGACCCAGTAGGCGGCCGTGGAGTAGACGCGGGTGGCGGCCATGACCCCGATGTTCTCGGCGTACGTGGTGGTGCCGGACCCACCGCCCACGCCGGCGAGGGTCGTGGCCACGCCGTCGGCGACCAGGGCGCGGCCGGTCAGGGCGTCGAGGTCGCGGCCGGTCATGGCCGCGACCGACTTCACGTGACCCACGTTCTCCGCCACCAGGACGAGGACGACGGGCAGGAACAGGACGATCGCGCTGACGTCGAACGTCGGCGCGGTGAAGTCCGGCACCCCGACCCACGCCGCGCTGCGGACCCCCGTGAGGTCCACGCCGCCGCGGGCCAGGGCGAACAGGTAGCCGACGACGACGCCGAGCAGGATCGACAGCCGCCCCAGCATCCCGCGGAACACCACGCTGGCCAGGACCACGACGCCCAGGGTCACGATGCCCGTCAGCGGGTCGGAGCGGAACCCGCTGCACGGGCCCTGCCCGAGCGCGCCGTCGACGACCACCGGGTCGCACGTGCCCCAGGCCGCGGGGGAGAGGTTCAGGCCGATGAGGGCCACGACGCTGCCGGTGACCACGGGGGGCATCGCCCGCTCCAGCCAGCGGGTGCCGGCGCGGTGCACGACGAGCCCCACCACGGCCAGCAGCACGCCGGTGACGAGGACGCCGCCCGTGGCCACCGACGGCCCGCCGGAGGCGACGGCGGCGAGGATCGGGGCGATGAACGCGAACGACGAGCCGAGGTAGCTGGGCAGCCGGTTGCGGGTCAGGAGCAAGAACAGCGCCGTGCCGACGGCGGAGAAGAACAGGGTCGTGGACGCGGGGAAACCCGTGATGGCGGGGACGAGGATCGTCGAGCCGGCCATGGCCACGACGTGCTGCAGCCCGATGCCGACGGTGCGCGACCAGCTCAGCCGCTCCTCGGGCGCCACGACCGCACCGGGCCGCACCGTCCGCCCGTCGCCGTGCAGGCGCCACCCGGAACCCGCTGCGGGCCCTGCCGTCGTCGCCGGTGCGCCGGCGCTGTCGCGTCCTGCCACGTCGGGTCCTCCTCGGTTCCTCCCCGGCGGCCGCCGCCCGGGCGGGGGAACTCTAGGGCCCCGCGGGACGGGCCTAGGTGCTCTCGCCCACCTCGAGCCGGTACGGCACGCGCCGGCGGGTGCGCGGATCACCCGGGGCGAGGGTCCCGGCGTGCAGGGCCAGCACGACGTCGAGGGCCGCGCGGGCGACGGCCGGCATGTCGAGGGCCAGGGTCGTCAGGCGCGGCGTCACGAAGCTGCCGATCGCCAGGCCGTCGATGCCGAGGACGCGCACGCGCCCCGGGACGTCCACGCCGGCCAGGCGCAGCGCGCGCAGGACCCCGAACCCCGTGACGTCGTTGAAGGCCACGAGCGCGTCGACGTCGGCGACGTCGCGCAGGACGCGCGCGGCCGTCTCCTGCCCGCCCGCGAGGTCGGCCGTGCCGAGGGCCGCGCGGGTCGCCGCGACGCCCTGCTCCGCGAACCCCTCGACGAAGGCCGCGGCCCGCGGACTGCCCCCGGCCAGGTCGAGCACCACGGGGCGGCGCACCCCGCGCTGCAGCAGGTGCGCGACGCCGTCGACGATCGCCGCCGACAGGTCGAGGTCCACCCGGCCCTGGGCGCTGTCGTGGGTGCCGGGGGCGATCTCGACCAGGGGCAGCTCCGGCAGGCCGTCGGTGCGGGCCGGGACGTGCAGGCCCGTGAAGCTCACGACGGCGTCCACGTCGGCGCCGAAGCGCGTGGTCAGCGCGGCGTCGGCCCCCGCCGCCGCGGCCCGTTCGGCGAGGACGACGTTCCACCCCGCCTGCGCCGCGAGCCGCAGGACCGCGGAGGCGAGCTCGGGGTAGTAGGGGTTCGTCAGGTCCTCGACGAGCAGGCCCAGCGTCGGCGTCGGGGGTTTGACGAGGCCGCGGCCGAAGCGCGAGGGCCGGTAGCCCAGTTCCCGCGCCGCGGCCAGGACCCGTTCCCGCGTCCCGGCGTTGATGCCCGGCATGGCGTTCACCGCGCGGGTGACCGTCTGGCGGGACACCCCCGCGGCGGCCGCGACGTCCTTGATGGTCGCGGGCCGGGTCGTCGCAGCTCCGGGGGGCGGCGGGAGCCCCGGCGCCGCCGGGAGGCCGGCGGGGCCGGGGGTCACCGTCAGTCCCGCAGGTCCAGCCACGCCACCTGGCGCTCGTCGAGGCGGACCGTGAGGCCCGTCATGGACGAGCGGGCCTCGGCGATGGTGCGCGGTCCGAACAGCGGGAACGTCGGGAACGGCTGCGCCAGCACGAAGGCCAGCGCGATCGCGGTCGCGGGGACCCCGAGCTTCGCCCCGAGCTGCTCCGCGCGGCGCTTGCGCTCGAAGTTGGCGTCGCTGTAGTAGCAGCGCACCAGCTCGGCGTCGCTGCGGTCGGCCTCGTCGGCGCGGGCGAAGAACCCGCGGGCCTGCGAGGACCAGGGGAGCAGCGGGATCTGCTTGCGGCGCAGCCACTCCTTGGACTCCGCGTCGGTGACGTGCAGGCAGCCCGCCCACGGCACGTCGTAGGCCTCGGCCAGGCCGAAGTGGTTGCTCAGCACGGAGAACCCGCGCTTGCCGTTGGCCTCGGCGTAGGCGTCCGCCTCGTCGACGCGCGCGGGCGACCAGTTCGACCCGCCGAACACCGTGATGCGGCCCGCGTCGACGTGCTCGTTGAGGACGTCGACGAACTCGCCGGCCGGGAT
>Ga0160429_1001826_pt1 | contig 11453 bp, 17 predicted proteins | sample SolpanmetagenomR_FD_108199 | JGI IMG/M metagenome (GOLD analysis project Ga0160429, IMG submission 108199) | Solar panel surface microbial communities from Lawrence Berkeley National Laboratory, California, USA - R | ecosystem: Engineered > Built environment > Solar panel > Unclassified ... | reverse complement strand
GGCGACTTGAACCAAACGCACGCATGCGGTTCCGCGCGGTTGAGAACCTCGTACAGAGCAACAAGGACATACCAAAAACCTATTGGCCGGTGCGTTCGTAAGTCCTCCACCGCGAAGCTCCATCTCGCTTGCAAAACGCCTAGAAAGGTGGGCCTCTTCCGCTCTCCAGTCCGTGACAATAATCTTCCTCCAGGTGTACTGTACAGTACTGTATTCCTATAAGACGACCGTTCACCGTCCCTGGTTGCGCTTGGGTAATGTAGATACCCATGGACGAGTACTGATCACGATGCGCGTCGTCACATTCCTTCCGCACAAGAGACGCAAGGCTGCATTCGGGCTGGGTTTGATATTGGCCATGCCCGGCCATAGATTGCATGCAGCTCTGCGTTCTCTCGCCATCTGCGACGCTTTGTGGATAGCACGTAAAAGCTGGACTGCTGTTGTGGAAAGTCAGAACAACAGGGACTTTTCAGGAATCATCACATGGCACCTATCGGAGGATTTGCCAGTGGACAGGCGAGGGTTCCACCAGAGTGGTAGGCATTTCTACTTTTTCCGCAAGCCACAGCATGTAAGCCCATCAAGATATTGGAGCCTGCGGCCACCCATTCGGCTAGCCACCTGAAACCGGCGTGTTGTGCTTCTTGTGACATGTTACCGAGCACATACTGTATGGGCGCGGGCAGGTGGCGCGTTGTGACTTGTACAGTACGGTATCTTATCCAAGCTGAAGACCAGCGTGCACTGACAGTTGGGCAAAGGCCGGACTTGGGGGTGTTGGCGTTGCTACGGTGCTACTGCTGTACTACTACAGTACCCGCGTTGCCGTGTCCGCGATGTCGTCAGGCGGGAGCTAAGAGAAGATCTCCCCAGCTAGTTTTCTAAGTTTCCCCTCTGCGAACCATGGTTGAGCTGCGATGAGTGACAGGCAACTACCGAAGCCGTTGAGTACACTAAAAACGAGTACTGTAAGGTAGGTAGGTGGGTAGGTAGGTAGGTAGGTAGGTAGGTAGGTAGCCAGCCTGCATGGTAGGTGGCACCGTGATTCCGTGGCCCAGAAGCCTCAATCGCTTTATAGTAATGATGAGACTGGACCAGAGACCGACTCGGACTGTGTGTCGGCCTGGAGATGATGGAGAGACGTGAAACTTTCACACAAACCCCGCTACAGTACAATGTACAACGCAGAACATGGAAGGTGATTCCATTCCCAACGGACAAGTCGCCGGATTCCAACCTAAAATCGTAGCCCTGGCACGTCCGGGTCCGCTTCTGCCCCTCCCAAGAGATTCCAGAGGACTCCGGCCCGCATTCCCCTGGCATCTCTGGTCAAGCTTTGGATGGTTTGGGGGCAAGCCATGCAACGGTGCATGGGAAAAGGAAAACCTAGTTCGTTCGAAAGCAGCGCCGTGACAACTGAAAACAACAACCTTACCTACCCAAGGTACCGACCTACCTTACCCAACGGAACCCTTGCTGCTCGTTCGCTATCTTTGTATTGCTAAGCGGAGACAGAGCACGAGATGATGAGACTCGCACACGCATCGTGCGCTCGTACGCGCTATAGAGTGCTGCTTGCTTGGCCTTACAAAGTACAGACGGACCAGGAAAGCCAGTCGAGGGAGCTTTTCATCGGTTACGAGGTACCATTTCGGGGATAGTACCTTGTGATAGTGGCACCCGACCCTCATGCTTTTATCAATAATGGTACCGTACTGTACTTGCAAGTTGCAACCACGCAGGTCGCTCAATCTGGGCGGATGCCGACATGCGGGACGGAAATTTTGTGCCAAAGGGTGCGTCCTGGTGTGGAACTACACACTGAAGGGAGGATGCTGTTTGCCCAAACACGAAAACACAAAGCTCTTACTCTTTACTCTCGATGGTGCACATGGAACGAATGTTGCGACGTCGACTGGGGAATTCGGACTCAGCAGTACGGAGGTCCGCGAAGCACCATCCCCGATCCCTGACCTTGTTGCATGCAGCAGAATCGAGGTCCGCAGGAGATGGAGCGCACGTGATGAGTGCATGCTCCGAGGTGCGGTTCATCTTAATTATAGTATCATCTCCGGCTAGCATTGTTTGCCCGTTCCCCCACCAGAGACAATCTCACGTACCATGCAAAAGCTCTAAATAACGTCATATGGGTAGACAGGTCGTCAGTAGTAGGGTAGTGCAACGAAGGTGGTGTGAAGACAGTCAATCCCTCTGCCTCGGCCCTTTATGCGGCCATGCGCTGTTCAGCGTTGCAACGTTGTCCGGAAACACACGAGGCGACTGCTGGGCAATCCTGGTGCTTGAACTTCGGGCAGATGAACAAACGAGTTTGCCTTGACCGGGAAACAGAGCATGGAACGAGCCGGAAGGCTACCTCTTTGCGGGGAAGCTGGTCATCCCCCGAAAATCTGGAGTCGAGTGAGGCACTCCGCAAGACCATTGATAACCGACAGTTTTCCGTGAAAGCAGATCGCGAAGATTATTCGGAATGTCCCAAGGCCAATGCCATCCACTCTCGCTTGTATGGCCTTTCGGAAACATACACTCTTGGGGATCGAGCAAGAGCAATGGTGAGTATACTTACAACTTCGCTCGCATTTCCGTCGCTTTGTGCAGGTCCTTCCCCTTAGTGTCGAAATACTCATGTATCTTGGCCCTCGCTACGGCGACCACGTCAGCGTCCTCTATCGTTGAAGGAACCTGGACCTCTTTATCGAACTCCTCGTGCACCCCGTTCTCGATGAGTTCCCGCAGGACTCGCCGAAGGGTCTTGCCGCTCCTCGTCTTAGGTATCATTCCCTTGCCTTGGATCATACCGCCGAGGCTAGGAACAAGTCAGCCATCGTCATCTGGCATATATCAGGATATCCAGACAAACCTTGCGATGGCACCAATTTGAGACCGCACAGCCTGTTGCACCTCTTTGAAAAGCTTGTCGTCTGGCGCGGCCTGTTCCGGATGATCTGGTATAGATAGTGTAACAAAGGCAAACGGTAGGTGACCCTTGAGCTCATCTGGGATGCCTACGACACACGCTTCCGCGACAGACGGATGGCTCGTGATGGCTTGTTCAATGGCGCCTTCTTCGCGTTAGGCAAGTGCAACACTATGGGGAGAAGAGCGCAAGATAACATACCTGTGCTAAAGCGGTGCGCAGCTACGTTGATGATGTCGTCCGATCGTGACATGACACTAATGTAGCCGGCCTCATCGATCATCCCGGCGTCTCCGGTATCGATCCATTTGCCGTCGAATCGCTTCAAGTAGCTACTGTAGAATCTTTCTTCGGCCTCCCATAGAGTAGTCAGTCCTGTAGGCGCCAACGGTATGCCCAACACTATGTTGCCCATCGCCCCTCTTGACACTTCCTTTCCTTCGTCGTCGACGATGCGAACATCGAATCCAGGCATCGCTTTTCCTGCGGATCCTGGTTTGATACGAAGGGGTTCATCGCGTTGTGTTGATGCGAATTCTTTTCCCGCTGCAGCAGAAAGCGCGATACCAGAGATTGGTGACCCGGATTCGGATGACCACCTATCATACATTAGTCCGTATTGACTGATGATTTCGGCATCAAATACCAATTGTCTACAACAACAGCACCCGGTGCGCAATGTTTCTTCAGGAGCTCTCCATACATGGTAACAATGCTCGGTTCCGATCGCTCGCCTGCGAGGAACAGCGCTCTCAAACTCTGCAAACCACCGGCTTTCCCTCTTCTCTCGAAGAACGAATTCTCCCCATCGTCACGTCTGATTGCTCGCAGGGCAGTAGGTGCGGTGAACATGACGTTCACCTTGTGTTCTTCGATTACTCTCCAGAAAGTACCCGCATCTGGCGTTCCGATGGGTTTGCCTTCGAACAGGACCGTCGTCGCACCAGCTAGAAGTGGGGCGTAGACAATGTAAGAATGTCCAACAACCCAGCCGATATCCGAAGCAGTGAACATGACATCTCCCGGCCCGTGTATGCCGAATAAGTACTTTACAGATAAGTGCAGTCCGACGGCATGGCCGCCGGCTTCTCGCAGAACACCTTTCGGCAAGCCAGTGGTTCCTGTAAGTACGGGCGCAGGTGTCAGTAAGATCGTTGTGGAAATCGCGAAATGTTCCGGATAGGCCTACCACTCGTGTATATAATGTACAGCCCATCGTTACTCCTCACGGGCAAAGCTTCAGCCTGCACACCCCTGTTCTTTGCACTCTTAACTATCCTCTGCCAGTTCCGCTCCCCCTGCTCCTTTTTGACCGGATCCCACCTCAACTGGTCCCGCTGCCAAATGATGACCTTGTCCGGCTTGAAGCTACTCTTCTCCAAGGCCCCCTGGATGAGGCCCTGATACGCCGTAGGCCCCTTGGCGCCCTCAATACCGCACGAGGCCGTCATGATCGCGCGCGGCTTCGACGCATCGATCCGCTGCGCCAGCGCAGGCGGGGAGAATCCACCAAAGACGACCGCATGAATGGCGCCGATGCGTGAGATGGCCAGCAAGGCGAAGAGCGCGGAGGGGATCATGGGCATATACACGAGCACTACATTGCCTTTGCGCACTCCTTCCTCGCGCAGCACGCCCGCCAGCACTTCCACCTCTTGCAGCACTTGCTTGTACGTCCATCGCTCTTTGCTCCCCGTGACGGGACTGTCCCATATGATGGCAGCGACGTCGCCGTTGCCTGCGGAGACGTGGCGGTCTAGGCAGTTATAGCTGGTGGATATTTCGCCGTCGGGGAACCAGGTCCAGGAGGGGTGCGAGATCTTGCCTTTCTTCGTGTTGAGCGTCTTGGTGGTACGAAGGAGGGCGCTGGAGGGGGATTTGTGCCAGTACAGCTGCTGGGCTTGGTGAGACCAGAATGCTTCTGGGTCTGAGACGGAGGCTTCGTATGTTACATCCTGGATGTGTGAGGCCATGGTTGCTGCTGGATCCTGGCGGTTTTGGAGCGGCTGCTAGGATGATGAGAATCAGTAATCTACACGGATTGTCGCATTCTCATTTGGAGAAAGGCGATAGCAAGTCTATTTCAGCCCATGGTGGCTGCTAAAGGAGCTCGGCAAACGTTCGGGCAAGCGGCTAGCTTGAAGCTCTTCCGTGATGCAACTGCGGCCGTTCTTCCCCGCAAAGATTGAAGCTCGGACACCGTTCGGGAGCTTCCCCGGATTTTCATCACTGAAGGCCGGAAAAAGACCGCAACACGGGGACTACGTTAAAGATGGATTGGAGCGGCAAGAATTCGAAAGTTATCTCCCGTTTGGCGACAACTCAGGGGAGTCTAGCTCACGCGTCACCAACATTTGTAAAACTGGATCCGTATGAAGAAGCTGCCCGTCGCCCACCGTGCTGGTGTACTCGTAAATTGTCATAAAGGGATCACTCGATAGCCTGAGCAGCTTCATTCTTGCTTCCGAATTAGTTTCTCCGCTACCGTCAGAAAGCCCATCTCGTCTTCATTGACCCAGATGTCCACCCAGCCTGCGGTCTTTGCTCCTTCCACCTTGGACTCTTCCCAGTCCTCTTCCAGAGGCCGTTGCACGTAGATGGCTCGGAAGCCCAGATCCTTTGCTGCTTTCAGGTCGTCCAGATGAGCCGCGACCATGGCGCATTCTCCGGGTGATAGGCTCAGCTTCTCAGCGGCTCCAAGATAAACTTTGGAGGAGGGCTGTTTGAGGCCCAACGTTAGCCGAAAGCAAAAGAGTGGAACTATTGTGAGATGTGGCCGCCCTAAGCTTGTTGCCGAATTCGCGATGGGATGGGAGGTCACAAGGACTGCAACGTGCTATGCGTTCATGTAGGGGCTTATTGTTCGGCAAGCTTCATAGTGGGCGAAAGGTGGAAATATTGCGTGAGAATGACCTACCTTGTATGAGCCGAACATTTCAGCACTGAAGATATGTGTAAACGGCATGTTTGCATGAGTCTTCAGGTCGCTGAGTAGGGAGAGATTGCCGTTGCTCAGGGTAGCAGTAGAGCATATTTGACTGATAGCCCCTATACCCTCGCTCGAGTCCTGCCATGGGTCCAAGTGATGCCAAACGAGACTAAGCCGGCGAACTTCTTCAGGATCCCAAAGAGTAGACAGATGGTACTCCTCAATGAGTTGTAGCAGCGAGTCATAGTGATGGTCATCGACTGATTTCCAAGGAATAGAAGCATCGCTCGCTAAGCCTCGAGTGAACCTCTTGTACGTGTTGCGCCATTTCTGTGCGAACTCGGCCCACTTCTCGTCGCTCATGCTGTCGCAAGCAAGCCTGACCCTAGAGGCGATAGAATGATCGGCTGCGTTGAGGCTCTTGTGCATCGCATCATGCAGCTCTCTCGTCACTGTCGATCGCCAGTCTACGCAGGTACCGAAGACATCAAAGAGAAGAGCTCGTACCGGAGATTGAACAGACATGGTTGAGACCGCTTGAACGTTGGGCTCGGCGCTGGAACTCAAGGCGGACATGGAATCTTCTGCGCTAACGCGGAGAGGAGTACTTCAAGTGAACATATGTGGAAGACCAAACAGCAGAGTCGACGATCGAGAGGCGCAACAGCCCTATTAGTGTCGATGACGCATGGACGACTTCATTGTCGACAATCATCAGCATCAGTCTCTCCATCTGGGCGGACATCCGATTCCACTAAAGTAAGCTAGGTAGAGGTGTGCTCTCACCTTATGCTTCGCAGTTCCTGCAGGTATTGAGCATGCGGATCGGGACGAAGCGTTACACGTAACTGGTCAATGGGGTCCGAAACCAGACCTTGCGGAATAGGCCTTCGACTCCGTTCGAACGCAAGGGAAGAGGAAGCATGAGGACAGAGGCATACCTGTGTTGTACGTATAGAGCCATCTCAACCGGGCTCTCCCGGTAAGGATGGGGTCAGACTCGACACAAAGTGCCTCACGTTAATAAGGACCATGGAAATTAGTATCAGAATGCCAGACCCACACAGCAATGCATTCACCGAGGGCTTCGGGGAATGCTGCGAGAAGCAGAAGCATGCTTTTGCTATTGCCCGTTGAGCTCATGCGATTCCTCGCATAGTCAAGCGGCCCGTACGACGCGTGCAATCACAACAATACGACGCGTCTTTGATCACTTTTGAGAATCACTATCCAAATCTGAGGCTGTTCGGATTATACTGGTATCATTCCATGACTGTTGACCTTATGACTCCTGAGATCCGTAATGTATGACACAACGGAAGACCCATGCTGACCCGCAAACACTCCGTAAAGACGACTCCCAGCCGTAGACCGCATCAGGTCCAAAGATTCGTGAAACCCATCCATACAAAGACAAATCGCTTAACCACCGAAACCGTACAGAGTGCGTCCTTGCCTCTTCAGCGCGTAGACAACGTCGAGGGAGGTGACAGTCTTCCGCTTGGCGTGCTCGGTGTAGGTGACGGCATCACGGATGACACCCTCGAGGAAGGTTTTTAGGACACCACGAGTTTCCTCGTATATCACTGGAGGGGTTGCTTAGTGGTGCGCATGAAGATGGGAGGTTGCATGGAGCTTACTAGCAGAGATACGCTTGACACCACCACGGCGAGCGAGACGGCGGATAGCAGGCTTGGTGATACCCTGGATGTTGTCGCGAAGAATCTTGCGGTGACGCTTAGCACCGCCCTTGCCGAGGCCCTTGCCACCTTTACCGCCTGTATTCGAGCATGTCAGAGATATCGTTCCGTATGCAAAAGATCAAGACGTGACCGAGATGGTCAGACGCCGTGGGTTAGGGTCGAGACTTACGTCCAGTCATTTTGAGATGTGGGGATGAAGATGAGGATGTGAGTTGGTGGTTGAGCGTTGAAGCTTCTGAAAGCTGTTGTTGCTTGGTGACGCGGTTGGTGGAGAGATGGTTGGTGGGTTGTGAAAAAGATTCGGAGTTGGTGGGGGTGAGGGTATTTGAGGACGTGACAGGCGGCAGGCGTGCCCAAGCGCATCAACGTTGCGCGCAGAGGTGAGCTTCCTTCCGTAAGAGTACTAGCGTACCATCAGCCCATCAACAGCAAATAAACCGCACGCTGATTGGCCACAACTTCCATCCCAAACATCGTCTGCTTTCCTGCACTTTTTGCGAGGCAATAAACCGCGCTAAAAACGAACACAGAACGCACCAAGCCAAGGCAGCCGCAGGCCCATCAACAGTCACCCTGCGCTTCCCATATAATCAGCTGCCCCGCCACTACTCTCTCTTTCTTCTTTACAACTCACCCACTCTCCACACAACAACTCAACCACCAACCCTCCACCCATCATCAACTGCCACTACACCTCTCAAATCATCAAGGAAAATGGCGCGTACGAAGCAGACAGCTCGTAAGTATTACTCTTCACTGTAATCTTCATCATTTACCTCATCGCCACCATCGCGACTTTTGAAAGTTGCTGTTCATGCATGTCACTGTCGGTCGCGTTTTGCACGGTCGCGTCATCGGCATCATACGATTTGGACCTCACCTTCATTCATCATCTCAACAACAACGATGCAACAAGTCGCTAACAGTCTCTCTACAGGTAAGTCAACTGGTGGCAAGGCCCCTCGTAAGCAGCTCGCCTCCAAGGCCGCTCGCAAGTCTGCACCATCTACTGGTGGTGTCAAGAAGCCCCATAGGTACAAGCCTGGTATGTCTTCACCCAAATACCCTATCATCACTCCATCATACTAACACATACAAGGTACCGTCGCTCTCCGTGAGATCCGCCGTTACCAGAAGTCCACCGAGCTCCTCATCCGCAAGCTGCCATTCCAGCGTCTTGTTCGTGAGATCGCTCAGGACTTCAAGTCGGACCTTCGCTTCCAGTCCTCTGCTATCGGTGCTCTTCAGGAGTCCGTTGAGGCCTACCTCGTCTCCCTCTTCGAGGACACCAACCTCTGTGCCATCCACGCCAAGCGTGTCACCATCCAGTCCAAGGATATTCAATTGGCCCGCCGCCTCCGTGGCGAGCGCTCTTAGACGATGGTTCTTGATTCGTTTCGATGATTGGATTGTAGCACGGTGATGGGAAGGGTGATGATGGCGAAGGCTTTCGGCGTTTGGGAACTTGCTCTACTTGCGACAACGGGATGAATTATGGGGTTCGGTCTTTTACTTTTTCCATCATCTACTCCATAACGGTGCCGATGGGTGGTGCCTCTTGCTGGCTGTAAATCAAATCAATCAAGCCGGACTGCATCGTCAGGAGACGACGCTCCTCAATTCTAATAAGTTTCCCGTCACCTTTTTGTGATTGACTGCTGTGTACAAACTGCGTGTTTTGCAAACTATCTTAGCTTCCGAGCCCTTGTTCGTGTTTGCGACCGGAGCCTTCTTCTCGTTCCTTCAGACCTCCCATGTGGAGTTCCATGCGATGCTCAAAACGTATACAACCTAACGGCAAAAACGGTTTTTGGTGGCTTCAAGAATGATTCGTATATTACGTGCAGCCTTGGGTATCTATAACTCTATATGCACTTAGTGCTCCATCCTTTCTACCAAACAATCGAACATATCCAGATGCGCCAACGTATGCAAACCTGCTTTGATCTCCTCTACACCGTAATCTTACTCTTCTCACTGTCCCGCACACGAGCCTGCGCAGCCTGCTTCTCGTCCACCTTTGCAGTCTGATGTTCCGCCGTCTCCGCCTTCGCCGCCTTTTGGTTCAACAAGCTCAAATACGCCTGCCACCCTATGGCAATCACACCCGCAAAAACGCCCCTAAACTCTACCTTCAGCCACAGAAAGCTGATCGCCGTTACCGCAGGCCAGACCTTCCAGCTGTTTTTCCAACTCGCTGGTACGGTGTCTTTGATCCTCTGCGCCGTCTCGTCGAGCGTGTGGCCGCTGAGCAGCGATTGCGATCCGAAGAAGTAGACGTTGAAGAGCGGTGTATAGGTGAATTGGTTGATGAGGACTTTGAGTGTAATGCCAAGGGGTGTTGGCAGGGTCGGGAACATGTTGCCGAGTCGGAGAAAGTAGATATAGGAAGGGACGGCGATTGCGCCGCCGATGAGAAGGGCGCGGGCGGTGCGCTTGGCATCGTAGGATGCGATGGGAGGCGAAGCCGATGTTGCCGTGATAGATCTATCATCGTCGCCCTCGGCTCTGCTTGTCGTGGATGGTGCTGGCTGAGAGGGAGGGGGATTCTGGATCGTGATGTATTGCGCCGTCAAGTCCCCCAAGAGGTATATTATCAAGACGCTGACGAATTGCGTCACGTAGGGCCGCGCGTTGTTGTATCGTGAGTATTGCTGGAATGGACGCTGTATGGGTTCCAGCCATAGCCATGACGGGCCTGGCACTGTTTTCGGGCGAGGGTTGGCTTCGGCGCTCGATGCGGTTTTGGACGATCCTGAAGAAGATGGTTTCGAAGTATCAGGATGCACATTGGATTGGAACCGCCTGGGTGAGACACGAATGGGATTGAGCTGTAGACGCTGGAAGGCACGCCGGCCTAGCCACGTCCTTCCAGCGCTGCATTGTCGTGTCATGGCGGTTGGTGAAGCATTGGAAAAGGTTGGACGGGATACGGAACATTTTCAGACAGAGTCTTCGGGTATATCTACATAAGGCGTCAGCGGCCGATCTCCGGTGTCGGCAACAAGAGAAGCTGCACGTGCGGAGTTTCACGAGAGGTAGTTGAATTTTTTTCGACTGCGCTTCTAAAGCAACAGTACCCTTGCTCCTGAAGCTATCGTGCAAGCTATGAGCATCGCAGCGTAGTATCATGGTACCTTTGCTGAACGTAAGAGCAATCTCCATCTCGAGCAATTTCCCTTGGAAACACTAAAAGTAGTGTCAAATTCCCCCTGATCACATCACACGACCAAGCCCTCCTTCTTCTCCCATACTCCGCTTATTGTTCACAGAGTAAAAGAAATGTACCAATGTAGCGGATCGTCGTTTTCGTCTCTCCACGGTTTGCCTTCCGCCTCAAACTGTTTATACACATACCCGTGTGTCAGACCATCGGCATTCCATACGTAGAAGTCCTCGCCATGTAATTGAGGGCAGTATATCCGACCTTGGTTGGAGACTGGCTGCGTGCAAAACATTCTTCTCCAACCAGCATTCCTACTGTTGAAGCTTTTTGCCATGCCACAGTCCCTAGGTAACGCTGCCAGTCGTTCCATCTTCTTCCCATACAGAGGATGAAGCTTCAACGTTGTAGTCTTGGTGCGATCGCGTGGTGTTGGAGCGAGGAAGATCTTCTGTTTCACGGTGATGGATTCTTGGACGACAGCTTTCCAGGACTTGCATACGCGCTGCGCTCCAAGTATATCCTCGAAAGGGAGATTCTTGAGAATTCCTTCGATTGTCGGCGCGTGTGTCATGACGGCCAGCCTTTTCAGGGTCAACGACCCGCTCATCACAGACTTCCAACTCTTGCTAACGGCCTTGAGCGAGAAAAACGTGCGAGTTCTCTCCGGGAAGGCAGTGATGTTGATAACATCACATAGTATCTGTTCGTGCAGCTCGG
>Ga0160429_1001825_pt1 | contig 11455 bp, 11 predicted proteins | sample SolpanmetagenomR_FD_108199 | JGI IMG/M metagenome (GOLD analysis project Ga0160429, IMG submission 108199) | Solar panel surface microbial communities from Lawrence Berkeley National Laboratory, California, USA - R | ecosystem: Engineered > Built environment > Solar panel > Unclassified ... | reverse complement strand
TTCCTCCTCCGGTCTGACAAAAACCATCTGCGCTCATGTTGAGTCAACTATCACAATTCTCGGCTTGCCACAAGTTGTCATTGAAAGGACCACTCAAGACAGAACCATCCCGTTCAAGTTCGCTCTTCCCACTAGTACGAAAGAGTCCATTGCCATCGGTATTTCCCCGAAAGACTTCCAGCTTCTGCACTGCGGACCATATCTGGACCGCAATATAGATTCAGCACCGGATTACAGAGTCGACTTCCAGCCCGACGGATGGCAAAGACGAGTCTTGGATGGCATCGATGCGAACAAGTCCTTGTTTGTTGTGGCTCCTACCAGCGCTGGTAAGACCTTCATCTCGTTCTACGCAATGCAGAAGGTGCTCGAGGCGGATGACGACAGTGTACTCGTCTATGTGGCACCAACGAAAGCCTTGGTAAATCAAATCGCCGCTGAAATTCAGGCAAGGTTTTCAAAGAGATTCAAATACGCTGGCAAAAGCGTTTGGGCAATCCACACGCGTGATTATCGCGTCAACAATCCAACCGGCTGCCAGATTCTGGTTACTGTTCCTCACGTGCTTCAAATCATGCTGCTTGCACCGTCGAACGTTGCATGGTCCGGTCGCCTCAAGCGAATCATCTTCGACGAAGTACATTCTATCGGCAATGCGGACGATGGTGTTGTCTGGGAGCAACTCCTCCTCCTCGCCCCTTGTCCGATAATTGCACTTTCTGCCACTGTGGGAAATCCAGCAGAATTTAGTGAATGGCTTTCAAACACTCAAGCAGCTATCGGCAACGAAGTCCTTACGGAAGGCACCAATCAACGATACTCTGACCTGCGCAAGTTCAACTATGTTTCGCCGAAGCAGTTCAAATTTAGCGGTCTTGATGTTCAGAAGGGCTTCAGCAATCTTGGACTTGACAATATAGACGGCTTGGCATTTGTACATCCCATTGCCAGTCTTGTGAACAAGTCAAGGGGCATGCCGGAAGATTTAAGCCTGGAACCCCGCGATTGTTTTACGCTGTGGACTTCAATGGTTAAGCATCAAACGGCATCACATCCAGTCCCATATCACCTCGATCCAAGAGCAAATGCGTTACCTGAGCTAGTGAGCAAGAAGGTGGTCATCCCTTGGGAGCAAGAGCTGAAGGATCTTCTTAGAGCATGGATGGTTGACGAAGCATCGCCGTTCGACGCTGTTCTTGCAGACCTTGGAAAGAGTTTTCACAATATTGAACGCCAACCTTTGCAACAAAATGCTACTCTTCCGGTCATCAAAACTTCTGGTAAAGCAACTAAAGGCGCAGATGACGAGCTGCTGTGCACAACCTTACCACTACTCGCTACACTACACGAACAAGGCGCTTTGCCCGCAATACTCTTCAACTATGATCGTGGGATGTGCGAACGCGTTTGCCAAGAAGTGGTAAAACAGTTACAAAGCGCAGAGAGCATTTGGAAGGACACAAGTCCTAAATGGAAAGCCAAGCTCAAGGCCTGGGAAGAATGGAAACTGGTACGAGACAAGCTTGCGACTAAGAAGGGCAAAGCAAAACCGAGCAGCAAAAAGATGTCCAAGGATGATCATGAGGATGCAGACGGTGACAAGAGCGCACGCCTGGATCAGCAACGGGACTCAGCCGGTGGTGAGTACAGTGAGTTTGATCAATTTGATCCTCAAGCTCCAGTTGACAACTTCCACTTCGCAAACAAGAAAAAGCTACAACCATCGGAACTCGAGTCGTACTTCTGGCAACTGCGCCGACGCCGGACTGCCTCATGGATCATGGATGCTCTTTCAAGAGGTATCGGAGTACATCACGCCGGTCTCAATCGCAAGGTCAGACAAATCGTTGAGATACTCTTTCGTCGTGGATACTTGCGTGTGGTTGTAGCGACAGGAACCCTTGCTCTTGGTATCAACATGCCGGCCAAGACTGTGATCTTTTCCGGTGACTCTGTCTTCCTGACAGCACTCAACTTCCGTCAAGCCGCCGGTCGTGCTGGACGTCGTGGTTTTGATCTGCTTGGAAACGTGATATTTCAAGGGATATCCAACGCGAAGATCTGTCGCCTCCTGAGCTCTCGCCTTCCTGACCTCAATGGCCATTTCCCGGTTACCACAACGCTTGTACTTCGTCTGTTCTCACTCTTGCATCAATCGAACAGCTCGCCTTACGCAGAGAAAGCTATTAACTCTTTGTTGTCTCAACCACGCCTGTACATGGGTGGACCGTCCTTCATTGATCAAACGCTTCATCATCTGCGTTTCTCGATTGAGTATCTCCGCCGGAATCGCTTACTAAGCTCAGCTGGGGTTACGCAGAACTTTGCTGGTCTTGTCTCACACTTGTACTACACGGAGAACTCCAGTTTCGCCTTTCATGCCTTGCTGAAGGAAGGCTATTTCCATCGGCTCTGCGCGAATATCGAAAAACAGCCAACGCAAACATTACGAACCCTCATGCTGGTAATGTCACACTTGTTTGGGAGAGTGTACTGTAGGCAGTCCGACGAGGAGTACAAACAGACAGTCGTGAAGCCATCTTCATCCATTGTCTTCCTGCCGGATCTTCCCGCGGATGCGAGCAAGATCCTCCGTGACCATGCTGATAGCACTCTCGATGTGTACAAGACATATGTCAAAACCTTTGTCGAACGACATGTTACGCAACCCGATGATCAGCTACCTCTCACCAAGCTCAGAGCTGGTGCCGTCACTCAGGACTCCAGCGACGCCAAGATCTCTGCGCTGGAAAGCCAAATGCTGAAGCCGACAAAGATCCGCTCTCAATTCGTTGCTCTATCCGGACATTCCGACGCTTTCTCCACCATCGCCGATCTCTGCCGGACCACCAGATCAGGCGTCTTCCTCGAAGAAAGTGTGGTTCCACACGTCGGCACCTATCCAGAGGAGCTCGAGTCGCCTTTGAATGCATACCTCCTGGACTTTTTCAAACACGGCGATATCAAGACACTTGAGCGCGCAAATCGCATTCGCAAGGGCGAGGTCTGGTTCCTGTTGAATGACTTCTCCATGATCACCGCCACCATCATCACCAGCTTGATGAACTTTATGAAACTCAAGATCAGCAGTGATCTTGACATGCTTGAGGTTATGGGTAACCTGGATTCGCTGGAAGAGGCGGATGACAGCGTTGCCGCTTCGTCGGAGACTGATTCTCCAGTCACTCCGGTCGTGGCTGATACGCTCAGTAAGAAACCGGAGAAGCCAGTCGTCTTGAAGAAGAAAATCACGGCTTTGGATAGTTGGGAGGATGAGGCTTCGGATGGAGATGATGATCTCGACACCACGGAGCCTCTCCTGGCGGACGAAGGCGATAATGATGACCTAGATAGGGGCTCTACTGCTGCTGCTGCTGCTGCTGCTTGGGATGGTGAGGTTGGTGAAAAAGGACTGTTGAAGGTCCTCAAGGCGTTTCAGATCTTGAACAAGGACTTCAATGAGAAATTCAAGAAGATGTGGGCTTAGTGGATATGGATGTGGCGGGGTTCATAGACTGGTGCAATTGCCTCTGTGTCGTACAAGCCACCATGTAAATCACAATAGTTATGATTGATGTCCATTACATGACGTCTGTCGCATGTCTTCGCAACGTCGCTCTCCATGTGCTCGCCTTGTTGTGGTGGTGGTGTCCATCAAAGGTAGTCGCGCGGGCGCTTCTCCGGTTTTGCGGAGAAGCCACGCCACGCCACGCCACGCCACTCCCCCGCGCACGGAATGTAGCCCTCTCCAAAAGCCGATGTTGCAACGTCATCAAAAGCCTGCCGTCCTCCAAGATTTGCGTGTGGAGAATTGCATCATCATTCTGCAAGTGCGTGGGGCCAGGAGCGTCATACAGAACAGGTTCCTCAATAAAGCAAAGCTAGCCTGCTCTTCAAAATCCTTCTTAATGTTCACTTCCCTCAGACTCACCTCTTCTCTTCGAACAACAACAAGCTTCACCTCAACAAAAACAGCCAGAACCCTCCGCCTCTTTACCACATCACCTACCTTCAGAATGCCAGAGCAACTCAAAGCCTCCGAGGTCAACTCCAAGACCGACCCCTCCGTCGCCAAGCAGTTGGACAACAATGTCCCCACCGAGGTATGTTGTTTGCGAGGATGGAGAGCTTTCCCCCCCCCAAATCTTTAACACCAGATTTAGAAGAAATTCGAGGACTTCTACGCCATCGCCGACGGTCTCAAGGTCTGCCTCATGGGCACCCTCCGCGAGGGAACGGGGCCTGTGCATCGTTCAATGGCCGTTGCGAAACGCTCTGGCCCGGACTTCCTCTTTATCTCCAACGCGCACAGCCAGAAGTTCAGCGATATTGAGAAGCACCCCGAGGCTGTCACCATCACCTTCCAGAACAGCAACAACCAGGATTGGGTTTCCGTCACTGGTAAGGCGGTCACGAGCGACAACAGTGACCCCAGGATCAAGGAGGTCTACAGCCCGGCTGCCGGTGCTTGGTTCGGTGACCTCGGGGACGGTGTTCACACCGGCAAGCCTGAGGACCCACGGATGAAGCTCATCGAGATCCAGGCCAAGTGTGAGTTGTCGTCCTTGCCACGATTGCGGGATTGCGGTACTGATTCACTCCTCAGATATTTCGTACTGGCAACACAGCGTCAGCGCTGTTGGTTATGCCAAGGAGATGGTCACCTCCATCATCGGCGGCGGGGTCCCCGTCACTGGTTTGTTGCGTGACATGAAGGAGGACGAAATCAAGCAGGCTCGCGCGAGGGATGGTAGCATGAGCTCGTAAGTCTTGCACGAGGCAAACGACACAGATGGAGCAAGCATGGTAACGGAGATTGTAACGTAGTTCTTCTTCCAAGCTATAGTTTCTTCCCAAAAAAGAATGTATCATGATTTTCCAGCAAGCTTCTGGTTCAGATGTTTTGTTACATTGTTCCCAAGCAAGATATCCAAACATTCTTCCGTCGCTCGCCTTCCCTTGTACAAATCCCTGTGTGCCTCCGCCGTTCTCCGACGAGCGACGCTACTCGCGAGTAGCTTCCCTGACGTAAATTGCGCAGCGTTCGTCTTCAAGGTGTGGTTGATCATGAACCAGGCAATGGGTCTTATGCGCGCTGCAATACAGCACGCCCACCAGCTGTTTCCCCTTTGTTAGGCCGGCAACTGCCTTTACTTTTTTGGGACAGAGATGGCCGGCGGACTTCTTATCGATTTGATTGGCTTGGGCAAAATAGCAGCCACCGATGGCTGCCCCTGTTAGAGCCTATAATGCTGGCATCTAATGTTTACGCTTCACGTCCCGACAAGAATTGAGCTACAGTAATCACCGTCGCCATTTTTTCAGTCCGAAGCTTGACTGCAATGATTCTTTAACCATTACGTGTGTTTACATATCCAATATGTAACAACCCAACGCGTTGGTACTGTGTTACGTCGTTGTTGAGCCACTCCTCTCCTTTTACTCACATCAGACCATTTATTACTGCTCAGTGTTCAGACAGACAACTAGCTAGCAACATGAGCACTCATTCCTCCTCCACTAGTTCGAGCGAAGACTGCTTCGAGATAATTACCCGCGAACTGCCCCCCAAGATCCCTTTGTTACTTGAATCCCAAGGTCTTTTCGCCGAGAATTTGACGCTCATCGGATCCGGCGCACACAACATCGTCTATTCTTTTCGAGGCACTTGCGCAGAAATACCAGATGAAAAGAACTTCGTCATCCGCGTGCATGAACGTCCGTCACGTGAGGTTACTGAGCATGACATGATGAACCAGGCGGCAACACTTCGCGCAGTAGGCCCGCTTTTGAAACACGTTGCGCGTTTCGTACATATGGACTGTACGAACGACAACATGTTGCAAAGACCATATATGATCACCACCTATCTGGATGGCGAGCCTTGGGATGATGTCACTGAACAAGAGATGTCCTTTGAAGACGAATTCCAAATATGTCGAGCAATTGCCGATGAAGTACTCAAATTTAACGACATCCATTTCTCGTCTACCGGAATGCTGGAGGCGGATCCTGAGAACCCATGGAAGGTCAGACCGGGGCAGTTTCGTCACGCTATGAAGCTAGTACCGTTGCCAGAAACTCCGGGAACACGACTAAAGGATTGGCTTGCTATACTCGTTGACTGGCGAGCTTCACTGGCGTGCGAAAGTTACGTCGACATATTAATGATTCCTGAACTGCATCGGATGATTCGCGAAATGGACGAGATGAATTACTTCACGGACAGCGACGTGCTCAATAGAGCGATTCTCAACCATTCCGATCTGCACGGCGGCAATATCCTAATGGCGAAAGCCGAGGATGGCAAATGGAGGGTTACGGGTCTTCTGGATTGGGACGAAGCCTGCGCAGTCCCTTCCGTACTTTCCTCGTCCCGATCGTTAGAATGGATGTGGGCTGGGGAACTTTTCGATGACGATGAACTGGCACTCGTATGGACCGGCAACTTGGATTTTGTTTCGGACGCCAAACTTGCTACTCTATCGCCTGACAGGCTGCAGTTGAAACAAGCGGTGGATGAATATATGGCAAGCAAGGATTCATCATACATGGAACACGTGTATGGTCGTGGTCGTTGGATAAGGCGTGTTGCAAAGTTTGCTATTCAAGGGTGGCTCGAAAGCCGGGACTTCAAAATGATTGAGTGGTTGATCAAAGAGTGGAACACGCATAGAGCTGGAAAGATGGGTAGCCTGACTTTTTCAGATATGGCAAAGCCTAGTGGTGAAACTCAAATCACTGAAACAAGCACGAAGTGTGAGGAGAGCCAAGGGGGCTGATGCAGCTACGAATGAATGTTAAATCTTGAAGAAGTCGTGAATAATCCCATATCATTCAAAGACTAACCACTAGCAAATACCACAGGCAAGTCATCACAAGCGATAAAGCAGTGGCCTTGTGCTACAGAGGAAAGCTCGGATCGATGCCTATGCTACAACTCCCGATTGCCGCCTCACACTTTCGCATTCTCGAAATACATTGTAGCCAAAGTTGTAGTCGTGATATTGTTCAAGAGTGCCTAACATGTCAGCGGATTACAAGCTAGAGAGTATCTCAACTTACGTGGGACGGGCCCAACGACATAAGGACGTGCATCCTTCTCCACTTTCTCGGCCTCATCCTGGCCGGCATTCGAAAACATCTGCATTGCCGAGGCTCGGTTCCTTCTTACCTCTTCGAAGAGCTTGAGACGTGCAGGGATTTCGTCGGTGGATTGGATGTGAGACAGAAGAGCGCCTAATGCTCCGCCATCCTCGATTGCTTGGCCGCCGCCTTGACCTTGATCTAATGTGACTGTTAGATTAGGTAGAGGCTTTTGAGTGCCTTTTTAACTCACGTGGTAGCATTGGATGTGCTATACCTTGTTAGTGGTGGAAGTAGATGTAATAAAAAGTGCAAAAGCTTACCCGCATCGCCAACCAAAACCACCTTCCCCTTGAACCAGCTTGGAATAGGGCTTCTGAACAACAATTTCCACAGCTTCAAGTCCTCGGCTTTCCTGTGTGATATGTTATTGACTTTGTTCGACCCATCAAGCAGGCATGCTTCATACTTGCAAATTGCTATCACTGCAGGGTTGAACTCAGCGTAAACTTCCAGAAGTCTTGCCAAAGGAGCGGCGACATTCCACTCTTAGTGTAGTCAGTATAAGTGTATCTCCATAACTATGTGATTGATAAGCCCGTACCTTCAATTGACACCTCCCCTTCAACTTCCGGATGGATCCCAACGAAGTTTATTAATTCTCCACTTGTAGATGAACCGTTAGCGTTCTGCATGAAGTCTGCGTGGTCATTTGAAGGGCCCTTACGATCTACATGGATACCAAACAAGCCTCTTTTCCCCGAGTGTAGCAATATGTATACCCGGCCGAGTATCTTCGAACAAAGAACTCGTCTCAGGTGAGTTTCGCAATATCTCCGTTGGTATGACGAATCGGAAAGCGGAATGTCCTGTAGGTAGCGCGGGTGTATCATGGTCGATAACGCTAGAAACAAAACGTGACTGGGGGGAAGAGTAAGGTTAAACGAGATGTTGTTTATACAACGCCTTGTGGTCTTCACTCACATGTACGCCGTCAGCAACAACTATCAAGTCTTTCTGGAATGTCTCCCCACTCGCCAGTGTTAATTTTCCTGTCTCGCAATCCAGGTCGATCACTTCAGACGCAAGACTCAGTTGTGCTACTCGTGTGTCTGCATCATCTTCGAAGGCCAATTGTTTCAAACCGTGATGCAAGTCGACACGATGGAGGAAATACGCCTCAGCTCCGTACTTTTCAGGCCAGTGGCTGAAATCACCCTTGATCAAGACTTTTAGATCGTCGCCTTTATAGACCATTTGCTGTCTTCTGGGTCAATCACGGGGCTCAATGCTCATTATTCTCTTGACCTTACACGTCCGAATGAAACGGCCCTCGCCTTCTCGAAATCAAATCCCCAGTATCGGAGTATTCTTGAAGCATTTGGACAAACGTGAATCGCTGCACCAACTTCATTTGAGAAGCGCGATCGCTCGAAGACCTATGTCTTAGGTTAAGATACTGACTCCTTACGTGTTTACTTGGAGGCCCACTTGAACTCGGTGGCCGCTTCGACACAGTCCCGCCGCAGCTGCTAGTCCAGCGATGCCTGCTCCAATTACCGCAATATCAAGCACCTTGTCCTCCGGCTTTGGCTCGTAAATGTGTTGTGGTGGATCTTTTAGATACTGCGGATCCGTCTGGCCGGCTTCTGTTGCAAACATGATTTCGTCAAGGACTGAGAGCTGCTTCTGCTTATGCTATTCTTGTGCCACGTCTTTTGACCAGTCTTATATAAGATGTTTATTGGCGTGGTTTTACCTTGAAGACCGAGGCACAGTAATTTGTGGGGACACGGCGATGCGGGGCGAGGTCGGGGAGCCGCTAGGGGTGCAAAATCAAGCTCTTGTGATTCAAGCAAACAACTCAACTCAACTCAACTCAGTGATCAATGAGCTATACTAAACACTGGAGCGGCCCACCCCATCACCATAGACAAGTTATGAGAAATTTCTGAGTCGTGAGATCCGTTTGATATTTCGCGATAATGCCAGCTGCAGCACTTGGTATAATAAACAACATCTATACTTGACTTCCCACGTATGCTTCAGCCTACAATCTTGATCTCCTCCAAGCTCTGAAACCAAAATACAGTCCAACTGCGCTGAGAGATACGACACTAACGGCCACCCCTTTAACAAGAATCTCAACCTGAGAAAAGAAGCCCATTCGCTCCCCGCTAGGCTCTGCCCGGGGCGGTGCGATCAGGTTTTCGTAAAGTGCTCGGATGTCCGCTGCCACTGTTGACCGATCTGATGTGGCTCGACCAACGATGGCTTGAGACCTTGAGAATAACGCAGTGGGAAAGATCGCCTCGGAAGGTTCCATGCTAAAGAAACTGTCGAAAACTACTTACGGTAAGCGGAGGTATGGTGGAATGTGTAGGAGGAACAAGCTTACTTGGTCTAAGGTTTGTGGAGACATGACCTTTGGAGAAGGAGTATGCCTTGACCCAATCCTTCACATAGGATACTTCCTTGGGAGTGCTCGCCGCCAGTAATGAAAGATGTTGGATTGGTTGATCGAGATTGATCAAGAGGTCTATTGACTGTTCCAAAGATGTAGTGGCGATGATAAGTAGTCCACCGCTTATTATGACATTTCGTAGATGCTCATTCAAAGAGCTTTCCATCGTTGTTTGTCCTTTATTAGCGATGGGAAAGTCGAGTTGCCAGACATGGGAACCCCAGCGCGAAACACCATTACCCTTGGGTTCTTTCTCGTTGTCATCGAGCCGCCATGGTTGGGTACCCTTTTCCATTGCAGAAAGCATGGCAGCCTTGCAATCAGAGAGTTCTTCCTGCCGTACGAACACGGCCGACAGACGATCCGAGGGCAATCGACTATCTGTGGAGTGACTCATAATCTCTTCTGCTGTAGTTTCCCAACTCTTTTGACCCATGCCTATGATTGCAAGATTATACCCAGCTGAAACGTAGTGGAAGTGGGCTTTCGGTTGTTGTAGTACTGTGGAATATGGAGATGGATTTGAATCTAGAGCGAATGGTTAGAAATCTATACAAGCACTTCTTTGTGTGTGGCTGCGCTGTACCGAAGATGGAGATGTGATCGATGTTCTTGTCATCCAACGATGCCAGTTCGACTCCTGGGACGAAGAATACAGTCTCTGTATCCATGTATTTGCGCCAAAGCCGCCGCAAGCACGACATGAATGGATCATCCAGGGATACGGTGGTAGCCAGTACGACGATATTTCCTGCCGCAATGGCTGCCGCGAGGCTTGCTAGACCATATCTGAGAGGATTCAAGTCGTTGCAAACAATTACTGCTATTCCGACCGGACGCTCCCGTACACTACTTTCTGATCTGGGACGTTCCAAGCTGGTTATGTGACTGTGAAGGTCTTTGACCAATACCCCAATCTCTCTTTCATAAATCCATGTGTGCGTAGCTTGTTTTGCTGCGAGTGCCGACACAAGCGCGTCTCTGTTATCCAGAACCAGGCCATGTAAAGAATGTAGTTGTTGCAATCGCCATTTGTTGTCGACGGTGCAGTAGCTTGAGTTGTAGGACTCGCGTGCTATCGATATTACCTCTTCGAAAGACGCCATGATCATATGAGATGTATAAGGAGAAGAGAGTGGCTTTTCATAGTTTGTGTGTTGCATCCTACGATGATGGTAGATTCCCCGCACTCCCAGCACTCTCCTCCAGAACCCCAACCATGGATCCTGAGACCCGCTTCCCCGCTTGCCGGTTGTTCTTGCTTGGGCGTTGATGGAATTATCAACTGAACACTCTTTCACAATTGCTTCGAAGGAATAGTAACTCGTTACAATGCCTTCTCTTGTAGAATCTGAAAAGCTGACGCCGGCCGCATTCTGGTCTCATGGCTCGCCTTTCATGTGCAGTAAAGACTCGGACTCATCAGCGTATTGGACAAAGGTATACCATGCCGGATGTCGTGTCTAGAGACTCCGCTAATACGCAGGTGCAGTTCGGCGAACAAGCCAGAGCCCACGGTGTCAAAGGTCTTGTATTCATCGGCGCACACTGGGAGGAACTTGACAACAAGATCCGTGTAGCGACCAAGCCGAACCCAAAGATCGTGCAGATGGACATGGTTCCCAAATCGCATTGGGAGAATTACCCCATCAACGTTGATCTGAAACTCGCTCGCCGAGTCGTGTCTCTCCTTCGGGAAACGTTCGAAGACGTGGAAGAGGACCCGACTTTCGACTGGCACGATGATGCTATTACACCTTCTAAGTGGATGTTTCCCGACGGTACACCACCGGCGACTGTTGTCAGTCTAAATGCGAGATATAACCCGGTCTTCCATGCAAGAATTGGAAAAGCTCTTAGAGCGCTGAGGAAGGAAGGTGTTCTCCTTTGTGGAACAGGAGGAGC